>ERZ808028.79-NODE-79-length-106904-cov-14.207813_pt1 | contig 106904 bp, 112 predicted proteins | sample MGYA00380184_ERZ808028 | MGnify/ENA primary metagenome ERZ808028 (study PRJEB31490, sample SAMN06133397) | mouse gut metagenome | isolation source: J8_1 | host: mice | place: China: Chengdu | collected 2015-05 ... | reverse complement strand
AACCGCTGTATACCGAACGGTACGTACAGTGGTGTGGGAGGTCGGCTACTCAACTAATGGGTAGCCTCCTACCCGATTCCGTTGTATTCAAGCTGCGTCAAAAATATCTTTTTATGAGATTTCTGACGCCATATCTGACAGTTATTATTTTTCTGGCTGGCACAGGTATCTGACCGCTTTGTCTTTGATAGTGTGATATGTATCTGCCTACCGGAGACTCCCCATCCATTTCTTTTGCCGGAATATGACGAGCGATATCCCAAGCCGCACGCATTCCTCCAGCGATAAGATAAAATACACATACGCGATTGGAAGTTTCCATACAAATGCGGCTAAAAGTCCCAGCGGCACGCCAAAGCCCCATGTTCCCACAGCGTCAATCCACATGATATATTTTGTTTTTCCACCGCTTCGGATAATTCCGCCGCCCAGTATCATATTCAGGACTTTGACAGGGGCTATGACCGCAATGGCAACCAACAGACTCCGAGTGAGCTGCTGTACTTCTGGCCCAACTTTATAAATCTTTACATAAAACGGGCTGGCAGCTACAAGGCACACAGACAGCAGCACCGATGCCGCCAGTCCGTACCACATCAGTTTTTTCGCCTCTGTATACGCCTGCGCTTCCTTTTTCGCCCCAAGCGATTTTCCGATTAAAATGCCCGATGCCTGCGCCAGTCCCCCCAGCGCCCCGATTACAATGGTCTGGACAGGAATGGTCATGGTCATCGCCGCGCATGCATCGGTTCCGATATTTCCATAGATTGCTGTATAGACATTTTCCCCCAGACTCCACAGAAATTCGCAGACAAGCAGCGGGCAGAGGATTGTAAAATACTGTTTTTGATATTGTTTCTGATCTTCTGTGCGGTGCCCGGCCACAGATGGCAGCGCACGCGTTTTTTTCCTGACGGCAATAAAAAACAAAACGATGACAACACATGATATGGTCTGCGCGGCTGTACTTGCAAGCGCAGCACCCTCCACGCCCATTTGGGGAAAATTCCATTTGCCAAAAATCAGCAGGTAATTCAATCCGGTATTTAAAAGCAGCGCAAACATGCTTGCGTACAGCGGCAGGGCTGCTTTTTCCATGCACCGCAGCATGGTGGTCACAATTGAGCTGACTGCCATTGGCAGAAAGGAAACTGCTAAAATGCGTATGTATCGGACCGCGAGCGCTTTTGTCATTTCATCTTGGGTGTAGACTGCCATAATCCTTTGTGGAAACAGTACACAAAGCGCCATAAACCCGGCTGCCAGCACAACGGCAAACCCGAGATTGCCATAGAAGCTCTTGGCGGCTGACGCTTCGTCCTTTCTGCCCATATATTGCGAAATCATAATTCCGGCTGCGGACGCGATTGCGGCAAGAACGACAGCATAGAGCGAAGCAAACTTCCCGCCCAGCCCAATTCCGGCGATACTGCTGCTGCCAAGCTGCCCGATCATCACTTGGTCAATCACGCTGAACGATGATTGCAGCAGGGACTGCAACGTGACAGGCAATGCGATTCTCACAACATTTTTTTCAAAAGACAATTTTTCATTACAACTATATTCTTCCATCATGATGCCTGCTTTCTATTCTGATTTATTCTGATTTAATATGTTTTTGACGCTGCTGCGCTCAACCAGAAAAACGGGAAGCTTCACAGCAATGCGCTCCTCTGTTCCTGATTTCATTTTCTGAAGAAGCTGTATTGCGGCCTGCGCCCTCGACTGCGCGTCCTGCCTTACCGTTGTCAGCGCGGGAAGGCTGTATTTGCACAGCGGACTGTCGTCAAAGCCCACGATGGAAATGTCCTCCGGGACACGGATATTGTTTTCTTGCAGAAAGCGAATGAGTTCGACTGCATAAAAATCAGAAACCGCAAAAACTGCCGTATAGGATAAAATCTCCGCTTCTTTTTCTTTGTAAAACTGCCTGCGTTCTTTTTCCTGCATCGGAATCTGCATCAACGCAACAGACGATTCTCCTAGAACGGCGGCGCAGCCCTTCATGCGCTCGGCATCCATGCAGATTGCGTTGTCAGCTATGCAGAGAATCCGCTGGTGTCCCATGCGCTTTAGATATCTTCCCACCTGACAGCCGCCGTCATAGTTGTCAATCGTCAAATTGCAGATTCCCTGTGCCTCCTCAAAATAGCCGTCATAGACGACAAAGGGGATATGCATGGACGCGCGCAGCTTCTTGCAGTCCTGTTCACAATACCCAATCAGCACAAGCCCCTCCATATTCCACATAGAGGCAAAACGGGCAATCTCGTCCCACTCTGCCGTCACTTTCACCATCATGAAATACCCTGCCGCGTCAGTCTCCCGCGACAGCGCATTGACTGACGCGGCGATAAATCCGTCCTCCAGCACATGCCCCTCGTACTTTTCATGGTCATTGACAACAACGCCGATGATTCTGGAATTGTTCTGTGCAAGCAGAATCTCTGCCATATTTGGCATATAGCCCCGCTTCTCAATCAGTTCCTGAACCCGTCTCACTGTCTCGTCTGATATTTTCTTTGTCTTACCATGAATCACATTTGACACGGTTGCCGTACTGAGTCCCAGCTCCTGCGCAATGTCTGACATTCTGATTCGTTCCTTCTCCATTTCTGCCACTCCCTTTGCGTTCCTTAAAAAGAGTATAATAAAAAAGCGCCTTTTTTACAAAAGTTAAATACATAACCCACTCCAAAAAACTGACGCTTTTTTTGTTGAATTTGTCAAATCAGGAACTACTTCGTTTCATTGTTTCCGCCCACCAGCTCCGCGCGGATTTCCTCATATGCCCGCGGTTTTGCCGGATTCTCATTGGCAAATGCGGCGAATTGATTGAGCACTGCCGGCATGTATGCCATGTCATCAAAGATGAGATCCAGACAATTTCGGATACTGCAAGCGTCCTTGTGAATCAGATAAGCAGGCATCGTATGTCCCATAAAGGCCTCCTTCGAATAATTTTTCCCCTTCATGTTGACGTATGTGGTTCTATCTGCCACATAGTACTGTGCGGTCTGTCTGTCATCGCACAGATATGCCATCATGTAACGTCCCGCTTCCTGTAGCAGTACAATATGAAACGGAAAATACGGTTCCTTGTCGTTTGCTGCACGCCACGAAAGGCGCAGCCTGCAAAGTTTATTTTGCATAAATTCCATCAGCGCCAATCTGACCTCCTCTGTCTGCTCACTGCAATGCTCGAGAAGACGGCTGCCACTGTCCGTGTTTATTTTTTCCATCGACATTTTTTCCATCTGATCTGGATAGCGGGAGATCACAAACTTTGCCAGAATATAATTCTGTACCTGCTCTGCGGGGTATCCGCCCAGCTTCTGCTTGGCAAGCCGATAGCGGTGCGCTGCGTTGTTTCCAATATTGCCAATATCCCACAGGCAATGCCCTCCCACCCGAATCACTGGGTTCACGCCCCTGTCAAGCTGTCTAAATACGCTGCCTAACTTGCAAAGAATCGACGCTGCGTCAGGGTGGACTGCATAGTCTGGCAGTTTTCCCAGCCCAAACGGAACATATTTTTGCTTGCTGAGCGGTACAGTCTCATACACTTCTGGGAGAAATAACAGCGTAAAATATTTTTGCATCGCATCACCAAAATAAAAGCAGGCATAGCCGTTCTCATCGCGCACAAATACCAGAGACCCCTCCTGCCACTCAAACTGTAGCCTAAGCAGGCTGTCCTGCGCATACTGGTCAATCAAAGTGCTAAGTCTCTTGATTGTGATCTCCTCCTCCTCCACAGTCTCCGCTGGTGCGTACCGTGGCTGCACATGGACTGCAAACGGCAGCACCCTAAGCAGTGACAAGTTAAATCCCGCAGGAGACGCAATGTCCTCTAACAGCCTCTGTCCCATTGAAAACGCGATTTCCTCCTCAAAAATATTCTGATAACAGCCCCTTGGCAAATCGACTCTATTTTCAGCAGTCTGCTCAAAAAATAACAGCACACCCTCCTGACGAAACCAACTGCACCCATAGAGATGCTCCTCATTTTCGGCAAACAGCTCTATTGGACTTGACGCCGGCAGGTCTGCCGAATTGATGAAAAGCGCTTCCGCCGCAGACGCTGCCTCTGCTCTTGGCAGGCAGCACACATGCCCTGCAAGGTATCCGGCAATCTCCGCAAAATCCTCCTTGGGCGCAGCCGTGTTATTGAGCCTGCGCTCTAGTTCCTCTTGGACAGACTCATATTGGTCATACGGCGCAGCCGTAACGGGAAGCAGTAAAAACAGGCTGTCAGTATCCTTCTCCAACTTTTCTGTCAATACAGACCAGTTCAAAAGCGGACAGCATACGAGCTTGGAATCCACCTTGTATTCCATATACCGTTGATGAAAGATCAGCTCTATGGTATGCTCCTCCAGCACGGTCGTCCAGCGTCTCCCTGTCTGTGCAAAGCGTCTGCTCCAATCCTCCAGATAAGGCAGATAATGACTCAAATACTGACAAAGAAGCACTCCATTTGACGGATCTTTGGCAAGATAAAATCCTGTGTTGAGCCAGTGCCGGAAAAAGGGACGGCAGACAACACTCACACTATCCATCAAAACTGGCGCCAATAAATCCTCCTCCTTCTGCCGCTTCACCGTTCTATCCAGCAGTGTCTGCTCTGCCTGCCAGATGACACGCGCCGCACATGGCGCATCAGAATTTTCACGATAAAATGCAATCAGCCGTTCAAGAAACAGATCGGGAATATAGTCATTATGCATATAATCCTCTCTGCTCAGCCAGATTCTTAGAACATAGTCTTCGACAAAGCGGCGGTTTCGAAGCGCCCTCTGCAAATCCTCCCGCGCCATGAACGCGTCCGTTTTCTCGAGATCCTTCTGCGGGTCTGCCCCATTGGTACACACACTAAAATAGTGCACGTCCTCCTGATACAGTTTGGTAAAGCTCTCCTCCTCCGCCTCAATATCTGGAATCCGCTCCAACACAATCTCCCGCAGTCTGCCATAAAAGATTTTTGTACGTCCCATCGTCGCGGTCTTTAAAGACAACTGCTCCCATAAGATTCGGTAGAGCTCGTCCGGCAGCGTCTGGCATTCGAAGAAATTATTTAACAGGCGCACTCCGGCAAGATGACGCTCAGTCCTTGTCCATACCTTATTCACACACTTCTCTTTCAAGTACGCCAGATTATAGTAACCAAAAATCTCTCTGGCGTCTGCGAGCGCCTTCTCATTCCAGTTGCCGCACTTTGCCAGACGCATCAGATAACAGTACTCTGAAAAGCTGAAAAACATTGAAAGCTCATTGCCTGTGCGCCGTTTGGGTACGGGTCCTTTTTCCGCAATCAGATAAATGAACTCTATGCCATCAAACACTGCCCACTTCTCTGCCCTAAACTGCTGTATCTCCCAACCCTGCACATAACTTGCATCAATAAGATACGCAATATGCAGCCATGTCAGAAACTCTCTGCTTGGCGAGATCTCCTGTTTTTCGATCTCCTCCCAAAGCAGCTCTGCAAATGCCCGTTCTCTGTACACCTCCAGAAATGGCGCCGAAGTGAAATAGTCCAGCCAGACCTTAGCATTTTTCCGCTGGCTGCCTGTATATAACACTGTGAATTGATGATATGCCTCATGCTTTCGATAAGGATTTTCTTTGGACTCTTCTGTGATGAGCTGCCAGCCGCTCTCCTCCGCCAGCGGCGTTTTTTCTTCTGACGGCATCAAAGGTATCGCCGCGCTGTCCCTGATTTCAGGCGCGCCGGTCTGCTCGCGCTCACTGTATGCCATTGCCGCCTGATAGGCTTTTCGCAGCCGCAAAAACATCTCTGGATTTTCTTCTGGATGGTACTTGTGCGTCTGCCGGGCATACGCTCTTTTTATGACATCTGTGTCAGTACTTGGCTCCATGTCCAAGAGCTTCCAAATATCTTCCATTATTTTCTTCCTCCCTAATATTATTCATCGCTGTCTGGCCATAACGCTAATGAATCTGCATACAGATAAATCTCCAGTTCTGCGAGCTGTCTTTTCATCTCGCGCCGTGCCTTCTCCATTCGAATCGGATTGCCCTCATCTCTGCTCTGCATAAAATATGTAATCTGCGCTGCGATCTGCTCGCGCTTTCTGCCGCTTGTCTCCGCGTGAAGGCGCAGCGCTGTCTCTAACAGTAGCTGATCCTCCTGTGTTCCCCGCGCTGCCAACTGTATCTGGGAAATCCGTTCATACACCTGTTTCAGTGCCATGTCTTTTGGCTGCAAACGTGCGTTGAGAATCAGCCTGTCCCGGTAATCCCCGCCACTGCTGGCTGCGCTGACATGCAAAATCCCATCAATGTCATAAGTGAATGTGACGACAGCATACTGCTGTCCTGCCAGCCCCGGCGGAACTCTGACCTCCAGTTCGCCTAATTTCAGATTTTCCGCAGCGTAATATCCCTCGCCTTGATAAATCTCAAACCGCAGCACCTGCTGATTGTCATGAAGTGTATAAAACGTCCCTTGGTGGCTCGCGGGAAGCATACTGCTTCGCTGGATCAAAAATGCCATGTGAGGCTGTTCGTCGCGGGCATTATTGTAAGTCGCAACGCCCATGGAAAAAGGGCATACATCTGTCATGACTATCTCCTGCAATTCCTGCGCACGCTCCTTGATTCCCGCACAGAGCCCGACGCCCAGCGCCACCATCTCATCTGTATTCTCACAGACCGCCGGGCGGCGCCCAAACAATTCTTCCAGAAAATCCTGAAACACGGTAAGCTGTGCAGAGCCGCCGACCAGCACTACTTCATCAATTTTCCCTGCACGCTCACGCTCCTTCATCGCACGTACAATCACATTTCTGACCCTTTCAAAAACAGGTTCACACAATTGCCGAAGAAGCGTGTTGTCCAGCGCCAAACAATAACAATCTGAGCCCTCATCAAGCACAATAGACGCTTCGGTGCCCTCCCCGCTCTTTGATAAAAGCATCTTTGCCTCCTCAGACCGCCGGTAAAGAGACGACCGCGAAGCCAAGTCCAGCCCTTCCTCTGAAAGTCCATTGTGCGCACAAAAATAGGACACAATTGCGCGGTCAATATCATCTCCTCCCAGATGATTATCTCCCGCAATGGCGGTGATCTCAATAATGTTTTCAAAACATTCCACAATGCTTACATCCAGTGTGCCGCCGCCAAAATCAATCACCATCATCTGTCGGTCCTCCTGCTCCTGTGTGCAGTGGCGGTGATACAAGGCGGCCGCGGAGGGTTCGTTGATGAGGCGCTTTACTGTCACGCCAGCAAGCTGTGCTGCCAGTTTCGTAGCGCTGCGCTGATTGTCATTAAAATACGCTGGAACACTGATCACTGCCTCCTCCACAGGCTCTCCCAGATACCGTTGTGCATCCTGCAAGATCTGGCGCAGCACCAGCGCAGAAAGCTCCTCTGGCAAAAAACTCCTGCCGCCCAGAGGAATCAGACGCTCCGTTCCCATCCAGACTTTAAAGGACGCCGCAGTGCTCTGTGGATTCGAGATCAGCCGTTCCTTTGCGGCTGCCCCCACCAGCACTGTTCCGTCCTCCAAGAGACTCACCACACTGCTCGTCTTGTATGTTCCTAATTCATTGGGAATCAACTCTGTCCCGCCATTTCGAAAAATGCAGGCAAGGCTGTTTGTCGTTCCCAGATCAATACCGATTATTGCCATCGTTTTATCCTCCTGCGCATTGTAAAATGCTTGTGTATTATTCAACAAAAAACGCCGGTAAACGGAACTTCCAGCAGGGCATAACAACCCTGTTGAATGTGCCCGCCCCCGACGACACTGCTTCAAAGAAATGACCTGCAATTATTTTCCTACACCTCAATACCAAAATCCGCCAGCTTTTTCTTGAGCATCGCTATTTCTGCGTCCTTATTTGCCAGCTTTTCATCTTTATCTGCCAGTTGAGCCGCATTATCCGCCAGCCGAGCCGCATTATCTGCCAGCCGAGCCGCATTATCCGCCAGCTTTTCATTCTGCTCAGCCAGACGTATCTTAAACTCTATTATTTCAGGTGCTAACAGTTCTTTTAATTCCTCACACATCTGATCACCCTCCTGTATCATGTTCTTGAATAATTCTATGTTTGCTTCCGATGAAACGTTTACTACAGAGTCCGCATTCTGCCTGTCATCGTCCTCCTCTAGCCCTGAACAGATTTCAAGAAGCTTCTTGGCCCGCGCTCTGTCCAGTGTCCGGGTCAGCGACGTAACCCATATATGAATGTCCTTGTTAAGCTCTTTTGTCACGACAATCTGCATAGGAAACAACATGCCATAAATGCGGTAGATGCCGTCTGCTTTCCTTGACACTTCGTATTTCTCACTCAACTGCGCTAACAATTTCACAGGCTTCTGTTCCCTGACTAGCGAGATGGTGACATCAGTATCGCGTATCTCCTCAACATTCCCGGATTCAGCCTTGTATAAGCAGGCATAGGCCACTGCCTTGAAAAATGTCCCAGCGTTTACATCATCACTCGGAGACTTGTATTCAAAGATATTACTCCCAAGAAAAAAATCGGCAATATCATTTTCTATCATAATATCCGCTTTTTTCTTTATTACCAGAAAATCAATCTTGAGCGGCATTTTCGCAAGATTGTGTTCACGTTCATATCGTAAGTATTTCTTGTATTCCCGCAATTCAAGCTCCATTGCAGAGCAGAACGCAGGATGCCATTGTATGTTTTCTTCTATTTCCAACAGGGTACGCTTCCTTCCTTTTTGTGATTTCAGTATAGCATAACAAACAAAGTTACGCAACGCGAACATCATACTTATGCATGGCGTCTGTTTATTTTCAATTATTCCTGCTGCAAGATTCCCGCAATCTTCTTAATCATCTCATCTTCTTTCAGTCGAAACTTAATCTCTACTCTTCTGGAAGCCGACATATCTACCTTTTCAGTAGGATTTCCCGCACTGTCCTGTTGATAGACCGGATTGCTCCATGATTTCCCATTGACTGTTAAAAGCTTTTGCAACTGCGTGATCTCTGTCTCACTGAGTCCATTATTTTTGTTCAGACAGAAATCCGCCACTGCATTTGCGCGCTCATAAGACAACTCCATATTGCTCTGGTAGCCTCCGTCCGTGTCCGTATGCCCCTCAATAATAATCTCAGCAATATAATCACGAAACTGGTCTTGAAGCAGCACATCTAAATACATCGGAATAATGTTTTGTAATGTCTCCTTACTCTCTGTGGTGAGTGAAGCACTGTTATACCGGAAAAGCACATCCGAAGAAAATGTAATAGAGCCTGTCTGTGCATCCACCTTCATCGTGGAATTGCTAAAGGCTGATTGCAGTGCCCCGATAATATCTGTGCGGATACCGACAATATCTTGCAATTCCTGCTTTGTCGTTGTCAACTCCTGTTTTGCATTTTCGATCTCCAAGTAAGCATTGTTTAATTCCTCCTGCGTCAGTGCAGCCTGTTCGTAAGCCTGCTGCAATTCCGCGAGCGACAGTGCAAGCTCCTCATTGGACTTCTCCAGCTCTGCCTTAGAAAATTCCAAATCTGCGATTGTCGCATCTAACTTGCTTTGCGCTGTGCTCAAATCGAGCCTTGTACGGTCGAGATCATTCGTTTTTTGTCTGTATATCGCAAGGGTGATCGCGATCAGCAATATAAAAATCAGCAAAAGCGCCGCCATCATGTCCGAATACGACTGCCAATAACTGTGCTCCGCGTATGCTTTTCTGTTTCTTCGCCTATTCTTCATATAAATTCCTCATCTGCTCAAATGTGTAGATCTGACTGCTGATCTCATCACTCATGTCACTGCACAAATCCGCTAGCATTTCTTTCTGGTCCTCAAGCTGTTTGGCAAACACCTCTTGCCTTTCCATGACGTTTGAAAGCGCCTCCTGCACGCTGCGGTTAACTTCCACCAAGGCTGTGACAGCTTCCACCATCTCCGTTATATTTGCCGTGCTGACAGCCTGTGCTTCTCCTGCATCTTTCAATACATTGCCAAGTTTCCTAAAATCCGTATCCAGAGCCACGTGCATCTGTTGTGTAAATTTATCTACGATACGCCCAACCCCTGCTGTCTGTTCCGCCGCATTGCCTTTCATCACCTCAAGCATCTGTTTTAACGAGTTTGCCATACCCGCCTGATAGACAAGCATAGTCGCAGCGGTCTCGTCCTCCTTCATTGCGGACGGCTGCGTGGTCATGCGGAACACATTTAAAAATTCCTCCAGCGTCTCATATGCGTCTGACATCAGACTCCGGTAAATAATACTAAACACCAGCGAGAAGAAAATTCCATATACCGACGTGTGAAACGCCACCTTCATACCTGAGAGCAAGGCGCCCACATTATCAGAAATCGTAAAGATATCATCTCCGCTGAATGCGCCAAGACCCATAGACAAGCCAAGAAATGTTCCCAAAATCCCCATTCCTGTAAGGGTTCCCGGAATACCAGAATTATAGAAATTCATACCGACCCTGTCCAGAAAATCCTCATTGATATATTCTTCCAAATCACAAAAAGCACCTGCACGCCGTCTTGTCTTTGAACCTTTTACCCGCAAACGGTATTTTTGAAAAGCCTCCTGCAAATCTTTCTGCTCGAAAAATGCTGTATCATCTTTATAGGCTGGCCAAAGATTCTTCTCGTTTGCCTCCTTATATTCCTCCTGCAAGCGCAGCCCGACTTCCTCCAGCTCACGCGTAACCTGCCCAAGCCTCCCAAAACTAATAGAAGATATGCCAAAAAGAATCCCGATCATCAGCAAAAATCCAACATTGATAATCAGATTGACAGAAGCTTCCCATTCCCCTGTAAATACGCCGTTTAAGTACAACACAAAAGTCACTACAACGACATATAACAAAAATAGCACATAATACTGTTTCCTTTTCATTCTTATTCCCATCCTTTTCCTTTCGTACACTGCCCAAACCGCTTCCTACAGTTGCTTATTATTTCAGTTCTCATGAAAATGATTCTTACAGTTTCTGGCTGCGATTATAGCATAAGCTGACACACCTTCTCTATTCAACCTTGATAGAAAATCCTTCATAAATTCTGACAGGAACCTCCTCGCCAAAGGAATACTCTTCAACCAATTCCTTCTCAAAGAAGTAAACTGTAACACGTTGTTTTATTGGATCTACAATCCAGTATTCTCTCACACCTGATTTTTGATACTTAAACAGTTTCGTAAAATAGTCCATCGCCCTGCTGCTTGGTGAAATTATTTCAATGACCCAATCCGGCGCGCCCTGACAGCCCTTGTCTGAAATCTTGTTTTTATCGCAAATCACGGATATGTCTGGCTCTACATAATTCATGTCATCATCATTCAGAAAAACCGCAAAGGGCGCTGGAAAAACTTCACATTCACCATTTTTATCCTGAATATGATTATAGATCTGATTATGCAAAAAGCCGGAAATGCGCTGATGCCGTGTATTGGGCGGAGCCATAGAATAAATCTGACCGTCGATAAGCTCTGCACGCTCGCCATCTGGCAATGCATAAATGTATTCAATTGTATACGTATCTATATTCCTTGCAAAATCCATATCATCGTCCTCCTTTTATAGAACTATGATACCTTATTATTCTTCGTATATCAACAATAATTCATGAATCAAAATGCGAGATATCGCAAAACTGATTGCTGATGAACATGGACATTCTTAATTTTATACTGCTTGTCCTCATTTATTTTACAGCGATCTTACTTTCCCTTGTCTAAAGATATCGTATTTTCTGTCTTATTTCTACACTTCCACAATGCCATAGGATGCCTTGCAATATTTGCAAATTCATTACTTTCCCCAAATATCCAATGCGGATAATAAGTTCCTTCTGAAAAAGCTTTCCAGAACAGTTCTTCTTCCTTTGTCGGTATTAGAATAGACGCAAGATAGTCCCGAACTTCCTGCTGAACCAGTTCCAAATCAAATCGTTCTCCCTTGCGAAGCACCGGAACTAAATCACGCTTAATCTGCGAAGATGACAGTTTTCCAATATTATCAAGTTCAAATTTTTTCGGCGGCTGTTCTGCTCCAATTGCACTATAAAACACAGCACATTTGCGAAACATTTCCTCCTCGCTTTCATCAAACAGCCCATACTTCACCATATTATGCATATCATATAAATCTCTTGGCGCCGTCCTCGTAAGTAATGCGACTGTTTTAGAGGCGAATATCTCCAATGGTGCCACTGAAAACACTGTAAGCATCTCCTCACTCCATGGCAGCTTCACTTCTCTTCTGACTTCCGAAAGAACATGGCAACGAAGCATATAGTTTATCTCAATTTTAAGATTATCCTTCACTCCTCCGCAATTCACATACTCAAACACAAAAGAATCCAGTGCGTGATAATTCTTGGATTTTAGACTTAAAACATATCCATTTGCTGCCATATACTTGCTGATTTTATCTGTAATAACCGCTCTGTCTGCAAGCATTTCCTCCCTGTCAGTCATTCTACAATAATCCAAATCAATATCAACAGAAAGCCTCGGCAGATCAAACATAGTAAGATTAATGGCTGTACCGCCTTTTAAAGCAATGCCTTTTGCCAAAAGCTCATCTGATTCCATAAACTTCAAAACATCTGCCAAACGACATACCTTTTCCAATGTATCTCTCACGAATCCTAATTCCTTTGCCATTCTGCCAAGAGTGAATCTATCCAATTGCATCATAATCACCAAATCCTTTATTTATTAATTCTTTCATTGACTGTGGCGCATAAAGTTTCCACCGTTTATGAAACACATTATCTTTTGACTCTTTCATCAAATACCTCTTTGCATTAGAGGAATACTTTTCACACTCTTCAAAAAAATGGGAAGAAAAATGAAACTCCTCTTCCAACTCTTTAAAAAGATATCCGCATTTCTGATACAAAAATCCGTTTTTATTTCTTGCAAGACATTCAAGCACTTTTTCTTCATTTAACCCCGGCAACAACATCATGCAGCGCATTACTTCCTCCAAACCTGCAATCTTTTCAAAATCCCGAATGCTGTCTACCACCGTTTGTTCCACAGATGTTACCCATATATTTCCCTGATTTATTACTTCTATATCGGGTTTACGCTCCATACGTCGATATACCACTCCATCATATTCAAAATCTGAAAACCGTTTATCTGTTGCAACAAAGCACTCATAGAATACCTGACTTCCGTATCCAAATACTTCAAATGCGCTGTGATGTGTGATGCAGGCATCCGAAAACAAATTGGATCCGATCTGATAGCGTGAAAGTACAGGCTGCTTTGTCTCTAAACTGATTACAACGTAAAAATCCCGTTTCACTTTTTCTATCAGTCCCTTTTTCTGATATTCATAGATTACCTGATTTGCCGCACTCGGTGTCCTTACAATCTCTATCAATTGCTCCCGTGAAAAGCATCCCTTTGCCAGCAAATCTTCATAATGTTTCATCTCGCATCATCCTTTGTTTTAAATATTGTATAATATATTCTTTTATTGTAATATTACATGATATTTTCAAAATCTCTTTTTTAATTTTATCACATATTATTAGATATATCAAATACTTTGTGCATTTATTAAAATGCACTTCTGTTCATTATCCTGAATTCAGAAATAGAAAAAGGGAATGTCCGCACTATTTCAAAAGACATTCCCTTCTCCTAATTCATTTATATTACACCCCTCGCCCAATCCCAGCCAGAAACTCAAACACCCCCGCCACATCGAGCCTGCCATACCCCCACTCTCTATTCGGATACTCCTGATACCGGTCGCGCTTTGCGCCCCGTATCAGGTAGTTCTTGATATTGACCGAATTGGCAAGTATGTCATTGCTGTTGACGACCGCCCACTCCATGAGCTGCGCGCAGCCGCCCGCCGTGATTGCCGCCGCGACGCTGGTTCCACTCCGGTCGCCGTATGGCGTGGAGACATTGACCCCCGGCGCGGCGATTTCAGGCACAATGGCACTGTTTCTGGCAAAACCGCGTCCCGACGATGCGGCGATGCTGTTGTTGCTGATCTGGTACGCCGCCACTGTGACCGCGCTGCCCACGTAGCCCGGCTCTGTGATGGTGGTGTAAGGGCTCGGCTCGAGGAAATACGTTTCCGATGAGAGAAACGCTGAGATTGGAAGCCAGATATCAAACTGGCCGCCAATGGTGTTTCCCTCTGAATTAATCCGTATATTCCATACTCCCTGTGAAGGGTCCGAAAAACGGAAACGAATCACTTCCGCGCCCGACAAACTTTCCACAAGCTGATATTCGATGATCAGACGGGTTCTCTCATAGACAAATGTAAATTCCTGCGGAATATAGCTTCTAGGATTGTTCCAGCGGGCAGTTTCCCCGCCGGGCGTGCGTATGACAGCATTGTAAAAATACGGCACATTGCCCCACAAATCCATGATAAAGCCCTTGTTGTCCTCCCCCACGCGGATTTCCACGTCCTGATAAGTCTGGCTCTCGCTGAGTTTTCCAGAAAAATGATGCGATGCGTTCCCCTCATTGCCTCCCGCTGTCACAAAGACCCGGCTTTTTTGCATACTGATAAAATTAATGTAATTGCCCAGCATTCCGCCCCCTGTGTGGTCGCCAAAGCTCGTTCCGACGCCGAGACAGATGACCAGCGGTTTTGTCAGAATCATGACATATTTCTGCAAATACTGGATTGCCTGCAAGATATCTGATTCGCTGTAGCAGGGAACGCCGGGCGGAATCTTGTAATAGTCTTTGAGATATTGTTTCGCCTCCTTGAGCTTCACCACCACAATCTGACTGTCGGGCGCTGCACCGACAAAACTGCCCTCCTCAATTGAGCTGCCTGCCGCGAGGCTCGCCATCACGCTGCCATGGCCGTTCCCATCTGTACTTGGCACGATCGAGAGCGGATTCTCACTCGCAAGCGCCTCATCAATCATTGCCTTGGTATACTCTGTTCCGTAGGCAAATCCCTCTGGCGGCGTTCCCGTCTGAATCGTCTGGTCCCAGATGGCGGCAATCCGGCTTCTGCCCGCATAATCCCGAAAAACAGGGTCCTGATAGCGGATTCCCGTGTCGATAAAACCAATAGTCACATTTTTGCCTGTCAGGTTCAGCGGCTCTCCCTGCACAGACAAAATGCCAGCCTCCGCCAGACTCAGCGTATTCAGACTGCCATTTTGTGCTGCCTTACAATCCATCAGCCCATAACATTTGGGCAGCACAGAATACGCAACCTGCCCCGCCCTGTTGTACAGCGCATTGGAGCGGTCCACATACAGGATACCCCACTCATTTGCGATATGGTGATAACAATAATCAATTGGCAGATCATAGTTGTATTCTTCGGGCAATAGAATATACACTAAGGTATCTGCATAGTCATTCGATAAAATTCGTTCCTTACAGGTCACTGCTCTTCCCCATCAAAAAGTTATTATTACAGTGTATGCTGTAAGGAACACCAGATATTCTCTATACGCCCGAGTACGCAGAAAATCCCGCATCAATCGGCAGCACAACGCCTGTGACCGCGCTCGATGCCTTGTCGTCACACAGGAAGAACACCCCGCCAATCAGTTCCTCGCTCTCCACAAAACGCCCTGTTGGCGTGCCGCTCAAAATCTTGCCGGCGCGCGGCGTCGGCGCGCCATCTTCTTGAAACAGGAGTTTTCTATTCTGGTTCGAGACCAGAAATCCGGGCGCAATCGCATTGCAGCGGATATTGGTTCCCGCAAAATGTGTCGCAAGCCACTGTGTAAAATTTGACACTGCCGCCTTCGCCGCAGAGTAAGCTGGAATTTTGGTCAGCGGTATATAGGCATTCATCGAAGAAATATTTAAGATGCAGCCGGACTTTCTCTCAACCATATCCTGTGCAAACGCCTGTGTCGGCAGCAGTGTTCCCTGAAAATTGAGCTTGAATACAAAATCCACGCCGTCTGCGCCCAAATCAAAAAAAGTTTTCTGCCCTGCCGCCGCCTCATGATGGTACTCATTGTCTGTCGTCGCGCGCGGATTGTTTCCGCCCGCGCCATTGACAAGGATATCGCAGGGGCCTAAGTCTGCCAGCACCCGCCTGTGTACCTGCGCCAGCGCCTCTGTATCCAGCACATTTGCCTTGTAGCCCTCGCAGACGAAGCCTTCATTTTTGCACTCTTTTGACAGTGCACAGACCGCTTCTTCATTTAAGTCCAGCGCTGCCACTTTGGCGCCCGCCTGCGCAAAAGCCTTTGCCATCGTGCCGCACAGCACACCGCCTGCTCCTGTCACGACCACCACTTTTCCACTAAAATCAATATTCAATGGCAAATCCATCATATGAACCACCCTTCCTTTCTATATATATATCAATTTTTTATATCAATCCTAAGCCTTTCTTTTCTCCTCATTTTCCAGCATATCCCAGCAGCCCCACAGATACATGATGCCAAGCGCCCTGTCATACAGTCCATACCCCGGCCTGCACTGCTCTCCCCAGATATGCCTGCCGTGGTCAGGACGGATATAGCCGTCATATCCGCAGTCATGATACGCACGCATGATTTCCAAAATCCCCACGTCACCGTCACAGTCGCGGTGGGAAGCCTCCGTGAAATCCCCGTTCGGAAAATGTTTGACGTTTCGGATATGCGCAAAGGCAATTCTGTCACAATAAGTGCGGATAATATCCGGCACATCATTTTTACAGTCTGCCCCCAGTGAGCCAGAGCACAGGCACAGACAATTACAGGGGTCGTCCACCATTGACAGCAGATGCCCAATTGCCTCCTTGTCCACCAAAAGGCGCGGAATGCCAAAAATATCCCAAGGCGGGTCGTCCTGATGAATTGCCATCTTAATCCCTGTCTCATGGCAGATCGGCATGACCGCCTCCAGAAAATATTTTAAGTTCTCCCACAATTTTTCCTTGGTCACAGGGCGGTATGCCTCAAAGAGCGCGTCGAGCTTTGCCATGCGCTCAGGCTCCCAGCCCGGAAAAGTCATGCCGTGCAGATTCTTGAGGATATAATCCGCCATCTCTTTGTAGTCCTGCTGGATTTTTGCCTTCTCATAATACAGTGCCGTCGAGCCGTCCTCCATCGGATGAAACAGGTCTGTCCGCGTCCAGTCAAAAATCGGCATAAAGTTATACGTCACCACCTTCACACCAAATTTGGCAAGGTTGCGCAAGGTCTGCTTGTAATTTTCTATATACTTGTCGCGCGACGGCAGACCGATTTTAATATCATCATGGACGTTGACACTCTCCACTACCTCCATGTGAAAGCCATGCCCCTCAATCTGGCGGCGCATCTTCTCGATCTCCTCAACCTGCCACACCTCGCCTGCCGCCTTGTCATGCAGCGCCCAAACCAGTCCGGTCACCCCCGGAATCTGGCGGATCTGCTCTTGTGTAATGCTGTCATTGCCCTCGCCATACCAGCGAAATGTCATCTGCATACCAGTACCCCTTTCTGCGTCTTATTCACTGCGCCGCCGCGCAAGCTCTGCCACATTGCGCTCCACCCGCTTCTTATCAAGCGGATAGAGCACAATCAAAAACAATGCCACCAAACCAAAGCCCACAAGGGGCGCAATACAGGAAAGCTTGAAAATCCGCTCCGTGATTTCCGGCTCGAACGCCGTGACATTCGTGTAGCCAATCAGGCTCAGCAGCGCGCCTGTCATGCCGGCGGACAGTGCCTGACCCAGCTTTCTTGCAAACGAGTAGACAGAGTAGATAGTACCGTCCTCCCGCACGCCGCTCTTCACCTCGGCATCGTCGATGACGTCTGTGATCATCGCCCATATGACTGTGTTAAAAAAACCAAATCCCACATATGCAAGTGTAAAAAATGCGACATACACAAACGCATTTTGAGGATGCACGATGAGACAAACCAGATAGACTGCCGCTGCCGCCAGACAGGAAATCACAGAAAGTTCCTTTTTTCCATATTTCTCTGATAATTTTGCCGCAAGCGGCGCACAGATAAGCAGTACCGCGAGACTTCCCGTGAACGAGGACGCAGACTGCGCCGCCGCATTGCCATAATAATTCGGGAACACATACCCGGACATGCCCTGCATCGTGAGCGTCGCAAGCAGCAGCGCGATCGCTGCGGCGATAATCCCAAGCAGCGGGCGGTTTGTGACCAGACTCTTAAAAAGCTGGCTGATATCCAGCTTCTTGTTGTTTGCCGGAACCTCCACACGCTCGCGGACAAGCTGAAAACAGAGCAGATAACAAACGATTGCCAGCACGCTGAAAACCCCTGCAATGATTGTCATGCGCGGACCGGACAGCACAGTGTTGCCATTGACTGTCTCGTAGGCAAAGATCGGCGTTCCCACACCGATTACCAGTCCCGCGAGCGTGGCGCCAATCGTCCTCCACGTCGATAAGTCTGCGCGGTCTTTTGGCTCTGGTGAGACTGCCGACGCCATCGAGCCATACGGAATATTGATGGAAGTGTAAAAAATGGATCCCCATAAAATATACGTAACTGTCATCCAGACCACCTTGACCCCATACGGCAGACCCGCAAGCCCTGACTGATAGATCAGAAACGAACTGATTGCAACAGGCCCGCACATGCGTTTGATCCACGGTTTAAATTTTCCTGCATTTGTCGGCTTGGAACGGTCAACAATCTGCCCCATCGTCACATCTGTGACCGCATCCACAAAGCGCGCCGCCATCATCAAAAGCCCCACCACCGCCGCCTCAATGCCCATCACGTCCGTATAAAATTTCAACATAAAGCTCGAGGATAAAATAAACGTGAAATCATTGCCAAAATCCCCAAACATATACCCCAGTTTGTCCTTCATGCCAAACGAAGCTGCACTATTTTCCGTCATACATACCTCCTACACCCTGTCAATTTTGATAAGCTGTGCGTTCAGGCTCTCTGCAAATCCTTCTGGCATCATGCTGCCAGCCAGCGCCACCATAGACTCCGGCGTCATCGACTTCATCATGTCCCACATGCCGCTGCCCGGCTTCATCTCCATATTCGTAGCCAGCTTGACCGCCTTGGAGACGATTTCCATCGCCGCCGGACAGGCTGCGATCTCCTCCATTGTACACTTGATGCTGTACTTGCCCTCTGGGAACGTCATCGGCGCTTTCAAGTCCAGATTTCCCACCAGTTTAAACCAGTTCGCGACCCCCTCCGCGCGCTCATTCACCTCCGGCAGCACATAAATCTCAGGCTCTTTATCCACCTTCTCGATGGTCATGCTGTCCTTGCAGCAGCCTGCGGACGCGCCAATGCTGTTAAACCCGTGTTCCAACTGAACCGTAAAGACAAAGACCTTCTCTGCGGTCAACACCCCAGACAGTTTTCCATTCACATACAATGAAACTGTCGGCTGGTTGGAATAGACACGAATCTGCGTGGTTTCGCCTGCCCGCTGCGCATAGCGCTTTCCGCACAAATGCACCATCGGTTCTTTATTCCAGTATGCCTTGTAAATATAATAACTGTCCTTCTTGGTGAGGCGGTCCATTGTCACCAGCCCCTTGTTGTTGCGTCCTGCCACGCCGCCCTCATTTCTCGCCGCGCAGCCAAAGTCGAACATATTCCACACATGGCTGGACCACAGCCACGGACGCTCATCAAGCACTTTCGCCATATGCTCATGATACAGCGCCTGATACTCCTCGCTGTAATCTTTGCATGCCGGCTTTGGCCCATGATACGTGATGATTCCTTCACAGCCATACTCCGATACGCCCAAGCAGATGTCTGGGTGTCTCTCATGAAATGCATCGAGCCACGGCCCGTTATCCTCCATCTTGCCGCCATACCAGCCAAAATAGTGATTATAGCTCTCCACGTCTGTGATGTGATGGACAGGGCTGTCCTCCGGGGTCATGGTGACATGGGCAATCGTCGTCAGGCGGGTCGGATCAAGCTCTTTGCACAGCGCGTTCAGCTCCTTATGGTTTTCTACCAGTTGTTCTGAGATGCCGCCAATCAGAATCTCATTCGAGATGCCCCAAAAGCAGATACTCGGGTGATTATAATTTTGCAGAACCAGCTCTTTTAGCTGCGTGATACAGTTTTCATGCGCCGCCGGGTCCGGGCTCATCACGCTGATAAACGGAATCTCTGCCCACACCACAAAACCAAGCTCGTCGCACGCGTCATAAAAATCCTGCGAATGCTGGTAATGCGCCAGACGGATTGTGTTGGCGCCCAGCTCTTTTATCATTCTTGCGTCCCTAAAGTGGTCCTCCCTTGTCAGCGCATTGCCCTTGTAGAGCATATCCTGATGGCGGCTCACCCCACGCAGCGGCGTCGGAATGCCATTCAGGAGAAATCCTTTGTCCGGGTCACAAGAAAAACTCCTCACCCCCGCGCGCGCAGACACCATGTCATACGCCTCATTGCGCCGCTGTACCATCGCCGTCACGGTATACAGATACGGCTGGTCACAATCCCACAAAACCGCATCTGGCACATAGAGCCTGACGGCTGTACGGTCTGCCGGGCGCACGCTGTATGCTACCTCTTTTCCGTCTGCATCACAGATACTATACTGTACCGTAAAATTCTCATCTGCATTCACGACCCATGTTTCTAGTGCAAACTCAGCCCCGCCGCACGGCGTTGGCACCGCTGTGACTTTGAGTCCGCTGCTTCCCCAGTACAACAGTTCGAAGTGCGTCTCAGGCACACTGATGAGATTGACGCCGCGGTAGAGCCCGCCATAGAATGTAAAATCCGCCGACTGCGGATAGACGCTCGTCCTGTTCTCATTGCTGCACGCCACCGCCAGCAGATTTTCCCCTTCTTTTTTACATGCCTCTGTGATATCTGCGCGAAATGTGGAATAGCCGCCCTCATGCGCACAGACCTCGGTACCGTTTACATACACGACCGCCTGCTGCCCTGCAGCGGGGATTTCCACAAACACACGACCGCCGCACAAAGGCTGCTTCGGCGTCTCAAACGTCCGCACGTACCAGCCACAGCCTCTGTCATAACTACCGTTTCCGTCATGCCCGTCCACCGCATTCCATGTGTGCGGCAGACAGACCAGTTCCCAGTCCGCCGGAAGCCTGTTCGGAAGCGCTGTACATGTGCGGCTGAACCGCCAGTCTTTATTTAAATTAATGATTGTCCTCATATGCCCTACTCCTCTCCTGATACCTTTATAGAAAACGTCGCATTGTTCTTATATTGTGTTGTTTTGTAAAAAAAATGTGTGAAAAGTAAAAAGTATAAAAAAAAGAGACAATCCCTGTCCCTATTTTTCATTTCTGCTCAGACCGCTCTTTCTCTGCGGTTCAAAACGCACTTTATACTGTATATTTTTATGGCTGATATGGTAAAACACCAGCGAGATCACCACAATCCCCACCGCGATTCCAAGCGCTATGACAATCGTCTCCATCGCATAGCTTTTTGCGTTGTCCGCATCGCCGTCCACAATGGCGCGCATCGTATAGTAGAGGCGTCCGCCCGGCACCAGCGGAATGATAGACGGAATCAAAAACACCGTCGCCGGCGCCTTCACAACCCGCGCAAGCACCTCCGCATAGAGCGTTACCACCGCAGCCGGTATGAGGTTCTGCAAGAGCGGCGTGAGTCCTGCCTCCACGCACGCACAGTAGAGAAACGTCGATACCACGCCGCCCAGACAGCCGTACACAATCTTATTTCTCTTTACATTGATAAGCAGACAATACCCCAGCGTCCCAACTGCCGCAGTCAGAATCATCACCACATATTTTTCGAAAAACTGCACAATCATTTTACAACAGCCCTCCCAGCATCATAATGGCAATACCAAACCCCGCCGCGATGGCGACTGCCATCATCAGCGCCTCCGCAAGACGCAGAATCCCGGTAATAATATCCCCGCACATCATATCGCGCAGGGCGTTCATCAGGCTAATCCCGGGAATCAGCAGCATAATACTGCCAATCATCACCATATCTATATGCTGTCCAATTCCCGCAAAAACAGACAAAATACACAAAAGCCCCGCCACAATGGAGATTGCAAGGCTGTACACGACCCGGTTTCTGCCATGCGCTGAAAAAAGATAATCCCACAGATACATCAATACCGCCACCACGCCAGCAGCCAGCCCGTCGCGCAGGCTCCCGCCAAAAAACAGCGTAAAGGCGGACGCCAGCAGCACATACCCTGTCACCTTTGACTTGTAAATGCGCTTTTCGGCAGGCGCCATAATCGCGCAGATCCGCCGTTCGACTTCATCACACGGCGGCTTGTTCTCACAGATATAGCGCGACAATGCATTCAGCTCCTCGAGCTTATTCAAATCCGTCGGATATGGATTGATGCGCCGCGTGAGGGTATAATTTTCCCCGTCATCTGCCTTCCAGCTCAAAATAATCAGGGACAGAATCGTAAACACGTCCACTATCCCCCCGCCGTAAGCTGTACAAATGCGGATTACTGTATCCTCCACCCGCAGGATTTCCGCGCCGCAGCGCAGCATGGTCTCCCCCATGTCGAGCGCGCACTCCATCACCCGCGCAGGCGCCTCGCAATTTTCTTTGTCCTTTTTCATCTTACATCACCCCAGCACGTTTCAAACTATGACTATCTTATCATAACTCCCGCCAAAAGTCAGTATACATTTCCCTATATTTTAAGCAGATTAATCCTTCTTATTACCTTGACCGTTGTTTTTGAAAGTGTTATTATTTTAACAGAGAGTCCTGCATTACTGCGGGCTAAATTTATAAAAAATAACGAGGTGTTTCAAATGAGTAAAGGTTTTAAGGATTTACTGCAAAAGGTTTATGAGTGTGACCGCAAGACGGTCGCAGTCGCTGTAGCCGAGGACGAGCCAGTATTGGAGGCTGTGAAGGCTGCAAAGGAAAAAGGCATCGCCGACGCGATTCTTGTCGGCGATGAGGCGAAGATCAAAGAGATCGCTGCCGGCATGAATATGGATTTGGCAGGCTTTGAGATCATCAATGAACCAGACCATGTACAGGCTGCGCACACTGCTGTCAAGCTCGTTCACGACGGCAAGGCGGACATGTACATGAAGGGCCTGATCGACACCAAGAATTTCTTAAAGAGCGTGCTGGACAAGGAAGTAGGACTCCGCACAGGCAAAGCGCTCTCCCACGTATGCGTCTTTGAGATCAAGGGCATTGACCGCCTCCTGTTCTTATCCGACGTTGCCTTTATGACCTATCCGACATTGGAGGACAAGACCGCGATCATCAACAATACCGTCGAAGTCTGCCATGCCTGCGGCATCGCTGAGCCAAAGGTGGCGCCAGTCGCTGCGGTGGAGGTTGTCAATCCCAAGATGCCTTGTACGGTCGATGCAGATGAACTGACCAAGCTCAATGCAGAGGGCAAGATCACAGGCTGCATTATTGACGGACCACTTTCTATGGACATGGCGATCGACAGCGCTGCCGCTGCACACAAGGGCGGCACAGACAGAAAGATTGCCGGAGACGCCGATGTCATTCTCTTCCCGGATATCCATTCTGGAAACCTTGTATACAAGGTACTGACACACCTTTGCGACGTGAAAAACGGCAATATTCTGACAGGTACAGCAGCACCCGTCATTCTGACATCCCGTTCTGACAGCTTCGAGGCAAAGCTAAACTCCATTGCACTTGCCGCAGTTGTCGCAGAATCCATGAAAAAATCGAAATAATACAAATCAAAATAATGCAGGAGGAAAATACATATGGCAATCAAAAGTCTGATTATCAATCCGGGCTCCACTTCCACCAAAATTGGTGTGTTTGAGGACGAAACCTTATTGTTCGAGGAAACGCTGCGGCACTCCACCGAGGAGATTTCCCAGTATGCTACCATCGTAGACCAGAAGGATTTCCGCAAGAAAATTATCACAGATTTACTGGCTGAGAAAAACTTTGACATCAAGTCCCTGAATGTTGTCGTGGGGCGCGGCGGCATGCTCAAACCCATTCCGGGCGGCACCTATGCTGTGACTGATGCCCTGCTCGCAGACTTAAAGGTCGGTGTACAGGGTCAGCACGCTTCCAACCTCGGCGGCATACTCGCCAGAGAGATCGCAGACTCTGTCGGCGTACCTTCCTACATCGTTGACCCGGTGGTCGTTGATGAGCTGATGCCGGTTGCGCGCTTCTCCGGCGTGCCTGAGCTTCCCCGCACCAGCGTGTTCCACGCACTGAACCAGAAGGCAGTTGCCAAGAGATACGCAAAAGAAATCGGAAAGCCTTATGACACCCTCCGTCTGATCGTCGTTCATATGGGCGGCGGCGTCTCTGTCGGCGCTCATGTAAACGGCAAGGTAATTGACGTATTCAACGCACTCGACGGAGACGGCGCATTCTCTCCTGAGCGCGCAGGCGCTGTTCCAAGCGGTGCCCTGATTAAGATGTGCTTCTCTGGAAAATATACAGAGAAAGAGATCTACAGCAAGATTGTCGGCAAAGGCGGCTTTAACGCGTACCTCGGCACAAACGACATGCGCGAGGTGACAAAGCGCGCCAACGAAGGCGACGAGAAGGCCGTTGAGGCAAAAAAAGCCTTCTTATTACAGGTTGCAAAGGATATCGGCTCTATGGCATGTGTGCTGAATGGAAAAGTAGACCAGATTATCGTGACTGGCGGTATCGCATACGGCGAAGATGTCGTCGCTGCACTCAAGGAATATGCAGAATGGATTGCACCATTCACAGTATATCCGGGCGAAGATGAGCTGCTTGCGCTGGCACAAGGTGCCCTGCGCGTGCTGAACAACGAAGAACAGGCGATGGCGTACTAAAAAAGCGGCGCACAAGCCGCACACAAAAAGGGGAAGATGCATCTTCCCCTTTTGATTTGCATGAAAAAAAGCTGCTAACCGGAATCGAACCGGTGACCTCAACACTACCAATGTTGCGCACTACCGACTGTGCTATAGCAGCTTGTTCACAGCAAAACTCTGCTGTGTCCGAAAAATATATTATCATAATCGACAGCTCATGTCAACTAAAATACTATCATTATTCTAAAATTTTCTAAAATGATGCCAAATATTTTTACAAAAATGTTAACAAAATGTTAGAAGATTTAATTTAACACTGTAATTTCTTGCCAATTTACATTGCATAAGCTATACTAATCCTAATATCAACAATCCATGCTGCCCGTTTTGGTGCAACTGCCGCAGGATGAAACTTTACTATACGCATAAAACCGAGGTGACATTATGAAAAAAACGACAATCAATACAATTTTACTGTGTATCATCGCCATTCTGTCTGTATCCATCTGTTTCCTGATCTTCTGTATTGTGACAAGACCGCGATACGTGGCTGTAAACGAGTCTGGGACCGCAGCGGGAACAGAGGTTGTCAATATTATGGAAGAACCACAGTTGGCCGCGCTTCCTGCCGCGGCAGACGACGCAGCGCCCGCAGAGGAGACAGCGCCTCCTTCGCCGGACACAATGCATGGCAAGACTTCCACGAGAGTCAATATCCGCGACGCCGCCTCAGAGGACGCCAAGGTACTCGATACCGTGGAGGAGGGGACAACCTTTGATATCGTCGAAATACAGGACAACGGCTGGACAAAAATTCTCTATGACGGTTCCGAAGCCTATATTTCATCAAACTTTGTCATTATCACCAACGAGTAACACCCTCTCATACATCCTTCTTCTGTGCGGTCCTTCTCCTTGCGTGGAGTTTTATCACAATTCCCTTCTGCACAAGCAGCTCGCCATGGTATTTGTCCTTATAATATTCATACGCCCGCTTGTAGTTGTAGCCGTACTCCGCAAATTTGCGCAGAACGACATTGATTTCTGCTCCCACAAACACGATATTCATTGTGCCATACAGCCACAGGATAAAGATTACCACCGTTGCAAGGCTTCCATATGTAACCGAATAATTCGCAAAATTGCTGATATAATAAGAGAACGCCCACGAGTATGCCAGCCATGCCACGGTAGAAAAAAGCGCCCCAAAAAACTCATAGCGTATCTTGGATCTCCTGTCAGGGACATTCATATACACGAGCAGGAAGAACACCAGCAGAAACACCAGCATACACAGATACTTCCCATACCGGAACAGTCTGTCAAAGGCAATCATGCCCGGCACAAACTGAAGCAGCCAGTTAAAAATATTGTTCCCCAGCACGATCAAAATCATCATAAGCCCAATCGCAGCAAAGAAAATCACCACGTAGGCGGCTGCAAGCGCATACAGCAGCATCGTTCCCCGCGTCTCACGGATTCCATAAACAGCGTTCATACCGATAATTACCGCATACACCCCTTTGGAGGCACAAAAGAGCATCACAAGCATTGTAAACGAGGTCATGATGGTCGTGCTCCCCGCATATGCCTCCGCGAGAATCTGATTCACCAGCGGCAGGGAGCCTTCTGGTATGATTGTCAATAAATACTGCGTCAGGCGCCCTATGTCAATCGGCAGATAACTGAAAATGGAGATGCAGAACATCGCCATCGGGAATATCGACATCAGCAAAAATAAAGCCGCGTGCCCTGCAAAGGAGGACACGTGGTCAAACTTTACTTTTCTGACAAAACTATACCCAATCTCATAGATAGTTTTCAGCTCTTTTCTGGTTATTCGTCTTTTCTTGCGCATCGGTTACTGCTTTTCCTTTTCTTTTGCCTTCTTGATAAGAAACAGATCGCTGATCGCCTTGCCGAGATTATGCGGATATAGCTGTACGACAGGGCTGTCTATTATCTCCCCCACCTTCATCTTAAAGCCAACTTTTACAAATTTGTCATCATCTGGAAACTCATATGCCAGATATTTCCCATCCTCCATAAATTTCGTGTCCGGCGTGGAAATATCTGTCTTTCTCTCCAGCATGACGCTCATGGAGGTCGCCGCGGCGCCCATCATCTGATTCATCGCCTCCGACACCGCACTCAGATGCAGTTCGCTCAAATCCATCCTGGCAAAATCACCCCTGCCGTCGCTGCCCATCATCAAGTCTGCAATCGCCTTGGCATCCTGCTCTTCCAGCATCAGGATACTGCATCCTTTGACGCCCTCTACATAGCTGACCTTCACAAAAACCTTCTTGGAAGATACATTCTTCGTGTACTCACTCTTCTCTACAATCTCGACTCTCGGCGGCGTGATATCTACCGTCTGCCGCACCAGCATACTGAGTGTCGAGGCAGACGTGCCCAGACAAATATTTGAGATCTCCCCAATTGCATCTATTTCCATCTCAGAAAATGTGTAATTTACCATTCACATACCTCCCCTTCTCTCTCCTACTGCAAAAATATCTCCGGTTCGCATTCCAGTGCGTTCGCAAGCTTCCGCACAAGTTTTTCGGGCTGTCTGGACAGATCACAGAAAGAAACCTCGCAGTTTCTGACTGCCGCCACACTGTAGCCCATGCGCTCTGCCACCTGCTGTCTCGTCTTGCCCAGCTCCAGACGCCGCATCTTCACAGGGGATATCTGGGCAAACCGTATATACATATTCCTGCCGTCATAATTCACAGTATTGACTAATTGAACAATCTCCCCGCCATTTCCCATCGTATCCTTGTCAAGCTTGTAGACCGATACAATTGCTGTCATCAGCTTTTTCATGAGTTTGTCATCATCATAGTGTCCAATCTCCTCGATGGGTATGTACAGATCAATATAGAGCGATTTCAGTTCTCTTACCCGTTCTTCATCCAGCTTTAAGACATAATTATTTTCTTTTGCCTCATTATATAAAGATAATATTTTGAGCCAAAAGGCGTCCTTATCAAATCCTGCCATCGTTTTCCTCCATTACGTAACTATTATACGAAATAATTATACGCCTCATGCAAAACACTGTCAATTAAATACTTCGCCTCTTCGCTTAAATGCATTGCGGTACTGGACCGGTGTCTTTCCTGTCGCCTTTTTAAATGCCTGTGAAAAATAGGACTGTGAAGAAAAACCGAGTGTGGTCGATATCTGGGAAATCGAATAAGAGGTGGATTCGAGCAGCGATTTCCCCTCCTGTATCCTCTTTTGCAGAAGGTACGTAATCGGAGAGATTCCGATACATTTGGTGAAGGCATGGACCAAGTAGTACTTGTTCATATGGGAGAGCGACGCGAGCATATCCAGCGTGATGTTCTCCGCATAGTTTGCGTCCAGATAATGTTTAATCTGCGTACACTCCCTGTTCAAGAGCGCATTGCTGCTCTGTACGATGGACAGATTGTTGTTTCTGAGCATACAGATCATGATCACCTCGAGCAGATTCTGGCATACCGTCTCATAGTTTTCCGCCTTCTTATTGATCTCCTCCAGCAGTATATTCAAATACGCAAAAATATTAGAATTTTGCGTGTTATATTTATACACATCGCCAAATGCAGTCTGCATGTAGACTCCCTCCTGCGTGGCGGCAATCTCCTCGAAGGAAAAGGAAAGCCCCTCAATTCCCAGTACAATATACTCAAGCGGCGCCGTGGGCAGCGATTTCTCCGTGTGCTGCACATTGGGATTGATGACCACCAGATCATTCTTTCCCACCGAAAATTCCATGCCCTCTGTGATAAAAGAGCCGCTGCCCTGCACGACATAAAAAAGCTCGCTGAACGGGTGGGAATGCAGAATGCTCTGCCAGTCCCCTTCATACTTTGAAGTTGAGACATACAAAAGTTTGATGGTGTCAAAGCAGGACAGCTTATTGTCATCAATACAGTGTCTGGTGTTTCCCATGCTCTGCCCCCTTTCTATATTAAAATAATAAAACAAAAAGCTGCATACATTATTAAAAATATAGCAGAATTTATATATTTTGTCCACACAGACTGCCTTCTAAAAATTTCTAAAATTTTCGTATTGTGCCAATTGTGAATTGAGCATATAATCGCTGACACTGTTTTTTAAATCACGGTTTTGTCTCCATATATTGCATAAAACAAATGTCAGATTTTATATTTTAGTATAAATTTTATACAACCATTTCTTTTTCTCTCCAAATTCTTTATATATTTTTTGAACAAAAAGCAATATATCTAAAATATCAAGCAAGAATCAGATTGATTCCCAAAATTGATTCCGATATACTAAAGTTACACTTAAAACAACTTAATGCAATACGCTGATTTTGTTTCATTTGCATTAATTTTCTTCGAGACAGTTCGAAAGGGAGGGATTTTTATGAAATCAAAAAAAGTTATTTCATCCTTATTAGTAGCTGCTATGGCTACAACGCTTCTTGCTGGATGCGGCGGTTCCAACGATAAGCCGGCGGCACCCGCAGACAACACGCCAGCGGACAACACCGCATCCAACGACGCGGCGGACGCGCCAGCAGCAGATACGCCAGACACGACCCCCGCAGAGGACACCGCAGACGACGCAGCGCCTGTGGAGGAGCAGACTTTGAAGGTAGCTGCTTTTGAGGGCGGATACGGCGCAGATATGTGGTCTGAAGTTACCGCAGCTTTCGAGGCTTCCCATCCCGGCGTGACCGTAGAGCTCACCATCGACAAGAAGTTAGAGGACGTGATTAGCCCCGCGATGAAAGCAGGCGATTATCCAGACGTCGTACACCTTGCAACGGGCCGTGAGGCAGCTTTAACAGAGACTTTGACAAAGGAGAAGGCACTTCTTCCGCTGACAGATGTTCTCGAGATGACAGTTCCCGGCGAGAGCGTAAAGGTGAAAGATAAAATTATTCCCGGTTTCCTTGACACGCTGGCAACCAACCCTTACGGGGACGGCGTAACCTACTATGCACCAATGTTCTACAGCCCCTGCGGACTCTTCTACAATGCAGGGCTTTTCAAGGAAAAAGGCTGGGACGTTCCTACAACATGGGATGAGATGTGGGCACTTGGCGACACAGCCAAAGCAGACGGCATCGCACTCTTTACCTATCCCACAACTGGATACTTTGATGCGTTCACTTACGCGACACTGTCCTCGGCAGGCGGCCCTGAATTTTTCAATAGCTGCATGACCTACGAAGATGGCATCTGGGAAAGTGAAAATGCGACAAAGGTATTTGAGCTGATTGCAAAGCTTGGTACATACACAGAGGGCACTACTGTTGCCAACGCCAACAATGACAACTTCACAAAGAATCAGCAGTTGATTCTCGACAACAAGGCAATCTTCTGCCCGAACGGCACATGGCTCCCGGGCGAGATGGCAGAGGCACCGCGCGCAGACGGCTTTGAGTGGGGCTTTATGGCAATACCGGCAGTCAACGCAGGCGGCGCAGGTTGCTCGTTCTGCTGGTTTGAGCAGATGTGGATTCCGGCAGCGGCACAGAATCAGGATATGGCAAAGGAATTTGTGGCATATATGTACTCTGACGAGGCAGCACAGATTTTTGCAAAAGCTACAGCAATCCAGCCAATCACAGGCGTCAGCGACTCTCTCGAGGGCGACAACAAGATGTTCTACAGCATCTATGACAACGGCGCAACCGCAGTTATGGGCGGCTTCGCTTCCACTGCACCAGTTGAGGGCGTGAACATGCTCGATACTTTATGCGGCACAGTCAACAGTATCGTGAGCGGTGACAAGACCGTTGCGGACTGGCAGGCGGCTGTAGAGGAAGTAAGCGACAAATTGAGAGCGGCAATGGAATAAGGTTTTAGGAGCGCTCCAAAGGTTTCCTCCTTTGGGGCGCTTTTGTTACAGAAAATGGAGGTATGCGTGTGAAAAAAGTCAGAGAAAAGTCGATTTTTATAACCCTGTGTGTAGCCCCGTCAGTCATACTATTTGTCATTTTTATGCTGATTCCCACCTTTAATGTCTTTAAGATGTCACTGTACAAGTGGGGCGGCTACTCCAACAACAAAGAGTTTGTCGGGCTGAATAACTTTAAGATTCTGATGGAGGACTCAAACTTTTTCCGTTCCTTTCAGAATACGGTTCTGTTAATTGCCTGCGTGACCATTGTCACCATGGCGCTTTCCCTGATTTTTGCAGCGATACTCTCCCGTGAAAAAATCAAGGGGCAAAATATCCTCCGCGTGATATTTTACATTCCCAATATCTTGTCTGTTGTTGTTATTTCAGCTATTTTTTCAGCAATCTATGACCCGAACAGCGGACTTTTGAACAGTATTATCGGTATATTCAGAGGGACTGAAAAAACGCCGATTCTCTGGCTTGGCGACCAGAAATTAGTCATCTACAGCCTCGTGATTGCAATGATCTGGCAGGCAATCGGCTACTATATGGTCATGTACATGGCGAGTATGGCGAGCGTCCCTGAGAGTCTGTATGAATCTGCCAATCTCGAGGGCGCCAGCAAAATCCGCCAGTTCTTCTCCATCACACTCCCGCTGATCTGGACGAACATTCGGACGACACTGACCTTCTTTGTCATCAGCTCTATCAATATCAGCTTCCTGATTGTCAAAGCCTTGACAAACGGCGGCCCTGACGGTGCAACAGAAGTGTTCCTAAGCTACATGTACAAACAGGCGTACACCAATTCCTCTTACGGGTACGGCATGGCGATCGGCGTTGTCGTATTCCTGTTCTCCTTTGGACTGTCGGCACTCATCAACTTTGTCACCAAGAGAGAACCTTTGGAATTTTAAAGGAGGGATAAGAAATGGATTCAAAAATGAGTTTAAGCAAGCTGTATAAAATATTTATCTATGTAGCCCTTCTGGCGCTTGCCATCAGTATTGTCATACCTGTAGGCTGGGTCTTTCTGGCGTCCATCAAAGAAAATTCCGAATTTTACGGAAACCCTTGGACACTGCCAAAGGGCATATATTTCCAGAATTTCATAGATGCTTTTGAGAAGGCCAAAATGGGAGAATATTTCCTCAACTCCATTTTTGTGACATGTCTGGCACTCCTTATCCTGCTGGTGGTCGCACTGCCCGCTGCCTATGTACTTGCGCGCTACCGCTTCTTTGGCAGCAAGCTCATCAATATCATGTTCATGGGCGGACTGTTTATCAACGTCAATTATATTGTGGTGCCTATTTTCCTCATGTTTGTGGACGCGGACAAATTTCTGCGGCTTCTGGGAACAGACGGATTTTTCCTCAACAATCTCTTTGTCGTGGCGCTCGTATACGCCTCTACGGCACTGCCGTTTACCATCTATCTGCTCTCCGGCTTCTTTGTCACAATCCCGCGCGATTATGAGGAGGCAGCGTACATGGACGGCAGCGGATATTTTCGGACGATGGTTCAGATTATGATGCCAATGGCACTGCCGAGCATTATCACGGTCATTTTGTTCAACTTCCTGTCGTTCTGGAATGAGTACATCATCTCCATGACACTGCTCACCAAGGATTCCAAGACACTGCCCGTCGGTCTGATGCAGCTCATGCAGGCACAGAAGGCAGCCGCAAATTATGGGCAGCTCTACGCAGGACTTGTGATCGTCATGCTCCCGACGCTGATTCTATATATCTTGGTGCAAAAGAAACTAACACAGGGCATGAGCCTTGGCGGACTAAAAGGTTAATCAGGAGGTGTGCGTATGAAATATGTCATCCGGTTACTATATTTGCTGGTGTTTATCGCCAGCATGGCGCTGATTGTCACAGGGCAGCGCAAGATCGGCCCCGGCGGGCTTGCTACAATGCTGGTCGGACTGTTAGGCATCTTGCTGCTTCTCTATCTTTACAACAAAAAATATCAATAATATAATCCACTATAAATGCTATAAGGAGGTGTCCCACAATGAATACAGAAAATACAGGCAGGCTCACCCTGCCTACAGATGTGGACATGGTTGACGAGACCATACGCCTGAAAAATCTGCTGGGCGCAGATGCCCTGAGGGACTGCGACGGAACCACCATGCCTGAAGAATTGCTGAGTCAGGACGCCAAAATCTACGCGACATACTACACCACCCGCAAGGACAATGACTGGGCAATGCAGCATCCAGAGGAAATCCAGCAGGAATATCTGATCAGCGACCGTGTCACGGCAAGAGGTGAATCACTCCGCATTGAGCTGATGAAAGGCTTTCATACAGAACAGCTCAAAGTGAACACGATTGATTCCCCCAAACGCTGGTGGGAGGTCATCGACAGAACGACAGGAGAGGTTGTCCCGACAGACCGCTGGGACTATGATGAAGCAGCCGGCGAGGTCGTCATCGAGACGGTTCCCTACCACCAGTACACTGTCAGCTTCCTCGCTTTTCTAATCTGGGACCCCGTACATATGTACAATTTTATCACAAATGACTGGAAAGATGCACCGCACCAGCTCACCTACGACGTGCGCCAGCCCAAGACGCAGGCCTATGTCAAAGAAAAGCTGAAAAAATGGTGCGAAGACAATCCCCATGTCAACGTTGTGCGTTTTACCACATTTTTCCACCAGTTTACGCTGACCTTTGACGACCAGAAGCGCGAAAAATATGTGGAGTGGTTCGGCTACAGCGCCAGCGTCAGCCCCTATATCTTAGAGCAGTTTGAAAAGTGGGCAGGCTATCCCTTCCGCCCGGAATATATCGTTGACCAAGGCTACCACAACTCAACCTTCCGCGTCCCGTCCAAGGAATTTCGCGACTTTATAGAATTTCAGCAGCGCGAAGTTTCCAAGCTGGCAAAGGAGCTGGTGGATATTGTGCACAGCTACGGCAAAGAGGCCATGATGTTTCTGGGCGATCACTGGATTGGCACCGAACCGTTTGGCGCGTATTTTAAAAATATCGGGCTTGACGCCGTTGTCGGCTCTGTGGGGGACGGCGTTACGATGCGCATGATCTCGGATATCAAAGGTGTAAACTATACCGAAGGGCGCCTGCTGCCCTACTTTTTCCCCGACGTATTTACCGAGGGCGGAGACCCGATCGGAGAGGCTCAGGACAACTGGTTAAAAGCGCGAAGAGCAATCCTGCGCTCTCCTCTTGACCGCATCGGATACGGCGGATATCTCAAGCTCGCCGCGCAGTGGCCGGGCTTTATCGACCAGATTCAGAAGGTGGTGGGCGAATTTCGGCAGATTCACCAGAACATGCAGGGCACCAAGGCATACACTGCCCCCTTTAAAGTGGCAATCTTAAACTGCTGGGGCAGCATACGGCGCTGGATGTCGAATCAAGTGCACCATGCACTGTGGTATCGGGAAATCTACTCGTATGTGGGCGTGATCGAGTGCCTGAGCGGTATGCCGATCGACGTGGAGTTCATCGACTTTGAACAGGTAAAAAATGGCATTTCTTCTGACATACGTGTCATTATCAATGCCGGCGATGCCTACACCTCATGGAGCGGCGCCGAGAACTGGAAAGATGAGAAAGTTGTCTGTGCCCTCCGCCGTTTTGTCGATGAGGGCGGCGGCTTCATCGGTGTCGGCGAGCCGAGTGCATACCAGTACCAAGGGCGTTATTTCCAGCTCAGCGACGTGCTGGGCGTGGACAGAGAACTTGGCTTCTCCATGAGTACAGACAAGTACAATACGCTGAACAAGGAACACTTTATCTTAGAAGATATTCCCGGCGACATTGATTTTGGCGAGGGAAAGAGCCGCATTTATGCGCAGGGTGCGCACTACCAGATCTTAAACATGGACGGAAAGTACAGCCGTCTGGTGGTCAACGAGTACGGCAAAGGCAGAAGCGTTTATTTTGCAGGACTGCCATACTCTCCGCAGAACTGCCGCCTCCTGCTGCGCGCAATTTATTTTGCCGCACACCATGAGGACGAGCTCAAAAAATACTATGTCACCAACGTGGACACAGAGCTTGCTGTCTTTGAACAGACAGGAAACATTGCTGTCATCAACAACTCGAAAGAGCCGCAGGCGACGGATTTGTATGTGCAGGGCACACTCTTTGCACAGTTAGCTTTGGCACCGATGGAACTGCGGTGGCTTCAGATGGACAAGAAGGAGAACTCATGAACAATATAAACGAAGCGATCGCTGCATTTCCCATAGAGACTGCCCAAAACGGCAGTCTCGCGGAGAGCAGGCCCTATGGAAACGGGCATATCAACGACACTTTTCTACTCCGCTGCGAGACATCAGAAAAATCAGAAAAAAAGTTTATTCTACAGCGCATGAACCACACAATCTTCAAAAATCCGCCGCAACTGATGGAAAATGTGGTGCATGTCACACAGTACCTGCGCAAAAGTATCCTCTCCCAAGGCGGCGACCCAGACCGGGAGACCTTGAATGTCCTCCAAACAAGGGACGGCGCAGACTGGTTTCTGGACAGCAGCCAAAATTACTGGCGCGTTTTCCCGTTTATCGAGCGCTCTGTATGCCTTGAAAAAGTGGAGAGCGAAAAAGATTTTTATGACAGTGCTGTCGCTTTTGGCAATTTCCAGAAGCAGTTAGCAGATTTTCCCGTAGAAATCCTGCATGAAACCATTCCCAATTTTCACAACACAGCCTCCCGCTTTGCAGATTTTCAGAAGGCAGCTGCAGAGGGCGACCAAGCCCGCATCGCGCTCGCACAGGCAGAAATCGCCTTCGCGCTCGAGCGGAAAGAGGATACCTCTGTTCTGACCACGCTGCTCTCTGAGGGAAAACTGCCGCTGAGGGTCACGCACAACGATACCAAGCTAAACAATATTTTATTTGATGCAGACACACACAAAGCGTTGTGCATCATTGATCTTGATACTGTTATGCCCGGACTTTCGCTGTACGACTTTGGCGATTCGATTCGTTTTGGCGCCAACACCGGCGCGGAGGACGAGACGGATTTGTCAAAAGTCGGGCTAGATCTGTCACTGTTTGAAGCCTTCACAAAAGGCTATCTCGAGGGCTGCGCCGGGCGTCTCACCGCAAAAGAAACCGAACTGCTTCCTATGGGCGCGAAGCTGATGACCTATGAGTGCGGTATCCGTTTTCTGGCTGATTTCCTGACAGGAGACCACTATTTCAAAATCCACCGCGACCACCACAACCTCGACCGGGCCAGAACCCAGTTCCAGCTCGTCGCAGATATGGAAGCCAAATGGCAGGATATGACAGCGATTGTGAAAAAATATGCAAATCCCGCATAGGAGGAGGCCAATTTATAATGGTACAATTTTATCAGGGGACGCCGGAGTCCGTTATGGAACGGCTGCACAGAACAATATCATATTTTGACAAGTCATGGAGCAGTAAATGCGTGCCTGCGTCAGACGAACAAATTCAACAATTAGAAAACATCTGTGCTGAGTACGGTTACTATGTTCCAAAAGTATACCTTGACTACCTAAAGGCAATGGGCGAAAATGATGGCGGTTTGCTTGAAAGAGAATGGGACGGTTACATGGAGCCGAACCTCCATACCATTCTTGAGCTATTTGATGATGAAGATTTTGAGGCGAGAGAATATTTGCAGCAGGGGCTTCTTTTGTTTTCTTACCACTGGTCAGATACACATTGTTATTTGAGGCTAACAACGCATGATGATAATCCTGTCGTGACAGACTGGGAACATCATTACTTCGCCGGAAGTTTTGAAAAATACTTATTTCAGAAAGCATTTAACATTTACCAAGAAAAATTTGAGCATAAGCTATCTGTTGGAACGTCTATCATGACATGTGATACATTGTTGAAAAAATATTCATTTCCATGTTCGGTTTGTGGTGGAACAGATGAAGAAAAGATGGAATTTGTGCGGTGGCTCGTCGTAAACCTCCCTGATCTGCACGAAAAGGAAGCATGGTTCAGCGATAATCTGAATTATTGCAGCTACAACGAACATTATGCACTGAGCGTGAATATACATCACAGCCTGCTGCTTGTCTTTTCATGTGATGATATCAAACTAAAGAAAAAGATAGATACGCAATTAAATCGCATATTTCAGCGATGACAGCTGTTCAGAACCCTCAAATCACCAGAGGGTTCTTTTACATGTTCCATATTCATACTATTATAATAGATAACTCTTGAAAGGATTTTCATCCGATATGCAAATCTACGTCGTCAAAGAAAATGACACACTTGACAGTATTGCAGCCGCATTTATGGTCAGCGCGGAGGATATCTCCTACGATAACCAGATTGCCGCACCCTATCCGCTGGCTGTTGGTCAGGCACTGTTGATTCCAACAGATGAGGAGAACTTTCAGAAACGCGAGGTGTATGTCAACGGCTATGCCTATCCGTATATACGAAATGAAGTACTCACCGAAACGCTGCCCTATTTGACCACTCTATCCGTATTTTCTTACGGCTTTACTCCCAGCGGAAATCTGATTCCGCCCAAGACAGATGACAGCCGCTTGCTTCATGAAGCGTGGCGGCAGGGCGTCGCACCCGTTTTGGTTCTGACGCCCTTTGACGAGTCAGGAATGTTTAACAATTATCTCATCAGTGAAATCACCCACAACATGACTGCACAGCAGAACTTAATTGAGCAGATGTTTCTGGTGATGGAAGAAAAGGGCTTTGCGGGCATTGACCTCGACTTTGAGTATATTCTGCCGGAGGACAGAGTGGCATACGCCGACTTTGTCGCCAATGTCAGGGCACAGGCGTCCCCCAAGGGTTATTTCGTCTCCGTGGCGCTCGCGCCCAAAACCTCTGCCAACCAAAAAGGACTGCTATACGAAGGCAAAGATTATAAGCTGCTTGGCGCCGCGGCAGACAGTGTCCTGCTCATGACTTATGAATGGGGCTATACCTATGGCCCGCCCATGGCTGTCGCGCCGATCAACAAAGTGCGCGAGGTGGTGGAGTATGCTGTCACAGAGATTCCAACCGAAAAGATTGACCTCGGTATCCCCAATTACGGTTACGACTGGACGCTTCCTTTTGTCCAAGGCACCTCCAAAGCACGCACAATCAGCAATGTGGAAGCGGTGCAGATCGCCATCGAGCATGATGCGGCAATACAGTTTGACCAGACGGCGATGTCCCCCTATTTCCGCTATGAAAAAGACGGGCTACAGCACGAAGTATGGTTTGAAGATGTGCGAAGCCTAAAAGAAAAGTTCCAGCTTATCACGGAGTATGGGCTGCGCGGCATGGGCTACTGGCAGATTATGCGGCTGTTCCGCGCAAACTGGCTCTTGCTCGCTGATACCTTTGACCTTCACCGCCCAATCGAGTAGGGAAGAACCATCTTCCCTCTCGCGCGCCGGGCACCCGCCAGCTTCTGCTAATTTGTAAATCACATATCCTGAATATAAAATTGAAATTTGCACATAATTCTGTTATAATAATATACAAAACAGAAAGGGGGCGTTTGAGATGCCACAAATCAGACCCATAACAGACTTACGTAACACGAATGAAATTTCCGAAATCTGTCATGCAAAAAAAGAACCTGTATTCATTACCAAAAACGGATATGGCGATCTCGTTGTCATGAGCATGGAAACCTATGAATCCATGCTGGAAACCGCAGAAACAGATGCCGCAATCTTTGAAGCAGAAACCGAATATGCCCAAAACGGAATACTCCATGATGCCAGAAGCGCATTCGATTCTTTAAGGAGGAAGCATTTTGGATAAATACACGCTCTCCCTTACAAGCCGTGCTTTACGGGACCTAGACGGCATCTATGTTTATATTGCCCAGACTTTACAGGTTCCTGAAACTGCATTGGAACTGGTGGATAAAATTGAGAAAGAGATTCTTTCCTTAGAAGAAATGCCCTACCGCTTTCCAGAGAGAAAAACAGGAGCATATGCCAACAAAGGCTACCGGCAGCTTTTTGTTGGCAATTATACTGTTGTTTACCGCGTGGACGAAAAACACCGGCAGGTTATCATCGTAACCATTCGATATTCTCCCAGCCAGTTTTAATGCAAATCTGTCTATCAAATCTCCCACTCCTAAATGTTTCTGCCAAACCGCCCGCAATCACACATCAGCTTGGCAGGCTCTCCCTCACGCAAAGCGTCCCCCAGCCTAATGACGGGTTCGGGTACTTTGGCGAAACCGGCAGATGCCTTGCCCCCCGTATCAGGTTTGCCTTCAAGCGCTCTCCATAGAGAAACCTGTCATTTCCGCGCACGATTCCCCACTCCATCAGCAGCGCTGCTGCCCCTGTGACAAACGGTGTCGCAAAGGAAGTTCCAGAGACTTGCTCATATCCTCCGTTTGGTACAGGCACCGTGATATCGACGCCCGGCGCTGTCAAATCCGGTTTCACCTCCGCAATAATCTGCTGTCCGCCCGCCGTATCCGTCCTGCCATCATGGTAATAGTATACATATCCTCTGCCGGAAAAATCTGCGTAACTCCTGCGCGCCCGATCATAGGCGCCGACTGTGACAGCCCTCCTCGCCGTGGAGGGAATCGTGATTGTCATGTCAGGCGTCGGCAGAAAAAATCCTGTCGCCGCAGTCCGCGCTGCATACCCCGGCAGGTAAAACCGGTACTCTCCTGTCACCAGTGATACCGGAACCAGTTCAATCCGCCACACACCGCTGTTGATATAGCTTCCGCTTGGTATCATATCAATAAAAATCTCCTGCTGCACATTGTAAGGAAGCGGTTTTCCTAGATAGCACAGAAGCTGCGTCTGTTCCAGCGTCCGCCGCTGTGCCTGCGCCTCCCTAAGACGGGAAAGCTCCAGCGTTGTCTGCTCTCCGCTGGGCGATATAAGCCGCAGCTCAAAAACGTCCTGATAAAACTTCCACAGTTGTATGCTCAGCCCTGTCTCATAGTCCCCCACTGCCAGCTCTACCATGCGGCTCTCCCGCTGCACGATGCCTGCCGTATGCCCTCTCGAGGTTCCCTCATTCCCGCTTCCAATGACAATCACGCTTCTCCCCACCTCCGAGGCATTATCAATATAGCGTTCCAGCAGTGAATTGCCCTGATGGTCTCCATACGTATTGCCAAAACTGATGTTGACTGCCACTGGTCTGTTTAGAGACACGCCCAGATTGACGGCATAATTCACGCCCCGCATGAGCTGTGTCGTTCTGGGAAAGGAGCCTGCCTGCGGCTGCCCGAGCCTGACCACTAACAAATCCGCCTTGGGCGCAACCCCCATGCTTGTACCTGCTGCCACCCCTGCAACAGCAGTGCCATGTCCCGACAAATCAAAAACAGGCACCAGCTTTTGACCGTTCTCACGTCCCAAAGCCAGTGCCTCGTTAATCATTTCTCTTGTATACAGCACACCCTCCCGGTATCCCGGCGGAGGCAGTTTTCCCTGCGCCTCGTCTGGCTGCTGTGTCTGGTCCCAGATTGCCAGAATGCGTGTCTGTCCCTCCGCATTGCGAAATTCAGGCAGAAAATAGTCAATCCCGCTGTCCAGTACAGCAATAATCACATTTTCACCCGTCAGATTTGGTTCCTGCTGCGTCACCTGCGTAATGCAGGACTGTGTCTTTTCCAAATCATTCATAAAAACAACCACATCATTTCTATTCTATATGTCATTCTATTTTCTATGATATGCCGCAGTGACAATCTGTGTTCTATATATTTTTGTATTATATTTTAAACTTACTAATCATGTCCACCATCGACTCAACCTGCGCCTTCTGCTGCTCACTCACAGCCGCAGTCTCCTCCGATGTTGCCGAATTGTTGTCCACAATCCCGGCCACAACGCCGATGCTCTCATTGATGTGCCCAATACTCTCCACTTCAAGCTTCAGCTTATCTACGATACCATTAATGCGGCCTGTCGTCTCCTCCGCACCCATCTGGACTTCTTCCATGTTCGCCGCTGCCTCGCGCGAAATCCTCGTTCCAACCTCAACCGACTCGACGGTTCTCTTAATCAGCTCCGAGGTCTGGCCTACTGCACTCTGCGAAGCCTCCGCCAGTTTCTTAACCTGCTCTGCCACAACCGCAAATCCTCTGCCAGCCTCTCCAGCCCTCGCAGACTCGATGGAGGCATTTAACGACAGCAGGTCAATCTCCTCACCAATATCAGAGATTGCCGAGATGACAGCGATAATCTGCTCTGAACATTGATTGATTTCCCTCATGGCAGCGCGCAGCTCCTTCATCTTCTGTGCGCCCACTACCAGCGTAGAGCTTGCCAGATTGGATATTTTTACAGCCTCCTCCGCTTCTTTTTCATTGTATGAAATGCTGTTTCCAAGCTCTGTAAGCAGCATCATCAGATCTGAAACCTCTGTCGCCTGCCCGGTACATGCTGTCGCAAGATCATCTGCGGCGTAAGCAAGCTGGCCGGAACCGCTGTCAATCTCCCTTGCCACGTCCTGTATCATGCTCACTGTATTTCGCATATCACTGACGATCTGATTCAGCGAATCCTTAATCTTCACATAATCGCCGACATAGTTCTGCTGCACCGTAATGATGTAGTCCCCCTGTCCCATCTGCTCGAGAACCGAAGAGATTTCATCAATAATGGCTGTCATATTGTTCTTCATAAAGTGAATGGCAGCAACCATGTTGCCCACCTCGCTGTCGTCCTCCTTCAAGTCAAACTCCGCATGAAGATTGCCGTCTGCAAGCAGTGACATCTGGTCTGCGACCTTAATAATCGGCGCAAGCAGCTCCTCCTGCGAGAATTTGATCGTGCGCAGGCACTGCCATGCCAGTCTGATAAATCCTGCCAAAAAAGCAACCGCACATAAAACCTGCGTCCACAAGAGCATCTTTTTGGAGGAATCGAGCCGGTCCTGAATCTTGTCGATCACTTCGTCTGTCAAGGAATTGATTTTCTGGATAGTATTGCTGTACTCCTCCCCAAAAACAAACTCGGTTGCCGATGCCACATCTCCTGCGGCAACTGCTGCCATAGCTTCCTCCTCAAGCGGCACCAGATTGTTTGAGAGCGCTGCGATTTCGCGCAGTTCATCCCACTCATAATCCTTGATATCATTCGCCTCAAGCCCTGCCCATGCAATGTCTCTGTTCTTGTCCGTCTTTAATTCCTGCATATACGCATCATAGTAGAACTTATTCCCTGAGACCGCGTAGGACTGCACTGCGGTGGTCAGCGCCTTCGAGCCCAGACGGTACTGGTTCAGATACATCGTGCTCTCAAGCTGTTCATTGGATACCACTGCATAGCCGACACTGGCAAAAAACAAGAGCAGCAGCAGGACAACGCCCAACACCAGCGAGCCCTTTGTCTGCTTTACAATCTTTCTCAGCCGCGCGACCTGACTGTTCTTTCCTAACACTTCCCCTGTAGCTCTGCCCCTTGTCTTTTCCATACCCGCAACCATATCCTTTCGACTAACATTATCTTCCTATTTGTTGAGAATACCATTTTTTATGTAAAAAAGCATTGCAAAATATCTATAATGCACAATCTTCACCCGGACATTCTTAGCAAATATTTACTATGATTATACTCGAAAATCAATAATTGGTCAACAAATATTCTAAAAAAGCATGCAAATCCAAAAACTCATTATTTCCTGTTTCTGCATGTCTGGACAAGCCCGCAGAGCATCAGAAGAAATGCAGCGATTTGCAGAACCCATTTTACAGGGTGCACTGCTGCGTCCTCAATCATAATTGCAAGCGAATTGATCAGTAAACCAGACACAATCAAACCAGATACGGTTCTGCGCTGCCTCACACGTCCAATCCCGTCCATCTGTTCCTGAAGCTGTCCAATCCTGTCATTCAACTGTATTACCATATTCATGCATGCGACAAAAATAGCACCGAGCAGCAGTGCGGATACGAGCCCCAGACGTACACCATTGACAAACCCCAAATACAATTCAAACAGCAGACAAACCAGCTCAAAAATTGTCACCACCTTGAACATTCTGCGGATTTTTTTGTAGTGCGCTAATCTCGAGGGGACATCTGTATACAGCTCAAAATTTCCCTCCGCGGCTTTCTTGCGGAGAATAATCCAATACCCCCATGTCTGGACAAGCTCAATTCCCGCTTCCTGCATAAATTCCCTGTAATCCTCACTGGCTACAAACAGTTTGGTGCCAAAATCAATCTGGTAGACATACTCGCCCTTCTCACACGCCTCGAACTGGTAAAACCCTGCAAAAAAGCCTTTCGCCGCCCACCCCTGCGCAGACATCTCATTGAGCCACGCTGTCTCTTTGTCCTTGTCCAAATATAAACGAAACTTTCTCATAATAATTCCTCCAGCAATTCTGCATTTTTTAACAATTCCTCCAGCCGCGCGCGCTCTGCCTCAAAAGCTGCCCTGCCACGGTCTGTTATGACGTACTCCTTCTTTTTTCTGGACGCGGTGTCAACGCTGTAAATCTCAATCCACATCTTTTTTTCCAGCGTCTGTATTGCACCATACAAGGTGCCCGCCCCCAGCATCACGCGCCCGCCTGTCAGCCGCTCTACCTCCTGTATAATCCCATAGCCATGATTGGGCTTCCTGAGTGCGAGCAGAATATAATAGACAGCCTCCGTCAACGGTGTATCTTTATCTGTCACGAAATCTTACCCCCTTCTTTGTCTTTCCAGCAGCGCATACCAGAAAAATCTAACTGTATATAAAACGCTGTTTACAGTTATTGCTTTTATCTTGAAATAATATACCGCGCATCAATATATCGTGATATGATATATTGTAATTAGAATATATCACCTCGCGATATATTTGTCAAGAAAAAATGTATTTTCAATCATCATTTTGAATCATCACATTTTACGCGGAATGGCATATCATATAAAAATGCTGCTACAAACTCCTGCCAGCGCACCAAAAAAGGAGACTTCCGCCATGCCAAACGCAAAACTTGAAAATCTCCTCAATCTCGCCCTCGCCGCAACAGAGACAGAAATGCAAAAATCCCATGTTCTCTCAACAGGGTACAGCCCTGCCTCAAAAACATGGGAATTGATCGTCAAATACCACGGACCGCTCGAACGCCTCGAGTCGGAAGTGATCCACATCGAGCCCCTGATTAACGGCTACGCCATCGCAACGGTCCGGGAGGACTTTATAGATGCCTTTGCAGACCTCGACGAAGTCGAGTATGTCGAAAAACCCAAACGGCTATATTTTGAATGAGTTGAAAAACTGCTTAACGGTATGCCACCGCATTCCATCTCAGCTCATTCTTGAAGGTTCTGATGTCTGTATTCTTGTCGATGACAACTGCCTCAATGCCCATCGCATCTGCCCAGTCAACCATCTGCTCTACAGACAAGTCATAAGAGAACGCTGTGTGATGTGCACCGCCAGCCAGAATCCACGCCTCTGCACCGACTGTAAGATTCGGCTCTGGCGTCCAGAATGCTGTCGCAACCGGAAGTTTGGGCATTGGCTTCTCCACCTTCTTGCAGTCCACTGCATTGATAATCAGGCGGAAGCGGCTGCCAAGGTCAATCAGTGAAGTCGCTACCGCAGGCCCCGTCTTGGACGTAAATACCAGTCTCGCCGGATCTTCTCTGTTGCCCATCGAGAGCGGACATACTTTAATCGAGATGTCACCCTCTGAAATGCTTGGACATACCTCCAGCATATGTGCCTGCAAAATGCCCTCTTTGCCCGGAACGAAATTATATGTATAATCCTCCATAAAAGAAGTACCCTTCGCATCTTTGACATTCGACGCCATAATCTTCATCAGGCGGACCATCGCCGCAGTTTTCCAGTCACCCTCACCGCCAAAACCATAGCCTTTTTCCATCAGGCGCTGAATCGCAAGACCGGGAAGCTGCTTCAAGCCGCCAAGCATTCCAAAGTGTGTGACAATCGCATGATAGTCTCTCTCCTCGAGAAATTTCTCCATTCCAAGCTCGATGCCTGCCTGCACCTCAACATGTTTTCTGAACGCTGCATCGTCCCTGCCCTCTGTCAGAATCTTATATTTGCTGTAATATTCGTCTGTCAGATTCTTAATATCAGCATCGGAAACCGCATTGACATACTCCACCAAATCATTGACATTGTAGTGGTCAATCTCCCAGCCAAATTTAATCTGAGCCTCAACCTTGTCACCCTCTGTCACGGCAACATTGTTCATGTTGTCGCCAAAACGGCACACCCTGATATGGGAGGACTCCATCACGCCCACCGCAGTTACCATCCACTGTGCAATCTTCTTGATCACGTCCGTGTTCTGCCAATGGCCGACTACAATCTTGCGCTCAATACCCATGCGGCTCACAATATGACCATACTCGCGGTCACCGTGCGCAGACTGGTTCTCATTCATAAAGTCCATATCAATCGTGTCATATGGAATCTCCTCATTGAACTGCGTATGGAAATGCATCAGCGGCTTTCTGTACTCCTGCAAGCCCAGAATCCATGACTTTGCCGGCGAGAACGTATGCATCCATGTGATGACACCTGCACACTCCTCGTCTGCATTCGCTTCGTTAAAAGTCTTTCTGATCACTGTATTGGTAATCAGTGTCGGCTTCCACACCACCTCATACGGCAAAAGCCCTGAGTTATTCAGCCCTTCCACAATCTTCTTTGAGTGCTCTGCCACGTTTCTAAGGCACTCCTCACCGTAAAGATCCTGTGAACCAGTTGCAAACCAAAACTTATAATTTTTTCCTGTTTTCATGAATACCCTCCAAATCTGTGATTATTGTTACTATATTTTTACCACAAAAGAGCGCATAAAACAAGCTTTATTTTATCCAAAAATAAAATATTTTATTATGCATTAAATACAAAAGACGTTAACCGACCTCCTCACTCGCAAGAAGCTGCTCGATATCATATATAACGCGCATTTCCTTCTTGCCTGCCTCCCTGCGGTATTTTCCAAGGAGCCTGTTGACGACCGCGTCCGCATCGTGCCTGTTCACGTCCATCAATAGCGCCAGCACCTGCGACGCGCTGTACTTTGCCGTCACATCTCCTTTTCGGAGCGAAGAAGCCACTGCATGCTGCAACTGCGCCAGCTGCTCCCCAAGCTCCCTCTCGTCTGTGCCGTCACCGTCCTCGAGCGTGAACAGCACACACTGCACCTCCCTGTACTCGCGCATCAGATTTCTCTCCATAAAGCGGTAAATCTTCTCAAAATCGTTGTATGCTACTTCGTAAGAACCTTCCATTTTCCTCTCCTTCAAGCTCTTGGTAATCTCCCCGAGAGAACGGTGCTGCCGCAATGTCTCTGCGCTGCCTTTTTGTATCTCACAGATTTCTGAAAAAAACTGGTATCCGTTCTTTCCTTCATGTTTGACATAGTAGAGCGCTTTGTCTGAGTTCCCATACAGTGCCTCATAATTCCCCCCGTCAAACGGCGCGCTGGCAATGCCCATCGACACCGTGACACGCACAAGCCGCCCCGGCGTAACCATCTCCCGCTCGATCTGGCGGAGGATACGCTGCGCCTTTGCCTGTAACTCATATTTGTCATAATGCCCCGGCGAAAATACGATAAATTCATCTCCGCCGAGCCTTGCCGTGATATCATTGGCCGCCACAGCCTTCTTGAGCCCTTTTGCAAACCTGACCAGAACTTGATCGCCCTCCATATGTCCGTATGTATCATTGACATTCTTGAAATTATCCATGTCCATGATAAAAAAGGTTCCCCTGCAATCCGAATGCAGCAGCGCATCAATCTGCTCTGAGATTCCCTGTCGGCCCATGAGCCCTGTAAGGGTATCCCTCTTTGCCTGCGCAAGCAGTTCCTGCTGCTTTTGGACTGTTCTTGTCATTTCCTGTAACTGCGTCTCCAGCTTCTTTTTTGACAGCTCAAGCTCTGACACTTTCCTGCTCTCACTGGCTGCTGGCTTTACCTGAAAAATTGTGTGCATATCCATCCCTTCTGCTTTTCGTACTTCTATTCATAAACCGCAACAAATCCTGTTTTTCCCCCGCTAAAACAGCTTCATTATACCGTAATTATACTATGAAAGCTATTATTTTTTTCTAAAAATAGGCTATATTATACTATACTATTTTTAACAATTATGTATAATATAACCATACAATCATCAAACAGGCTCTCAGAAAGAGGTGAAAGATATCATGGAACCTGATTTTTATACCAAACGGACACAGCAGCTTCTGCTCAGCGGCTATCCCGTGCACGTAGACACCATCGACTGTTCGTCGCCCAATGCCCCGATTATTCACTGGCACTGGCACGAAGAAATCGAATTTCAATATATCCAGAAGGGAGAGGCATACATCACCTGCGAGGAGGACAATATCGCAGTCTCCGAGGGCGACATCATCTTTATCAACCAAGCAGTCCGGCATTTTATTACGCCGTCAGGCCCCAATGGCGTCATTTACAACGCCTTTATCGTGCATCCCTCCTTTATCTTAGGCTTTGGCCAGTTGGAGCTCGAAAGTAAATATATCAATCCCATCATCGCAAACTGCTCCCTGACGCATCTGCACATCACACGCAGAACCACGCAGTACGAACAGTTTTTAACACTGCTCAAACAACTGCTTGCACTTCACGACGAGCGGCCTTCATGCTACGAGCTCTTGAGCAAAGCATGTATCCTGCAACTGTGGAAACTCCTCTATGACCAGCTCCCGGGCAGGGCTGCTGCCCCTTATAAGATCACTGCGCGCATCGCCAATCAGGACGCACAGCGCGTCAAGCAGGCAATGGTCTACATACAAGAACATTTTATGGAGCCGATCACGCTCAATGACATCGCAGACGCTATCCTTGTCAGCAAAAGCGAGTGCTGCCGCTGCTTCAAGCGCGCCACGGGCCTGTCTCCCTTTGAATACCTGATGAAATACCGCATCACGGAAGCCGCCAAGTACATGCACCGCAAATCACATGAATCCATCTCGGAGATTGCGGGTGCCGTCGGTTTTAATAACACAAGTTATTTTAATAAAGTATTCAAAAAATTTATGGGCTGTACGCCGACAGAATACCGCCAAACCCTCCGCAGAGAGCTGCCCAAACTTAATTAATCTGCTTTGCGCGTGGTTTTGGATTGAGCAGCCAAAGCCCCGCCCCAAGGCACAGCACACCCACAGCCACAAGCGCGCAGACCTCGGCAGCACTCGGATTTTCATGGAACAAAAACGGAAACAGCCGTTCCATCTTCTCCGGGTAAAACAACACAAACACCGCAACGGCATTGTTCAGAAAATGCATCAGCGCCGTCAGAAAAATACTTCCTGTGCGGTACACAACATAGCAGAACAGTACCCCCAAGAGTCCTGTCGTGAAAAACTTGACCAGACTCAGATGATAGATGCCAAATACCGCGCCGCTGATTATGATGGCGGCAGCCGGACGAAGGCGTTTTCTGGCTGCCGAGAAGAAATAGCCGCGAAACAGTGCCTCCTCGCACACCGCAGGCGCCAGCGCGATGATCAGCAGCGCCTGCACAAAGCCAGCCCCCTCTAAGATATAGTCCATCGTGTCATTCACTGCCTGTATATCCTGTTCAAACAGACTGCCAAGCAATGACGAGAGCAGAATTATGAGCAGATAACACCCTATCTCAGACAAGACAGCGCCCAGCACCCAGACTGGCTTGGGCGCATGAAGTGAAAATGTTTCTCTTAACTCCTTCTTGGTATACCATGATGCCAAGAGCGGTACTCCTAGAATCAATAGCTGTGTCATCAAAAGCCCCCACAGCAGAAATCTGGCCTGAACGACCGACCCCACATAGAGCAGCAAGAGAAGCGACGCCGCAAGCACCAGCACCGCGTCTGACAGTGTCGGCACGCCGCCTTTTTTGAGCGCGCCGCGCCCTGTAAAGATCTGAATGCTCGTGCCCTCCTCGCCAAACATCAACTCCTCGCTGTTATAGAGACGGATAAGCAGCACAATCGCAAGTGCCGCATAGACCATGTTGGTCACCAGCACGATCATAATGATTGAAAAATTGTACTCAAATACCAAAATATCACTGATCAGCAGGCTGATATTGACAATCGGCACGGCTGCCAGCAGCCCTGTAAACTCCATGTTGGGCACGAACGCTACAAAGCTCGCAAACATCACCACCAGCATGAGCGGGGTTGCATAATTGTTTGCCTCCTTAAATGATTTGGCAAACGTAGTAACGCACATTGTCACCGCGCTGATAAAGAGTGCAAATGCAACAGTGCACAACACGACAATCAATAATGCCGGAACAAAATTGGCAAGCTCAACCTGCAATGCCTGTGCATCGTCCGTCTGCACCACTGCATAAAAATACATACTCATAAACAGCATCGAGACCAGATTGAGCACCGCGGACGCGACAGCAACCGTTGAGACAGCAAAAAATTTCCCGATGATCAGCTCATCATTGCCAACAGGGAGTGTCAGCAGTGTCTCTAGTGTCCCCCTCTCCTTCTCCCCGGCAGTCGTGTCCACCGCAGGATAAAACGCGCCCAGCAAAATACTTGAAATCATCAGAAACGGCAGAATCATGCCAAGCATACTTCCAACTCTTTCCTCATTTGCCGAACTGTCGCTGCGGGAAATCTCAACTGGCTTTAGCAGCAGCTCCGACGCAAGCCCCAGCTCGCTCAAAAGCTGCCTGCTGACCTGCTCCTTGTAGCGCTCAAGTTTTTCCTCTATCATCGTTGCCGCCGTAGAAGAAGTCGTTTTCGAGGATAGATAATAAATCGTAAAAACATTCTTTCTGCCCTCTTCTGTATCTTTTGCTTCAACCACTATATACGCGTCAATCTCCTCCGCGGCAAGCGCATCTTTACAGGATTTCTCCGGTATGTCCTCGAGCTTTAGATGATATTCCAGCGAATCCTCCGTGTCACCCAGCAGTGCCCTGAGCGCAGCGGCGTCGTACCCGTTGACACCCTCCTGCGCCTTGTCATCTGCCACTGCGATCTGGTATTCATCTGACTGGAGACTGCCCGCAATCGCTGAGCCCATGAGCAGGGAGCCCATCATGATCAAAGGATAGATGACCAGCGGGACTACCAGCATCATAACCAGTGTTTTCTTGTCCCTTAGCAAATCCATCATTTCTTTTTTATAGATTGCCTTTATTTTTGTCATTTTAACCGATGTTTTCATGCAAGTAGTCCTCCCTGTGCCTCATTCTCTATCAGCTTTAGAAATGTATCTCTCAGATTCGTCGTATGTGTCTGAGCTCTCAATTCCTCCGGCGTTCCCTTGGCAATCACCTGCCCTTGATAAATCATGACAATCCGGTCGCACAGAAATTCTGCCTCCTCCATATAATGCGTAGAATACAGCACCGTCTTGCCCTGCTCCTTCTCCTGTTTCATAAAATCAATAATCGCGCAGCTGCTAATGATGTCAAGCCCTAACGTCGGCTCGTCAAAAATATATACCTGCGGGCTGTGCAGCAGGCATCTGGCGATGGACACGCGCTGGGACTGTCCTGTGGAGAGCCGTTCAATGCGGTTATCCACAAACGCGCCGAGATCCAGTATCCTGACAATCTCCTCAATCCTGCCCTCCGCCTCCTGTGGCGTCATTCCATAGATCTCTCCGAGCAGCGACAGCATTTCCCGCGCCGAAAACCGTTTATAGAGCTTTGTATTTCCCGACAGATATCCAATATGCCGTTTAATCTCAATCTCTTTTGTCAGTTCCCTGCCCGTCTCATCGGTGATGAGCACCTTCCCCTCTGTAGGGCTCATCAGTTTTCCCAGCATACGCAGAAGCGTCGTTTTCCCCGCGCCGTTTGGCCCCAGCACGCCGAGAATCTCCCCGTCCGCCGCTTCTATTGAAATGCCGTCCACCGCGTTAAACTCCGTCCGCTTATTTTTCTTTTCTGTTCTTGTAAACGTTTTGACCAGATTTTCTGCCTTAATCATTTCATGCCTCCAGACTATAATCTCCCCTTAAAAGCTTCATACCCAAACTGCCTTACCGTCTGCCATGCGCCGTTTTTGTCCAGCGCAATGATGTCCGGCAGCGGCATTCCATTAAAGGTATTATTTTTTACCATAGAATATATCGCCATATCCCCAAAAACAAGGCGGTCTCCCACTTGCAGTTCCCGGTCAAACGAATACGCGCCAATCAGGTCGCCCGCAAGACAAGTCGGCCCCGCCAGCCTGTATGTACAGGCTTTCTCCCCAGCCTCCCCGCTGTTGTACAAGGGCGGGCGGTAGGGCATCTCGAGCACGTCGGGCATGTGGCAGGCTGCGGAAGTGTCCACAATCGCAGTCGCAATCCCATGGTTTTTGACAATCTCAAGCACCTGCGTCACTAGGAAGCCGGCGTTTAAGGCAACCGCCTCCCCCGGCTCTAAATACACCGTCAATCCATACTTCTTCTGCGTGCGCTCAAGCAGTGCCGCCAGCGTCTCCACATCATAATCATCTCTTGTGATGTGATGCCCGCCGCCCATATTCAGCCATTTCATCTGATACAGATACGCGCCAAACTTTTCCTCCACCGCATTCATTGTCGTGACCAGCGCATCGGCATTCTGCTCACACAGGCAATGAAAATGAAGTCCTTCAAGCCCTTTTAATTCCTCCGGCGCATGTTCTGCAAAATTTTCCAGTGTGACGCCAAGGCGGGACCCCGGCGCACATGGGTCATAAATTGCATGTTCTTGTGTCGAGCACTCAGGATTGATGCGCAGCCCGCACGAGACGCCAGCCCGCAGCGCGGCTTCCCTGTACGTTGTCCACTGGGAAAAAGAATTAAATACGGCGTGGTCACAGATTTGAAAAAGCTCGTCCGACTGTGTCTTGTGATACGCGGGTGAAAATACATGGTTCTCACACCGTTTTACAGTATTGCCGCAATCTATGATTTGCTTTTGGCACAGCTCTTCATAGCCAAGCCTTGCCTCATACAGTCCGCTCGCCGTCACGCCATCGAGATATTTTCCAACCAGCGGATAATAATAGTACATGGAAAAAGCCTTCTGTGCCAGCAGGATTTTACAGCCCGTCTGGTCTGAAACACTGCGCAGCCGTTTTAGATTTTTTTCCAAAAGAGCTTCACTCACAATATAACAGGGTGTCGGAACCTCATTCATCACATTCTTGATACACTCATATGTTATTCCCACTGTTTCAAAACTCCTTATTTCAAGACTCCTTATTTTACTCCACAAGCACTGGCGCATGGCTCTCCTGCCACGGCAGCCCCCACCGGTTCAGCGCCTCCATATAGGGATCTGGGTCAAACTCCTCCACCGTAAAGACGCCCGGCTTCTTCCACTTGCCCGTCAGCAGCATCATCGCGCCAATCATTGCCGGAACACCTGTCGTATAAGAAATCGCCTGCGAGCCGACTTCTTTATAACATGCCTGATGGTCACACACATTATAGAGATAATACGTCTTATCCTTCCCGTCTTTTTTGCCGGTAAAAATACAGCCGATGTTCGTCTTGCCCTTGGTTCTTGGCCCAAGACTTGCCGGGTCTGGCAGCAGCGCTTTCAAAAACTGAATCGGGACAATCTCTTTTCCTTCATAAGTGATCGGCGTTGCCGACAGCATTCCGACGTCCTCAAGGCAGCGCATGTGCTCGAGATAGCTCTGCCCAAACGTCATAAAAAAGCGGATACGCTTCACGCCGGGAATGTTCTTTGCAAGCGATTCAATCTCCTCATGATGGAGCAGATACATATCCTTGGTGCCCACTTGGTCAAAATCATACACCCGCTTAATGCTCATCGCCGGTACTTCTACCCACTTGCCATTCTCCCAGTAGCTTCCCGGTGCAGAGACCTCCCGCAAATTAATCTCGGGATTAAAATTGGTCGCAAATGCATAGCCGTGGTCTCCGCCGTTGCAGTCCAGAATATCAATCGTCTCAATGGAATCGAACTCATGTTTTAAGGCATAGGCGCAATACGCCTGTGTGACGCCGGGGTCAAAGCCTGAGCCTAGAAGCGCCGTTATGCCCGCCTCCTCAAACTTTTTCTTGTATGCCCACTGCCAAGAATAATCAAAATACGCAGAAAAACCCTCTTCTTTGCACCGCTTTTCATAAGCCGCCCGCCACGCTGGTTCATCAATGTTTTCCGGTTCATAATTCGCCGTGTCCATATAGTTTACCTTGCACGCAAGACATGCCTCCATGATCGTCAAGTCCTGATAAGGCAGTGCGATGTTCATGACTAGGTCTGGCTTATAGCCCTGAATCAGCGCCACGACCTCCTCCTTGTTGTCAGCGTCCACCTGCGCCGTCGTAATTTGGGTGTCTGTTTTTCCCTCAAGCAATTCTTTTAATGCATCGCACTTTGCCTTCGTGCGGCTGGCAATCATAATCTCCTGAAAAACTGCACTGTTCTGGCAGCATTTTTGAATCGCTACGCTGGCAACGCCGCCGCAGCCAATAATCAATACTCTTCCCATCGTTTCATAAATCCTCCTTTTACCATATTTCGCAATCAGATACTTTGACTCCATTTAACACGATTTTGCAGTCAAATACTTTGACTCCAGCCTGAGCAGCAGCTCGCGGAGTATCTTGAGCGCGGCTGCCGTCGATGCACCGCTCGCGTCAAGCATTGGCGAAAGCTCATTGAGATCAGCACCCACAATGTCAAGCGCCCCCACTTTCATCACTGCATCAAATAGCTGCTGAAAGGTCACGCCGCCCGCCTCCGGTGTCCCTGTCCCCGGAAAACAGGAGGGGTCGAGCACGTCCAAATCCAGCGTGAAATAGACTGGTCTGCCTTTCAAGGAGCTGACGACCTCCTCAAGCCCCTCAAAATCAAACCGGCGCGTCGCAACATGCGCCCTGCCCCACTCAAACTCAGCCCGCTCACCGCTTCTGATACCAAACTGGTAGATTCTCCCGTCCCCGACAACCTCCCACACCCGGCGCATCACAGTAGCATGGGACAGGTTTGCCCCTAAGTAGTCGTCCCGCAAATCCGCATGTGCATCAAAATGTATCACACACAAATCGGGATACTGCTCGGCAACGGCGCGCACAGCCCCCAGTGTGACAAGGTGTTCCCCGCCAATCATAAGCGGCAGTTTTCCCAGCTTCAAAATCTTGCGCGTATATGCCGTGATCTCCTCCAGCGCCCTGCTGGTATCGCCAAAGCACAACTCCAAATCGCCGCCGTCAAATACCGCCGCATCGTCCAAATCCAAATCTTGATACGGACTGTAGGTTTCCAATCCATAGGATTCCGCGCGCATCGTCCTGCTGGCAAAGCGCGCCCCGGGACGATACGAGGTCGTCGAGTCAAACGGCGCGCCAAACAGCACAATCCGCGCCTCCTCTATCGTCTTGTCACACCCTAAAAAAGTTTCTACATTCAAACCAAAATCCTTCTTCATCTCTCCACCTTCTCCAGCATCTCCTCCACATAATTGGGCAGTGCAAAAGCTCCCCTGTGAAGCTGCTCATTATAATACCGCGTGCGAAGCCCCAGCGCCTTCCAGCGGGCTGCGTCCTGATCTGTGAGCGGATGGTAGCACTTGGAGGCAAATCCAAACAGCCAGTGCCCTGACGGATAAGTCGGAATATGCGCCTGATAAACCTTGCTGATTGGAAAGGACTCCACAATGCGCTTGTGCGCCCGCTGCATTGCCACCGCATCATTTGGATAAAACGGACTTTCATGCTGGTTGACCATGATTCCCTCCGCCTTGAGCGCCTTATAACAATTTCCATAAAATTCCTTGGTAAACAAGCCTTCCCCGGGGCCAAACGGGTCAGTCGAATCCACCAGAATCAAATCATACGTGTCCTCATAACGGCGGACGTATTTGAGTCCGTCTTCATAAAACAGATGAATCCTCTCATCGTCAAAACCGCACGCTGTCTGCGGCAGATATTGTCTGCACGCGGACACCACCTCCTCGTCAATCTCCACCACATCAATCTGCTCAATCGCCGGATACCGGATCAGCTCGCGCGCTGTCCCGCCGTCCCCGCCGCCGATCACCAGCACCTTGCGCACCTCGGGGTGAACTGCCATCGGCACATGCACCATCATTTCATGATAGATAAATTCGTCCTTCTGTGTCAGCATCATATATCCGTCCAGTGTCAGAAACCTGCCAAATTCCTTCGACGAAAATATATCAATCCGCTGGAACTCCGACTGTGACGAATAGAGCTGTCTGTCCACCTGTATGGATAATTTTACATTCTCTGTATGTTTCTCCGTAAACCACAATTCCATGCTTCCACCTGCCTTTTCTGCCCGTCTGCCCTGTCAGCGCTGCGCAGCAGAGCGTATCCCTTTCATTACATTCAAGCTCTCGAGCTTCATATCCTCCGGCCCTGTCATAGAGCAGCCCTTTGCTTTGGCATAGACAATATACTCCAGAATCTCTCTGGTAATCAGCTCGCCCGGCGCTAAAATCGGTATTCCCGGCGGATAGCACATCACAAACTCTGCGCATACCCTGTTCTCGCACTGCGCGATTGGGAGAGACTGCTTGTCACTGTAAAAAGCCTCCTGCGGCGAATAAATCACGCTCGGCGCAATGTACTCTGCCGTCATCAGACTGCTGCTGTCCTTCTTATACAGGCGGCGAATCTCCGCAAGCGCACTCACAAGCCGCTCAATGTCGCGCGGTCTGTCGCCCACCGACACATAGGCGAGCACATTGCCCAAATCACCAAATTCCGTCTGGATATCATACTCATCGCGGAGCAAATCATAGACTTCAATGCCGGCAAGCCCCACTGAAAGCGTGTTGACCGACAACTTTGTAATATCAAAGTCATAAACCGAATCCCCGTTGACAAGTTCTCTTGAATATGCATAGTAATCCCCGATTTGATTGATTTCCCTCCTCGCATATTCCACCATGTCCTTCACCTTATCAAAGACTTCCTGACCGTGCAGCGCCAGATTTCTCCTAGAAATATCCAAGCTGGACATCAGCAGGTAGGAGCCGCTTGTCGTCTGTGTGATATTGATAATCTGCCGCACATGCCCTTCGCTCATCTGCGGGCCGCTCAGCAAAAATGACGACTGTGTCAGCGAACCGCCAGATTTGTGCATACTGACTGCCGCCATATCCGCGCCTGCCGCCATCGCTGACATGGGCAAATCCCGGTCAAAATAAAAATGCGTGCCGTGTGCCTCGTCCACCAGCACCTTCATGCCGTGTGCGTGTGCCAGCGCTGTAATCCCTTTTAGATTTGAACAAATCCCATAGTATGTCGGATTATTTACAAACACTGCCTTTGCATCGGGATTTTCTGCAATCGCCCTCTCCACCTCGCAAAGACGCATTCCCAGTGCGATGCCAAGCGCATGGTTCATGTCTGGATTGACATACACCGGAACTGCCCCACAGAGAATCATACTGTTTATCACACTCCTGTGCACATTGCGCGGAAGTATGATCTTGTCTCCCCGTTTGCACACGGCAAGCACCATGCTCTGCACCGCAGAGGTCGTACCGCCAACCATAAAATACGCATTTGCCGCCCCAAATGCCTCCGCGGCAATGTCCTCCGCCTCCTTAATCACAGAGACTGGATGGCAGAGATTGTCCAGCATTTTCATCGAATTTACATCGACCAAGAGACACTGTTCTCCCAAAAAATGGGTGAGATCAGGATTCCCCTTTCCATGTTTATGTCCCGGCACATCAAACGGCACAAGACGGTTTCGCTTCATTTCCTCCAATGCTTCCAATATGGGAGCGCGTGACTGGTCAAGCATTGTCTTTTCAGTCCCCCTTCTGTTTTGTCTAATAAATGTTCATTCCGCTGAAAATCTCGATCATCTCCTGCCGCAGGCTATTGCTGATTTGCAGCCTTGTCTTTGGCGTAATCTCATAAATATCAGAATTAAACAGATAATTCTGCAAATCCATCTCTTTGATCAGCATCTTTGTATGAAAAATATTTGCCTGATACATATTGATGTCCACCGCATCATACTTGTCTAGTATACCGTGGTCAATATAGTCCTGAATCGACGTAATCTTATGGTCAATAAAGAGCTTCCTGCCCTCCACATTTCTCGTAAATCCACGCACTCTGTAGTCCATCGTGATAATGTCAGAATCAAAACTCCCAATCAGATAATCCAGCGTGCTCAGCGGCGTAATCTCCCCGCATGTCGCCACATCAATATCCACGCGGAACGTCGCAATATTGGTCTCTGGGTGATACTCTGGATACGTATGTACGGTGATGTGGCTCTTGTCAAGATGCCCCACAATCTCGTCTGTATGATTTGTATGTACAATCGTGTCCTCGTAGGCAAGCGCCGCACTCGCCGCACTCTTCTGCCCCGCGGGCACCATGTTGGACTCCGCGATCAGAAAGGTCACGCTCGCCCCCTGCGGCTCGTAGTCCTGCCGCGACACATTCAGCACATGGGCGCCAATCATCTCTGTCACATGAAACAAAATCTTCGTGAGGCGTTCTGAATTGTACTGCTCATCAATGTAGGCAATATAATCCTTCTGCTCACGTGCACTTTTGGCATAGCAGACATCATAGATATTAAAACTCAGTGATTTGGTAAGATTATTAAAACCATATAACTTTAATTTTGTTTCCATCTATAAAAGACCTCACTTTCATATAGCAGATGTCCGTGTGTAATGGAGTGAACAGTAACTAAAAAAGTGGAAATCTCCACGGATTCCCACTCTCAATCATTCATCACTCAATTGAAGCATATGTACACACTGTACATAAATTTTCCTAAGATGATTAGAGTCTATATAGCAAAATAGTTTACTTTTACTACTCTTATTGATTCACAAGTGGATTGCTGCGGATATCCTATCCAATCAATAAGGCTCTAATCGCCTTAATATTTATAACGTTTATTATACGTGAAACACTGCTTAATTGCAAGAACTTTTTCATTCCTTTTTGTACCTGTCACTATAGTAACGGCATTTTACCTATAGCTCCAGATTCGACATGCGGACAGCAAGATCTGTATAAATTCCCGCCGGAATATCCTCAATAAAGCTGTATTCATTCATGTCATCCTGATAAAAATTATAAACCATCACCCTGCTCTTGTCCGCATCGACAATCCAGTATTCACGCACTCCCGCCGCGCGGTACTTAAAAAGTTTTGTGGTATAATCAATCCGTCTGCTCGCCGGAGAAACCACCTCGATAATCCAGTCTGGTGCACCATTGCAGCCTCTCTCGTCAAGCTTATTCTCATCACAAATAATACAGATATCCGGCTCGACATAGCTCTTGTCGTCCGCATCAATAAACACGCCAAACGGGGTAATATCCACTTCCCCCTTAAAATTATTTCTTCTGATATGCTCCCGAATCGTGGCAAAAAGCTCCCCGACAATGCGCTGGTGGTTCCTTGTCGCGGGTGCCATATAATAAACCTTCCCATCAATCAGCTCTGCGCGCTGCCCGTCTGGAAGATTATACACGTCATTTATGGTATAAGTGCTTAATTCTGTTAATGCCATTCCTATTCTCCTTATCTCTCCTGATTCCTACTTTTGAGTTCCTGTTCGCTCTAATTATACCCCATCTTTCGACAAAAAAAAACCCCAAAGGACAAATCCTTTGAGGTTTTATGTAAAATTCATAATTCTGTCACTATTTATTTGCAACTGCAGCCTTGATCTGCTCTGTAAGCATCGGCACAATCTTGTTTAAATCACCTACAATACCATAATCAGCGACATCAAAGATTGGTGCTGTCTCATCTTTATTAACTGCAATAATGATGTCAGACTCTTCCATACCAGCCAGATGCTGAATCGCACCAGAGATGCCGATTGCAAAGTATACATTCGGACGAACCGTCTTACCAGTCTGCCCAACCTGTAAATCCTTGCTCTTCCAGCCAGCGTCCACCACTGCACGAGAGCAGCTCACCGTACCGCCAATTGCCTCCGCAAGATCATCTAAGATCTTGAAGTTCTCCGGGCTTCCCACGCCGCGGCCGCCAGATACAAGAATCTTGGCATCCATAATATCTACTGTATCGGTGAGATTCTTCACAACCTCTACGATCTCTACATACTTGTTGTCTGGTGTAAATCCGGGATTGAACTCCTCAACAACAGCCTTCGCGCCCTCTTTCTTCTCAAGCTTCTGCATAACGCCCGGACGTACTGTAGCCATCTGCGGACGGAAATCTGGACATGCAATTGTCGCAATTGTATTTCCGCCAAATGCAGGACGTGTCATGAGCAATTGATTGTGCTTCTGCTCTTTGCCCGGAATCGGGTTGATCGGGAAATCGCCAATCTCAAGAGACGTACAGTCTGCTGTCAGACCTGTGTGCACTCTGGCAGACACTCTAGGACCTAAGTCACGGCCGATTGCAGTCGCACCTACCAATAAGATTTCCGGCTTATACTGATTGATGACAGATGCCAGTGCATGTGCATACGGCTCTGTTCTGTACTCCTTTAATTCTGGGTCATCCACCACGATAACCTTATCTGCACCGTAAGCGGCAAGCTCGTCTGCCAGCCCCTTCACGTCACTACCAACCAAAACTGCTGTCACTTCTGTTGCTAATTTCTCTGCAAGTCTTTTTCCTTCGCCAATCAGTTCAAGAGCAATGCCGCTTACCTTGTTATCTACCTGCTGTGCGAAGACAAACACGCCTTTATATTCTTCTAAATGATTCATGATAAACCTCCATTATAATCTAACTACCATTTGCCCGCTTTAGCGGATACAAATCAAGATGGTGAAATCTATGATTTCATATTAAGCATTCATTAGATCACATGCTTCTCTTTTAACTTGTTCATGATGTATTCTACAGATTCTGAAGGGTCTAATGTAACCTTCTCACCTTTTCCTTTTCGAACCTTGTCAGATGCTCTGGCAATCTGTGTCGGTGAACCCTTCAAGCCAAGATTAGAATCCTCTACATCTTTCAAGTCAGCTCTACCCCATGTGGTAATCTCTGCCTTGTATGCATCGAAAATTCCACCCGGTGTCATATAACGAGGCTCATTTAATTCAGCAAGTGCTGTGATCAGACAAGGCATCTTAGCCTTTAATACATGATATCTGTCGTCATACTGGCGCTCTACCACAACACTGTCACCCTCGATCTGAATCTTCTGTGCATAGGAGATAACAGGGATACCAAGATGCTCGGAAATCTGAGGACCAACCTGTGCTGTATCGCCGTCAATCGCCTGACGTCCTGTGATGATAAGGTCATAATCGAGATTTCTGATCGCGCCAGCCAATGTCTGTGAAGTAGCCCATGTATCTGCTCCTCCGAGAACTCTGTCCGTCACAAGAATACCCTTGTCAGCGCCCATCGCCATTGCCTCGCGAAGCACTTCCTCTGCCTTTGGAAGTCCCATTGTCACAACAGTTACTTCTGCGCCATACTGATCCTTTAATCTCAATGCTGCCTCCAGACCTGCCTTGTCATCAGGGTTCATGATTGTCAGCATAGCTGCTCTATCAAGTGTACCATCAGGATTGAACTTTACGCCACCCTTTGTATCAGGTACCTGTTTTACACATACTACAACTTTCATGTTTATTCTCCTTATATTTTATTTTATTATCATCATCCGCCACGGAAAACACTGTCTTTTCGGGTTTTTATTTTAACAAGTTCGCGGAGATAACCATTCTCTGAACTTCGCTTGTTCCCTCGTAAATTTCCGTGATCTTGGCATCTCTCATCATGCGCTCTACTTCGTACTCTCTTGTGTAGCCGTAACCGCCGTGAAGCTGTACTGCCTTTGTGGTCACTTCCATCGCCATCTCAGCAGCATACAGCTTCGCCATAGCAGCCTCTACATTGTAAGAAGTCTTGTGATCCTTTGTGTACTGGTCCTTTGTACATGCAGCCTTATATACCATAAACTGTGCAGCCTGTGCCTTTGTCGCCATATCTGCAAGCTGGAACTGTGTATTCTGGAAAGCGCCGATCGCACGTCCAAACTGCTTTCTCTCCTGAACATACGCAATCGTTCTGTCAAGCGCACCCTCACCGATGCCGAGTGCCTGTGCAGCGATACCAATACGTCCGCCGTCAAGTGTATGCATCGCGATGCCAAAGCCCTTGCCCTGCTGTCCCAGCATATTGTCCTTAGGAATCCGGCAGTCTGTGAAAATCAGCTCATAGGTTGATGAACCGCGGATACCCATCTTCTTTTCCTTCGTACCAAATGAGAAGCCCGGTGTGCCCTTCTCCACGATGAACGCTGAGATTTCCTTTGTCATTCTGCCGCGTTTCTCAATCATGCCTGTGATGGCAAAAATCACATATACATCTGCTTCCTTACCATTTGTAATAAAAATCTTTGATCCGTTGAGCACCCACTCATCGCCTTCGAGCACAGCCTTTGTCTGCTGTCCCTGTGCATCTGTACCAGCGCCCGGCTCAGTCAGACCAAAAGCACCAATCTTCTTGCCGCTTGCAAGATCTGGCAGATATTTCTGCTTCTGCTCTTCTGTACCATATGTAAGAATCGGATCGCAGCAAAGAGATGTATGTGCAGACACGATAACTGCTGTCGTACCACAAACCTTTGCCAACTCCTCAACGCACATTGCATACGTGAGGACATCACAGCCCTGTCCGCCGTACTCCTTCGGAATAGGAATACCCATGAAACCAGCCTTTGCCATTTTCTCAACAGTAGCTTTTGGAAACTCCTCTGTCTCATCTACCTCGATTGCAAGGGGTTTAACCTCCTTTTCAGCAAACTCTCTGAAAAGAGTTCTCGCCATCTCATGCTCTTTACTTAATGTAAAATCCATGTTCTTTTTCCTCCATTTTAATATGCTTTATACTCATTATGAACAGCAAGTCACCATACTCATCATACAGTGCCTTGCCGCAATATTATTGTATCAATTATTTCTTCGTGTAATCATAGAAACCAGTGCCTGTCTTTTTGCCAAGCTTACCAGCGCGCACCATCTTTCTCAGAAGCGGTGAAGGCGCATACTTGGAATCGCCTGTCTCTGCATAGATTACTTCCATAATCGCAAGTACGATATCCAATCCTATGTAATCGCCAAGTGCCAGAGGTCCCATCGGATGATTTGCGCCAAGCTGCATCGCAACATCAATGTCAGCAACACTTGCAACGCCCGCTGCATGTACATTGATTGCCTCGTTGATCATCGGAATGAGGATTCTGTTTACTACAAAGCCTGCTGCCTCGTTCACCTCTACAGGAGTCTTGCCAATCTCAGAAGCGATGCCTTTGATCTTCTCTACCAACTCTGCGGGTGTGTTCGCACCAGCAATTACCTCTACCAGCTTCATTCTGTCTGCCGGATTAAAGAAGTGCATACCAATCAGCGGACGGTCCAGTCCTGCACCCATCTCAGTGATTGAAAGGGAAGAAGTATTGGTGGCAAAGATACACTCTGGCTTTACAATTTCCTGCAATTCCTTGAAGGTTGACTTCTTGATTTCCATCTTCTCAGGCGCAACCTCAATCACAAGATCACAGTCTGTACAAATATCTTTCAAACCTGTAGCGATCTTTGCTGCAATTGCATCTGCCTTCTCCTGTGTGATCTTCTCCTTGCTTACGAGGAAATTCAGATTCTTTAAAATCTTAGCCTTTCCGCCGTCTGCAAACTCCTGCTTAATGTCACATAAGCATACCTCATAGCCGTCTGTCATTGCAAATGCCTGTGCAATGCCGGAACCCATTGTTCCAGCGCCGATAATACCTACCTTCATTGTTTGTCCTCCTTATATCATACTATTTATTTTTCTTCATGCTCTCCACAAGAAATGCCCTATCCTTATGGATCTCCTTTTACAGTTAGCAGTTCTTGAACGGCTCTTTTACCTTCTCCTTGTTCTTGTCGAGGAAGAATGCCATACCATACTTCTGGTCTTCAGTCTCAAAGCAGTCGCCAAATAACTTCTCCTCGATCACGATTGCCTTGTCCATATCTACATCAAGACCCTCGTTGATCGCCTTCTTGCAGTTGCGCACAGCGATCGGCGCATTCTTTGCAATGCCTGCCGCCATTTTTTCAGCCTGTGCCATCAGTTCTTCCGCAAGATATACCGCATTGACCAGACCGATTCGGAGTGCCTCGTCTGCCTTGATATTTCTTGCGGTATAGATCATCTGCTTTGCCATGCCAGCGCCAACAAGACGCGCAAGCCGCTGTGTGCCGCCAAAGCCCGGTGTGATGCCAAGACCAACCTCAGGCTGTCCAAACACTGCGTTCTCAGAACAAATACGAATATCACAGCTCATTGAGATCTCACAGCCGCCGCCAAGTGCAAAGCCGTTTACTGCTGCAATCACTGGAATCGGGAATGTCTCAAGCTTTCTGAACACATCGTTGCCCTTCTTGCCAAACGCCTCACCCTCAGCTTTTGTGAGTGTGCTCATCTCACCGATATCTGCGCCCGCCACAAAGGATTTTGTGCCTGCACCTGTGAGAATGAGACATCTCACCTCGTCGAGATTTACCGCGTCAAGCGTCTCATTGAGCTCGTCCAGCACCTGAGAATTGAGTGCGTTCAAAGCCTTTTCACGATTGATCGTAATCTTCCCAACCGCGCCGTTTGCTTCATAAAGTATATACTCCATACTTACCTCCAAATTTAGCAATCTTTTTAGATTTCGCTTTTATACTGTAGCCTTTATGCATTAGATAGAAATTCTCAGCCGGCAAAACTGCCAGCTTCGAATTTCTATCATTTTATCGTTCTATCAATTATTCGTATTTCTTCACAACAGTTGAACAGCCCATGCCGCCGCCGATGCAAAGTGTCGCAAGACCTGTCTTCGCGTCCTTTGCCTCCATCTCATGAAGCAGTGTTACCAAGATTCGGCAGCCTGATGCACCTACTGGATGGCCCAGCGCGATTGCGCCGCCGTTTGGATTGAGCTGCTTATCTACATCAATGCCTAAATCTCTGCCTACTGCGATGGACTGTGCCGCAAATGCCTCGTTTGCCTCGATAATGTCAAAGTCCTCGATCTTCATGCCAGTCTTAGCCAGTACTTTCTTTGTAGAAGCCACTGGACCGATTCCCATCACTTCAGGTCTAACGCCTGCAAGAGCGCCTGCAACCCATTCAGCCATCGGTGTCACACCTAACTCTTTTGCCTTCTCTTCGCTCATGACAACGATCGCAGCCGCACCGTCATTGATACCAGAAGCATTTCCAGCAGTCACATATTTATCCTTGTTGATCGGGCGGAGTTTTGCAAGTCCCTCGATTGTAGAGCCTGCTCTTGGTCCCTCGTCAACCTTAAACTCAACCATCTCTTTTTTCTTCTTCACCATGACAGGAACGATTTCCTTATCAAATGCGCCAGCCTTCTGAGCAGCCTCTGCCTTCTGCTGGCTCTTCAATGCAAACTCATCCAGCTCTTCACGTGTGATCTTCCACTCGTCACAGATATTGTCTGCTGTCTGAATCATATGATAGTCATTGAATGCATCCCAGAGTGCATCTTTAATCATAGTATCTACAAGCACTCCATTGTTCATTCTATAGCCGAAACGTGCATTAGGAAGTGCGAAGGGCGCCATAGACATGTTTTCCATACCGCCTGCAACCACGATGTCTGCATCGCCAGCCAGAATCATCTGTGCTGCCATATTGACACAGTTCAAACCAGAACCGCATACGACATTCACTGTGACTGCCGGTGTCTCGATCGGGAGTCCTGCCTTGATGGACGACTGACGTGCAACATTCTGTCCGAGACCTGCCTGAATAACACATCCCATATATACATGATCCACCTTGTCAGCCGGAACGCCAGCCCTGTTCAGTGCTTCCTTGATTACGATCGCGCCGAGCTCCTGAGCCGGAGTTGTGCTGAGTGATCCGCCCATAGTGCCGATTGCAGTACGACATGCACCTGCCAATACAATTTTCTTTGCCATTATCTTTTCCTCCATCTTTTATACTCTTGTAATGGGGTTTATGTATCCCATCAGTTTACACGTGACTGTGATTCTTCTGACACAACAAACAAATATTTTCAAAAAACGCACAAAAAATATCACATTTTCTCACAAGTGAGTGCTTTTCAGTGCAGTCCTTTTGTGCAATATTCAAACTTTATTCCCTCATTGCGCTCATCACAATCATTGTGCTTATTTTATCACATTGTTAAAAAAAAAGCAATCTTTTTGTCTTTTGAGATTTATTACAATATTGACGAATTTTACATGCTAAAATTATCCAATTTTATCTATTTCAGTTGTGTCTCAGCGTTTTTTCTTCGTATTTATTGTGCATTGTTTCTACCTTTTGCAGTTTATGCACTTTTGCGCGGTGTTTCATTTTTTGGTGTGAGGCTTCGTACTTCTCACATTATTTTCCTCAATTGGCACTACCGGGTCTTTCATATCATACTTTCTATCCCACTCTTTCGAGACATCATTGCGCTCTACCTCACATCTGTGCGCGCTCAAAAATCCTGCAAGCTGGTAAAAGTCAACCCAGATCTCATTGTTTCCATCTTTCTGTGACTCGTCAAAAATTAGCTGAAGTCCTACGTGCAAATGCACTGTCTTGATATTATTCACATTTTCCTTGTCGCTGTAGCCTGTGTGTCCCATATAGCCGATCACATCTCCCGCTGTGACGTAGTCCCCCTCCTTGAGTCCTTCGGCGTAAGGTCTGTTCTGGCGCAGGTGTGCATAGTAGTAATACCGCTTCTTGTCAAAGCTGCGGATGCCGATGCGCCATCCGCCGTAGCGGTTCCAGCCAAGCGCCTCCACGTAGCCGGACTCGATTGCGATGATTGGCGTACCGACTGAAATATAAAGTAGAATATATCCCCAATTCTATATTGACCTTCTAATTGTAAAAGTTATATAAATTTATGATCGGTTCTTAGCATAAAAGGAAGAAAAACTAAAAGGAGACTCAAAATCTATCTGTTTAATAGTTAGATTTTGAATCTCTTTTTGTATCAATTCCCTTAATCGGGTACTCTCCATTTCTACAAGCCGTTTCTGGTACAGGAATGCATTTTAAAATTCGTGTCAATTCCCTTAATCGGGTACTCTTCATTTCTACAGTCTGAACAACGAGCTAGACAAAGAGGTTGAATGCTGTGTCAATTCCCTTAATCGGGTACTCTCCATTTCTACGTTAACAAACGTAAACGACTGGAACGTGTTCAAAAGAGTGTCAATTCCCTTAATCGGGTACTCTCCATTTCTACAGCAGAAGCACAGCTTACTCAGGAAGCACAAGTAGCAGGTGTCAATTCCCTTAATCGGGTACTCTCCATTTCTACATTCACGTAAAATAGCTTTTACATTAACTGAAGGGATGTGTCAATTCCCTTAATCGGGTACTCTCCATTTCTACCCAGACGGAAAAGTAGAATTTTGTAATAAAGATAAATGTGTCAATTCCCTTAATCGGGTACTCTCCATTTCTACGGTAATGCGGCATGGTATGCAAAAGAGCAGTTTAGAGGTGTCAATTCCCTTAATCGGGTACTCTCCATTTCTACCGAAACGTATCTAATATCGATGGACGTTAAGTATAGTAGTGTCAATTCCCTTAATCGGGTACTCTCCATTTCTACGGTATCCTCTCGCAAGCCGCTAAAATCAAGGCTTGCGAGACTCATTTTTGCAGGTAATTGTCTGAATATTTTGAAAATAGACTTTTTCGAGTTCCTTTTTTGTTTTTTCAAAAATTGTACTTTTATCTATACAATTTATATGTAAATTATTTTATCACACATTTTGGATACTTTCAACTATTAGTTCTATGGTCCAAATATTAGCAATATCGCAACACATAAGAATAGGCGAGTAAATTAACTCACATACTTTCGCACGAAGTAATTCACACTTATTAAAAAACAACTACTTAAAAAGTACCTCTTTAAATATTTTACGGGTATTCTTCCCTACAATGCCATCAACCGTTAAACCCAATCTTTCCTGTGCAATATTTATTGCGGCTACAGATTTTGAACCGATTATACCATCAATCCCTGATTTTTCTAACAATCCAAAACGCCACAAGCACCATTGGACCCATCTGGCGTTATTTCCTGTTGTTCCGATTCTGACATTCTGTGCTGGTTCTGGATATGGATTGTGGTTCTGTAATATGGCTATACTGCCAGTGTTGTCTGTTACCACGCTGTCGTATCTGGTAAGATTATACTTTTTTATGATGTTCATAATAGTATTAATATATGTAGGGCTGGTAGCATATCCTCCATTTTTAATAGCTGTTATACAGTTTCTAGGGTCAATCTGGTTTAAGCAGTTCCTGTATCTGCTACAGGCTGCCAGCATGTCATAATAATCTTCTATGGCATGCTCAATGCTGTCATAGGCGCGGAACATATCTGTTATATTAACATAGTTCTTTCCATCGTAGCATTCCTTCGTCTGGGTGGAGTATGCCTTGTCCTTCCACGCTGTACCAAAATGTACCTTGCTTTTTCCTACCTTGATTCCCAGAATAGCATTTGCACGCATCATTTTAGGACTCGTGCCATAGGCGCTCTCACAACAGCACTGTGCGATACATACAGAAGGCAGGGACCATTTATCCCTGCCTGACGCTTTTGCCTGTGCGATCGGCGCTACCTTCTTAATAAACTCATCGACCTGTTTCTTTGTTGCCATGGTCAGCTCCCTCCTTCATTTTCATTGCTTTTACTGCGGCTTCTATCAATACGTCAATCTGATCATCAGATATCGAAATGTTCTTGGCAGTCAGAATATTCCGCAGCATGTCAATAACAATTGCCTTCCGCTCAGCACCAGTTTTAGCAGAATACACCTGCTGCGCCATCAGGACTGCAGCATTGACCCATTTTGAAACCTCATCAAGTCGATCCTGCCCAATCTTTCCCCGTATCCATGGGATGAGGTAACAAGTCACCACAAATACAGCCAGTAATACAAACAGCCTTAATAATTCAAACAAAATCTCATTCATTGATAATTGTCCTCACTTTCATTTTTATTTGGTTCACTTTTTAGTTTCAATCGTTTAATGATCGCGCATAGTAACACTTCCCCACCGAAAACACTAAAAAAACAGGTCGTGAGAGTTGAGGACTCCACGCCTGTTTTTATGGTCACAATTGTTTGTGCCGCGGTATAGATAATCAGGATAACAAAGCAAAAAATCACATACTTATCCAAACCTTTCATCCTTTTCTTTTTTCTCTGCCGCATACGATACTGTCTCTTAACTGCTTTGTGCCGTTTTTGTTTCAGTTCCTGCTGTACATATTCATTCTCTATACACATAGTCACATACCTATCCGGGTGAATATGTATCCAACGACAAGCCCAATAACCGTAGTGATGATATATCCTGTTACTTTGCGCCACATCTCACCGTCCCGCCCCTCAAGGACTTCCAGACGTTTTCCCTGCTTCTCCTGTTCTTTCAGCATGCTTTCCATACTGCTTGCCAATTTTTCGACCGAACTTGTCAACACCCCGATCTGGCGGACAGTTTCTTCCAGTTCTCCAATACGCCTATTTTGACGATGGTTCTCCTCATCCTGTCGTTTGGCAAATTCCTCGTGTTCCTTCCGTGAAATAAAATTATTTTCGTCCATACTGCCTTCCTTTCTCTATATTTTATTTGTAACATTTTTATTCTGTCGTCTGTCCACCTCCCAATTCGTCTTGAATCTCTTGTCTGTCTGCATCTGACAGTCTTGGATAGTCCGCAAATATCTCTTCCAGACTTTCTTTTCCTTCCAGTCGCTTGCTAATTACACGCAACATCACATTTTTTACAGCATTACTCATCAATTTGCACCTCCTCCATATAGCAATTCTGCAATAATCTCATCCTGTTCTGCCTGAGTTTTATCTGTCGCAGCCTGAGACTCCTGTAACTCTGCAATCTGCTGCTCCATTTGCGTAGGTATCCGCATGGATACAGCCACATATCCCGCCGCATCTTTTGTGACCGACGCATAGACTACATTAGGATATTCTCCATATACGTCTCCATCTTCTGATTTAACAGCCAAGGCAGTTACATTTTTAAATGCGGATTCTGCTTCATCGACGGTCATTTCTTGCACGACAAAAGAGATGGTATTCAATCCCGTACATAGGTTTTGTACGGCGTAATCAATACCACCAGTAGTAATGATTTCATTTAACATTTGTTTAAATCCTCCTATTCTTTAAGCGATAGTATGGGACAGGAGGGAGACTAGGGCAATATATAGCAAATTATCAGGTAAAGTGCCCTGCACAGTTAGAGCATCTTCTATATCACCGAGAATACTAAGTATTGTTCCATATGGTAAAATTTTAAGAGTCTGTATTGATGCCACTATCACAGATAATACAACTGGATGGCATACATTAGTTCATGGGTTACCACAAATAAGAGAAAATCAACAATACCAAGTATTACTTATAAATGAAAATGGTGATATTGGAATTAGAGATGGTTTATTCACCAGCACTGTATTTAATGTATATCTGGAATCGTTTGATATTGAATCTAGGATTATAGTAAATGCTATGGCGCATATTGCGTAATTAGTAGCTAACTTTAAATATTAGTTATATTTAGTCAAACTAAAACCATACAAAACAAGTGGAAATGCTTCAACTTTAAATCTACTCAAGGTTCCATCAGCTTCCCTGTTTTCCTGCCATGCATCAGTCATTATGATTGTATTTTTGGTTTTATCTATTTTGATACGGGCATAAAACGCACTAAAATAATTAGCATTTTCAACCAAACATTCTGAATGTAGGTCTAGTATATTATTTGCAAATATAGACGTTATTTTATATGAACCCCAACGCAAAGAATAAAAAAATGTACTAACATTTAATGGTGATTTAGGAATATATTCTGTTCCGACTTTGATATCACCATTATGTAACAATTTTAATGTTAAATTGCTATATATCTGACTAATATCATGTGCCAGCGTCCCTTCAATCAATGCATTCTTTTCCATAGCATCCAGTGCTTTCTTTCCAGCCACATTAACTGCTGCCGACCGCGAAATATCTGCAAAATTCACTTTTTTGTCCAGCGCTGTCTGCTGCTCCGTAGACACAGGCTTGTCTTTATCGGATGTATTATTTACATTCCCCAATCCTACCTCAGATTTGCTGTATGCCGGCTTTGCCGCCTGCTTTGCCCATGTATACACGTCACTGGCGGGCAAAGCAAGCGGTTTGTTGTTCAGATCACTATAGATTCCGGTAAATGCTACCTGTTTAAGCTCATTCAATATCCCTGTCACAGTTCCATTTTTGATAACAGAAATATCTGTTGTTCCCAACAGTCTGTACAGATACCGGACATTCTTAAACATGGTAGATATCTTACCGAATAGGGATTTATGTTTTTCTTTCTTATCCATCACTTCTACATCTGTCCATGATCGGGCATCTGCATTATCACCACTTTCAAAATCTACAGTATTATCTGCACTGTCACCTGTTTTCAGCAGCAGCTTTTCCATCACCTTATCTGCAATCTCATCTAACAGATCCTGTGCTTCCACCTCTGCATCCTTTTTGCCAAGAACACCGCTGGTATCTGTAACAATCAGCCGCCTCAGTGTTTCATTAACTGCACTTACCAGATTCTTCTTTTCCTTTGTATCGAGATCGTCTGTATTTCCAACATCAGCAGCCATTGCAAATGCACCATCTGGCAGAGATTCTATCGTAGCATTCGCAGAGCTGGATACTGTCACAATCCAGTCCTGTATGATCCTGACTGGATTTTTCCCTTCGCTTGCAGGCATTATCTCGCCTTCTCTTTCTGCCACTACTGCAATAGAATAAAGCACCTCTGTACCCTTACTCCCCTTTTCCTGTGCAAACAATCCTATTTCATTGATATGGTAGGCAGTTTCAACAGTATCATTCGTAAATACTCCTGATACCAAAATGGAAGTTCTGTCTATACGCTTTAACGCTGACAGTCCTGTAGACTGTACTTCATTCTTCAACGCTGTCCTTGCCTGTAATTCTTCTATTGTCTTTTCTGACTCTTCATATATTCCGTTTCCGGCAGCCATACGGGTAATCTGTATCATGCACTCACCAGCAATTTCCCTGCTCAAAAGCGCCTTCCCGTCATTGGTCATAACGGCATCATTAAATATCTGCGGCATTGTGCCCCTCCTCCCTTACTGGACATGATATATAGGTGCTCCTCACTGTCACGGCAGGTCTTATGGCACTTATCTGCTGCATCGCCTGATGAATATGCCACGACAAATGTGCTGGAATCTGCCTGCCTATGATATCCGTAAAATCTGTAAATCTGATTATTTTATTTCCTGCATGTAATGTGATATTTAACTCATGATAAAACTCAATCTCACACTCTACATCTGCATATACTTTAATAATCCGCTTGATCCTGTCTGCATCTACCTTGCCTGAACCAATCTGGGCTGCTTTTAACAACCGCCGCCGCTCATCCAGTGTCCTTCCTGAATTATCTATATAATAAAATGTCTCCATTCTGGACAGCATCTCTTCGGACATGGTGTCGATAAACATATTTGCACACCAGTTTTCAAGTGCCTGCGCCATCTGGTCAACTGTTTTTCCTGCAAACTTTAGATTCGCATCTGCCTCCCTGATATTCTGGTAATATGACGGTGTCCATTCCTTTAGTTCATCATAGCCAGACTGGTTAAAATTATTAAAATATGTCTCCCCCTCAATCTGCGGCAATTACAGTCACCTCCTCCAATACAGGAACATCTGCACTATCCACGGTAACATTTGAATGTGCACCGTTCAGCGTAAGATTCTCGTAATCAAGAACTTCTTCAAGTTTGGCAATCATAGCGCCAACCAAAGAAATTCTGATGATGATGCCCATACCCTCGTCAGAATCCAGTACAAGAGTCTGTAGATAGTCTGTTATTGCTTCTACCGCTGCCTTACGGCACCCCTCTAGCGTAGAACCGTTTGTAAGCACTACAGAGAAGGAAACCTCTATATGAAACGCCTGTGCTGAGACAGCCAGAAAATGTGTGCCAAGATTTGCCACTCCGTTTCCAAAACCATCACCACAGATATATTCATTCCCCTCCTTGTCAGTAAATGTATAGTTCTGTGTTATGGGGTCTATATAGTCCTGTACAGCTTTTACAACCTCCGGCGATGCAGGCAGCCCGTCTGCCGAATAAAGTACTGCCCTGACCGTATTTTCACCTGCAAACAGCGGGTCGATTCTGGCCCTGCCGACACCATCTACGGATTCGCACCATGTCTTGTAATGCTGCCGGTTCCCATTTTCCGCGGGTCCCGCAATCTTCTCCCGCAGCCTTGCCCGCAGGGCATCGTCTGACTCCTCATCTGCGCCAAGTATATAGATTTCTCCCAGACATGCATATTCCAGATTCTCAATATCATCAACTGGCATAATCTCGGTGCCTGCTGAAAGCGTATTGCACGCTGTTCCCTCCGTCTCTGCCTCCAAACGCAGTGTTCCATCTTCACCCTCAACCGCAATGAAATAATAACTGCTGTCCTCCGCGAAAAACCGGCTCCCTGTTTTGGGTATAGTTCCTGTAAATACCGCATTGAACACCGGCGGTATTGCAGGATGTCTTGTCATGCCCCATTCTGCTGCCTTATCATCCAGCACATCCGCGTAGCAGGTATCCAGCGCAAACATGTTAAACATTTCGCTTAAATTTGCAAAGAAAAAAGCAGCCCTCAGACAATGCCCGGCTGCCATATCCATATACACAGAGCCTGTTCTGGTGTCCACACCAAGTTCATCTCCGAGCGCTCTCGCCTGTGCCAGAAAATATTCCTCGGTAAATTCCTCAAACATTAAAGTTCCACCTCCTCATGCGTTGAACCATACACTGTATCCGCAACAAAGGATATCCTTATTGCATTTCTTTCATCATCAGGATAATCATAATGAAAATCATGCACATTTAATATCCGTGTGTCATTCAGTGCCTTTCTGACAATCCTTGGAATATCTGTCTCAAGATATTCCCTTGAAGCTATTCCCTGCCCTACAAGTGCCTTGATCCCGGTTCCCACGCTGATGTCATAGATTAGATACCGGTTACATTCCGTTTTCAGCGTTTTATAAATATACTGGCGGACAGCTTCCAGTCCGCTTATTTTCCCGGACAGCCTGCCGTTTACCCAGTCTATAGCGTATGTAGATGTCTCAGAAACAGACTTGCTGGCAAATTTCTGTATATCTTCCAGCGTCAGTCCCATATCTGCTTCAAGCGCCATATTATTTCCCCTTTCCCAACACAAAGTAGGAATTGTCCCCACATTGCATTAAATACGCTGTATTTCCTTTATCCAGTGATACATGTGCAGGTATGATCAGGGACTCCTTAAAGATAACTGCATCTACATCCCCTTGAACCCTGAGCTTTACTGGACTGGTATTTATCACACTGCATGTCAGTATACTGCTGCCGGATTCCTGTACGATCTGCCTTATCATGCCGACAAAGCTGTCTGCTTTTTCTGCCATCTCATCCCTCCTCTAAATACCGGGCTGCTTCCCCAGCCGCGTCTGACGCCCTGCGGGCAGATGCTTCCGCCTGACTGACGGCGAAATCAACACTGGTGGCCACAGCAGACTGCGCAAGGTTCATGAGTGTCTTAACCTCAGCCATTGCAGTTCTTGCTTTTTCATATTCAGTCTGTGCCTTTGCCGCTTGTGTCAGAACAGTTTTCGCATAAGATAACGCCTTTGCCGCTTTTTTTGCTTTTCCCGCATTCTTCAGGGCTTTCTCAGCTGCATCTGCCGCCTTCTCTGCCCTGCTTCCAGCCTTTTTTACCCTGCTTTCAGCAGCTTTCTTTTTCTTCAACGCAGTAGCAGCCTCTTTGACTGCCTGTTTTGCTGCTTTGACTGCCGACTTTTCAGATTCTTTGTCCATCTCGGTATCCCCTGCTTCATTAATAGTCTCTAAATCCCCTGCAAAATTTAATGTCAGCTTCATCGTATGATAACCGCCGTCCCATGTATGTGAATCAGAATCTATATAAAACGTCCTTCCAATATTAATATCCGGGATGCTTATATATACCGCAGCACCGCAATAGACAGAGGATATGCCAAGTGCTGTAACATTCAGGCTTTCATATGGCCTTTTCATTTCTTCCAGCATTGTGACCACCATAGTCTTTAACCTGCTTTTTGCCAGCGCATCATCTGGTGTCTGAACCTCCTGCATCATGCCAATTTTTTCCTCCAAACCGGCATCTGCCCACTGTACAATAGTCTTTCCTTCTTTCGATACCAGTCTGAGCCGGGTACGTGTTTTTGAAATATCTTTGGTATAACTATACTGTGTCAGATTCCCATAGCTGCTTCCTTCTGCACCCGTTTCAAGAACAAGCTTCGTGATCTGCTCCCTGCGTCTTATCAGATGCAGCTGCCCCCTCTTAGATATTATATAAAAGCGCTCTCCCGTCCCCCTATAGGTCTGGGAGAGCGCATTACACAACGCATCATAGACAGTTGTATTGACTTCCGTTAAAACAGGGATTTTATATTTTACTGCCGCAGTTTCACCACGGCTTATACCATATTTTTTACACACATCAAGAAAAATCTCTGTCAATGTCTTATTCCTGTACGAAAAACTGCCACGGTTGTTAGAAAGATAAATAGCGCTGTCATAGGCTGTCACTGCCAGCGTATGATCCTGTGTTTGCACCTGCTTCATGATAATGCCCCGAAACAGTTCTGTCCCGTCCTCAATAAACATCAAATGATTTCCTTCGTAGACGTCGATGCCAGCCCGGTTCCCGCCTCCAAGGGCAGGATCGTCCAGCAGGGTAAGCTGTAGTGACCTTGCAGGGCTGTTTTTCCGTCCTGACCATGTTATCTTCTGTACAATGTCCGATATATCATACCCTGTTTTCTCCTTTACCATGATAAATTGCAGCGCCATGATACATCACCCCTTTGGACGCGGCATATAAAGAACCCATTTTTTCTTTAATTTCGTATTTACACCCTTCTTTAACCGCGCAGTATTCAGCTTGTAAATCTCATATGCCATAGAGATATCACCATAAAAATATTTGGCAATGCTTTGCAGTGTATCCTTTTTCTGCACCATATATGTATCTGGCACCGACGGAAGCTTATGGACATCAATATCTATCCTTCTTACCAGCATACCGGAAACGGCGCTGTGGTTTCCTGTCCCGTCAACTCCGCTGGCTGACCCGTACTGTTTCATGGAGAGTGAGTACTGTATCTTCCCTACATCTCCGCCTTCCTCCTCCGTCGTGTAGGTGGATATGGTAAAATAGGCATTTACATTCGTGTTCGTGATAACGAGGTGTATGGGCGTCGTCCCGTTCTTCCACCTCCTTATTATCGTGTCGTATTCATTTGGCATCTTCATGTCATTCTCATGATCCAGTTCAATCCCCGGCTCAACAACAGGGGAAAAATAACTGCTGAATGTAAGCGTCATGGGCGACCTGCCTGTCTTGACAGTTACGGCTCCTGCCCCTGCGATATTCACTGTTTTTTCATTTGTCCCCTCAGAAACTTTGAAATTTTCCGGGTTATACGGAATCTGGAATCCCTCTTTCATGGAGCCATCTTCATTATCAATGGACATCCAGATCTGATTGTGGCTAGAACTCATATGCAACTGTTCCCTCCTCATAAATCTCCGTAGTTATAATGTTCATAAGCGCTCCCTCCAGTTCATCGCGCAGGAAATTCATCACATCTTTCTTTGTCACACTCTGTCCAATACCAAGAGAACCCTTTCCTTTGATCGTGAGCGTCATGTTCCTGTTCTCAGTATTGGATGTATTATTTTCACGGACAATGGTATTAATGATTTCCTGCGGAGCCAGAGCGATACCGGATGCCGATTCCCTGTTTGCCATAACGGCTGACAGAATCTTTGCTGTCTCAGATGCTGGGAATACCTCAGACCCCCTTCTTCCAACAATGAGCTCTGGACCTTCTTCACCAGCAATATACACATCTTCGCCGTATGTCGTGCCTGCCGCATTCCCCTTTACAGGGATACCGCCCAGCACAGGAATGTTTGCCACTGGCGCAAATGCCGCCATTGCTGCATTGGATAATTCCGTATATTTCCCAATGACCTTATCCCGCATTGAATCCACACCATCTATAATGCCCTGACAGGTTTCTTCTGCACTCTTATGGGCTTCATCGTACTGCTCCATATCACTTACTGCCTTTTCCATGTCCGTTACCATGTCGTCAAGCTTGCTCCCGTAATATGTTTCCAGCTCTGCCATTAACGTTGAAAAGGTTTTCTTGCCTTCCTCAACCTTCGCAAAGCTGGCATTCAGCTCATCTATCCTGTCTGAGCCGTTTTTTACAATCTCTTTTAGAATCGCTGCACTCTCTGACGAACCGTCCGACAGCTTATCCAGTATCCCTTCATCGACTCCAAGTTCCATCGCCTGATACATATACGAGCCGTATGCCGCCATGTAATCTGCCTGTTTGTCCCAGCTTTCCAGCATTTCGTCAATGCTTTTTGACTGCCCGGCTTTCACATCATTAAAAAGTCCAAGCTGCCCTGAAATGCTGTTATATGCGGACTCGTAGTTGCTGTCATATGCTTCGGAAAGCCCGTTCATCTTCTCCACTACAAAATCCATCGCATCTGATGTTTCCTGTGAGTACTGCCCGTATTTCTCTATCACAAGACCCATGTATTCATCTGTTACTGTGCCGATTTCCATGATCTTTCCTTGGTACCGCTCAATAGATGTCTGGGCAATTCCTTCATAGGCACCAAACACGCCAGTCTGCCCCTCTTCGACACCTTCAATCACGCCCTCCATGGTATACTTTGCGGATTCCTTGAATTTTCTTGACGGACTCTTAATCACCCACTCATCATTGACTGCATCATGCGCTTTTTTCGCCATCTGCCTATACGTCTTTTCCACCGCAGGATGTACCGTTGACTGCATCTCGTCAATAATTCCTTTACCAGTGTACATAGCACTCTGCCGCGCTGCTTTATAATTACTTACCCTTGCTCCTGCAAGCGCAGATTCCACAGCAGCTGACAGACCTATTGCCGCATCCACGGCACTTGACTTCATGCTCTCGATAGAAGCAATATATGCCAGTATTGTTTCATGAGCAGCATCTGCGGCAGCGTTAGACAGATTCAAACCATCAACACCAGCTTCCATGGTCGATTTTAACTCTTCCATCTTTGCATTCAGGCTTGTATTTACAGACACCATCGCATCTTCCAGTGTCAGTTTTGCATCCTGAACGCTGCTGAAAGAATCATTCATTTCTTTTATATATCCCTTTGCGGCGTCCGTGGAGGTTCCCAAAGACTCTACTTTGGTTATAATCGAATCTAAAGCAGCTGCGCTTTCCTGAGAGCCGTCTGCCAGATTCTCAACAAGGCTTGCATCAACGCCGTATTCCTTTGCCTTTTCAATATTGGCAGCGTATTCTAACAGATATTCTTCCTGAGACTTCCATGCCTCAATCATGGACTGGGTTGACATCTTGGATTTCTGTTCAATCTTTTCGAACATCCCAAAGGAGCTGTCAACCGCCGATGCCGCAGCATGATACGCCTCCTGATACGCCTCTGCGAGCTCCTGCGCCTGTTCTTGTACATTGGTAAATATACCTTCCATCGCCACACGGAGACCTTCCGTAGTGTCAATTAGGTTGTCTGATGCATTCCCTACCCCGTCAATTCCGGCTGCTGCCAGAGCTGAGACTGCACCAAGCGTATCCATTTCCATCTGCAGCGCATTTATCTTCTCATTCAGTTCATCAACACTTGCCTGCTCTTTCTGTACTATTTCTCCTGCCTGCTCTGCACGGCTGAACGCCTCCTCATAATCAGTACCTGTAGATATATTCCCCCAGTCATTATTCATGGCTTCTTCACTCAGCCGGTTGTACTCACTTTGCGCATCATTTAGATTTTGTGTAGCTTCAGCAAGATCCCGCTCGAGAGCCGCCTTTTTCTCCAGATACTCTGTGTGCTGGTTCGAATCCAGCTCCAGTTTTCGTTCCTCATTTTTCTGCTCACAGTATTTTTTAGGTATTCTGTTGATTTTCCAACTTTTCTTGTCACCTCATCATAGGATAATCCCAGCTCTGGATAAATTGCATTTAACTCCGCAATCACTTGCTTCTCATACTGCTGCTGGAATGCTGTCAGCTCACTCTGCGATTGCAGCTTTTCCAGTTCTGTTACCAGTGACATTGCATAGAAAGACTGATCTTCCAGTTCCACTGATGATTTATCATATGCTGCAATGCTTTCATCCACAGCATCAATGGTATGCCTGATCTGTGCTTCAAAATCCTCAACGGTCTTTTTCGTCTCATCATACTCAGCCTGTAATTCATCAAGGTATGCCTTTGCTTCAAGTGTTTTTTCATTGTTTGTCCCGTACTCTTCTTTAAGGGACTCAACTACCTGCGTCTGCCGTTCTATTTCATTGGAAAGCTTCAATGATGAACCTGTAAGATGTTCCTGCGCCTCTTCTGCCTCTCCTAAAGAACTAACGAATACTGCTACTCCTGCAACAACTGCTGCCAGTGCGGTAGCAACTAAAAATATTGGATTGGCGCTCATAGCTGCGGTAAAAGCCATTGTTGCTTTTTCCGCAATTAAAGCCGCCACTGTATGTGCTCCCATCGCCACAGTAAAAATTCCCAATGCCAAAGCCATTCCTTCAATGGCACTTACTACAGCCGGATGGTTATCAACAAAATCTGAAAGCATATTGATGATTTCCGTTCCTTTTTCCATAAGTCCGTCAAGGCTCGGCTGCGCATTCCCAATGGATATCTTTAAATTCTCCAAGGAATTGTGCCATTTCTGTTTAACGAACTCACTGGTGTCACTCATTTTCTCAAATGCGGTCTGTGCTGCACCCGCGCTGTTGTTCATCTGGTTTATCGCCTTGTCTACCTTCTGAGCATTGCCCCACAGAACATTTGCAGCCTTTCCGGCTTCTGCACTGCCAAACATGTTCGAAATGCTTGTACCACTTTCCCGTGCTCTTTCGTCCAATACTGCCAGCACGTCTGTCAGGCTCATTCCACTCTCCATAGCTTCCGCCATTGTCAGACCGCCAGCCTTGATATGCTCTGTACCTTCTTTCAGTGCATTTGCCGCAGATGTACCATTCTTGCCAAGTTCATTGAGCATACTGTTCATATATGTAGTTGTTTCGGCTGTTGCGATACCGTTTGCTGTCATAACAGCATAGGAACCACACAGAACATCAAGCTGTACTCCAAGCGAATTTGCCGTCGGAATAATCTTGCCCATACTGCCTGCAAGCTCGTCAACACTGGTCTTACCTAAATTCTGTGTCTGAATCATCATATCCGCTATATTCTGCGTCTCGCCTGCTTCCAGTCCATATGCATTCAGGGCTGTTGTCAGTATATCTACTGCCGTTGATGTCTGTGTAAATCCGCCGACTGCAAGGCTGTTCGCCTGTGCCACAAACGATACTGCATCTGCTGTGTCTACAGAGGCTGATATTGCACTGTATGTAGACTCTGCAAGATCTGATACAGCTACGCCAGTATCCTTAGACAACGTTTGGATTTCCTGCTGGATGCTGTCAAGACTCACTGCCTCAGTGTCGGCAATGGTACCTACTTTTGCCATGGCAGATTCAAACTTGTCGGCGGCTTCATCACATTCGATATATGCATTCTTAATTTCATTCAGTGCTACAGCTACGCCCGCGGCGACAAGTGCATCTCCGAAATCCATTACTGATTGTGTTGTCTCATCAGTTTGTCGTTGATATTCATGATTTCTTTCTGTGTTCTCCTGTGTCTGGTCCCCATTTCGGCGCAGCCGTTCCTCATTTTCACGCAAAGCATCATTATTCTCTTCCAGCGTCCGTGTTATATCCTCTGCCGTTTCTGCCTGTTCTTCCATCGCCTCTGTCACCACATTAACAGCTTCGTTTTGCTGGTCCATCGCCTGCACCGATATATCAATAGCATCTGCCTGCGCTTCCAATGCCTGCGCCGCACCTTCCGCGGCTTCTGCCTGTTCTTCCAATGCCTGCACTGTATTATCCACTGCATCTGTATGATTTTCCAGTGCCTGCGCTACATTGTTTGCTGCCCCTGACTGCTCCTCCAATGCCTCAATTACGGTGTTAGCAGACTCTGCCTGTTCCTCCAGCGCCTGCGTCACTGCTTCCGCCGAAGCGGCGTGTTCTTCTAGCGCCTGCGCCGCGCTGGCTGCTGCTTCCGTTTGTTCTTCCAAAACCTGCGCCGCTCTGCTTCCATGTTCTGCATAACCCGAAGCTGAGGAAGCTGCCGTCTGCATGGATTCATTCATTCTGTCTGCTGTAGAAGTGGCACGGCCAAAAGCTTCATCCATCTTGCTGCACAAATCTGAAATTTTGTTTAATACCCTATCTGCATTATTGGCAATGACATCAAGTCTCTGGCTTATCTGATCCACCATCTTCAACGTCACAGACACGCTTCTTGCCATTATACTACACCTCCCTGCTATCTGGCGTTAGCCCTATTTGGAAACTCTTCTATCACTATAGCTTCGGACGCAATATATAAACTTCTCAGCTCTGATGGCATGTTATAAAACTCTTCCATCCGAAGCCCATGCCTCTGCCACAAAACATGGGCCCATGAAGCCAGCACGTCAGAGCGTATCAGTTTTTTGCTTCCTGTACCTCAGACTCGCTATCTTCGTTCTCCTCTTCAAGAATCCCAAGCGCTGAAAGTACGATATTGGCAACTTTGTCATATTCCTTGGGATTCGGAAATACTTTGAGCGGCATCTCCGAAAAATCATAACAGTCAAAAAATTCCATAAGCTCTTTATTATGCAGGTCTGGATAAACCAATGCCTCCACCATAATGCGCCTGAGTGCGCGGTTGCTGTCTGTATTGATATCAAATACTGCCTGTCCCCTGTTAAAGACCGGCTTGCCTTTTTTGTCACACAGCATCGTCCTTGTCCGGTATTTGTCATAGATGTCGTCGATTTCCTTTTTGGTGAGCATCTTAATCTTGAATGGTACTACATGTCCGTTTTCGTCCTTGATAGATTCAATGCCCGGAACCTCGACGATCTCCTGTTTCTTTGCTGTTTCTCTCATAAAATAAGCTAATGTTCTCTCTGCCATAGCATAAACCTCCAAATAAATTAAAATTGAAAAGAGAGCAGATCATCAATACCGATGAAACTGCTCCCAAATGTTATATATTTTCTTTAACGTATGATCAGCTAAATTTTAAGTCCTTACAGTTAAATGTAATCGAATCCTGTACAAAATCCGAATTAACATCATGTGACAGAACGGTGATGTCCCCTGTTGGAACACATCCGGTCACAGTCACCGTCTGGCCGCCATAATCCCTGTAATAATCAGACTGCTCATCTGTACACACTCCTTGGAATGTAAAATTGGGCGTGACTTTGTTCTCAAGATAATTCTTGATCGCCCGCTTAATCCAGTCTGTCGAACGGTATTCTGAAAGTGTCACCTTAATTGTGTGCCCTTTCCAGCGGGTATCTTCCCCGGTATGCCCAAGCGTTTTCGTAGAGCTTGTTACAGGAGAAAATACAATGCTGAATGACACTGCATCCAAACATTCCTCTCCATCGAGGAATGCTTTTCCCTGACTACAGTCAATGTGGTTTCTAAGATCTGCTGTATCTGACATTCTTTACCCCTCCTTAACACTAATCCGTAATGACCGTAAAATACATTTTCTCGGCTGCATCCACGGCATGTATCTTCGCATCAAAATATACACTGTCACCGCTGCTCCTGCCCCTGTCAACCTTCATGTCGTTTGAAAGATCTACATCTTTGATCGCGCCTTCGTCATAAAAGTATTGAAGAATCGTCTGGCATAAGCCATCCATCAGGTCCCATCCCAGCGGTGAGTTTGGGAACTTGTTTGGAGGAAATGTTTCACGGATTGTATCTGATACAGCATCGTACACACGTATCACTTTGTTCTTCCTAAACGATTCTGAGCGGGTTTCCGTAAATGTATGAAGGGAATTGATATCATACTCTGCAATAACTGTTTCGCCCTGCTGTGTAAAGAAAAATTCACCCTTCTGGATTGCCGCTTCCGCAGCCTCGTTTGACTTCCTGCCAACCACTGTATCTGCATCTTTTACTACCCTGTATGTATTTGAAACCAGTTCGGTTGCCGATGCCGTGACCGCTGCCACATAAGCCGTCGCCTGCACGTTCGTAAGCTCTGTGCCATCTGCCAGCGCATAACTGTTCGTCACATTTATAACCCCTTCATAGTCTGCTTCAGGATAATCTGCAACAACCACCTGTATGCTCTTCCCACAGTCGTCACGCAGGTATCTGGCTTTAGACAAAGCTACAGCTTTCAGCTCATTATCCGTAAACGGAAATGCTGCCGCACTGATATCCTCATCCTCAATGGCATCAAGCATATCCGTGATGTCAGATTTTACAATCTCCGACGCCGTCCCGCCTGAAAGAGACAGGCTGGCAAATTCTGAAAGCTCCCCTTCCCCGGAGAATTTGACGTATCTGCTGTCAATTGCTGCTGCCCCGGCAATATCCACAATCCCTGTAAATTCTTCCACTGTAGATGTTCCAAGAATCACTGAGATATCATATCCGCCTTCTGGATTTGCCGCACAGGTTACTTTGATGTCATTTCCCCTGCTGCCCGCATATACGGCTGTGGCTGTCAGCTCCTCCTTAACAGCTTTTGCCGCCACTCCTTTATTAATATTATAAACCATGACTGTCCCTGCGCCTTTGAATGCTTCCTTCAGAAGCAGTATATTATCTACGCTGTTTCCAAGAACTGCGTCGGCTGACGAAATGTCTGACGCCTCAATCTTGATTATTTTTGCATGCGGCCCCCAGTCATTCACCAGCGGTATCAGTACATTTCCCCTTGCGGCATAACTGACTGCTGCCTTTTTTGATGAATCAACATTGACGTAAGTTCCGGGCCTTATCCGTCCTTTTACTTTGTCAAATCTTCCACTGTTCATTAGTGCGCTGCCCCCTTTTTCCACTTTTCAATCATTCCTTTTGCAGCATTGACTGTCAGCGGTCCTGTCTGTCCGGTCATGGCACCGTCAAAAGTCGATGTTGTAACTCCAAACAGTTTCATGCTGTTCTTCCGCAGTGCTGAGAGTGTGAATACCCGCTCTTTTGGAGCAGCTTCTGCCCTTACTGCTGTTTTTGCCTCACTCATGCTGTTTTACCTCCTTTAATCGTATTATTTATTTAATCAAAATATTTATTGATTCCGACTGAACTTGCAGCCGGAGGTTTCACTGGTGTAACTGCCCTGACCAGACTGTACGTCAATGTTACCTGTGCCATTCCCTCATCCACGATCCATGATGCAGGCGGGTCCAGTTTTAGAATCATTTGGCTGTCTGTCCCATCTTCATAAAAGACAGGCAGCCTGCACTGTCTGTCCATAATGCCCTTAACAATTTTCCCTGCCAGCTCCCCGGCCTCCCTTCTGGTCAGCGCAAAGACCTTGGCATAAATTGAGTACTTTAACTGGTAGCTGTTTAGCGCTGAACCAGATGATGCCTGTTCTGCCGGCGGGAAATACAGAGATGGAATGGCAAAATCCTCTGGGACATTATCCTCATAAAAAACAGATATGCCGCTTAATTCGAGACATATCCGCGCAAGGCTTGACTCATATTGATCCATTCTCCGCCCTCCTAATCGGAAAAGTAATGTGAAAGCCAATCTTCAAGTTTTCTTTCTACAAGCTGGGGAAACATCGCTTCCATGATATTGATGGCATGTTCTATATAGTGCCTGCCATTAATATATTTCTGTTTCAATAACATTCCTGTCTTTGCTCCCCTCTGATATACAAATCTGCCATTTGAACCCCAGTATCCCGGAACAAATCTTGTTTCGACGCCCTGCGGGTTCAGCCAGTGTCCATCATTCACATATGCGGCATATTCTACATTGGTCCCTATTTCCAGTACCAGTTCCCCAGAATCCAGCCTGTAAATATTATCAGCATCACCTTTGTGAAAGCTTCTTAACAGCAGCCGCGTGTCTACTACATCCAAACGTATGATTTCATCCTGTATAATTCTGAGCATATCGACACCTGCTGCATCAAGAAATACCACTATATCTTCTTTAAATTTTGCACTTGCATTATGCAGGTCTTTGACAAAATCCTCTAATTCTGTCAAGTCAGCCTGCACGTACTCCCCGCTCATATGGCTTTCGGATGTACCCTGTGAACCATCACTGAAATATGATGGTTACGTATGTTTCTAGGCACTTCCGCCTCATACTCACAGCCCGTTGCACAGTCCACAATCCTGTCATTAATCCGAATATCTGTACCAATGGGAAGCGTAAGTTTCTGGCTGGCTTCCAGCTCTCTCTGCGGTTCCTTCTGGATGATGGCCACATTCCCGCTCTTTACGCTAAAATGACATGGCTGTTCTTCTATATCTGGCTGCGTGGAATACTTATATTCCTGATTGTCTGGCAGACCATACCCTCTTTTCTGCACAGTGCCTGTAAGATGGTATATGTCGCATTTATGGTCGAAAAAATCTTCTACTGCCATATTTGACCTCCTACAATCTCCTCAGCTTCATTATCACTTTTCCCTTCTCCTCCGGCAGCACATAATCCTCTAACAGTGCCCCAAGCCCAAGACTGTCCGCAATGTTCGAATCAGTGTCAAGGGTATAGGAATAATCATCAAAAGCTTCTGATTTTTTCATTCCGTCCTTCTGTGCTATTGCCTGTTTGGCGTATGCCTCTGCAAGAAGTATAACTGCCCTTGTCACATCAGGCGGCAGCCTGCTGCTGTATTCCGGCGCCTTAAACTGATTGTGGGTGCAGTAGATCACATACTTTTCTGCCCTCGCGATATCAAAAGCAAGCTGTGTATCAGACCTTTGCAGGACTTTTGGGGAAGAAGTATAATCTTTTACCTGTTCTGGTTTTACCCACGGTCGTTCCATAGCTGCCTCCTTAATCCTCCAGTCCCATCTGTACTGTACTTGCCAGTCCAAGCATACCGCATATTCTGCCTGCCCTTTCGTTATTATTGTTACAGTCAGAAATATCAATATTCCTCTCTGCTGCCAGTGCTTCAAGCTCTGCCTTTTTTAGTTTCGCGATAGCATCCGCAGACAGTTCTCTTTCTATAGGCAGACTGACACCTTCATGATTAGGAGCAGCATCTGCTTTTTCAGTGTCATTCCAATCTGGCTTCACATCGTTCCTGTTTGTCATAGAATCATTCCAATCTGGCTTCACATCGTTCCTGTTTGTCAAAGTGTCATTCCAGTCTGGCTCCACATCGTCCTCTATTTCATTATTGTCAGCAGACACACTTTGTAGCTCCTCAAATCTTCCAGTAGACAACAATCTCTCTGCAATATTATCCTCAATATTGAAAGGGACTCCCTTCACACATGAAAAACCTCTCACTGCATAAGAAAGTCCCTGTATTAATTTTAATTTCTTCATAACTGCCTCCTATGCAAATGCCTGAAGGCGTTGCGGAAGGCCTGTGATAATCGCTGTAGCTTCAATTTCTTCTATAATTGCGTCGAAATCAAAGTGTACAACATAGAATTTTTTATCTTTTCTGATTGCGTCCACCGACGTTTCATCCTTTTTGATCTTCATTGTATAGGTATTAACCTGAATGAAATTCTTTGGGTCAGACAGAATAATCGTATCATCCGGCATCATGGGAACTCCCATGGAAGGAATACCTACAGGACTCTTGTACAGACTTTCAGGAACTGCACCGCCTGCATCAATGATCTTATTGAGCAGGAACAGTTCCCATTGTTGTGCCCTAGTCGGACTCATCATCCAGCGGAGTGTACCGTTATTGAACCTTGCCGGCATTGAAGCAACCGCCTTATAAAACATTTCAAGTTCCATTTCCTCAGACCCGGAAACAGCAATAACATGACCATCTCCAAGAGCTTTGATTATGCCGTCATTTTGACCGAGAAACACCTTTTCCCCGGAATCTCCGATTCTCTCAGCCTCCTTTGCATCCCATGCCCCGGCAGCATGGTTTACCCGGAACCGATATAGACCGTTTGTTTCAGTGACGCAGTCACCGGCCGCATAAGCTTTGCTGGCAGAAAATGCCTCTGCCATAGCTGCATTCTCATCCCCATTCAGCAGAAGATCCTCTGTATCTACTCCAACCTGCTTAGACATAAGATTGGTTACAACATTATCCATATTTTCACCCTCAATATTCTGCCGGAGAGTTTCGTTAGTAATGTCCCAGTCAAGCCTTGTCGCTTTGCAGGCATAATTGACTACTCCATATGTGGGGCTTGCAGTTACTCCATCGAATGAATTTTCGACTTTTGGGCGCAACAATCTATGCCCGATGCCGATCTTATCAATTTCACCCGATTTTTCCACGCGGGTCACATGTCTGATTGCCTGCTGGAACGGCGTAGCTTCAAAAGTCTGTTGTAAAAATTTCTTGGCCTGATACGGGGTAAGCAGACCATGTGATACCGAGTCTGTTGTTATTGAATCTTTAATAATCTCTGCATTTGTTCGCATAATATTTTCTCCTCCTTTTAAACAATACCATGCAGGTAGTGTTCTTCCTGTTTTTCAACGGCTCCTTGCACATCATTGAGATTGCCCGGCAGCGCCCTGCTGTGCAGAACGGGTTCCAGCGCCTTCATAACAGGTGCTACAGCTTTAGTCACTTCCTCGCCTACCATCTTCGCCACAGCCTCGGCGGTTACTCCGCCATCAGACGCAGAATTACCAGCCGGGGCCACGGCTGCGCCTTCTCCTGCCCCCTTTGTCACCGGGTTTAATTCCTGTAGCTGCTTTACAACAGGTTCTATGGCTTTCTGAACCTCCTCGCCTACAAGCTTCTGTACATCTTCCTTTGTCATACCGATATCCTCCTTCTGGACATTATTTGCTGTTTCAGTCTCCCCCTCATCAAATTCTGACAGAAAGGAGCCAAGTGTATCATAAATGCCTTTCAAGGCACTCAGATTCTTTGTACTAATGCTTTTTCCCGCTTTGGCAACAGGTTCTGGTGCTTCTTTGGCGGCTTTTTCCAGTGATTTCACAACACTCATATCTGATGTGAGTATCTGCGTAACAATATCATTGAAATCTTCCAGCGCCTCTCTGATTATATTTTCATCAGCATTGTAGCCCCATTCCCATGAGCCCGTATCAGGATTGTAAAATGTTCCTTCCAGCGTATTTCTGAGCGCGTACCATGCAGAATAAAAGTTGTCCTCTTTCACACGGCGCTTGAAGTTGGTCTTTACAGCCCCTTTCTCCACTACATCAAAGCCCATTGCCTTTGCCAGCTTTCGAAACAGCCCTTTGGGTTCTTCCTGTTTCTCAACAGGCAGTTCTACATCCTCCTCGGAATACACGCCCATTCCGCCCATCGAAAACCCTGTGATATCCCCTTTCTGTATGGACTCCCATACATCGTTATCGCTGATTTCCATTGTCATAAGCCATGTACCCTTTTTGATGTTCTCTCCTTCAATCTCCATGTCACACTTCGCAACATAGGATTCCACCACTGCGGCACCATCACATTTCTGAAAACAGTGCTGCAAATCTACCTGATTTCCATTTTTGGCAAACCAGTAGGCAGCTTTTGTAATTTCTTCCTCTGTCATGTAATTGCCTTGGGTATCCTCGACCATTGGTTCATATACGATACCCGTAACGAAATGACTGTCCGAATCAGCTTTTAATATCCGTCCAAACGTGGAGAAGCTGGCAGCGCCGTTTTCTGACTTTGTAATCAGAAACTGCTTTTTATTTGCCGCCTTGTTTACCAACGATACAAAACTGATTTTCGCGTCCGTTATCGCATATGCTTTCGCAATTCTTGGCATATATAGGTACCTCCCTTCAAATTTTATTTTCTTATTCATGGACAGTTTCTAAATCATATAAACCACCTCCCCGGCAAAGGGCAATAAAAAAACACCCCGAAGGGTGCTTTCACACGTTGCTATGCATTTTGTAATTTTTCAATACGATCTGTCAAGAATGTCAGCTCCTCTAATGAAAGTCTCATGAACGGCCTGCTTTCTGAAGAATCATCTTCTGTGCCTGAATATGGTGGTTCATATGTATCCACATCAAAGCCAAGCTTCTCACATATTGACTCATAAGTTATTTCAGCCATCAGAACACCTCCAGTTCAACACCGTTTTTTGCCAATTCCCCCATTGCCCCTGCCATTTTATCCGTATCCCCATTGTAGAACAACGCATTAATCCTGTCAAGGTAGATATCAGCGTTTACTTTATTTACCTCGCCAATAATGGTATATTTGAACACTGTACCATTATGACCAACCACCAGCCCATATTTATATTTCCTTTCGACAGCAGCTAAAATGTCGCCTATGCTTGGCGTCGTGCTGTTTGGGTGGTTATGTATTCCGATAATTGTATAATCATCCGCAGCCTTCAAAATCTTATTCATTTCCCTGCTTGGTTTTGCAGAAGATGCCTTGTTGTATAACTTATTTATATATGCTTTTCCAGTTTTTGAATCTATATATGCCAAATCCTCATACTTTGTTCCACTCCTGTGCCGCAGTATTTCTTTTGCTTTTGCCCTGACACTTCTTGTAACACGTTTATTTTCTCCAAGGGCGTTAAACTTATTCTGGTATTCAGCAGAAGCGATCTGTTTCCGGTCAATTTTAGAAGCAGCATAGTCATATTTCGGTTTGCTGCCTTCCTTTTCCTTTGGCTTTATACCTGACTTTGCCTTGTTTTTAGCATCGAGTTCTTTCTCCCACGCACAATCATCATTCTCGATAATTTCCTGCTGCATCTTTTTGCGTTCCTCATAGGACATTCCAAGGATTTCATCATTTGTGATTCCCCTGTGGATGCAATGGCAGTTCACGCTTTCACAGGCTGGAAGGATGATGTCAAGCGGATGCATCGGGTAATATGTACTACCATCAACGCTATAAAGCGTAAAAGGCTGATTTTTCAAAACGATCTGCCCGCTCATATCTATATGGTTTGGACGCGGTTCATTTTTATGGGCTCCTGTATGCACCCACTCCTTGCGGTCCGTAGCCGGACTCTGCTGTATGGCTTCTTCGTGCGCAACCGCTTGCGCTCTTAGTACCTCCGTCACTGCCACCCGCCGCGCCTGATAGTATTCCGTCCGCCAGCCGCCAGCCATAATCTTTCTTGTAAGTTTTTCTATGCTTTCCCCATTGTCAATAGCATTTTGGATAAGGTCTGTAAGCTGTTTATGGGTATTAATTTTCATTAACCGCCCCAGTTCACTGCTCCATGATGCCATCCAGTCTGATGTCCGCCGCCTGAGCGTATCAATAACCATGTCTGCCTCTGTTTCTTTGATGTACGCTGCTGCCAGATTAGGAACCTCTATATCCAGCATGTCCGCAACTGCTTCCTCAACCTGTTCGGCAATATCGTCCATTTCCAGCATCACAGATATTTTTTCCCCTGCCTCGTTCCATCCGCTGGCAGCAGCCAGAACCGCAATCAGTTCCGCTGTCTGTGATTGAAGGATATCCGCAATCTTCTCCTGCAAGATATTCACCGCACTGACCGTTTCCTCCGGCTCAGCGAATCCCTCTGCCCCCAATGTTTCAGACAGCTCTTCATCCGCCTTGGCAATAAAACCATCTATCGCACTGATAATCCTGTCAGCATTGGAGATAACAGCTTTGGCGACCATCTTATAATATAGCGGCTGCCCCTGCATATCACTCACCTGCTTTCTGCCTGTACCCCATCAGTGCCTTACGGATTTCAAGCATGACAGGTATAAGCTCACCGTTGCTGGCAGCAGCTTTCTGAATCTGATCATCAAGCTGCTGCATCTCACTTTCTGTCACGGCTGTTTTGTTATCCTGTGGCTTCATATTCTGCCCTGTAGGCTCATTGATTCCTGTTTTCGGGTTTCCCACGGGATTCACGCTGAAATCCTGCGTAAGCTGCCCCTGTGACGTTGTCTTGGCATAGGCAAGAGGGATATCTCCCCAGCCGCCTTCATAATCCTCACAGCCGTCTTTTCCAAGTACCTTGTAAGTCAGCTCCTTTGCAGTATTTGGCGTCAGACCGCCCGCCCTTTCTGTAATATTCAGCATCTTCTGAATATCATCTGGATTCGTAATATCCGGTTCATCAAATTGTGCCTCGACATAGCGGAACCTGTAGCCATTAAGCAGTTTATTATTGACAATCCACGCAAGGGACTTTCTTTCTGGCTGGAATACCTGCTTTTCTGTAACTTCCATAGCTGTCTGTGCTGTTGCCCTGTTAAAATCGGTAGTATATCCCACGTACAGATCTGGAAGCAAAAACGCCGACTGGGTCTTTTTCCGCCCGTTTTCCTGATACTCCTGAAACAGTTCGTCTTTTTGCAGGATTGCCGCAAGGTCTTTTATTTCCACTTCCGGCTGTTTCTGTGCTCCCAGCGTTGTAGCCGTCTCACTGGTATCTGTTTCCAGTACAAGGAATGAATGCTGCCCCCTTTCCCCTTCAATCTCATTCATATAAGCCTGTAGATTTGTGAATGCATCATCTGACAGAGTACCACCCTTTACCAGTATCATCAGCGGCGTATGCCGGCCCTTGCGGAAATAAGAATTGTTCAGCACCTCCGCACGCCTGTTTCCGTCCACGGTCAGAACCTGTCCAATCCAGCGCACTTCTCCATATGGCAGGCTCCCTGTTTTAAAATCTATAATCTCATTCGCCCGATTATCAATCTCAATCTGCCCATCAGACGCCTCTGCATATTCCCCGTTCCTTTTATCCATAATCCGTGGGTCGCCAAACTCCTTGAAATAAACGGTTCTGCCTGCCACATTCTGACGAAACTTCCTGAATTTCTTTTTTCTGCTGATTGTCTCTCCATTATAAAAATATTCAGTATCTATATATGGCTCAAGTGGATAGGTCATATCAATAGAAGGCGTATCTATGATAAATTCCATTTGTGCCACATTTCCCTGCATATCCCGGATAACCTCGCAGTAAGCAATACCATACGTTTCTCTGTCACGCACAATGTCCTCAAATACTTCTTTTGTCATGCAGTCCATATTCAGAAGAGATATCGTTCTCTCTGCCTGTGTCCATTCTGCTTTCATTTCCGGTGTCTCTTCATCGTAATCTTCCTTGTAATGAACCGAAATGCCAAACCCGGCAATGTTGCTTTTATACGCTTTAATACATTGTGGCAGAATCGTGGAATTGTCAACCAGCTCTTTCAGTCCGTACATATTGACTGGATGGGGAATCCAGTCAGCAGCGCTGGCAGCAGTTTCCCGGTTCAGCTGTTCACTTTTATCTGATTTTTTTATATTCTTTTCTTTTTGGTAAAAAACAGATGGTACTGCACTTTCGTCCTGCGACTTAATGATTTTTACACCTATGTGTCCCACAGGCTTTTTTTCAGCCGGCATTGTTCTTTTTCGCCCCTTTCTTCTTGTAATTAACTGGTAAGCAGACAAGCAGTATACAGTCAGCTTCATCCGGGGAAGCCAGCCCTCGCTTTTTCATTTCTTGTTTGCTCTCTACTTTCTGTTTCCCATTACTGGTAAAAAAATACTTCCTGCAAGACAGCTGGCCGATCAGGTCATTGTCATTAGGAAGTATAATCTCTGGTTTGTGCGGATTTCCCATATCATCATAAGGGGCAATCAGATCGCGTATAACCCCCATCATATAGGTAGTGGAATCCGCATAGTACCTGTGCTGTACAGGCTGGCCAAAATTGACAGGCAGCACTATCATGTTCCCATAAACTGCCGGCTCTGTGCGGATAAAGCTGCGAAGCTGGTCTACAACGCCGCCGCCAACACCACCGTCGTCCACCTTGACGCCTATTGGTCCATCAAATCTAAATTGTTCCTTCAATCTTTTATACAGCATGGCAATATTGCTCGCTGTCCAGTTCGTATCCCTGCCATTATATTTCTTGAATATCTTTGCTACCTCATTTACCCTGTATCCTATGCAGGTCTTATCATCACCGAAACGCGCCACATCACAGCCAATCTCTATCCTTGAAACGCCCCTTGTGTCAGCAGGAAGAATAATCCCGGCTGCATTCCGGTACAGCCCAAAAGCCTTTGCCGTAATATCTGATATTTCAGTGTCCTTGCTTCTGTCCAGCCATGTGATAGGAATAAAGATGTCGTCCCCCTCTTCGGGAAATTCGCCCTCTACACGCACGCGCACAACATTGCTGTCCTTGCCATATTTCCGTTCAAGAGATGCAATATTCTCTTTATTGGTCCGCGGGCTGTCCCGTGACGATACGGTAATGTATTTATACTGTGCTCTGTCTGCATGAAAAGCATCAAAAAAAGTGCCGGATGTCTTTGTAGGATTCCCGCACATCAGCAGCTTATTGTTTGCACCGGATAATGTACCAAGTACTGCTTCCATAATCGGATCTGCGACACCTGATGCCTCATCTATGATGAAAAGCATGTTATCCTCGTGGAAGCCCTGCATGTTTTCTGGCTTTGTCGCTGTCCTAGCAACTGCAAACCAGCGCTTTTCATAACCAACCATGTAAATGTAGGTCTTTGTCCATTTTAAGATAGCCGACAGCAGCGGCGAACGGTTCATCCACTTGCTGACTTCGGACCACAGCACATCATGAAGCTGTTGTTTCGTCGGCGCCGTGGCAACAATTCTTGGATACGGAAAACAACACAGGAACCAGAGCAGCGCCACGGCTTCTAAACCTGTTTTTCCAACACCTTGGCCAGATTTAATTGCAACTTTGGGATTCTGCGCTAAATCCATCAATGCTTCCTGCTGCCATTTATCAGGTTCAAAGAGCAGAACTTCCTTGGCAAATAATACAGGATTCTTACGGTATTCTGGTATTCTTTTCTGAAAAAACTTTTTTCGAAGCGCTCTTGCATCTCTAGCCATTGTCATCTTCTCCTATAATGCCTGCTATCCAGTCATCAACAACATCATTGCCCGCCGACTCACCTTCAAGCTTCTGTTTCTCGAGGCGCATCCTGCCCAGCGTCTCGATTGCTTTTGTCTTAGCCTTCTGCACCTTGGTAAGCTCTGCCTCCAAAGTTATGATACTGTTCATGACAGACTTTGTGTTCGTAACTGTTGTTTCAGTAACCTTTTTATATTTTCCTGAGTCAATGCTTTCACCATCTTCATCTATAATGTCCTCGATCTTCTTTGTTTTGGCTACTCCATCTACTGCAAGTCCGTGATTGTCTGCTTCCATATCCCGATATCTTTTAATGCTGTTCATCAGCCTGCGTTCTCTTATCGAAAATAGCTGGAATTGTAAAATCAACTGTTCTTCTTCGGCATCACCCATACAGTTAATCAGTTCCCACTCGTCCTCATCAATATCTTCAAAATATAATTTGGAGAATGCCCCATGCTTTTCAGCGTTTTTATTTCTCTTTGGGACAGATGATGCATGTCCTGCGGAATTTTTATTTCCCTGCTGCCCGCCCCGCTTCTTTTTTTGCAACGTTGCAATCCTTTTTTCATCATCATTTGCAACGTTGCATTTATCTTTCGGGGGCGGTTTCTCACTCCATTTTCCCCTGTTTTTCCAGCTGCGGACAGTACCCTCGGGAACATCAAGCTTCTTTGCAATTTCAGCCAGTTTCAACCCTTTCTTAAACAGCTTTTCCGCCTCTGCTTTTTTCTCACTTGGCGCCCTTGGCATACCACCACCTCTATCTATTCGTTTTGTTTTCGAAAATTAGAGGAAGCGCAACGCGCCCCCTCCTATTTTAACACTCAAAAAACAGCATGAAAAAAGAGAAGCCTGCTGCAACAGACTTCCCCGACGTATGATTTATAATTTTACAAATACTATTTTCTCACATATATATTGCAAAGTCAAGGAACACTTTTTGAACAGGCAATAGTTAATATACTTGTAGTCCGTCCACTCCAAAAATAAGTGCTGAGAGCGTTTCTGTGGCTATTTTGATATCCTTATATACATTCCTGACAGATATATGCTGTTTTTTTGCTATCTCTTTTGCGTTCAAAATGTCCTCTGCCATATACATGTCCCACAGAACCTCATACCTCCTCATATTAATATCCCTATTCTGTGACCTGTCACAATATGTCTCATACAAGTCAAACATCGTTTCAATGTGTGAAACAATGACCGCGGTTCTGGTAGCGCTGCGCTTTATGCTTTCAATAATGACCTCGTTATCATACATCGTCATCATAGATTCCAGTATGTCCAGCGCCGACTCCTCCATCTGCGTTCGACCGAACACAGAGTTCTGTGCATGTTCTTTCAGCATATGATAGTTACGCAAGAGTAGCTTCATGTTTCTAAGACGACGGTCACTCCTGCTGTCGTATTCTTTTTTCCGTTCCTGTTCAAATGCTTTCAGTGCCTCCTTCGCCCCAATCGCTGCTGCCTTTTCGTAAATATCCTTTAACTGTACGGGTGTCAGTGTCACTAGCACTTTTTCTCTTGTCTGGCTGTCCATACTACCATCCCTCCCAAATTTTGTTTCCAATCAGTTGTCTGCCCGTTGTATTTTTCAAGACCCTGCCACAGATCTAACTCTTCATTCCTATCTCCTTAGCCGATATCATTATCAGGAAATTCCACACGAACATATTTACTTCTGTGTCTGTCCATTTATATTGATGCAACTTTTTTAATCACTGCTGCCATGCGTTTTTTCTGACCCTGATACTCTTTCCTGCACCATTCAAGATATCTCTCACTATATCTGTCATTGCATGAACAATTCCCGCATTCCCCATATTCTTTCTGGCATATTATGCAGTTGAATACTCCTTCCAGCCCACTCATGCACATCTCTGTATCCTCTGCCAGACGCAGCAGTTCCATCTCATTAAGACTCATGACAGTCTCTGCAATCTTTTGTTTCATATGTTCAAAATTGGTCATGTCAGCACCTCCCTCCAAGATCATTCCCACATCGGTCACGCTTCATGTAATAAGGTTTTCGGCGGAATACTGCTTTTGCGTTTTCTGTCACGCTGTTCTCCTGCTCCTTCTGTTTCTGTTGCTGGAAGCGCCTTCTCTGCTCTTTCACTAAATCACTTGCAGTTATCTTTCTCATGTTTCACACTCCCGTTCTGGTCATTCCGCAGTCTGCCCGGCTATGGCTGGATAACATCTGCGTATGCATTCCAACGCAATTCTGTAATTCCTGCGTTTTGTAGCGTCCTGCTGCACCCCCATTCTGCTGAGGTATTCAATATCGAAATAGCTTATAGCATTCTTTATTTCGATATTTGTATAGGTACCTGTCTCCACGATGTCAGCCAGTTGTTCTTCCATTTCAGGCTGATATTCTACAGATTCAGCCTGTTGTTCCGCAGATTCAGCCTGTTGTCCCGCAAATCCAGCCTGTTGTTCCGCAGATTCAAGCTGTTGTTCTGCGGCAGGCTTTATGTTTAACTCTCTATACGCTGCGTCAATCACCTTCTCACCAACTGGCGCATCAGCCCTGTCAGTACTTGGACTGGCAGCTTCTTCTTCCACACCTTCTGGCACATTATCCACTAAATCCTCCACTGTAGTCTGGCCGGGCACCGGCATATAGGGTGTTTCCTGCTCTGCTGGTTCAGACTGTGGTGCTTCTAAGGCTGTCTGCCCTTCTGGTTCGTCCGGCATCACCGCGGCTGGTTCTTCTAGGGCAAGCTTCTGCGTCTTTTCCATGATCTCCTGATAAGTATAGGCCGTTATGGAAGCCTGCCCTTTCTCGTAGCTGCGCAGTTTAGCGCCCTTTTCGTACTCATAAAAGAACATGATGTTGATGCCGTTTCTGAATGTCCTGCTGCCGGAAGGGCTGATTTCCTCCGCAATGATCTTCGGCGATGCCAGTCCCGCTGCCACGCTGCGGTAGAGTGCTGTGTTTTCTCTCCAGAATGCCGCCATCAATGTCTCAAACGGATCTTTGGATTCCTGCACAGGCTTGTTCGTGCTCTCCTGCGGAGCTCCCAGCTGCATCAGGGGAAGGCTGTTCTCCCGCTCCTTTTCTTCAAGCTGTCTTTGTTCTTTTTCCACTTTTTTCAGCTCTTTGACCTGTTCCACCGTCGTCTCTGCTGTGACCAGTTCCATATCACATTCGTCTACGTTCAGCATCTCCTGTATCTTGCTGCGCCCGTATCCTCTGTATTCCGGTATGATCTCCCTGCTGTTTCTGCCGATGGAAAATTTCGTGTTGATATTCATAAAACGGCTGACGGTCGATCTTGACAGCCCATAGATGCGCAGCCCGAAATCATAGATATCTTCAAAGTTTTCATGCAGATACAGGCGTCTGTCCCGCACCTGTTTAAGAATATACCCGATCACCACAAAGTTCTCAGAAGTCTCATCCAGCTTCCGCCCAAGCTCTTCTTTTAATGCTTCATATTCCTGCTGTCCTGTCAATTCTGTCTCTTTCATCTTTCCTCCTATCCCGCAGTCCTCATGCATATGCGTTCTGCTTCCTCTGCAATCATCCTGTCTGCGATCTGCTGTGCCTGCTTTACAGCCCTTTCCAGAAATTCCTTCACGTCCTCCGGCGCCTCTTTGTTGTACGCCGCCCTGTTCTGTATGACAGAAAACTTCCCGTTTACATTCCGAATCTCCACCGTGCAGAAGGGTTTCTGTGACGCCTTCCTCCTGCGGATAAAGAGAATGATGCACTCTCCTTTTACCGCAGAATCGTAATACCGGGCAACACAGTTGTGCTGCGTGTTCCCCTCCTTCTTAAAGTCAAGATAGCAGCCCGGAACGATAATTCTGTACGCAGTATCCCGGTAGCAGAAGGCGCGCTTGATCTCCCTCGCATTTCTGTGCATGACGGCATCACTGGCTTTCAGTTTTTCCGCCTCCGTCTGGTCTTTCCATGCCGTAAAGAGGACCGCCGCCTCGTCGTGCGCCCGCTGGATATCCTGCGGGAAAAATACAGACCTGTCACGCATGTCCCACCCAAGCTGGCACGCCATGTCAAGATAGTCTGTCCACAGATGCAAAAGCAGATTCTCCCCGATTCCTGTGGATTCCACGCAGATCTGTTCCTTTAAATACCGTATGATGCGGTGCGGCGTCTGCACATTCAGGTACTTCATCAGAATATGCACTCCCATATGGCGATCCAGCCACAGCACCTGTTCGTCTGTCAGCCGTACACGCATCTCTGACGCCCTCTGTATAATGCGCATCTGCTGCTCCGCGGCATCCAGCCGCACAGCCTGCGCCATCTCCTCCCTTGTGATTCTAAGGTATTCCCACGGCTTGAGCTTGTCCCCCAGATGTTCAAGACGCATTAGTCCACACACACCATCATTCTCTATCCTGTCCCGCACAAACTGCCTGAGTCCCATCTTCCAGAATGCCTCATAGGGAAATCCCCGCTTCATGTCACCAAGCACTGTCATCACATTTATTTTGGTTTTTCCCATGCTCTTAAAAACTGCTGCCGCCGGAATGTATTGCAGGCAGGTGTTTTGAAACAGCCTGCTGATATTCCCTGTATACAGCACGCTCCTCGCGTATCCGTATCCGCTGGAACCATACAGCCATCCGCCGTGGCTGACAGAACCCTCCGCGCACCATCTTTTAATCCCGGTATTTCGAAACTCGCCCCACTCATAACCTTCTGAATGGATACGCTGGCCTGCCTCCATGATGTTAAAGAGCCTCCTGTAAGTTTCCATTGTGAAAATCTCCGGCACATAACCTGCGGACTGCTCCATCTTAATGTCCACCCGAAACTGTCTGTATACGAAGTTTTCCCTATCTGTACACCTTTGAAGAATGGACACTGCCATGCTCGAACGGACACTCTTTTGTTTTTTCCAGCTCTTATAGGTGGCGCTTATGCCGCACTGGCTGCATTTTCCGGTCATGTTGTGTGCCACATGTCCGAAAAGAGGTATTTTAAGCCGGCAGTGCGTGCAGTACCCTGTCTTTTTTTCTTTCTCATAAAAGATACAGTGTTCCGCCGCCCGGTCATTGATAAACTTTAGCCAGTCCACTGGCAGCCTGTCTGGCACTGTGTCCATGTATCCGTCAATGACATCTGTGATCAGCCTGTGCTTCTTGGCAAGCTCATCTTTTCGGACTCTCGCCTGAAAGTCGATCACGGCGGTCTCAACGTCCCGCATATACCCGGTTTTTAGATATCCGTTTACCAGCTTGAGCGTCCCCTTTGAGGCATGGTTGCGCCCACGGTATGAATAACGATACCTTCCGTCTGCGGGGAACAGCATGTCAATCTTTGCCCTGCTCCACTTCTCCTCCACCATATTCCAGCTGATAAAGTCCTCCCGTTCCCGGTCAAGGAAAATGCGAAAGCGCGGCTCCTTGCTGCCAGATGCAAGGTCCTTTCTCGTGAACAGGTCTACTTCCAGTATCTTCGTGTCCGCCGACACTGCTGCCCTGAAATAAAACCGGGTTTCATACTCGATGTAGTCATATGCGGCATAGCATGTATGTACTGTCTTTAACGTGCCCGTATCCTTCCGCGCCGTATCCAGCATGGTACGCGTGGCTGTCAGGGGCTTTTTATCGAGAAGTCCTGCCTTCCTCATCTGTCCGCACCTCCTTTGTCCAGATAATACTGCTTTATCAGCTTCTTCGCCGTTCCATTGCCGGGAATGCCCATCTCTACGCGGACCTTCCCGATGCCTGCCGCCTTGATGATATCCTGATCTACACGGTACTTTTTCTGAAACGACCACCGGAGCAGGCTTCCAATGCACCCTTTTAAACTCTTCCCTCTGCTGCGCACTGCCCGCGCAAAACCTTCCTCATCACTGCACAGCATTCTGATATACTCCACCCAGTCCTCCATAATCTCCACGGGCTTGAGCTCTGCTGCCTCCACATCAATCCTGCCAAGCGCTGCTGTTGCGACGTCGCAACAGAGTTTCTCCACAGTTCCATTCAGATACATGTCCACAAATCCGGCATCAATGCCGTTCTCCGCTGCAAGCTGGTATAAATTCTTATGGTCTCCCTCATTTTTTAAGCCCTCTGCTGTAGCATTGATCTCTTCCATTGAATCCAGTTCCCCAAAGATCTCGTACATGCTGCCCCTCTCCTTCCTTTATTCAAATATTTCCTTTATTCAAGCTATATGCCATCTATTCCTCACAGTGTCTGTATATGGCAGATATGGTCATCGTCCCAGTAGACATGCTTGCCGTCAAAGCTGCCGCCGCTGACTTTGAGGATGCCCCTTTCTGGAAGTGTGACATATCTCTCGATCAGGTCGATTGCCGACTGCGCGTCATGGCATACCGCCACAAGGTTGTCAGCCTCCTTCATATCACAGAGGAAGTCCCGCTGCTCCTGTGTCGTCCTGTTTCTGCCGTATTTCATTTCAATGTAAAGCGCATGGTATCTGCCATGCGGATAGGGCAGGTGCAGGTCTGAGACCCCCTTTTTCACTCCCATGCATTTCAGCTTCACCGCCTCACTGCTGCTGCGTGTGCCGCCGTTTGGTATATGGTGCAGCCATTTCAGTTCGGGATAGCGGCACGCTGCCCGCGCTGCCCATTCCATCACGTGTATCTGCTCTGTGTCCTCGCTGCGTCTCATGTTTTTCAGATTCATTGTATGCCTCCTTGTCACGATTCGATTCCAAGCTGCTGCGCCGTATGCTACAGTCCTTCAAAGTTTCCTTTTCTCTTTATTCCAATGTTGAGTTTCTCAGTCAGGTCATGATGGCTGCAATACACGACCTCCACCACATGTTCATCACACTTCTTCAAGAGCGCCTCCCAACGGTCAGCATCTGTGATCTTTCCGCCGCCTGCTTTCTCATACCCATTCTGCTTCCACGTCTTTGCATTACCATTGTGGAAGGCGCTTGCAATGTACTGTGAGTTCATGTACAGCGTAATCTCACAGGGACACAGCATCCGTGCGAGTGCCTCCTTCATCGAAAGAAGCACAATTCGGTTCTGGGTAATGCGTCTGTCAATCTCCCCATACCCATATCTGGGTACGCCGTTATATATGAGCGCATAGGCATACTGGGCATTGTCCGCGACAAACCCCCTTATAGTGTGTGTTATGTATATGTCTACATGTTTCAGCATCAGGCTGCTGCCACCTCCTTCTTTTTCCGCCGATGTCCTGTATCCTTTTCCTGCTTCTGGTGCATCGTCAGGTAGATGCCCCATGTTCCAGTCACAGGATTGTATTCACAGCGGCATGTGTCAAGGGCATATCCCGGATATCTGCCTTCAAAGAACTTCTTCGTATCCTCACAGTCTGCCGGCTGGCTGACCAGCTTTAAGATCTCCTTCCGGCTGTACGCATGGTCATTGACCTTCTCATGCGGCTGTATGAGATTCTTTGACTGCCTCCACCGCCTCCTGCTGCCGGCGCTCTGGCTTACGATCTCCTCCGCTGCCACCCCTGCTCCTTCCATGTCTGCAAGGGAAAGCTGCCCCTCTGTCTGTTTATCCCTGTAATCCTTCAATGCCTGCTTGGTAATGTACTTTACAAGCCCCTCTATCCCGTCATGATTGAATTGAAGCCGCTCTGTCGAGGTCATGCCCAGACTCACCGCATTCTTCCCGCGTCCTGTATACCAAAGGCTCTCCATCGTGTCCCTGTCCAGTCCGCCGCTGATTAACAGGTGGTGGTGCGGTCTGCCCTGTCCTTCAAATCCTTCATCAACCGCAATCCACCTTGCCGGCGCAAGCCCCTTCTTGCTCCTCATGCTGTTTACCTTCCTGAGATAACTGTCAACATATTTACGTCCTGCCTCCAGCGAGTCAGGCAGCCAGTTGTTATCATACGTCAGATCAACCCTGTAGTCATACCCTGTAAAATTACTCTTACATAACTGATGGAGATGCCTCACTGAATTTTTGAAGTTCAGCCGTTCTTGTTTTGGCAGGCTCGGCTTCCTCTTCTTCCCCCTCTGCCTCGGTGTGTTCTTATACATGGTAATGTCAACTTCTCTGTAGTACGTTTTTGTCCCTTTACCACAGTGAATTGTTTTCTGTCTTATCATTTGACTGCCCCCCAGTTCGTGTCTAAAGATAATACTATATACAAGCCCTGAAACTTCCTAAAGTCCTATCTGCCTGTTGTGCATCTGAGTATCTCCACCATGTCGGCGGCGCTCACATAGGGCCTGTCTTTATTCCTGTGGATACATTCCCCCTGTGCCCTGTGCACCCTGTCCCTGTCAAAAAGTCCCTTTTCATCTGTCTCCTCGGTGTTGGCTGTGCCAAAGAAAAAGTTGATCATGTCACGGTCCATCTCCAAGAACACTGCCACAGACGATGCCGTGTAGTACGCGTACATGGCCCGCTCATATTCCTTTTTTTCAAACAGCTCATTGAACTTCTCGCCAAGGCTGCACAGCTTGTCTATTACTGACGCTTCATCTCTGCATAACATACTGGAGACTCCTTTCTTTTCATGATTTCTGTGCTCATATCGCTGAAAAAAAGTAAAAAAATAAAAAGACGATGCCGTCTACAGCTTGTCCATATGCCCCCTGCGCGGCACACAGGATAGAATATACAATCCTGTGTAGTATTATGGGCACTCCGAAAACATAGAGTGCCCATACAATATGAGAAAACAGTACCCGTCATGCCGATAGCACAGCAGCTATGTAATTTTGTTTATGAGTATGCAGTCCGATCGCCTGCATTATCGTCCGTCTTAGTAATTCCGCGCTGTCTGTTGTAGTACAATTCGACAAGCGCTTCGGTAATGCGCTGTTCACTTCCTTCGGTGAACTCTACTGTACAAGTATATTCTTCTTTTGCTTTCGCCACGATATCACCCCCGTTTTATCCATATGTGGCAATGGTTGTACAATATTAGTGTTGGGCTATATTGTAATTGGTTTATATTGCAGCTCGTACATCCATGGGTGCTGGTAACACCCATTTTGTTGGTTTATATTGCAACTCGTATGCCCATGGGCGCTGGTAACACCCATCTTATATAAAGTTCTTCCCATATTCCCTTTGTACAAAGGACTGGCATGTGTCGTCGGTTCTTCTTCCCAAACAGCTTGGGTTCGCAAATGATAAATCTAGTATAAAACTATTGCTTTCAAAATTATTTTTTGCGAGCTCTGCTAATCTTTCCGCAGGGCTCGTGTTTCCGTTGCCTGTCCTAGTTTTTTCCTTTTCCAACTGCATTTTCCCCTACCTCCTTTCTCAATTGGCATAAGCGATTCATGCTCTGACTGCTGCCATGTCCTATGGTTTCGTTCTTGTCTTTTTCTACCTCCTGACTTATACTGTATGTACAGGTCACTGCCATGACCAAGTACATAAGAAAGGGGTTTGACAATATGACTGATTTTACTGTACCACTTGCAGATAGCATTTATATCAGAAACTACGATATGGCTGATTGGAAATACGAAAAAATAATGGAACAGATTCATGATTTTGAAGAAACACTTGACACTGAACACGAAATAGCTTTATATCTTGCTTCATTTGGATCTTCAATTACAATGATCGTTACAGATATCAGCTATCAAAATCCAGACCTGCTATATTTCCATGGTTTTGTTAATGGCAAAAACGCTCAATTAATACAACACATGAATCAACTCAATTTTCTACTTACTTCTGTAGAGCGAGAAGATAAATCCAAACCAGCGCGCCGGATCGGTTTTGTTACTCCCGATAACGTGGACGATTAGTCTTCGACAGCAGCTTATTGCGGTGTCCCTGCAATGCATTAATTATTTCTAATGGCTGATTTTGAACCTTTTTTTCAAGGTCAGCCAACCTTTTTTCCAACGCAGACCAGCGTTTTTTCGTTATCCACAATCTTCCTCACCTCCCCCCAATGTCATTTACTTACTCCCTTTTCGGAAAAGTGTTCCCACTGTATATTGAACAACTTTTCGTGTATGTTTATACGAGTTGCTTGGTCGGGTTGCGCTGATTGTCGTTTTTAATTGCCTTCAACCCTGCATCTACCAATATTCTAATCATTTCAGATTGAGAACAGTTGTAGAACATTTCTACTTCTGTAATTGAGGCATATGTACTGGGGAATTGCGTGGCTGTTCGAAAACAATATTTTTTACACCATTTTCTGCGATTTCTGCAACTCTCACTAGCGTCATAAAATATGCCTGATTTTTTGGAGATAATCTTTTAAGAATATCTGTTGTTTCTTTAACAGTTGTGTTCATCGTTTTTATCTCTCCTTTCATTAACTTTATGATTATAAAATATCATTTAATTAATCAATTGTCAATCTATTTTATTAATATTATGATAAATTTGCTTGCTTTTTTATTACGCACATGGTATTCTATTATTGCAAATATATAAAAGAGGTGAATATATGATTGAGCGTCTAAAACAGTTACGCAAAGTCCTAAAAATAAATCAGACAAATTTTGCTAAAGAATTAGGCATTACGCAGACTGCCTACTCAATGATTGAAAATGGAAACAATCCATTATCGGATAGACATATTAAAGTCATTTGCTCTTGTTTTAACGTAAATGAAAACTGGTTGCGTACTGGAGATGGTGATATGTTTTTCTCATCGCCATACGAAAAGGAGTTTACAGATATCTTCGAACATCTGACTCCAGAAACACAACAGTATCTTTTACTAATGGCAAAGGAATTACTTAATACTCAACAAAAGCTATTAAACCCAAATCCTGAAAGATCTAACTCACACCATTCTGAAAAATGATGCAGGTACATCCCATACCTGTATTTTTTCTATAATTTTTAAATCCTCTCTTGACGATACGTGCGACACGTGCTACACTGTTCTTGTAAGGAGGTGGAACATGAAAGACAGGGATCTTATTAAACTCTTAAAGAAAAATGGCTGGCAACTTGACAGAATCAACGGAAGCCACCATATTTTCAGAAAAGAGGGTATGACCGTTTCAGTTCCCGTGCATGGAAAAGATGTTCCTACCGGTCTACTACATCAAATTTTGAAAGATGCGGGGCTGAAATAGCTCCGCCTTTCAAAAAAGTATAAAGGAGGTTTTTTATGTTATTTGTATATCCCGCCATCTTCCACAAGGAAGATGAATCCTACTGGGTGGAATTTCCTGATTTAAAAGGATGCAATACCTACGGTTCCACCATTCCTGAAGCTATGGAAATGGCTCAAGAAGCACTTACAGGATATCTTTTGTCATTGTTAGAACATGGAGATAATATCGCTTCTCCCTCTGATATTTCTGCCATTCACGCGGCTGACGGATTTTCCTCCCTTGTATCGTGCGACATTAACCAGTATAAGGACACAAAGGCAGTAAAAAAGACTTTAACCATACCATCATGGTTGAATGATCGTGCCATTTCTATGGGAATTAACTTCTCCCAAGCATTACAAGAAGCTCTTCTCGCCAAAATACAGGCTTAACACTTATCAGCTCCCCCGATCTTCACATGAAATTGGGGGAGTCCCTTTTCTTCTTTCAAGAGCCACCAATCTCTGCATACTCTATCTTCTGATAATTGGAACAAGCTATCTTAAAACAGGCAGGACTCAAATAGTTCTGCCTCTCAGACAAGGAGGCGTTTTATGAAAAAATTCTTTTATCCAGCATTATTCCACAAGGCTGAAGAAGGCGGCTTTTGGATTTCCTTTCCTGATATTCCTGAATGTCTCACGCAAGGTGATGATATGACTCAGGCTTATGAAATGGCTGTAGATGCATTGGGTTTAGCATTAACTTGTCGGGAAAAAGAACAACAACCTTTTCCTATCAGTTCTGATCCAACTACCATCACTATAGAACCCGATTCCTTTCTTGTTGTAATTGAGTTTGATATGCTCGCCTACAAAAAACGCACAAGTTCTCGCGCTGTAAAGAAAACTTTAAGTATCCCTGAATGGTTGAATGAGGCAGCAATCGCTATGGATTTAAACTTCTCTCAAATTTTACAGGAAGCTCTTTTATCAAAAATTCAAGCATAATTTTATGTCTGCCCGCCCTTTGGCGGGCTTCTTTCTCATACTTCTTCTCATTGTTGATTTCTAATATCACTCGTACTTCTACCCTTATTACAGACTCCGCCTGCTGCCATTGTATTTTTCCATATTCTCCCTAATACTGTACTTACAGGCTCCCTCCAGAAACGAGTACTAAAGAAAGGTAGGAAAATATATGGCAGACAACAAGCTTCCTATGTTATTTCCTAATAATATCGAAGATGCCTTATCTATAATCTATCTTCAAAAACCTATTTTTACCAATTTTTCGTCAAAATACTATTATATTTAACAACGTTGTAGTATACTGGTTATGTATCAAACATTTCCAGAAAGGAAGGTATCAAAAATGCGGAAAAAACTTTTAAAATCAACACTGTTGACATTATTGTTCAGCATGCTTCTATCAATCAATGTGTTTGCTGCCGGCTTCACACAGGACGCTACAGGCATTCATTACCAAAATGATGATGGAACCATCGTCAAATCCTCTTGGGTAGAAGTATCAAATCTCTGGTTTCTTTTTGATGCAAACGGTATCTGCGTAAACCCCACTGGAGCACTTGCACCTGATGATACTGACGGGAATTATCAGATTGTGACATCTTACACTCCGTTTGTAACTACCGACACAGCACTGCTTAACCAATGTTTGACAAATGGTACGGTGGTAAACGTTGATGGTCAGTACTTCATCACCCCTGAGACTTCTACGATTACCCGCAACGCGAACCTTACGGCCGCCAAAGCTGTGCAGCCAGTTACAGATCAGCAGTTACAGCAAGCACCAGCACAGGAATCCGTCACAGAAACGCCCCAGCCAAAACAAGAACCTAAATATGTATGGCTGTCAGCAACCGGAAGCAAATATCACAGCTATGACCACTGTGGTAATATGAATCCTAAAAAAGCTACCAAGGTTACACTAGAAAAAGCCCAAAGTCTTGGAAAAACCGCATGTAAAAATTGCTGGTAAAAATATCCTGATAAAAACTGAATATTGATTTTGCGGCTGGCTTTCATGTTAAGTCAGCCATTTTCTTTATCATACTCCATTATAGTAAGCAGCCTTACTTCTCTTTGTTGGTTTGACCTGCTCTCTGTTAACCAATGTCATTTATTTAAACCTTCCCTCCGTTAAGTTAAAGCTCCGCTCTCTAAAATCTCTGTTGTTATACCGTCATGGCTGAATGATCGTGCCATTTCTATGGGAATTAACTTCTCCCAAGCATTACAAGAAGCTCTTCTCTCCAAAATACAGGCTTAACACCTATCAGCTCCCCCGATCTTCATGTAAAATCGGGGAGTGTTTTTTCCATTTTCAAACAGCTCATTTATAACACATATAAAAATATTTGTTTATCTTATTGACAAATATTTTTATATGTGTTATTCTGATAATGTCAGGAGGGTACATGAATGAAAAGCTATTCATCACGGGAAGTTATCAAAATGCTGAAAGCAGATGGCTGGTATGAAGTAAATGTGGAGGGAAGCCACCACCAATACAAGCATCCAACCAAAAAGGGACGTACAACTGTAAAGCATCCAGACAAAGACATCCCTACTAAGACGCTAAAACGCATTGAAGAACAGTCGGGGCTAAAATTTGGGTAGCCCCGGCTCCCTCCCGGCAAATCTGATTAAGGAGGTCATTTCCATGAAACAAGTAGAACGTTATTTTTATCCTGCTGTTTTCACTTACGAACCCGGCCAGGAAATCGCTATAGATTTTCCTGATCTGAAATGCGCCACCAGCGGCGTGAATGATGATGATGCACTTTTATCTGCAAGAGAACTTCTTGGCTGCGTCCTTTATGGACTGGAAGAAGATGCAGAAGAAATTCCCGCTCCCACTCCTTTGACAGAGGTAGACACGCAGCCCAACGAACGCGTTGTACTGGTAGATGTATATATGCCGTCTATCCGTCAGGCACACGTTAACCGCTCTGTCAACCGTACCGTAACATTACCCGCATGGCTCAATGCCGCCGCATTAGAACGCAATATTAACTTTTCCCAAGTATTACAAGATGCCCTCAAATCTCAACTTCACTTAGGATAAGAGGGTTTTTCCTCTCTTATTTGTTTTTGCAAAGTCCCTACTTGAAAGTTAGCTTGCAAATTTAAAGCAGGCCGGGCTCTAAAGCCCGGTACTGCAACACCATAAAGGAGGATTCTTCTATGAAATTAACTTATCCAGCTTGTTTTTATCCTTGTGAAGAAAAAAAAGGAGGCTTTACCGTTGAAGTTCCAGATCTTCCCGGCTGTGTCAGTGAAGGCGACACATTGGCCGAAGCTATCCTTATGGGTACTGATGCCGCATCCGGCTGGGTTCTTGACGAACTGGAGGACGGAAAAC
>ERZ808028.78-NODE-78-length-107253-cov-12.757455_pt1 | contig 107253 bp, 83 predicted proteins | sample MGYA00380184_ERZ808028 | MGnify/ENA primary metagenome ERZ808028 (study PRJEB31490, sample SAMN06133397) | mouse gut metagenome | isolation source: J8_1 | host: mice | place: China: Chengdu | collected 2015-05 ... | reverse complement strand
CCCAGACCCGTCCTCGCCGGAGGCTGGGAAAAGGGTACAGTAGCCCCTTTTCCCAGGAAACAGGATGTTCCGTGCTCCTTATGTCAAGGGACTTTCGCGGCATAAAAGCGGCGAAGTGCCGCCGCATTTATTCCACGGTTCCCTTGACATAATGCCCCGCTCCGGTCATGCGGCCGTCTGTTTTTGGAGGTTCAGGATGGTCTGCTGGCCAAGGAAGATGAGGAGCTGCCATTTGCCCGGCATATTGTCGGCGCCCCGCAGCATTTCCACTTCGTTGAGGACTTTGTATTTGTTGTGCTTATGGGGACGCAGGAAGTTGTAGTAGGCGACTCACAGGGCAAGGTCATAGTTTGCGCCGTCGATGCTGTCAAAGCCGTTTGTATGGCGGTAGGAGGCCTTGTAGGTGCGGTTAAGCCGTTCGATCATCTGTTTGAACGGGCGGTGTTTTGTCGAGACGGCATCATCGTTGGTAAGCCCTATGACCTGTGTGACTTTGAAGGCGAAGTCTTTCCCAAGTTTTTTAGCGGACTCCATGGCGGCAAGGGGATAGGCGCTGTAGCCGTCAGCAATGAACTTGAACCTTTCAGCAGCTGCACAAGCCCCCGGAATGCCATGCGCATGGCGAGGATGCAGGGGCCGACGCCCCGGTTGTCAGAGGCCTGGTAGCCGATGATGGAGCGGGTCGCCGCGTCCATGATGAGCCAGACGTAGGCCTTGACGCCGCGGATCCTGATGTAGGTCTCATCAGCGGTGAACACGTCTCCCTTTTCGTAGGGATACTGATCCACAAAGGGCTTGATGCAGATGGCGGCGGTCTTGCAGTAGTTGGCGATCTGCTGGTGGGAGATGGTGATGTTGTAAAGGTCTTTCAAAGCCTGTGAGGTCTTGCGCAGGGAAAGGCCGAGATTGACGTGGAGTGTGAGGCACAGGGACATGACATGGGCGTTATGCTTACTGAATTTGAGGGAAGAGGCATTCCTGGGGAGTGTATTTAAGTCCATACTGAAAAAATCCATCGTGAACTCACGGTAGATGTAGTGGAGCTTGTATTTATTTTTTCCATAGTCCTCATCGAGATCAGCCTTGTCAACTTTCTTGAGGTTATGAAGGTAATAGGGACATTTCGGGTTTACGCATTTATGGACGATAAAGTGCTTTCGGTCTTTCTTTGGGACAAGTGCATTGCCGCAGTGGGGACAGCGCAGCTTAACACAGGAGAAGCGGCTTTCTGAAGGAGAAAACCTCGCAGCACAGACTTTGCAGAGGATCTGACCCTTCGAGCCATTGTTTTTGTAAAGGAATGGTTTCGGGGCATTGCAGCGTGGGCAGGAGCAGTCGTCAGGGATGTCGCACTCGGAACGACGGCTGACGGGGCGTATTTTCCTGCCATAGCGTTTTTCGTAGTAAGGGATAAGCTCTTTATAAGTCCAGTCCTGACGGAAGTCAGTGATAAGGGGGAGTTCGTCGATCTTGAACTTCTGGTATTTTGGGGAATGGGAATCATCAAAGGCTCACTGCCTAATGGGGATGTATCTGCATATGAAGTTGATCAGCCAGCAGTTTTGCTGGTAAAGAAACTGAATCAAAGAAAGTAAATAGGGAATAATATTCATAAGCAATGATTTTCCTTTCAGTGTTTGTGGGTTGGTAATAGTATTTACACAAAAAAGGGAGGTCATTGCTTTTTCTTTTGAAAAAGTGGTGTAATCCTTGAAAATATGGGGTTTGTAATAAAAAACATAGAGGTAGATTTGACACTACCTTCACAAGATAAGAGGAATTGACATGAAAAATAAAGTATTAATTATTGACGATGCGGCGTTTAACCGTGAGATGCTCACAGAAATCTTGGAGAAGGAATATGAGATTCTCACGGCGGAAGATGGGCAGAAAGGAATCGAACTGCTCGAGATTCATCAAAGTGAAGTCGGCATCGTCCTGCTTGACCTGATTATGCCTGTGATGGACGGCTACAGGGTGATGGAGATTATGGAGGAGAAGGGGTACTTAAAGCATATCCCTGTGTTGGTGATTAGCGGCGAGCAGGCGGTTGCTGTCGAGCGGAAATGTTTTGACTATGGCGTTACTGATTTTATCAGGAAGCCGTTTGACAATGAACTCGTGATGAGGCGCGTGCGGAATATGGTGGATTTGTTTACGTACCGGAACAGCTTAGAGGAGCAGGTAGAGTCGCAGACGATGACGCTGAAGCGCCAGTATGAGATGATCTGCAAACAGGCAGACGAGCTCAAACAGCAGAATGAAAAGATTACAGATATCTTGGCGGAGGTTGTCGAGAGCAGGAATCTCGAGAGCGGAGAGCATGTAAAGCGCGTAAAGTCTTACACAAAGATTTTGGCAGAGGAATTGATGGCAGCTTGTCCAGAGTACAATCTTACAGAGGAGGAGGTGCGCATTATTGAGTCTGCGAGTGCGGTGCACGATATCGGAAAGATTACAATACCAGACCATATCTTATTAAAGCCGGGACGGCTCACAGACGAGGAGTTTGACTGCATGAAATCCCATACGGTCAAGGGCTGCGAAGTGCTTGACCACATAGAGGGTGTCTGGGACGAGCGGTATAAGAACTATGCATATAAGATATGCAGGCACCATCATGAGCGCTTTGACGGCAGAGGGTATCCAGACCAGCTTGCCGGAGATGAGATTCCGATTGCGGCGCAGATTGTATCGGTGGCAGATGTTTATGACGCGCTGATCAGTGAGCGCTGTTATAAGAAGGCATTCACAAAGGAGCAGGCTTTTCATATGATTACAAATGGTGAGTGCGGTACTTTTTCCCCCAAGCTTATGCAGTGTTTCCAGAATGCAAGAGAAAAGATGGAGAATGTATCAAGAGAGGTATAATGACGGTTTGAAAAAAGGTGTAAAGTCTTAGTGGTTGAGAGGCTTTCCGCCTTTTTTTGCATTTATATTATTTTTTTCTTGACATCTACCGTACAGGGGTATAGTATAATAAGAGAACGGTATATTTACGAAAGGACAGGGAAAACTATGGATCATACAATGAATGAAAATGCAGAAACTTTAGAGAACACCAGTGAGGCGTGTGAGCATTGTACTTCAAAGACGAAGGAACGCTCTGAGAAAGAGTACAAGGACATGATCAACCGGCTGAGCCGCATTGAGGGACAGATTCGCGGCATCAAGGGAATGGTTGAGAAGGATGTCTACTGCACAGATATATTGGTGCAGGTGGCGGCGGTCAACGCAGCGCTCAACAGCTTTAACAGAGTGCTTCTTGCAAATCACATCAAAACCTGCGTGACGCAGGATATTTTAAATGGAAAGGAAGAGACCGTTGATGAGCTGGTCAACACGCTCAAGAAGCTGATGAAATAAGGACATGAATGATAATAGGAGGCAACCCGCAATGGAACAATATACAGTGACAGGAATGAGCTGTGCCGCCTGTAGCGCCAGAGTGGAAAAGGCAGTGTCCAAGGTAGCAGGTGTGAGTGCCTGTTCGGTGAGTCTGCTGACAAATTCCATGGGCGTGGAGGGAACCGCAGCCGCAGAGGCAGTGATACGGGCAGTCGAGGAGGCTGGATATGGCGCGGCGGTCAAAGGCAGCGGCGCCCAGCGCAGTACACACGCCGCAGAGGAGGCGCTTTTGAGAGATCAGGAGACGCCGGTGTTAAAACGCAGGCTTTGGTATTCAATTGCGTTTCTGGTCCTGCTGATGTACTTTTCAATGGGCCATATGATGTGGAATTTCCCAGTGCCAGCCATACTGGAACAGAATCATGTGGCGATGGGGCTGATACAGCTATTGCTCACAATCGCAGTCATGGTCATGAACCAGAAGTTTTTTATCAGCGGGTTCAAGAGCCTTTGGCACAGGGCGCCCAACATGGATACACTGGTCGCACTTGGCTCTGCCGCAGCGTTCGTCTACAGCACATATGCATTGTTCGCCATGACCGATGCGCAGCTAAACGGGGATTCAGATGCCGTCATGGGGTACATGCACGAGTTTTATTTTGAATCAGCGGCAATGATACTGACCTTGATTACCGTTGGAAAAATGCTGGAGGCACACTCTAAGGGAAAGACGACGGACGCGCTCAGAGGACTGATGAACCTGTCGCCCAAAACGGCTGTGCTGGTGCGCGGCGGCAGTGAAGTCAAAGTCCCTGTGGAGGAGGTGGCAGTGGGGGATATCTTTGTGGTGAGACCGGGCGAGAGCATTCCTGTCGATGGCGTGGTGCTCGAGGGGACGAGTGCGGTAAATGAGGCGGCGCTCACAGGCGAGAGCATTCCTGTGGATAAGCAGGCTGGCGACAGCGTGTCAGCGGCGACGGTCAATCAGTCCGGGTTTATCCAATGCAGGGCGTCAAGAGTCGGTGAGGATACAACGCTGTCTCAGATTATCCAGATGGTGAGTGACGCGGCAGCCACGAAGGCGCCCATCGCAAAAGTGGCAGACCAAGTGTCCGGTGTGTTTGTTCCGGCGGTGATGCTCATTGCGCTTGTCACAATCCTTGTATGGCTGGCAGCGGGGCAGACGATTGGTTTTGCGCTTGCAAGAGGAATATCGGTGCTGGTTATCAGTTGCCCCTGTGCGCTGGGGCTTGCCACGCCGGTAGCGATCATGGTTGGAAACGGCGTGGGCGCAAAGAACGGTATTATGTTCAAGACTGCGGTGTCGTTAGAGGAGGCAGGAAAAGTGTCCGTGGTGGCACTTGACAAGACAGGTACGATCACCAGCGGCGAACCCAAGGTGACAGACCTTATTCCGGCACAGGGAAGCTCTGAGGAGAAGCTGCTTGAAATGGCTTATTTGCTAGAGCAAAAGAGTGAACACCCCCTCGCGCGCGCTGTCAACGAGTACGCAAAAGTATATTTTGCTGAAAGGGAGGACGCGGCGAAAGGAACGCTTGCGGAGGTGACGGATTTCAAGGCGCTGCCCGGGAACGGCCTGACTGCCGTGGTGAACGGAAAGCCGCTGTACGGCGGAAATGCGAAGTTTATCTCTGAGCGGTTTGAGATTGCACCGGATATGTTAGAAAAGGCACGACTGCTTGCCTTGGAAGGAAAGACCCCTTTATTTTTTGGCGGCGATGCGCTTGCCGGCATGATTGCTGTCGCAGATGTCATCAAGGAGGACAGCCGGCAGGCAGTGGAGGAGCTTCAGGGAATGGGGATTTATGTTGTCATGCTGACCGGGGACAACGTGCATACCGCCAAGGCAATCGGCAGGCAGGCGGGCGTGAATGAGGTCATAGCGGGTGTACTTCCAGACGGAAAGGAAAGCGTCATACGGCGCCTGATGGAGAAGGGAAAGACTGCCATGGTGGGCGATGGCATCAATGATGCGCCTGCGCTGACGCGGGCGGACCTTGGGATTGCCATTGGCGCGGGCACCGATATTGCCATTGACGCGGCGGATGTGGTGCTGATGAAAAGCTCTTTGAGGGACGTTGCGGCGGCAATCCGTCTCAGCCGCCAGACGCTCAAAAATATCCATGAGAATCTCTTTTGGGCATTTTTTTATAACATCATCGGGATACCGCTGGCAGCGGGCGTGTGGATTCCTTTCTTCGGCTGGCAGCTAAACCCAATGTTTGGCGCAGCGGCGATGAGTCTGTCAAGCTTTTGCGTGGTGACGAATGCACTCAGGCTCAATCTGGTGGAGGTCTACAGCACGCGCCATGACAAAAAACGGCGTAACCAGTCAGGGACTGTTTACCGTGATAATCAAACAGAGATAGAAAGAGAAGGAGAGAAAACAATGACAAAGACAATGAAAATCGAAGGAATGATGTGCGGACACTGTGAGGCGAGGGTCAAAAAGTGTCTGGAAGCGCTAGAGCAGGTGTCCGAGGCCGTGGTGAGCCACGAGGCAGGAACCGCGGTGCTGACACTCAGCGCTGAGGTGAGTGATGAGGAGCTGAGAAAGACAGTGGAGGCGCAGGATTATAAGGTGTTATCGGTGGAGTAGGCGGTAAATGAGAAAAGAGCGTTCATCTATGTAATAATAGGTGGGCGCTTTTTTTCACACGGGCGTTCAAAGGAAAAATGATTAAATACCGAGTTGGAATCAGTTAAAAAAGAGCATTATTAAGTGTAAAATATATTGTCAATTTCTATTGATAATTCTGAAAAAAAGTTTATAATAATAGTTGTTAATATATGGATAATAAAATTTTCTAAAGCTTTGTTTAGATTGATGGGATACTCATCATGGCTGGTTCATGATTCAGAGTTGAACATAAAAGCTGAAAAATAAATAATTCAGAAGCATATACTTCTGAGCGTTTACAGTTTAGGAAGGAGGTGAAGGATTGGGCAGAATGGGTACATTATTATTTGGCGTGGTATGTATAGGTTTGTTTGGCAGTCTGCTGGTCTCTTGTAATGGCAAGCGGAAGGTGGACATGGATTCTGTTCAGCAGATGCCGCAATTCATTGAAAGTGAAAGCGCTACCGAGGATGGAACAAAAGAACTGGAACTGATTGCCTTGGCAGAGAGTCAGGAAGAAGCTGAAAAGATTGCGGAACTCTATGGGATTACGTTGTCATCATTTGCAAATGGTGTGGCAGTGTTTACGACAGACAAGGATCTTCAGGAACTGAAGGAACTTGGCGATATTAACGGGTATCCAACATTGTCAGTGAACAACAACTCTTATCAGCTGAAAGAATTTACGGTTGAGACGGATACTGGCAAATAATAATGTTGGAGCAACGTAGGAATTGAGTAAAAAGGAGAAATTATCAATGAAACTGAGAAAAGCAAGAGTATTTTCTGCTATCTTAGCTGCATCAATGCTTCTGAATTCGACAGGAATGACAGTTTTGGCAGAATCAAACAGCGAGAGCATTGTAGCTGAGACAGAGACAAGTGTTGATGAGCAGGCAGAAATAAGCAGTGCGCCTGAAGAAGCGGAACCGGGAGGGGAGGACTCGGCAGAGACTGCTGCGGCATCAGAAGAAGCTGCGGAGACGGTGGAAGCGACAGAGGAGCAGCCGACAAGTGAGGTATCTGAGACAGAGACAGCTCCTGTAGAGGAAACTTCAACAGAGACTGGAACAACAGAATCCGTAGTTCCAAGTGAGACAACAGAGGAGACATCATCTTCTGAAGAGACAACAACAGAGGAAACAACAACGACAGAAGAGACAACAACAGAGGAAACAACAACGACAGAAGAGACAACAGAGGAAACAACAACGACAGAAGAGACAACAGAGGACATAACGACGGAAGAAGAGACGACAACAGAGGAAGAGACAACGACTGAGGAAGAGACGACAACAGAAGAGACAACAGAGAAAGAATCAGAAGAATTATTCCCGGGACTTCCAGAGAGCTATAAGCTTTCAAAAAGCCAGCTGGCAGATAAACAAACACTTGCAGAGCATGTGGATGAGATTACAGCGCTTGTAGACGAAAATGGAAATACAGATGCGTTTGCAGCGGGTGAAGTTGTATATCTGACAGACAGCAGGGAAGATGCTGAGGCTGTTGCCGAAGGTTTTGGCGGCGAACTCGAAAGATTTGGCAATGGTGTGGCAGTAATCAGGCTTGGCGAGAAGCGTACAGTAGGTCAGGCAGTAAAGGCAGCGGCGAGCAAATCTTATAATTTGCCGGCTGTATGGCCAAATTACTACTATCAGCTCTTTGACCAGTATAATGACCCTGCCTTGGAGGAGTACAGTGAGTATTATCAGTGGGTACATGAATATGTGGGCGATATGTACGCATGGGATGAAGGCTATACAGGAGCCGGAGTCAAGATTGGTATTATTGATACCGGAGTACATAGCACACACGAAGACTTAAAAGACAATGTAAAGCAGAACCTTGATATGGTGCAGGGAAGCGGAGTGGCGACAACGGTAGACCCGGATGGGCATGGTACGCATGTTGCCGGCATCGCTGCTGCTGTAGGCAACAACGGAAAGGGAGGAGCTGGTATCGCTCCGTCTGCACAAATCTATGGGTATAGCGTCATGGATGCAGATGGCATTATGCAGACAGATTACATCGTAAGCGCGATTAATAAAGCTGCTGCAGACGGAATCGACGTTATCAATATGAGTTTAGGAAGCGGATACTTTAACGGTGCTGAAGAGACGGCAATAAAGAATGCATATCAGAAAGGTGTTGCAATCTTTGCAGCTGCCGGTAATGAAGCGACAAATGGTTACGAATATCCGGCATCTTATGACAATGTATGTTCCGTAGCAGCGTTGAATCAGGACGGAAGCAAGGCCGGCTTTACAAATTATGGTAAAACGGTTGATCTGGCATTCCCTGGTGTAGACATTGTTTCAACATATAATCGTTCGGATCAGTCTTATGCATCCATGCAGGGTACAAGTATGGCCTGCCCGGTTGCGGTAGGTACGGCAGCAGTTATTTTATCCGGTTCTGATAAGATAGCAGCCCTCAAAGGAAAGAGCGGGAAGGCAAAGGTTGACGCTTTGTTCACCGTTATGAAGAAAAATGTAAACAAGGCAGCGTCTCCGCAGGTTGGATCCGGTACGACATATTTACCAAAGGTATTTGGAATTAAGGTACAGGCTGCAGATGCAGTGCCGGCGACACCGGTGATTGGGGATGTTGACGGAAAGACTACATTCACAGAGGAATGGGTAGAAATACCTGTTACATGCAGTGCGCGTAATGTGTGGCTGTATTATTCTATAAACGGTAAAAAGCCTACATACAAAAACGGTATTGTAACAAACGGACAGCCGCTTACAAACGGCAAGGCATGGGTAGGCGGTGCGAAGCAGGTTACTTTGAATGTTATAGCAGTGAATTATATAACAGGAAAGGCAAGTAAAGTTGCTTCCAAGAAATACAAATTTGAGCCTGCACCTACGGCAGTAAACATTTCATTTGCAAATTCTGATGCGAATGTTGCGGATAAAATGCCTAAGGTTGCAAAGGGAAAGAGCATTACACTCAGTGCAGCGGTAGTTCCGTCTTATGCAAAATTTGACGGCAATAAAATCAAATGGAGTGTCGTTGGCAGAAATGATGTCACAGTAAATAATAATGGTAAAGTGACCGTATCTAAGACTGCGGCAAATGGGGTATGTGTTATCCGTGCAGAAGCAGGTCATGCATTATCTGAATTTCCAGTGGAGATTATTGAAGCGGTTAAGATAACAAAGGTTACTTTTGGTACAAAGAAATATACAATCTATACAGACGATGATAAGCCCTTGAATCTTGCAGGAGAAAACAATAGTAATATCACAGTAGATGGCGGAGATATCACAGATGTCGTATGGAGCAGTAACAATAAGAAAGTGGCAACTGTGGACAAAGACGGAAAGGTAACTGCAAAGGCTCCCGGTAAGGCGACCATTAAGGCAACTGCAAATGACGGAAGCAATAAGGCAGCAAGCTGCACCATCACGGTTAAACAGCTGGCAACAAAGATTAAATTAAGCGGACCAGAGAAGATTGCGGTAGGTAAGAGCGTAACAGTCAAGACGACAATATCACCGTCAAATGTGTCAAGCAAGAAATTGAACTGGACTGTAGAGCCTGCAAATAATGTGACAGTCAGCGCAAGCGGAAAGGTTTCCGTAAAGAGCGGAGCGTCCGGCAAATATACGGTAACGGCGACAGAAAAAGATGTTCCGGAAGGCAAAACGCCTCAGACAGCAAGCATTCAGTTTGAAGTAACAACAAATCCGATTACAAAGATTGAATTGCCGAAAACAGTCAATTTGTTCTCGACATCTGGTTACTATGACGCACCAGGATGGAGGCAGCTGAAACCAGTCATTACAGGTGGTGATAGCGCGTCTGTAGAATACACAAGCAGTGCGCCTGGCGTTGTAGAAGTGGATTCTGACGGTTACATTTATGCACTTGCGAACGGAAAGGCGACCATTACATGTACTGCGACAGATGGAAGTAATCAAAAGGCAAAATGTAATGTTGTTGTAAGTGTGCCAATGTCAAGAATTACGATTGTACCTAAGAATGCGAATGAAGGTATTGTATCTGTAGGTTCTACGATTACACTTTCGGCAAAAGTCAGCAATAATTTTGGAAAAGTTGCAAACCAGAAGGTGAAATGGAGTGTCGTATCAGGCGACGAGTACATTACTATTGACGAAAATAACGGCACAGTTAAGGCAGTTAATTGTGTTATAACAAACGATCGATTTCCGAGTGCGACTGTTAAAGCGGAAGCCATGGACGGAAGCGGCGTAAGTGCAGCTTATCAAGTTATGATAATTCCAAAGGTTACGAAGCTTAATACGAATAACTCTAAACAAAATGTATTGCTGTTTCAGCCTTCTGTAGAATTTGAGGATGGACGGGAAATTTTGGCACCGTCATATAATGTTGACATAAGTGGCGGAAGAGATATTGGTTACCAGAACGATCAATATACAGGAGAATTTTGGCTTGTTCCGAAATGGACAACAACAGGCCGCACCTATGAACAGATAATAGCAAGTGGTGGTAAGGTTCTGTCAAGCGAAGTACAGAAAGTAACAGTAACTGTAACACTTAAGGACGGTTCCAACAAAAAGAAAACAGAAATCGTTGAATACGTGGCTACAAAGGACGGATATATAGTCGGAGTAAAAGCCGCTAATTCAAAGGATTCGAAGACAGTTTATACTGTGACTGCGCAATAAATGAATACAGTTACATAAATCATTCTGGTTCAGTTTGATTTGTTTCCGGCAGACTGGTTAATAAGCTAATGCTTGTTAACCAGTTTGCTTTTTCTTTCAAGTCAGAACTTTACACCTTTTACACAATTTGCTATGATGGATACCGTAAAGAAAACCATGACAGGAAAGGAAGCGTAAACGGTAATTATAGATAATGCCTGCAACAGAAAGCCGAAAGTGGAACTGTTACGAGACATTTGAAAAAACAACAGAATAAGTTGACAAATTGATGCAAAAAACGGTAAAATTAGAATTAAGTTGTGTATAATTTGCATAAACATCCGCCAAGCGGCTTGAGATGTGATAAAGGAGCGAATACATTGATGTATAGCAAAAATACAATATTGTTAGTTGATGACGAGGAGGTTGTGAAACAGAGACTCCGTGATGTCATCAAAGATGAATATGAAATACTCGATGCGTCAAATGGACAGGAGGCACTTGAACTGCTTGGCGAGCATATTGAGCAGGTGGCAGTGATTGTGCTGGATTTAATCATGCCAGTTATGGACGGATTTCAGTTTATGGATGAATTTCGCAGGCATCGGGAGTATGATAATATTCCAGTGATTGTCGCGACCTCCAATGAGGACTGGCATTCAGAACAGAAATGTCTGGAGGCGGGAGTCTGGGACTTTGTGATGAAACCGTACAACCCTGTACTCTTGCGGTTTCGCATCAAGAATGCGATAGACAAGAGCCGTATGATCATGGCAGAGCGGGATGCAGTCACAGGAATTTACACGAAATTTAAATTTTACAGAGCCGTTCGCAGTATGTTAATGGAAGAGACAGAGGAGACGTTTGCATTTGCGCGTTTTGACATTGACCGCTTTAAGATGATTAATAATTTTTATGGCATCAAGGAGGGCGATAAAGTATTAAAGAGCGTCGCGCTTGAGTTGAAAAAAATTTCGACAGTTTTTGACAAGTTTGTCTACGGGCGCGTGGAAAATGATATCTTTGCAGTGTGTATGCCGTATCAGGAAGAAAATGTGGAGCTGCTGGTGAAAGCACTCCAAATCAATCTAAGAAAAGTAAACAAAGACTATAATATCAAGCTTTCATGCGGTGTATATATCATCAAAGATGATACAGCAGATGTGCCCGAAATGTATGACAGGGCATCTTTGGCGGCAAAGAGCTGCAAGGGAAAATTTGTCCAGAGCCTCGCGTACTATGATGAGAAAATGATAGAAAATATGCGCCAAGAGCAGTTTATCATCAATGAGGTAAACCGCGCGATTGATGAAGAACAGTTTGAGGTGTATTTGCAGCCCAAGATTAATCTGGTGACAGACCGTTCCTACGGGGCGGAGGCGCTGGTGCGCTGGAACCATCCCGAAAAGGGAATGATGCCGCCGGGGGAGTTTATCCCTGTCTATGAGCGCAATGGGATTATTGGCAGGCTGGACCAGTATATGTGGCGCCATGTCTGTATGCTGCTGCGCAAGTGGCTAGATGAGGGGAAAACACCAAATCCAATTTCAGTCAATGTATCCCGTGTGAATATCTACAACCCACATCTGGTAAAAATTTTCAAGAAACTGCTCACAGAGTTTCAGATTCCAGCGGAGTTGCTGAATTTGGAACTGACGGAGAGCGCCTTTATGGAAGATCAGGATTTGATTATGAAAACCATGAGCAGCCTGCACCGTCTGGGCTTTAAGATCATGATGGACGATTTCGGCAGCGGGTATTCTTCACTCAATGTTCTAAAAGATATGGAAGTTGATTACCTGAAGGTTGATATGAAATTTTTGCAGGATCAGGAGTTTAACGGAAAAGGCGAGAAAGTGCTGACTTCTGTGATCCGCATGGCAAAATGGCTGCATCTGCCGTCGATTGTGGAGGGTGTGGAGACAATCGAGCAGGTTGATTTTCTGAAATGTATTGGCTGTGAATACGCGCAGGGATACTATTATGCCAAACCAATGCCCGTTGCGGACTATGAGAAATTTATTGCCAGAGAAGAGGAGATGGGGGCAAAGAGCAGTGCCGACGAGAATGCAGCTATTGTCAATGAGCTGTGGAATACGCGGTCGGGCATCAGCAAGTTCTTTGATCTGCTAGAGACGCCGATAGCCGTCTATGAGTACAGGAATAACAGAATCGAATTGCTTCGGACCAATGCCAGATATGATACAGAGATTTTATTTGAAAAAAGTGTGAACGAGTATGAGCACAATCGCAGAATGCAGGCGGAGAATGAACTTTTGGGGGAGGCGTTTGCCAAGCTTGTGAAAGGAGATTTCTGTGGCCCCATGGAATACGAACTGACACAAGATGTCTGGTACCGCGTGACAGTGAAGGTGATTGGGAAGCGGGCGGATACAATGATTATGATGGTTACTTTTTATGAGATCAGTGAATATAGATAAAATTAAATTTCAAATGTTATTTTTAGAGGACTGCGCTGTAAGGCGTGGAAACGGCGTGATAGCTGTAATGATGGAGAGCGCGGGCGCATCAGAAATGGTTGCGCCCGTTTGTTGGATGTATTATAATAATCTTTGGCAGAAAGGTGGGACGTGAATGGATGAAAAGATGAATATGAAGCATATTTTAGAACAGGTGCAAAACGGTGGTTTGACAGTGGAGGAAGCAGAAAAATATCTGAAAAAGGAGTCCTTTGAGGAGATGGGCTTTGCCAAGCTCGACATGCAGAGAGAACTTCGCACAGGATTTCAGGAGGTCGTCTATTGCGCAGGCAAGCCGGATTCGTACCTGATTTCTATTTTTCAGACACTATATGAAAAGAACGGCGAAGTCTTTGGAACGAGAGCAACTCCGGCACAATATGAGCTTGTAAGGCAGTCGCTTCCGCAGATTGAGTATGATGCGGTGTCGAGAATCCTGAAAATTGAGCAGAACCCGGCAGAGAAGGCAGCAAAACGCATCGGCAGTGTCGTGGTCTGCACTGCGGGGACAGCGGATATTCCTGTGGCGGAGGAGGCTGCTCAGACGGCGGAGTATTTCGGAACAGCCGTTACGCGGATTTATGATGTGGGCGTGAGCGGCCTGCACAGACTGCTGGCAAACACAGAGACGATACAGCAGGCAAACTGCGTTGTGGCAGTGGCAGGTATGGAGGGGGCGCTTGCGAGTGTAGTCGGCGGACTGGTCAGCAATCCGGTTATCGCGGTGCCTACTTCTGTGGGCTACGGAGCAAGCCTACACGGTTTGTCTGCACTGCTCACGATGATTAATTCCTGTGCAAATGGAATCGCTGTGGTGAATATTGACAATGGGTACGGCGCTGGATATCTGGCGACACAGATCAACAGGCTTGCAGAAAAACATCTGTAATTTATTGATTTATATAGTATATTTTTATAGAAGGGATTATTGGATGAAAAAGACATTATATTTGGAGTGTTATTCAGGCATCAGCGGGGACATGACCGTGGCGGCACTGCTTGACCTAGGGGCAGACAAGACAGCGCTCGATGCGGCAGTGAACAGCATTAAACCGCTGGTGTCTGGGTTTGAAGTGGAGGTCAAAAGAGTTCAGAAGTCAGGAATAGATGCCTGTGATTTCAATGTCATATTGGACAAGGCACATGAAAACCACGATCATGACATGGGGTATCTTCATGGGCACAGCCATGAGCACGAAGCAGAACATGAGCATGGTCATTGTCATGATACAGGGCATCATCATGCTCGTGAAGCAGAACATGAGCATGGTCAATACCATGATACAGGGCATCATCATATTCGTGAAGCAGAACAAGTTCATGCTCACGAAACAGAGCAAATTCGTAACGCGGAACAAGTTCATGCTCACGAAACAGAGCATAGCCATAGACAATGCCATGATATAGGGCATTATCATACTCATGAAGCAGAATATGAACACAGTCAATACCATGATACAGACGATCATCATATTCATGAGGTGGAACATGGTCATGCTCATTGTCATGATACAGACCATCATCATGAACACGAAGCGCAGCATCACCATGACCATAGCGGCGCGGGACATCATCATGCACATATCGGACTAAATGAAATAACAGATGTTTTGAATAAAGCAGCACTCACAGACGGCGCACGGGCGCTGGCTTTAAAGATCTTTGGCATTCTCGCCGACGCAGAAGCCAAAGCGCATCGTAAGCCTGCCAATGAAGTGCATTTTCATGAAGTCGGCGCAGTGGACTCGATCGTGGATATCATGTCGGCTGCGGTGTGTATGGATTCCCTGAAAACAAAGCATCATATAACAGATGTTGTGGTATCCGCGTTGTACGAGGGATATGGCAGTGTGCGCTGCCAGCACGGTATTCTGCCCGTGCCTGTGCCGGCGACGGCAAATATTATAGAAGCGTATGAACTGCCAGTTCATTTTATGGAAGTTCAGGGTGAGTTTGTGACACCGACCGGAGCAGCGATTGCCGCCGCAGTTAAGACAGCGGAGAACCTGCCGCCGCAGTTTCGCGTGCTGGCGCAGGGAATTGGCGCGGGCAAGCGCAATTATGAGAAGGCAAGTATTCTGAGAGCGATGATTGTGGAAGAACCGTTGGTACAGCAGGAGGTTATGTATAAATTGGAGTCAAATATTGATGACTGCTCCGGCGAGGCATTTGGCTACGTGATGGACAGGCTGTTTGAGGCGGGGGCGAGAGATGTGTACTATACACCGATTTATATGAAAAAAAACCGACCTTCGTACCAGCTCAATGTCATTTGCAGGGAGGAGGACATCTCAAAGCTTGAGCAGATTATCTTTTACGAGACGACGACCATTGGCATTCGTCGCATGAAGCTGGAACGCACCGTGTTAAAGCGGGAGAAAGCTATGAAAAACACCAGTTTTGGAATGCTCGCAGTGAAGATGTGCGGGGACAGGGTGTATCCTGAGTACGAGTCCCTTGCGGCAATCTGCCGGGAGAGCGGGACTGCGTATCAGGAAGCCTACAATATCGTGTATGCAGAGCTTAATCAATAGTATGAAATACAGCAAAACAGGAGGTTGGAAGATGTCTGATGCAAAGATAACAACAGTCATTTTTGATTTGGATGGTACGCTTTTAGATACATTGGAGGATTTGAAGAACGCGACAAATTATGCATTGAAAACCTGCGGAATGCCAGAGCGCACCTTGGAGGAGGTACGCCGCTTTGTTGGAAATGGCGTGAAGCAGCTTATGTGCCGCGCAGTGCCCGGCGGCGAGGACAATCCGCAGTTTGAACGCGCATTTGATATTTTTAAGGAATACTATGGAGTGCACTGCAATGATATGACAAGGGCATATGATGGGATACCGGAGCTTTTGCAGGAATTAAAAAACAATGGTTATGCGATGGCAATTGTCTCCAATAAGATAGATTCGGCGGTGCAGGATTTAAACAACCGATATTTTTCGCAGGTAGAGGTCGCAATCGGCGACCGCGAGAATCTGAGAAGGAAGCCGCAGCCGGACAGTGTGTTTCTTGCGTTGGAGGAGCTTGGCAGGACAAAGGAAGAGGCAGTATATGTGGGGGATTCTGACGTAGATTTGGCAACAGCGAAAAATGCGGGGCTTCCCTGTATCAGTGTACTGTGGGGATTTCGGGACAAAGCATTTTTGATAGAGCATGGCGCACAGACCTTTGTGGAAACACCAATGGAAATAGCAGATGTTTTAAAACAGATGAATCAATAACAGTTAGAATTAAAAAAGGTCAAACCAATGAAACTATATGATAAAAAACAAATCAGCCAGAAGCCTCTCTTGTTTGATAACCGTGCGTTATTCTTATTGCTAGTTCCGATTGTCGTAGAGCAGCTGCTAAACTCTTTTATGGGTATGGTGGATACGATGATGGTGTCAACGGTCGGCAGTGAGGCAATCTCTGCTGTTTCGCTCGTCGATTCTTTTAATAATTTAGTGATTCAGGTCTTTTCGGCGATGGCGGCAGGTGCTGCAATCATATGTTCGCAGTATCTTTGCAGTGGGAATGCGCAGGAGACTAACAAAGCAGCCAGACAGGTGGTACTCACAGTGACAGTAATCTCGACAGTGGTAATGCTGGTCTGTCTGTTGGGAGGAGAGCGGCTCCTTCGCTTGATATTCGGAGAGGTAGAAGAAGAGGTGATGAAGGACTGCCTTGTATATTTTTTGATTACGGTGGTTTCCTATCCTTTTCTGGCGCTCTTTAGCGTGGGGACTGCGCTTTTCAGGGCAGGGGGAAATTCCAGCTTTCCAATGAAGGTGTCTATTTATGCTAATTTGTTGAACATTGCAGGGAATGTTGTGCTGATCTATGGTTTCAAGTGGAGTGTCGGCGGCGCTGCACTTGCCACGCTGATATCAAGAGTTTTTTCTATGATTGTCGTATTTGCGGCGCTGCGCAAACCGCGTCAGGTAATCGTAATCAGAGACTATCTCAGGTTCAGACCGGATATGCCCTTAATCTGGAAGATTATGGCAATTGGGATTCCGTCTGGCATTGAGAATGGAATGTTCCAGTTTGGCAAGCTGGCGATTCAGTCTACGGTCTCGACGATGGGAACGGCAGCGATCGCAGCGCAGGCGATGGCAAGTATCTTGGAAGGATTAAATGGAATATGCGGGATTGGGATTGGCATCGGACTGATGACTGTAGTCGGGCAGTGCATCGGCGCGGGCAGGTATGAGGAGGCAAAGTATTATATCGTGAAGCTGACAAAGGCGGCGTGGGTCAGCATAGTAATCTCCTGTCTCGTGGTGTTTGCAATCACGAAGCCTGTCACTTGGCTTGCCGGCATGGAGGCGGCATCTGCCAAGCTGTGTTTTGAGATGGTCACAGCGATTACCATTGTCAAGCCGTTTGCATGGGTAGGGTCCTTTATCATCTCTTATGGACTGCGGGCGGCTGGGGATGTACAGTTTTCCATGATTGTCTCCACGGTTACGATGTGGTGCTGCCGGGTGGTTTTGTGTATTTTTCTAGTCAAGGTTTACCAGTTTGGACCGATGGCAGTGTGGATTGGCATGTTCGCGGACTGGACAGCCCGTTCCGTGATTTTTACAGGGCGTTTTCTGAGTGGGAAGTGGCTGCCTGTAGGCAGGGAGGTATGAGTTTTGGTTAGACAAAGCTATACTGGCGGTCGAAAAGACTGGCCGCAAGGAAATATGCCGCTTCGCGGCATAGGGGATTGACAGGAGGCTGCTGCCGCAGGAGGAGGGCGTATATGAAAAAGTTCAATACAACAGGGGCATGTTTTCCAGACAGGCATTATATGGTCAGCCTTGAAAAGCGGCTTGGTCAGTTTAAGGAGCTCGTTGATGCTGAAATGTATTTTGTGTTCAGCCGCGCGAGGCAGTATGGCAAGACAACGATATTGAAAGCATTGGAGAAAGAACTGCAAGCAGAATATTATGTAGTCAGTCTTGACTTTCAGATGCTGGGAAATAAGAGCTTTGAGGATGAAGTACTTTTTTCCAAGTCTTTTGCAAAATTATTTGTGAAAAAAATGCGGATGTGCCAGCCAGTTTCACCAGCAGTACAGAAGGTTTTGGAGGAGTTACTACAGGAGGTAAACCAGAGTGAACTGTATCTGCTGCTGGATCTGTTTTTGAAGCTTTCCGAGCTCTGTATTATTTCTGATAAGCCGGTTGTTCTGATGATTGATGAGGCAGATCATGCCAGCAACAATCAAGTCTTTTTGGATTTTCTGGCGCAGCTTAGAGGATATTATCTAAACAGGGACAATGAGCCGACATTTCAGTCTGTCATACTTGCAGGGGTATATGATGTCAGAAATTTTAAACGGAAGATAAGACCAGATGAGGAACATAATACAAACAGTCCGTGGAATATTGCTGCACAATATGAAATTTGCATGGCGTTTTCCAAAGAAGAGATTGCGAATATGCTTGCAGAGTATGAACAGGAGTATCATACAGAGATGGACATAGATGAAATGTCGGGGTTGTTGTATAACTATACCAGTGGATATCCCTATCTGGTGTCAAGATTGTGTCAGATTATAGACGAAGCAGCGCTGCAATGGACGAGAGAAGGCTTTTTGGAGGCTGAGAGAAGGCTTGCAGTTGAGCAGAATACCTTGTTTGAATCGCTGATTAATAAACTTGACACTTATGAGAAGCTTCATCAAATGATTGAGCTGATATTATTTCATGGGAGAAAAATATCCTATAACATGGATGATTCCATGGTATCTCTCGCAAGCAGGTTTGGGTTTATTAAAAATGAGCATGGTTTTGTCATGATTGCCAATAGAATCTTTGAGGTTAGACTGTACAATTATTATCTCACATCAGATGAAATCAAGCAATGTGATCTGTATCAGATGTCTGTCTCTGATCGAAATCAATTTGTTCTTAATGGAATGTTGAATATGCGGCTGATCTTGGAAAAGTTTGTGGTACATTTTGATGAATTATATGGAAACAGCAGTGTACGCTTCAAAGAAGAGTATGGAAGAAAGCATTTTTTATTATATCTGCGTCCGATTATTAACGGTACGGGAAATTATTATATTGAGGCACAGACGAGAGATGACAGGCGCACAGATGTAGTTGTTGATTATTATGGACAGCAATACATCATTGAGATGAAAATCTGGCGTGGACAGGAATATAATCGGCAGGGAGAACAGCAGTTGGCTGAGTACTTGGAGGCATATGGAAAAGATGTAGGATATCTGCTTAGCTTTAATTTTAATCAAAATAAAAAAACTGGCGTGTGGGAAAAAATGATAGGGAATAAGACTATTATTGAGGCTGTTGTCTGAAAGGAGGAACACCACCATGATTTATACCGTTACATTAAACCCGTCTCTGGATTATACTGTGTCGATGGACGGCTTTGAGTTGGGCAGGACCAACCGCACCACAAGTGAGCAGATGCTTCCCGGCGGCAAGGGAATCAACGTTTCGATTGTTTTGAGGAATCTGGGATTTGAAAGCACAGCATTGGGGTTTACAGCGGGCTTTACAGGAGAACAGATAGCACGTGAAGTACGGAATATGGGGCTGCGCACGGATTTTATTCATATCAATAGCGGCTTTTCACGCATCAATGTCAAGCTGAAGGACTACGATGGTACGGAGATCAATGGTATGGGACCAGCAATCGAACCCAACTATGTGGAGGCATTGCATGAGAAACTAAAGCAGTTAAAGGCGGGAGATCTGATTGTCCTTGCAGGCAGTATTCCCAAAAGCCTGCCCGCTGCCATCTACAGTGAGATTTTGATGCGCTTACAGAATAGAGGGATTCTCTTTGTCGTGGACGCGACGAAAGAGCTGCTGCTGAATGCGCTGCAATATAAGCCGTTTCTGATTAAGCCAAACAATCATGAGCTGGGAGAACTCTTTCATGTGACGCTAGATACAAGGGAAGCCGTCGTTGCGTATGCAAAAAAACTGCAAGAAAAGGGGGCGGGAAATGTATTGGTTTCCTTGGCAGGACAGGGTGCGGTTCTCGTTGATGAGACAGGGACGGTGCACATGCTTGCAGCCCCCCGTGGAAAGCTTGTCAATGCAGTGGGGGCAGGCGATTCTATGGTTGCTGGATTTCTCGCAGGCTGGTTGGAGAAAAAGGACTATGAACATGCATTCCGCATGGGGGTTGCCGCGGGCAGTGCAAGTGCTTTTTCTGCGCTGTTAGCGACAGGAACGGAGATTGAACAGGTGTATGCACGCCTGTAGGGAGATATGAGATGGAAGGCACATTTTCAGGAATAAGGCTTTCGGGCAAGACCGTATATCATGGCATCACGATAGGCAAAGTGATGGTGCTAAGAAACGACAAAGATCAGATCAGGAGGAGAAAAATAGCAGACCCGGCGCGTGAAATCGAGCGTGTCCGCATGGCGGTTGATGTCTCAAAGCAGCAGCTTGCAGCGATTTATCATCAGGCGGTAAAAAAGCTGGGGGAGTCGAGCGCGGCGATTTTTGAAGTGCATCAAATGATGCTTGAGGACAAGGATTTTCTGAATGCGATTGATCATATGATACGGACTGAACTGGTCAGTGCGGAGTATGCGGTGGCGGTCACAGGAGACAATTTCGAGGAAATATTTACCGAGATGGAGGATGCATACATGCAGGCGCGCGCAGCAGATGTCAGGGATATTTCAGCGCGTTTGGTGCGGAATCTGTCAGGGCAGGGGAATAAGGAGTTTTGTATGACAGAACCGTCTGTCATTGTGGCAAAGGAATTGAGCCCAAGCGAGACTGTCCAGTTGGATAAAGAGAAGATACTGGCGATTGTCACAGAGCAGGGCGCCATTAATTCCCATACGGCGATTCTTGCGCGCATGATGGGGATTCCCGCGCTGATCGGTGTGCCGCTGGATTTTGATGCGATTCATTCGGGCATGACAGCGATCGTGGACGGGGCGGCGGGCGAGGTAATTTTTGAGCCGACCGCATTACAGCGCGGCGAGGTGGAAGAAAAAATCAGGCGTGAACAGGAAAAGCTTCGGCTGTTACAGGAGCTAAAGGGAAAGAAAACTATGACCAGCGACGGCAGGACAATCCGCATTTATGCAAATATCAGCGGTATCAGCGATGTGGCATATGTGCTGGAGAATGATGCGGAGGGGATTGGGCTGTTCCGCAGTGAATTTTTATATCTGGGGCGCAGTGATTTTCCTTCGGAGGAGGAGCAGTTTCGGGCATACAGACAGGTTGTGCAGATGATGGGACAGAAAAAGGTGGTTGTCAGAACCCTTGATATCGGGGCAGACAAGCAGGCAGATTACTTTCAGCTTGGCAGAGAGGAGAATCCGGCGATGGGCTATCGGGCAATCCGCATCTGCCTCAGACAGCCCGAAATCTTCAAACCACAGCTTCGCGCGCTTTTGAGGGCGGCAGTCTATGGAAATCTTGCTATTTTGTATCCGATGATCATTTCCTCCGAGGAGGTTGCGCAGATTTATGCAATGGTAAAAGAAGTGGAAGAAGAATTAAAACAGGCGCAAATTCCATACCGCGTGCCAGCGCAGGGGATTATGATTGAGACGCCGGCGGCGGTGATGCTCAGTGATGAGCTTGCAGAACAGGTGGACTTTTTCAGTATCGGCACCAATGATCTGACACAGTATACCCTTGCCATCGACCGGCAGAATCCACGCTTGGAGGCGTTTTATCCTCCGCATCACAAGGCGGTGCTGCGCATGATTCAGATGGTTGTGGACAATGCTCACAAGCGTGGAAAGTGGGTTGGTATCTGTGGTGAGCTGGGCGCAGATCTGGCGCTCACAGAAACTTTTGTAAATATGGGCGTGGATGAATTGTCTGTGACGCCGTCGATGGTCTTAAAGCTGCGGGAAAAAATACGCTTGATATAAATATATTTGATATAGTGGATTTTAAAGTTTGTGTAGAACGTAATAATCTGTGTAGCGCTTCTGGTCGTGACCGCCGACTAGGATTTCCGTTGAGGCGGCAAAGCCCAATTTCTCAACGGCGGCCCTGCGCTCTGCTGCAAATGGTTTTACCTTTGTGGCGATCATCTGACATGCAAACAGTTCACAGGTCTGCGGCACGATGAGAGACAGAAGCTCATAGATGGCGGACGCCCGCTCATAGTCGCTGCGCAAATCCAGCCGCAGAATGGCGCAATTGTTGAAATAATCGTCGGCCTTGCGGCGAAACAGTTCGATTGTGCCCACTGCATGTTGTGTCTTTTTGTCGAGGATTGTCCAGCGCACAAAGCCGTGATTTTTGTATTCCTGCTGCCACGCCGCGATCGCGCCCTGCATGTGCTCTGGCAGTGTATAGTGAAATGTATCGCCGTTGCAGTTGTCACTGTTGAAATACGGCACTGCCTTCTCGTCGGAATACACCAGAAACAGATCTTGCGCGTCAGATGCGTCAATCAGTCTCAGACAATAGTTATCATTTTCAAATACGGGACATTTTTCATAAGGGCTTATCATTGTTTGATACCTCCAACTTAAAGAATTTTGATCTATTCTTAGAATTTCGATCTATTTTTAGGATAGCATGGCATATACGACAGCAGTATGTCGTATATATACAGAAACTGTAGAAAAAGTGAAAGTATTCTCTCAACGCTAAGTTTTTTTGTACAGCGCGACAATTTTTTCGGCAGCAGTGGACAGGCGTGTGCGCACATGCTCCGGTGAGAGAACCTCCACAGCATCGCCCAGTGATAACAGCGTGCCAAGCCATAGATGTTCATTTTCCACAATTGTTGCCTGCATCAGGAAGCTGCCGTCTGAATTGGTTTCTAAGATGGTTCCTTTTAGGTATTCCATCACGCGCATTTTGGCTGATTCTTGGCATTTTAGGAGAATTTGTGTATACTGGCGGGAATCATTTCGGTCATTTTCTTTCAAGATCACATCTGCCGCAACATGTTCCTGCTCAAAGGGCTGGCTGGTGAGCGATATCTGATGCATTCGAATCAATTTGTATGTGCGGTAGTCTTTTTTTGCTTTCGAGTAGGCAAGCAGATACCACGCATACCATCTGTATAGTACGGCGATCGGCTCTACACAGTGCAGCCGGGTTTCATTGTTGTTATTTGTGTATGAGAATTGGACAGCATGTTTTTCTGCGATGGCAGTTTGCAGAAGCTGTAGTGTGGTCTGGTCACCTTCTCTTAGGATAGAAAAATCCAGAATCATGCCCGTTTCGTTTGATTTTGACAGTGGAATTATTTTTTCCAAGAGATGCTTTGCCTTTGGGTCACAGGAGGCGGAGACCAGACCGTGCAATGCAGTCAGGAGACAGGCATAATCTTCTGGGGTTGCAAAGTTTTTGTCGAACTGGAAGCTGTCGGACAGTTCATAGCCGCCTGATGCACCTGCGATGGCGATGACGGGAATGCCTGCCAGACACAGGGAATCTATATCCCGCTGAATGGTGCGCGGTGACACCTCGAAATACGCTGCGAGTGTGCTCGCAGAGGTTCGTCCGTGGTTGAGCAGATACAGGGTGATGGCATAGAGCCGTTCGATTTTCATAAGTGGTGTATCCTCCGGTTTGAAGCCTTGTAATTTATCATATTAAAATACATTATAGTAAAATGGTGCATCCTTGGCAAGAAGAACAATTTTCACAACGATTTTTGAATTGACAATTCTTGCCCGAACTGTTAACCTGTTATATATAATAAGTTGACATTAGGAGGGCAAAAGATATGGCGCATAGAATCAGTATCATTGAAGAATGTAAACAAGAAATTTATGCAGGTTTGGAGATCACAAGAGAGGAGGCGCTCGCGCTTGTGGACACACCATTGGCGGAACTGACAGCAGCGGCGAATGAAATCCGTGCGCATATGTGCGGAAACCGGTTTGACCTGTGTACAATCGTGAACGGCAAGTGTGGAAAATGTTCTGAGGACTGTAAATATTGTGCACAGAGTGCGCATTACCATACAGACTGCCAAGAGACCTATCCGCTTCTGATGACCGAGGCGCTTCTGGCAGACGCAAGGCACAACAAGGAGCAAGGCGTACTACGCTATTCGATTGTCACATCGGGAAAGCGTCTGAGTGACAATGAGATTGATGCAGTCTGTGAGAGCATTCGCGAGATACGCCGGCAGGTGGACATAGCAGTCTGCGTCTCCTTTGGACTGCTGGAGGAACGGCAGTTTCGCAAGCTCAAGGAGGCAGGCGCGTCGAGAGTGCACTGTAATCTTGAAGTATCGAGGAAATATTTCCCCAAAGTATGCACGACACATACTTATGATGAAAAGATTGCTGTGCTGAAAGCGGCAAAAAGTGCAGGGCTGAGTATCTGCTCTGGCGGAATCATGGGATTGGGAGAGACGATGGAAGACCGCATTGATATGGCGCTTGACATACGGGCGCTTGGCGTAAAGTCCGTTCCTGTCAATCTCCTCAATCCCATCAAGGGCACTCCTTATGAAAAGAATGAGATTCTCACCGATGAAGTATTCTGCCGCATTCTTGCGATCTACCGCTTTCTCATACCTGATGCAGACATTCGGCTCGCCGGAGGCAGAGGGCTTATGGCGGACAAGGGAGAGCGGTGCTTTCAGAGCGGTGCAAATGCCGCAATTTCTGGGGATATGCTCACAACGGCAGGCATTACGGTTGCAACGGATTTGGCATTGTTAAAAAAATTGGGCTATGACGTTAAATTATGATGTAAAAATTGTAAAGCTAAATTATTGTTTTTTAGATGTATTTTAGAGTTTGGTGTGGTATACTTTTCTGGAAATAAGAAATATACACGAAAAATTTATAGATTTTTTATAAAATCAATGCAACCTTTCAGTGTACAAAAACGTCTAATATATAGAGACTGCAAATGAATTTGTTTTGTTATGGGGAGAGGTACTATGGGGAATCAGGCACAACAGCATCAGGAGCTGGAATTGTGGCAGGTGGTAAGCCCGCCGAAAAATAATAAAAACAAACCGTCCAGAACATCAAGGCCAAGAAACCGGGACATGCATTCCGAAGAAATACAAACAATACAAACAATACAAGTTTCAAGAACACGGCGGGCGGCTGGCCGCACAGCTTCTGGCGATTCAATCAAGGTGCTTTATCCTAATGCCGCGGGCACCAGACCCAGCGCGCCGAGAGGACAGGCGTCAAGGGCTGTAAGACCGAATGCAGCGAGGACTGCAAGACCAAATATGCCACGGACAAGCGTGGCAAGGCCATCAAGGCAGCAAACATACAGGATTGACGCCAGACCTGCCACCGCAGGACAAACAGCCGCCAGACAAGTGCGGTCTGAATACATAGCATTTGACAGAGAACGGACAAGCCCTTCGAGAACAGTGGCAAGACCTGCCGCAGAACGCGGGCGCCGTGCCCAAATCAGCCAGTGTCTTGCGATTCTTTGGATTGCAGCCATGTCCACAGCGATCTTTTTTATGGGAAAAGCTTTTTACCAAAGCACGAAAAAACCGCCCATAACAAAAGAAGAAATTTCTGCCAAATCATTGTTCGACGCACTGCCTGTGATGGAGGATACAAAAAGAAAGCCGGAGATGTTAGAAGATTTTCTGACAATCAGCGAGTATAACCGCCCCGGCACAAAGCTTGAGAGAGTGAACAATATCTTTGTCCATTACACAGCCAACCCGGGAACCTCCGCGGCACAGAACAGGAGTTATTTTGAAAGTCTGGGACAGACACATGAGCGGGCGGCAAGTGCGCATTTTATCATTGGCTATGATGGAGAGATTATCCAGTGTATACCTTTGGAGGAGGAAGCATATGCGGTGAGAGCGCGCAATGCCGATTCGATTTCGATTGAATGCTGCTATATTGCGGAAGATGGTTCCTTTACGCAGGCGACCTATGATTCGCTGATCGAAATGCTCGCATGGCTGACGGACGAGTACCATCTGGAACCGCAGGATATTTTGCGCCACTATGACTGCGGCGGAAAAAAATGCCCGATTTATTATGTAGAACACGAGGACGCATGGCAGCAGCTATTAGATGATGTGAGACACTATATACTGTAAGCCGCAGATTTATTTCAATATGCCAGCCAGTTAAAATTCTCAATATATTACACACTTTTACGGCACATGGGGCAATCGCTTGCGATTGCCCCATGTGTATTTTCTGTATCACAGTCACCTGAGTGACAAATGGTTAAGAGCTTCTCAGACTCGAGATGACTTCCTGTGCATTAAAAGGTTTTGTGAAGAACAGCTCGGCGCCTTCCCGCAGCGCGTCCATGAGTTTGTCCTTCTGGCCCGCAGCGGAGATCATCGCAACCATCGCCTCTGGATCGTACTCTTTAATTTTCTTGAGGGCAGTCACGCCATCCATTACAGGCATTGTGATATCGAGCGTCACGATATCGGGTTCAAGTTCCTTATACAGCTCGACACCCTCCTCACCGTTGGTCGCCTCTCCCACAACCTGATAGCCGTTTTCATTCAGCAGTTTGATGAGCATCTTTCGAATCAGGGCAGAATCATCTACCACTAAGACAGTGGGCAGTGAGCTGGCAGCGCTGGTGCTGAGTTCTGTCTTTTTCAGATTCAATGTATGGGGCTTCTCTCCGGGAACAAAGGCAGCGTCAGTAGAGATAATGAGGTCAAATTCTGAATCGTCAATATAAACTGGCATATAATAAGCATTGCCGGACAATTGCTGGTTTAAATAGACCTCTGGCGGAACCATCTCGATAAATACATCATCGTCGCTGAGCACAGAGTCAAAAAGACCGTTATTTAGGTTTGCAAATTCACAGACAGCGTCATACACTTCGTCGCTGCTGGTGACAGAGACAGATTTTGCGTAATTCTTGGCAAGCTTGATAATGCCGTCCAGCTCGTTTGTAGCACCAAAACCAAGGAAAATATCGGCTTCCCCGACAGATTTTTGCCCCGCAAGCATACTGTACGAATACTCGGTGGCTTTCTTCATTCTGCCAAAAAAGAAGTTGTTGGTGACAAAGCGGGTGAGATTACGCATGACAAGTCCGGCTAGGTCCGTGATGGTAGTGTCCCGCACCGTGGCAAACAGAGGAATAATCGTCTCGAAATCGTCCTCCTTGACTGCCTCGAGTTCCTCGTTTGTGAAGCCGTGTGCTTTCTGGAAGCCGTGAAGGTGTTCTGTGACGGCTTCCATAGACAGACCGAGGTTGTTGATGAGAAGCTGGAAAAATTTCATGGACACATCACCCTGTTTGCCCAGCAGCTCGGACACCTGATCTGGTGTGAGGTATTCCAGCTCGACAGCGATGTCACCGAAGCGGCGGTCCTGTAAGGTCTGCTGATGGTTGATCTCCTCAGCCTGCGCCTCTGTCAGCAGTCCCTCAGCGATGGCAATCGTGCCCAGCTTGACGCGCGTTTTCTGGATTTCCTCCTGAAATGTGTCCCTCTGCTCGATTGTGATCACGGATTGTCCGACCAAATAGTTACTAAATAGTTGTATAAACATAGTAATCGCACCTCTCTGTCATGTATTTGACTAATTTGATACTTCTATTTTATAAAATTATTGAAAATATAACAACTATAAATTTGAAAAAAATCGAAAATTTGGGAAATGTTACAAATTTTTGGACTTTTTACTATAAATATGGTATGATAGACAAAATTAATTATGGGAGGATTTGCAATGAGTGAACAAAATTATGACCATCAGATGAAAAAACTGCGCAGAGACCTTGCTTTTACCAGAGGGGTGTGCATCATTACTTCAATTTTAACACTTCTTTTACTCTGTGGCGGAGGCTATCTGTTTCTGCGAATGCAGGGTATTTTGGAGAATGTACAGCCTATTTTGGAGCAGGCGGCGGAAGTGGATATCGAGAATGTCAATGAGACTCTCTGGCAGCTCAGGACGATGCTGGATACTGTCGATCTGGACCATGCGGTAGAAACGATGGAGCAGGCAGTGGCAACGCTGGACGAACTGGACATCGACGCGCTCAACAGCGCAATCGAGGGACTTGACACGACAGAGCTCTCCGAGGCGCTGGGGAACCTGAATGACGCAGTGGAGTCCCTTCAGCGCGTGGAGGCTTCGATTGGGGCTGTATTTGGCAGATGAGATGATAAGAGATAGTATGATTTGTCTAAAATATAAAAACGGAGGCGTAATACAATGCTGAAAAACTTTCTCACGGAATACAATACAAAGCTTGTCACGCCCGAGGAGGCAGTGCGCGTGGTGAAGAGCGGCGACTGGATTGATTATACAAGCTGTCTTGGCAAGCCGGTGCTCTTAGACAGGGCACTGGCAAAGCGCAGAGATGATTTGTATGACGTCAAGATTCGCGGGAATCTGATATCAGGTCCCATTGAGATTGCAGAGTGCGACGAGACACAGGCGCATTTTACGTACCATAGCTGGCATTGTTCCTCCTATGAGAGAAAGCTCTGCGACCGGGGGCTGTGTTACTATATTCCAATGGTGTTTCACAATAATGCTGCCTACTATGAATATTTTCTAAAAGTCAACGTCGCGATGGTCAGTGTCTCGCCGATGGATAAGCACGGGTATTTTAATTTTTCGGTCAATACGGGTGTCGCAGCGCCGATTACGCGCATGGCTGAGCTTGTGATCGTCGAAGTGAATGAGCATTTGCCCAAAGTGCATGGCGGCTATGACGAGTGTATTCATATTTCTGACGTGGATTATATCGTGGAGGGGGAACATGAACCGTTTGCGGGCAGCAAAGCGATTGTGCCGACGGAAATTGACAGAAGGATTGCGGAGAAGCTTTTGCCTTATCTTGTAGATGGTGCGACGTTGCAGCTTGGAATTGGCAGTATGCCGAATGCGCTGGGAGAACTGATTGCAGAGTCCGACCTCAAGGATTTGGGCATGCACACAGAGCTTTGTTCCGATGCGTATCTGAGTATGTACAAAGCAGGAAAGCTCACCAACAAAAGAAAAAATATTGACAAGGGCAAAGGGGTGTTTGGCTGTGCTATCGGCTCGCCGGAGCTGTATGAATGGGTGGACGACAATCACGGCATCGCGGCGTATCCGCTGGAGTATGTCAACAGACCGAGCGTGATTGCCCAGATTGACAATATGGTTTCTATTAACAGTTGTGTCTCTGTGGATTTGTATGGTCAGGTGGCGGCGGAAAGTTCTGGCTCCAGACAGATCAGCGGCACGGGCGGACAGCTTGATTTTCTCATAGGCGCTTCTGCCTCCAGAGGCGGCAAAGCCTTTATCTGTATGAGCTCTGTGTATAAAGATAAGGAAGGCGTGTATCATTCTCGTATCCGTCCGCAGTTTGACGGGGATATCATCACCTCGCCGAGAAGTCAGGTCTACTTTCTGGCGACAGAGTACGGCGTGATCAATCTTGAAGGGCGTTCCACATGGGAGCGGGCGGAGGGGCTGATCTCCATCGCGCACCCCGATTTTCGCGAGAGGCTAATCGAGGAGGCGGACAAACGCAAAATTTGGCGGCGGTCGAACCGGCGGTAAAATAATAAAAGAAAGAGATTGAAAAATAATGTCAGACGATTTCACAACCACTACGCTTCATGGCAGGACATGCCACCTCTATCAGCAGAACACTGCGCATACTTTTCCACGGCTTCCAGTGTTTTATTGGGGAATCAGCAGGGGAAATAAAGACGCTGTAATGACAGTTGTGTCATATTTAAAGACACATCAGCCCAAAGCCGGCTTTTTACTGGCAGCGTATGAGTCTGAAAGCTGGAATGATGATTTCTCGCCGTGGGCGGCGCAGGCAGTCTTTGGGACAGAAGCTTTTGGCGGGAAGGGGGAGGATACCTTCGAGTGGCTCACCACATACTGTATGCCATTCGCTGAGCGGGATATGTGCGAAATTGCGCGCTTTCCAGTCGGATATTCTCTTGCAGGGCTTTTTAGTCTATGGGTATACTGTAAATGCGAATTGTTTGCAGGAGTGGTCAGTTGTTCCGCCTCCTTGTGGTATGAGGGCTGGCTGGAGTATGTGCAGAAACAGTCCATGAAAGTCCGCGAAAACAAGAGTATGTATCATTACATGAGCCTTGGCGACAAGGAGCATCAGACGAAAAATAAGCGGATGGCAGCCGTGAGGGACTGTACCAAAGAAACGTATGCGCTGCTCTGCGGGCATCAGCCGCATCAAAGAGAAATTTTGGAGTGGAACCATGGCGGGCATTTCGCGCAACCGGATTTGCGGATTGCAAAAGGAATTGATTGGATTTTGAGACAGTTTGAGGTATAATAAAAGCAGCGTAGAAATGAATTTAAGGAGGAATTAACAATGAATATCCCAAGCAGCGAGAGACTGGAAAAGGTTTACGGAGAAAGTGTAGAGAGTGCGGCGCGTTTGAAAGCGCTGGCAGAGCAGTTTCAAGAAAAGTATGGACATGACGAGGCAGCGTTTTTTACCGCGCCGGGCAGGACGGAGATCATCGGAAATCACACAGACCATAACGGCGGCAAGGTGATTGCAGGCAGCATTGACTTGGATACGGTCGGTGCGGCATTTCCCAATAACAGCAATGTGATTCACATTACGAGTGAGGGCTATAGTCAGGAAATCGTTGTGGACATTGATGCGCTTGACAGCATTGCCAAGGGCGGCGGGACTGTAGCGCTGCTTGCGGGTATGGTAGAAGGCGCACAGAAGTTTGGCTTTCAAGTTGGCGGATTTGATGCCTATGTGTCCACGAACGTGATTGCAGCGGCAGGCGTCAGCTCGTCCGCTTCGTTTGAGATGCTGGTGTGCACGATTGTCAACCATTTCTTTAACGATGGGGCGATGAGCTGTGCGGATTATGCCAAGATTGGCAAATATTCTGAGAATGTGTACTGGAATAAGGCTTCGGGCATGATGGACCAGATGGCATGTGCAGTGGGCGGCCCTGTGCTGTTTGATTTTGCAAACGGAAGCCAGCCGGAGTACAAGCCGCTCTCATTTTCTTTTGAGAAAAAAGGATACCGCCTTGTCATCGTAAACACTGGCAAAGGACATGCGGATTTGAGCGAGGAGTACTCAGGGATTCCAAATGAGATGAAGGAAGCGGCAAAAGTACTCGGTGTGGAGTTGCTGTGCGAGACAAATCTTGACAGCCTGCTTGCACATGTAAATGAGATTTCCAATGACAGGGCAGTGCTGCGCGCGATTCATTTCTTTGAGGAGAATAGAAGGGTCGATGAGATGGCTGCGGCAATTGGGAAAGAGGATATTGATACGGTGCTGAAGCTCGTGAAGGAGTCTGGCACTTCCTCGTGGGAGCTGTTGCAGAACTGTTATTCGTTACAGGACTGCAAAGAGCAGAAGATCACAAGGACACTGGCGCTCACAGACCTGTTTTTAAGGGGAATCGGCGATGGCGTATGCCGTGTGCACGGCGGCGGCTTTGCGGGCGTGATCATGTGTCTGGTGCCGCTTGCGGAGGCGGACAACTATGTGCGTTACATAGCGCAGTTCGTAGGGGAGAGCAATGTATATCCAATGAATATCAGGGCAGTAGGGGCAGTCAGAATTTAACTTCGCTGCGTTCATTTATGGGATAAGCCGTCAGGCTTATCCCTTTTGACATTTTACATTGCTATTTATACTATAGTTTTGTATAATTATAAATGTTCAGTATATGATTATGCATATGTTTCGGGGAGGCATACACTACACAAGAAAGATGGGGGACACATGAACTGTAGATTGGGATTATATCGTAAATATATGTTGTTTTTGATGCTGGGTATGTTTCTTAGCTGCCTGTTTTTTGAACAGACAATGCAGACCGTCCATGCAGAGGAGACAAGGTTTGACGTTGAGGCGAGGCTGCTGCCGTCGGACGGGGGTACCTATGATATTCAGCTAACCATTGAGAACTGCGGTGAGGACTGGGAAGGAGTCGTGCAATTGCTGGTAAACGGCGATCTGGGTAAGGATATTTATGACTGTGCGTATGATGTACAAATTTCACTTCCGCAAGACAGCATCAAACAGTTTGTGACCCACATACCCAAGAAAAGCATTGAATACATTGAGTATCCAGTCAAAGTAGTATTTTGGGATAATAAGAAGCAGAAAACAGAGGAGAGGCAGTTAAACCGGCTTTTGACAGATGGAGCCAGTGTGCTGTCTATGGGGATTCTAAGTGATGCGTATCCGGCGCTGACCTATCTGGATATGGGCGGAAGAGAGCTGGCTTTTGAGCGGTCGTACTTTCCAGTGAAGTTAAAACAGCTCAATCATGACACGCTTGCAGACGAACTTGGCAATCTTACGTTTTTGGTAATAGATAAATATAATACTTCGGCTTTGCCATATGACACGGTGAATGCGGTTGAACAGTGGATTGACCACGGAGGCATTCTGCTTGTTGGGACTGGCAGTTATGCAGAAGATACGCTAAAAGGGCTTCGGTATCTGAAAATGGACGTCACAAAAATAAACAATCCCGGGGAGAACAAAAGTATACAGGCGTATAATCTGAACCTGTACAAACTTCCTGTTGCAGAGCTCAATGACCGCACAGGCATGTATCAGCTTCATACCAGACCCCATGCATTTGTAAATAATTGGGGAGACGGCGCGGTAGGGATTGTGCCTTACGCACTGTCAGAGCTTGGCAAGCTGGATACATCTGCATATCGGAATGGCAGTACGAGGGAGGATTTTACCGAGATGCTTCTCGACGAGGTGAGCAAAGCAGCAAATTCACGGTTTAGAAAATCAGAGGAATATAATCTGGCAGCGAAAACCTCCTACATTTTTAACCTAAGCTTTAATATGTTTGGGAACAGCAATGAACAACTCCATTTTGGCCTGCTGGGAATGCTCGTTGCTGCCTATGTCATCTTTGTGGGACCAGTGCTGTATACGATATTGAAGTACGTCGACAAAAGAGACTATTACTGGTTTGCGGTGCCTGCCGCGACACTGGCAGGTATTGTAATGATTTATTTTGCGGGAAGAGGCTTTGAGGTAGGGGATACAAAAGTATATTCCATGTCTGTCAGAAATCTCGACGAACAGGAGTATCTTACTTATCTGCGCTGCTATGATGCCAAACACCGGGAATGGTCGCTGCCGCTTTCAGAGCAGTATGCCTCCGTAGGGCCGCTGGTGGGGATTTACTATGATAACAGTTACAAGGAAAGCTATTATCATCATATACGGCAGGAGGGGGACAGGCTGATGTTTGGCATGGTGCCCAATGCCAGCTTTGAGGAAGGCTTTTTTGTGGCAGAGGGTGCCAAACAGACAGAAGGCGGCACGATTCAAAGTGAAGTAAACTATGGAGAACATGGCATCTATGGAACCGTAACCAATGAGACCGCGTGGGATTTTGCGTATTTTGCGGTCATATATGATGACACGCTGTATATTTATAAAGATCTGCCGTCAGGGGAAAGCTGCGAGCTTGGTGAAACCAAGAAGGCCTTTAGCGGAATTGGATATACAGAAGAACCCGGCGCTGTTTATCTGGAAAACTTTTTGGGAGAACTCTATGACCAGAATCAAAAAAAAGATTTGGATACTATTGCAGCGTTGGGGGCTGCGGTTGAGATGGTGTATTCAGATAAAAACCGCTATAAAACCACAGTGATCGGCGTGACAGAGGACTGGGACAAGGCTGTGGACGGCAACTGTAATGAGACGGCAGTTGGGTGCGTGTATGTGATTCGATAAAGGGGGAAAATGATGCTGTATATCAATAATCTGACGAAAAAATATGGCGCTTTCACGGCAGTCAGACAGTTGTCCTTACATATTCCAGAGGGGGATTTATTTGGCTTTGTAGGGCCGAACGGCGCGGGCAAGACAACAACAATCCGCATGGTCTGCGGGCTGTTAAGAGCGACCAGCGGTTCGATCAAAATCGGGAATATCAAAGGTGCTGTGGGGAGTAAGGAAATGAAGCGCATGATTGGTTATGTGCCGGATTTTTTCGGGGTTTATGATAACTTGAAGGTGCGTGAATACATGGATATGTACGGTTCGATGTATGGCATGTATGCGAGGGAGACCGCGAAGCTGGCAGACGATTTGTTAGAGCTGGTCAATCTCTCTGACAAGAAGGAGGTCTATGTGGACACGCTCTCGCGCGGAATGAAACAGCGGCTGTGCGTGGCGAGGGCATTACTCCACAATCCCAAACTTTTGCTGCTAGATGAGCCCAGCTCTGGTCTGGACCCGAGAGCGCGGGTGGAGATGAAAGAGCTGTTGAAAAATCTTCATTCGATGGGAAAAACAATTTTGATCAGCTCTCATATTCTCTCTGAACTTTCGGAGATGTGCACCAGTATTGGGATTATGAATCATGGACAGCTCATCACAGCCGGGCGCATCGAGGAGATTATGTACCAGCTCTCGGGCGGAAAGAGGATTCATATACAGATTTCATCAGAGATGGAAACGGCAGTGCGTATATTGAAGGAACATGCGGGCGTTGTGCTGGAGTCTGTCATGGAAAATGAAGTGATTATCACGAACAGCGGTACAGATGAGGAGATCAGTGCCCTGATTGGCGCGCTGCTTCAAAATAAGGTTATTTTGACAGGCTTTTACAAGGAGGAGGGAAATCTCGAGTCCTTGTTTATGCAGTTGACAGGAGGAGGTGAACCGTCATGAGAGTACAGTTGAATCCGATCGTCAAGAAGGATTTGCAGGTGACGGCGCGCAGTATGCGGTTTAGCTGGGGATTATTTGCCTATGAGGCAGTGGTTGCGCTGGCATTTTTGCTGGGGCTCAGCTCAATACAGTCGAGCGTTGACGGCTATTACGGCGATGGGAATATCTATCAGGAGTTGATAAATTTGTTCCCCGTGCTGGCAATCGCACAGGTATGTATTGTTTCACTGATTGTACCGGTTATGACAGCTTCCTCCATCTCAGGAGAGAAGGAACGACAGACCTTTGATATCATGATGACAACCTGTATGTCACCCTTGTCCATTGTGTTTGGCAAGGTGTCCTCCGCAGTGCTTCGCGTGCTGTTTTATGTGATGGGCAGTCTGCCCGTTATGGCGTTGTCGTTTGTGGTGGGCGGGCTAAGCTGGAGTGTCCTGTTTTACTTTGTGCTTGCAGTCATTGTTTTGTCAGTCTTTGCAGGGAGTATCGGAATCTTGTGTTCGTCTCTTTGCAGGCGTTCAATCTCCGCGGTAATCCTGACTTTTGTGATGTATTTTGTTCTAAATATCCTGACCTTTTGTCCGCTTTTTGTGTACCTGTTTGGGAGCTGGGAGGAAGAAAGCATGGGAGAATGCCTGCTGCCCTTGCTGTTTAATCCAAATGTGTTTTTTGAGGAATTTTTTATGCAGGTTATGACGGGTGAATCTATACTGGGAAGTACAGGAGAGTCAAACTTTATTAAAACCGAAGTGGGCTATTTGACGTATTGTTTTACCTATGGGAAAGTGTGGGTATTCCTGTCCGCAGGATGCATTTTGCTGTTAGCGTTTCTGTTTATGCTGATAGCGGCGTGGCGGATTGATCCGCTGAGCGCGGCTGCTGAGAGAAAGCCGGCGAAGAAGAAAAGCAAATAATTTTTTATGATGCAGAAAATGGAGGAAGTATGGAACAGAGAGCGTTTGTGAAGATGATTCACGCCTTTCAGCGTAGAATGAATATCGCATCGGTGCTGCAAAAGTCCATTGCGGCGCTATGTATCGGCGCGGCTGCTGGCATTTTGTTTCAAGCCGCCGCGCTGGTGGTTCCGTTTTATTATGCCAGTCTTTATTCAGGGCTGGCGCTGGTTCTTTCGCTTTTGACTGCGCTGGTGCTGGCTTACGTGAAGCGGATTTCGCCAGAGCAGGCTGCGCTGGCGATGGACAGTTTTGGCTTTGATGAGCGGATTATCACGGCATATGAGTGTCTGGGGCAGGAGGGCGTGCTGGTCAGGCTCCAGCGGGAGGACGCCATGAACCAGTTGGCGGAGCATCAGGACAGAATCAGGCTGGCGCTGCTGCCGTCATGGAAAAAGCCTGTGCTGCTGCTTGGATTTCTTGCAGTGATGTCAGGGCTTGCGCTTCTTCCGTCTGCGGTGAAGGAACGTGCCAGAGAACTTCATGAGGTCAGGAAGGAAGCAAGGGAACAGATGAAAGAACTTGATGAGCTTGCCAGTTCACTTGACAAGCTTGCGCAGGAGGAGATTTCCCAAGAACAAAAAAATACATTGCAGGAGATGCTGGGGAGTCTGGAGGCTTCACGGACAGAGTTTGAGCAGGCAGATTCTGCAAAACTGCTCTCTGCCGCAACGAATAAGCTCGAATATAAATACGCAATGATGGGCAGTGAGCTGGAAGAATTTGCAAAACGGCTGCGCGATGGCGTGGCGGCTTCACCGATGACGGCAGAGTCCATGCAGGTGCTGGCAGAGAGAATGCAGGAACTGGGCGGTATGCAGCTTGCCAAAGGAACTGGTGCGCAGACAGGCTCCAATCAACAGGGGCAGAGCGGCAGTCAAAACGGACAAGGCAGCAGTGGAAGCCAGACTACACAGAGCGGCAGTCAAAACGGACAAGGCAGCAATGGAAGCCAGACAGGGCAGAGCGGTAGTCAAAATGGACAAAATGGCAGTGGAAATCAGGTTGGACAAAATGGCAGTGGAAGCCAAAACGGACAAAATGGCAGTGGAAGCCAGACTACACAGAGCGGAAATCAAATGAGTGATCATTCTAAAGGCAGTGGCAGGGGAGTCGGGAGTGACAGTACACCGCATGATTATGTCAGTGTCCCAAATGACATAGCTGACAGTGGAAATCTTACAGGAAATGTTGCAAATCATGAGGCTTCTGAATATTTCCGTGCCCAGAACGGACTTGGCTGGGAGGGAGAACACACGACATATGAGTCAGTGCTTGGAAGTTATGAGCAGAAGGCGTATGAGGGGATTGCCGCGGGGCAGTATCCAAGCAACATGGAGGAAGTGATCAAGGAGTATTTTTCGAGTTTTAACCAGTGATTGTAAAATATTTGACTTTTTTAATAGGAGAGAGGGATATGGACATGTTAGATCAGAAGCTGCTGCAAAATCCGGGGTATGTAGCGCAGCGAATTGCAGCCTGTGAGCTGGAAATTCAAAAGGGAATGATCGGCCAGCACGAGATTATCCGTCAGGTGATGATTGCCATGCTGACAGGGGGAAATGTACTGCTGGAGGGAATGCCGGGACTGGGCAAGACAAGGCTTGTCAGCACGATCGCAAAGGTTTTTGAGCTGTCGTTCAAACGCATTCAGTTTACGCCGGATTTGATGCCAAGTGACGTGACGGGCACGAATATTATTATCAAAAATGAGCGGGGAAGTGCATTTTCCTTTGAGCGTGGGCCGATATTTGCCAATTTGGTACTGGCAGATGAAATCAACCGTGCCACGCCCAAAACACAATCCGCACTGCTTGAGGCGATGCAGGAGCATACTGTGACTGTCGGAAATGAAAGCCACGCACTCGCAGAACCCTTTTTTGTGCTTGCGACACAGAATCCAATAGAAAATGAAGGAACGTATCCCTTACCCGAGGCACAGCTTGACCGTTTTATGTTCAAAATTTTGGTTCGATTTCCCTCGAAGAAGGAGTTGAGGGAAATCGTGGAGCTGACAGAGGGGATACAGCAACCACCGCTTCAAAGACAGTTTGACGGCGCAGGGCTTCTGGCGGCGCGTGCGCTGGTGGGGCAGATTCCTGTAGCAGATGCGGTGATGGATTATCTGCTGGAGATTGTGATGGCGACACATGCGCCCAATCCTTATATCCGGGAAGGCGCAAGCCCGAGAGCGGCGCAGGCGATGATACGCGCAGCGCGGGCGAAGGCATTTCTGGAGGGGCGCTTTAACGTCTCTTTTCAAGATGTGAAGGAGACTGCCTATCCTGTGCTGCGCCACCGCATTATACCAAGTTTTGACGCGGTCAGCGAGGGTGTCAGCGAGGATGCAATTATTCAGGGAATTTTGGAGGACAGAAAAGTATGATGGAGAAGATGCTGAATGCAGCTTTTTTTGACAGGCTTTCAAGGCTGCGGCTGGCGATGGGCGGCAAGTCCTCCATGAATATGACAGGAAACCGCAAATCCATACAGAAGGGTTCTTCGACGGAGTTTTCTGATTTTCGGGAATATATGCCGGGCGATGATCTGCGGCGCATTGACTGGAATGCCTATGGGCGTTTGGACCGGCTGTACGTGAAGGAATACATGGAGGAGAAGGAAACTGTTGTTTCGATCTTGATAGACACCAGCGCATCTATGCGGTATGGCGCAAAGAGCAAGAGCACACTTGCCTGTATGCTGGCTGCGGCGCTCGCCTGCATGGGTCTCAATAACATGGACCGTGTAGTGCTCTATGACATGCAGAATATGCAGACGCCTTTTGTGGCTGGCGGGGGAAAGAGGGCACTGCCGAGACTGGCAGGTTTTTTGTCAGGTCTTACATTTGAGGGTCGCGTGGAACTCACAGAGGCAGTCAGGAGACTTCCGGCAAAGGGGGCAGGCATGACCATCATTCTAAGCGATTTTTTGCAGGATATATTTTTGGAGCCGAAGGCGGAGGCGCTGGGAAATATGCTGCGTTTTCTGAATTACAGAAAACAAAATCCAGTGCTTTTGCAGGTGCTGGCAGGTGAGGAGTTGTCAGTGGAACTGACAGGCACCAAAAACCTGATTGACATGGAGGAGAACAGCGCCCTGCGTCTGACGCTGGATGCTGCGAGTATACGGGTATATCAAGCAGCACTTGGGGAATTTCTGTCGTCTTTGCGGCGCATGTGTGCGAAGGCAGGCGCGTTTTATGCGGTGTGCAGCACAGAGACAGCGATTGATCAGTTGATTTTTGAGGATTTAAGGAAATTATATGATATTTGAGAGCTTATGGCCGTTATTGTTTCTGGCAGCAGTGCCTGTCATCATTATTTTGTATCTGCTCAAGCCAAAGGGGGAGGATTATCTGATCTCCTCCAATCTTCTCTGGAAAGAGCTGTTAAAAAACGAGCAGTCGCGAACCTTTTTAGAGAAATTTGTCCATAATATTCTGATGTATCTGCAAATCTTGATTACTGTGCTGCTGGTGATTGCGCTGATGTCACCATTTATCAAGGTGGACGGACAGCGCGGCGGGCGCAAAATACTGCTGCTGGACACTAGCGGCAGTATGCAGCATGTCAGCGATACGGGAAAGAGCCGCATGGAGGAGGCAGTCAGCCACGCTTGCGACATCGTGCGAAATTCAGAGAATACGAAATTTTCCATTGTGACGACAGATGCAGCGGGGGTGAAGCTGCTGGCAGTTGATCTCACGGATACAGACAGTCTGGTGGAGACATTGCAGCGGCTTGAATGCAGCGATGGCGGCGGAACGCTGGTGCAGGCACAAAATGTCCTTGACACGCTGATGGGAGATACCACACAGGAGGCGGCAGCGCTGATTGTCTGCACAGACGGCGAGGGTGCAGACGGGTTTGAGAAGCTGCAAAGCACTGGCGGAAAAGAGCTTTTTGTGGCAGGCACTCCGTCCGCAAATATTGCCAACGAGTACACCGCATATACCAGACGGGAGGACGGGCTGTACGACGTGATGGTGAGCGTGGCAAATTACAGTGATGAGGAGGTTTCGTTCGAGGTCAGCCTGTATGATGAAAATAGTGCTGATGAAAAGCTGGTCGCATTGAAGCAACTGCACTTAATGCCATCGGAGAGTACATTCTGTCTCTTTGAGGCGGTGGAATGGCAAGGGCAGGTGCTCAGCAGCCGTCTGGGCAGTATTTCCTTTTCGGGAGGCGCCAGAGACAGCCTTTTGCGGGATAACATCTCACAGGCGGTAAAAGGGAAGAAACAGCAGCTTCACGGGCTGCTTGTCGGAGAGGGAAACACGTTTCTTGAAAAGGCATATCTTGCTGTGACAGGAGAAAGCATTGCGAAGTCAGCGTCAGATGACGCGCTGATGCGTACCCCTTTAAAAGAAATGGAATACAATGCAGTAATTTACGATGCAGGGACAAAACCTCAGCCAGCGGCGTCAAACCGTCTGGTTTTTGGCGCGCTGGGAGGAAGCGTGACAGAGACGCTCGAAAATGTAATACTGGAAGTAACGGACTGTGATTTGGCAGCGGGGCTGTCTGGCTTTACCGTCGGTGTGAATACTGCATATTGCTTTGATTTGCCAGAGGGGGCGCAGTGTTTTCTGGAATATGATGGACGCTGTGCAGGGTATTATAGGGAGGCGGACGGAGTCCGTGAAATCGTGGTGGGATTTGATATCCGTGAATCAGACTTTCCCCTGCGGGCGGAGTATCCTGTATTTCTTGCCAATGCGATGAACTATCTCACAGATACATCATGGCTTTCCTCAACGGTCTGTTATGCGGGCGAGGAGATCTTGTTGCAGCCGTGGGCAGAGCTGGACAGAACCCAGTTTGACAGCCGCCCTTCCAAAGCAGGCGTTTACAGCATCGGCAAGGAAAACAGCCAAGAGTCTTATGTGGTGCGCTTTCAGACGGCTACAGAGTCCGATGGCAGGAGAGAGGCAGAATCTGTGAGCGGCACAGGCAGGCTTGGGCTTCAGAAGGTCAAGCGGACACTTAGAACACTCTTTTTGATTATTGTGCTGATGCTGCTGGTGTTGGAGTGGGTGGTCTATGTGCGCCAGATGCGCTATCGCGGAAGATTTTATCTGGCAGTGAGAGGCTGCTTGGTATTCTGTATTTTTCTTGCATTGTCTGGAGTACGTTTATACAAGGGAAGCAGCCAGACCGCCACGGTGTTTGTGGTGGATTATTCCAACAGTAATGAGGCACACATTGGGGAGATGGAGGAGTATCTGGCGGAGGCTGTCAGCCATATGCCTGCTGGAAATGTCTATGGGATTGTGACATTTGGAAAAAATACGCTGGTCGAGCAGTTTTTGACAAGTGAGAAGCATTATGCCGGGCTGATGACAGTGCCGGAGAAAACGGCGACAAATTTTGAGGAGGCTGTGTCGAAGGCGCTGATGATGATTCCAGCGGAGTACAGCAAGCGCCTTGTAGTGCTCACAGACGGCAGAGAGACAAGAGGAGACATTCGTAATATGGCGCAGGCGCTGACGGCAAGCCGGGCAGAGTTTCTGACGCTGCTGTTTTCGCAGGAGGAAAAGCCAGACGCCTATATTGACAGCGTAGTTTTGCCGTCGTACCTTTATCCCGGTGACAAGTATTCGATCACGGTGCTGGTGGAGAGCAATTTTGACACGGAGGCAGTTCTTGCGCTCTATGATGGGAGCAGGCAGACAGCGGCGAGCAACGTGCATCTGAACAAGGGACGCAACCGTTTTGTGTTCAGCGCGCAGGTGAATGCAGAGGCTGGAAGAAATTCTATGGAAGCGCTGCGTGTACAGGTGCAGGCACAGGGCGATACCTGCGCGGAGAATGATTCTTATAACGCGTATTCCATCGTGGAGATGCCGCCCCGTGTGCTGGTGATCTCAGGACAGGACACCAATATATCAGGCTTTGCGCCTGTATTAAATGCGGCAGGGTGCAATTACAGCATGGTTTCGGCGCTGAATGCACCCCATGAGATCAATGCCATGCTGGAATACAAGGCGATGATATTGGTGGACACTTATATTGATGAGCTGCCGGACGGGTTTCTGGCAAATCTGGAAACCTACGTAAAGGATTACGGCTGTGGCTTTGTCTGCTGTGGCGGAGAAAACAGCTATGCGCTGGGCGGATACCGCGATACCGTGCTCGAGACGGTGCTTCCAGTGGAGATGCAGCTTAGGAGCTTTAATGAGATTCCTTCAATGGCGATGGTCATGGTAATTGACCGTTCTGGCAGCATGAACAGATCTGTAGATGGCAGACGGCTCACCAATCTGGACATGGCAGTCCGCGCCGCAGAGGTGGCAGTTGACAATCTGGGCGATTCGGACTACGTGGGCATCTTAACATTCGATGACTGGTATCAATGGCAGACAGCGCTTCGGCAGGCAGACGATAAGCAGGCAATCAAGGACCAGCTTTGGCAGATTGAGGAGGGCGGCGGCACGACGATCAAACCTGCACTTAGGGAGGCTTATAACGTTCTTTCAAATAACCCTGCATCTGTCAGACATGTTGTGCTCTTGACTGACGGAATGGGTGAAACGAAAGATTACTCGGATATTATCAGCGATTACGCAGGCAGCGGCATCACACTTTCCACTGTGGCGGTGGGCGAGGGCGCAGACCAAAAAACGCTTGAGCAGTTGGCTGACATGTGCGGCGGCAGGTATTATTATTCGGATAGTTCCAGTGATATTCCGCGGATTTTTGCACAGGAGGTCTTTCTGGGCAGTGACAGCTATATTCAAAATGGAGTATTCTCACTGGCGGTACAGGGTGGACATGAGCTGACGGCAAACCTTTTTGCAGATGGCTGGCCAGCATTGTATGGATATGTTGCCGCGACGCCAAAAACTGCCTCAAATCCAGTGATTGTTTCCGGTGAAAAAGGGGACCCGCTTCTCACTGTATGGCAGTATGGGCTGGGGAGGAGTGTTGCATGGAACAGCGACGTCACAGGGGAGTGGAGTGGCGCTTTTGCTGGACAGGAGGACTATGTACAGCTCTGGAAACGCATCGTGGATTATACCACTGGAAATACGAATTTAGGTGAGGACCGCGTGGAGGTGGTGACAGCGGGAGATCAGACAGAGATTTTGTATCGTACAGAGGATTTTGACAGCGCGACAGAAATCATGGTGACAGTCATAAATCCCAGCGAAGAAAAGACGGAGGAGAGGCTGCGTGCATCGGCGCCGGGAAGCTACAGCGCGAAAATTTCCACACCACAGGCGGGCTTGTATCATTTTACTATACGCCGCACAAAGGGCGGCGAAATCCAGAACTATCTGACAACTGCCGCTGCGGTGCAGTTCTCCGACGAATATAAATTTGATGTGAGCGCAGCGCCTTATTTAAAATTTGCAGAACAGTATGGCAGGCTGCTCACAGGGAAAGAGAAGCTCTGGACACGAATCGCGGCAGGTGAGAGAGCGGGTTATCCGCTGACAAACTGGCTGCTGGCGTTTGCGGTCGTGCTGTTTCTTGCAGATGTGGCGATGCGCCGGCTTCAGTATGTGCCAAAACGGCTGCCCTTCCTAGCGGCTGTCAGACGCAGAAAAGCGCAGAAGCTGGCTGAAAGTACAGCGTATGAAGAAAAAAATGGCGCGGCGCTGGCGGACACAGCACAGGAACCACCTGTTCAAAATACAGCGTCAAAAGCCGGACAGAAGAAAAAGCAGCAAAAGAAGCGCAGACAGTCCGAGGAGACACTAGACACCTCACAACTTCTAAAGAAAAGAGAGGAACGCAGAAGGAGAGATTAGTTTGACAAGTGCGAAGTCTAACGCCGGAAACACCAAAAGGCGGAATGGAGATTAAAATCTAGGGAAAATGAAAAAATCCTGAAAGGATTTGAGACTGCCCTTCGTATATAAAGTGAAATATAAAATTTCACCATCCTGATTTGTACGCCTGCCGAAGCAGGCAGATGGGAGTTAGAGTGAAATATAAAATTTCACCATCCTGATTTGTATGCCTGCTGAAGCAGGCAGATGGGAGTTAGAGTGAAATCAATAATAAAATAAAAATGATGGAGGACAATGATATGAGAAAAATGATGGCAGGAATGGCTGTGATGGCAGTCGCATTTATCATGAGCAGTGCAACCGCTTTGGCGGTAGAAGTGGCAGAGCTTCCCAATAACAATAGTGTGAAGGCTGACATAAGTGCAGCCTGTGTCTACTGTGGTGTTTCCTGCTCGTTTGTGGACGCAGACGCAGACGGAATTTGTGACAATTATGCAGCACAGCTTTGCGGAACAGGCGCAGGCTTTGTGGACGCAGACGGGGACGGAATCTGTGATAATTACGGCACATATGGCTGCGGACGGGGACGTGGCGGGCGCGGTTATGGAAGAGGCAGATGCTGGAGATAGGCAGATACAGACTTTAAGGGGCTGGCGGTTTGATATGATACCTCCTAAGTAGACAAGGTAAATAACCAAAATCTACTTAGGAGGTAATTTTATGCCCAGATATTCGCGTTATACAGCAGAACAAAAAATACAGGCTTGTGAAGACTATCTTTCTGAAGCTCGCTCAATAAGCCAAATATGTATCGATTTAGGGATGTCTTCTAAAAATGGAATGACTATCTATAAATGGGTGGACAAGTATAAGATATGGGGAAGCGATGCTTTCATATCCTTGCCCAAAAATAAATCCTACACAAAAGAGTTTAAGATGCAGGCTGTTGAAGAATACATTTCTGGTATGTCGTCTGTCCGTGAAATAGTTGCGAAATATAACATCGGTTCAAAATCTATGTTAGAGAGATGGATTTTATTATATAATGCCAATAGAGAACTTAAGGATTACAACCTAAACAGGAGATCTATATGGCAGGTGCAAGAAGAAAAACAACGATTGAAGAACGCAGGGAAATCGTTAAATATTGTATTGAACATAATCGTAACTACAAAGAAACTGCAGGCATCTACGATGTTTCATACAGCCAGGTTTATTCATGGGTAAAAAAGTATGATGCTAACGGCGAAGAAGCATTGACTGATAAACGGGGATGCCATAAAACAGATGATGAAGTTGATGAATTAGAGCTTCTCCGTCGGGAAAATGCCCGTTTAAAGAAAAAGCTTGAAGAGAAGGATATGTTAACTGAATTATTAAAAAAAGTGCAGGAATTCGAAAGGATGTGATGCTTGGAAAACTGCGCTATGCTTCAAAATACATGGCAGTAAAGTTTTTCAGTAAAACGAAAAAATGGAGCATTAACTGGATGTGCAAACAACTCGAAATTTCAAGAGCCGCTTACTATAAATGGCTGCATTGGGAAATTCCGAAGTGTGCGTTGAAAAATGTAGAGCTTGCAGAACTTATCAAAGAATACAATGAACGATTTAACCACATTTTAGGCTATCGGAGAATGACATCATGGATAAATCATTTTAACCATACAGATTATAGCCATAAGCGAGTCCACAGGATTATGAAAAAGTTAGGAATTCATGCCGTAATCAGAAAAAAGAAGAAAAAATATACATTGTCTACGCCTGAGATTACTGCTGAGAACAAACTAAAGCGTGAATTTACGGCAAGTAAGCCGAATGAAAAATGGGTGACGGATGTGACAGAATTCAAGGTGCCGCAGGAAAATAAGAAACTGTATCTGAGTGCGATCCTTGATTTATATGACCGATATCCAGTTGCATATGTTATTGGAGCCAGAAATGACAATCGGCTTGTATTGAAAACATTTGATAAGGCGATGGAGGCAAACCCAAATGCAAAACCGCTGTTTCATAGTGACCGAGGTTTTCAATATACAGGCAAAGTATTTCAACGAAAGCTGAAAGAGCATGAAATGGAACAGTCCATGTCACGTGTTGGCCACTGCATTGATAATGGTCCAGTAGAGGGATTTTGGGGGATCATAAAATCGGAAATGTATCAAATGTACAAAATCACGGACGAAGCATCACTCAGGTTTGCAATAAGCGATTACATTCGGTTTTACAGCGAGGAAAGGCCACAAGACAGATATCACTGTAAAACACCATCGGAAGTGCGAAGGGAAGCTTTTTCTGTGGATCTTCCAGCAGAGTATCCAATCCCTGTAAACAAACGAATTCAAAAGTACAAAGAAAAATGGTGTGTATAGAAAAACGACCACACATTACAGGTGGTCGTTCATCAACGTTTCATTTTAGATATTTAACCTGTCTACTTGACAGGGAGCATATCAGTTTAGCAGCCCTTTTCTACATTCTTTGTCAGTTTGAAAGAAAGCGTTTTGCGCTGGTCGGAAGGTATTTTTAGCATTTCCATAATTTTTTCAGCGGGCCAGCCCGTGCTGTCCATCAGATTTCGGATATTGAGCAGCATCATTTCCTGCTGGCCTTCTAGTCGTCCTTCCTGCCGGAATAATTCTAAAGTTTCTGTTTCGTTGTATTCTGTCAGACACATGTCCTTCACCTTCGCTCTGTTTGAGATTAGAAAGTTTCTGATTACAAAGTCTTTGGGCATCTCATGAATAGCCCGGTCAATAGCAGCCTCGATTTTATTGGAAGCATTATCGCTGTTGGAGGCATCGGAAAGGCGCAGGATTACCTCGTCCTCAGTATCATTTTCACCATTGTAAAATACAACGAGCTTTGGCAGCGGGAGTGGCAGCCGCGTTTTGCCTACGGATTCAGTCTTGACGAATGGATGAACTTGTCATACAATTTTCCGGCGTACATAAATTCGCGGACTGGCATATTCGGATTGTATGAGCTTTGCTGTTCATACAATTCCACGGATTAAAATAAAACTAAACAGCCGTGATTTGTACTCTCTGTTTTCATGACTCTTTAACTGTTCGGTCAGTTCATAAATACGCTGTTTTTGTTCCTCATATGTTTGTCTGCTGTCATTTGTATTGTTAGCCATGATGAGCCAGCACCTGCCTTCTTTTATGTCTATTTTTTACGTCTATTTTTTACATTTTTATCATAACAGATTCTGCAAAAGGTGTAAAGTCTTAATATATTTGTGCAAAACACTTGACTTCAAAATCTTACTATTGTAATATTTAATTCTAATAAGTCTTACAAATGTAAGAACAAAAAACAGCACAGCAGGCAGGGAGTGATAAAATTATGATATTTCTGCAAAAAATCCAATTGCACAAGAGGACTTTCCACAGTATAAAAAATAGTGAAAAAGCCAGCACATCTGTCAGAGTTGGTATGCTGCAAGTGGTCTTTGCAGCGCTTTTGGTATTATTACTCTGCCGCTTGTGGGATTTACAGATCGTAAACGGTGAGAAATATGTCCAAGACTATGAACTCAAAATTACCAGAACAATCAGGGACAAGAATACGCGGGGCACGATATATGACTGTAACGGTGAGATTCTGGCGTATAATGAGCTGGCTTACAAGATTACGATGACCGATGAGGGGGCTTACGCCTCAAACCGCGAGCGCCAGCTAATGCTCAACAGCATCATTTACCGTGTTGTGCGAAAGCTGGAAGAAAACCATGAAATTATAAACAATGACTTAAAAATCGCGGCAGGTGCGGACAGTCATTATATATATACGGTATCAGGTGCTGCACTTGCCAGATTTAAGGCAGATATTTTTGGCAAGGCAAACCCGGAGGACATGACGCCAAAGCAGCGGGAAATGAGTGCAGATGCAATGGTAGCGTATCTTTCGTCCAATACAAAGTTTGGACTGTACGGAGAGGGCAGACAGGCATATACTGAGGAAGAGCTGCAAAACTATCAGCTAACTGGTTCCTATACCGCAGGGGAAGTTTTGGCTATACTTGGAATCCGCTACATGCTTTCGCTGAATGACTATAAAAAATATGTGCCTGTCATTGTGGCAGAGGACGTGACAGAACAAACCGCGGCGTATATTCTGGAAAACAGCACTTCACTGACCGGCGTTGGTCTCAGTGAGGATTGGAAACGGGTTTACACAGGCGGCGAGGCATTTTCACATATTTTAGGGTATACCGGAAAGATTTCATCAGATGAGCTGGAACAGTACGCAAGTTCGGATAAAAAATATACAGCGGCTTCCGTTGTCGGCAAGGCGGGCATTGAACAATATCTTGAGAGCCACTTGCAGGGAACGGACGGAGAGCGGCAGATTACCGTCAATAACCGCGGGAAAATCGTCGGTGAGGATACCGTGCTTCAGGAGACTGTGAGCGGCAGGAATGTGTACCTCTCCATTGACAAAAACCTGCAAACGGTGATTTACCGCATTCTTGAGCAAGAGCTTGCGGGGATTCTTGCCAGCAAGCTGCTCAATGCAAAACGTTTTGATTCGTCCCGTATTTCGGATTCCTCCCAGCTTCGCATTCCAGTCTACGATGTATATCTGGCGCTGATTGAGAATCATGTCATTCGTCTGGAAGTCTTTTGGCAGCCAGATGCGACCAGTTTGGAACAAAGCATGGCGGCAGCGCTGGACGCCAAACGAAAGGCGGTGCAGCAGGCGTTGTCGGAAGCACTGTTTCAGGAGACAATGCAGTTTGACCAGTTCTCGGAGGAGATGCAGGCGTATCTGTCTTATATTGTGCAGGAGACGGGGATTATAAAAGAAGATGCGGTTTATCAGATATGGGAAAACCGAAAGGACACCAGTGTCAAAGCACTGTTTATGCGCGCAATTGAAAAGGGCTGGACAGATACTGGGCTTGTGGCTTCGGCGCCGGGATATTATACAACGGAGGAGATGCATGCGCTGCTGGTGGAGATTGTCTTAAAGCAGTTGTCAGAGGATAAGGAATTTGACAAAATACTGTTTCAATGGCTGCTGCTCGAGGACAAGATTACGGGAAAAGATATTTGCAGGCTTTTGTATGATCAGAAAATCTTGTCGGAGACAGATGAGGATTATGAGGACTTCATGTCGGGCAGGCTGGATGCCTATGGATTCATCAAAAAGAAAATAGAGCATTTGGAGATTACACCGGCGCAGCTTGCACTTGAGCCCTGCTCAGCATCGGCGGTTGTGGTGTCACCGCAGACCGGCAAGGTGCTGGCGCTTGTATCCTATCCGGGGTATGACAATAACCGTCTGGCAAACCAGATGGATTCCGCGTACTACAATCAATTGTTAAGAGATTTGTCCCTGCCATTGTATAATCGGGCGACGCAGCAGCTAACGGCGCCCGGCTCAACACTAAAGCCAGTCACAATCATTGCAGGATTGCAGGAGGGCGTGATTTCGCCATCTTCGTCTGTGTTCTGCGACGGTGTATTTGACAAGGTAGAGCCAAGTCTGCGCTGCTGGAAGCACTCAGGACACGGCACGGTGGCAAACGCCCCGACCGCATTGCAGTTTTCCTGCAATGACTATATGTGCGAGATTGCCTACCGCATTGGAGAAAAACAGGGAACAGAATACGCGGACAACACGGCACTGGCCTGTCTGCAAAAGTACGCGGCACTGTTCTATCTTGACAAAAAGTCTGGTATAGAGCTTACGGAGTCCGAACCGCATGTGACAGACCAATACGGCATTCCCTCGGCAATTGGGCAGGGGACACACAATTATGCGACCGTCCAGCTTGCAAGATATGTGAGTGCCATCGCCGCCAATGGAGATGCGTTTTCCCTCTCTTTGATCAAAGGAATTTCCGGGGCAGACGGTGTGATGAAAGAAAATGACGCGGTGCGGATAGGCAGGGTAGCGCTGCCGGCGAGTGTGTGGGATACTGTCCACACAGGAATGCAGCAGTTTGCGCAGAACAATTCGGTGTTAAAAAATATGGGAATCAGCGTGGCAGGCAAGACAGGAACTGCGCAGGAAGCAAAGAACCGCCCCGACCACGCACTGTTTGTCGGGTATGCGCCTTGTGACCAGCCGCAGATTGCAGTGGCAGTACGAATTGCAAATGGATATGGCTCGTCCAACGCGACAGAAGTGGGCAAAAATATTTTTGAATATTATTTTGATTTAAAGAGCCCAGAAGAACTTTTGACAGGCAAGGCGGTGCAGGCAGATAATACTAGTACAGATTAGGACAAATTAAGGTAGTTTAGAACAGAATGGAGGGGAACTGTACATGAAAAGACAATATTTTACTCAAAAGGCATTATGCTGGATTATGCTGTGGGGGCTGGTTTTGGGCGGCTGCGCCCGCAGTACGGACATAGAGAAAAATAAAGAGAAAGAGAATTTGACCAAGGAAATGGAAACCGTACAAGAATCTGAGAGCCTGATACAGACAGCACTCGATACAGAAAATGACAATCCAGAGGAGCCAGCAAGTACAGACCAGCAGAAAAAAACAGAAGATAGTATTTTAGAAGCTGACTGGTCCGCTTACTTTGGCGAATTGAACGGGGCAGCAGTGATTTATGACGCTGCGGACAGTCAGTACACACTATATAATACAACGCTTGCCACAACACCACGGCCGCCATGCTCTACCTTCAAAATTGTCTCGTCCTTGATTGCACTGGAAAACGGTTTTCTTAAACCAGAGGATTCTACGAGGACATGGAGTGGCGAGATATTCTGGAATCAGGACTGGAATCGTGATATCGGCTTTCAAGATGCCTTCCGCACATCTTGCGTCTGGTATTTCAGGGAATTAATTGATACAGTCGGACAGGAGACCATGCAGTCAGAGCTGAACAGGCTTCACTATGGCAACTGCGATATTTCCGACTGGGAGGGGCGTCTCAACACCAATAACAATCATCGTGCGTTGACGGGCTTTTGGCTTGAATCGTCTCTGCTCATTTCTCCCAAAGAACAGACAGAAGTGATGGCGCGCATTTTTGGGGAGACTTCTGTCTATTCAGAACAGACAAGGGAGACACTGCGGCAGGTGATGCTGGTGGCAGAGCAGGACGTACCGCCAGTCAAAATCTATGGCAAGACTGGAATGGGCAAGACCGGCGGTGTCACGGTTGACGCATGGTTTACAGGCTTTGCGGAGAAGCCGTCGGAGGAGAAAACTGTTTATTTCTGCGTGTACCTTGGCAGGACAGACAATCAGAATGTCACCAGCGCTGCGGCAAAGGAAATTGCAGTCCGACTTGTGTCCGATTACTTAGTTCCAGAGTCCTAACGCCTCAAGAACCTCAAATGCCAGCGCGGTCGCAGCAGTGCCGTCTGCATCTTGCTCGTTTTGAATGTTGACCGCAAAATAATATGTCTTTCCATCTTTTTCGAGATATCCAATAAACCAGCCCAGAACGTTTTGCCCGTTTTCTTCACCTGTGCCCGTTTTTCCATACAATGTGGCATTTTCAGCAGTGTGCAGGCGGATAGAAGCTTTGACTGCCTCAACGTTCTGGGGGGCAAATCCAAACTGGTTTTCATCAAATTTTCTCAACAGCTCTACTTGCTCAATGGGGGAGATTAACAGGGAGGAATCGCCCCAGTAAGATGCCAGATTCCCGCCGACAGTCTGGTTTCCATATCCAATCTTGCGGACAAAGTTTTGAACAGCTGGCAGTCCTGCGCTCTGGTCGAGCGTCTGAAAATACCATGTCACAGAGTTCTGCATTGCGGTCTGTAAGGTCTGGTCTGCGTTCCACGTATCATAGCGGTAGTTTTGCCCGTTCCACGCGAGCTGTGATTCTTCGGGAGAAATCAGTCCAGCTTCCAGCCCGAGCAGGGCGCTGTAAATCTTGTAGGTAGAAACCGGGGCTACGCGCGTGGCTGCGGTTTCTTTGTGATAGATACGCCAAACGTCAGAAGCGGCATCGTACAAGACAAAACTGCCGTGATTTTGACCGAAGGCGCTGTCAAGATGCAGCGGTACAATCGTTTTTTCTTTTTCCTGAAAATCATAATAGCTGCTGCCGGCGGCATGAATTGTCAGAAGCGGCACAAAGCCAGATAATAATACAGCGAGCATTAGGTAAATGGCAAGACCATACAGACCTTTTTTGCGCGTCGCTGGCTGGTAGGCGGCAATGTTTAGGATCCGCTTTTTCATCTGCGCCATCGTTCCGCCGATGCCGGCAGCAAACGGAGACGGCAGGCGGGAAATTTTTTCGGCAAAATTAATCAGTGTGTTTCCATACGCCTCATAATCACCGGCTTCCAGCATGTTGAGTACGGAAGTATCACAGGCGACCTCACGGTCATTTTTCATCTCCCGCAATGCATACCACACAACAGGGTTGAACCAATAAAGCACGTTGGCAATACAGGTGATATAATTAACCAGTGCATCTTTGTGTTTGTAGTGCTGTAGCTCGTGCAGCAGCATATACCGTATTTCCTTGGAAGGACAGTCAGATATCAGGTGAATCGGCAGGAGAATGCATGGTCTAAAAAATCCGGCAATGACAGGAGATTTCAAGAATGCAGTGCTGTAGACGGGGATATATTTCTTGATGTGCATCTCCGCCAGACAGTCACAATACAGCCTGTGAACCGCAGGATTTTGCAGCGGGAGTGCAGACTGTCTGATTCTGTGAAAAGAAAGGACAGACCGCACAAGCCAGACAACCATGCCCGCGATGCCAGACAGCCATAGAAGCCACAACAAAGAACCGATGCCAGAAGGGGTTTTGCTGCTGACAGTGACGCCCAGTTCATTGATCCAGACAGCGGCGTTTGCCGGCTGGAGGGCGGCGGTCACTGCGGCGGCAGGCTCTGCTGGCACAGCTGGCGCCTTCTGCAATGCAAGATTGATTTTCTGAACAGGCAGGAAGGGGACGGCGAGCAGGCCAAGCAGCAGAAACCACAGGTTATACTGCATTCTGCTCGACAGGCTGTTGCGCAGCAGGCGCTTTCCGACGAGAAGTGCACCGATGATGCCGCTGATTAGGAGGTTGCACAGCAGGAAGCTAGGCATAAAATGGTTCATATTCAGCCACCTCCTTTTTCGTTGGAAGCCTTGGACAAGAGTGAGCGCAGTGTGTCAAGCTCGTTTTCTGACAGGCGGTCATGCTCGAGATAGGCGGACAGCATGGCAGAGAGATTGCCGTTATAAAACCGTTTGAGGAACGATGTGCTCTCGTGATTGATATATTCCTCCTCGCCCACCAGCGGAGTGTACACAAACACGCGGCTCTGCTTTTCGTAGGTAAGGGCGCCCTTGGTCACGAGGCGCTTGATGAGGGTCTGGATTGTTTTGGGGCTCCATGTGGTCGTTTTCACAAGGCGGTCTGTTATTTCGTTCGTGCTGATGGGCGCGTGCTGCCACACTACCTTCATCACTTCAAACTCGGCTTCGGAAATCTGGGGTAAGGATTTCATGGCAGATTCCTCCTAAGAAGATGTATCGACGAGCACAATGCTGGAATCTCCAAGCTGTGCCTGTGCAACGACGGCGGCAGATAATTTCTGGAACGAGTTGTAGGAGGACGTGGCGCCAGTCAGTGCATCAATGGTGCCCTCGCCCTGCTGCTCTTGCAACTGGCTGGCATAGTAGCGGGTGTACTCGTTGGGATAGGTGCCATTGGAGTGCAGCATTGTCTGCATATAGTTGCTGTCCCAGCTTTTGATAAAGCCGCTTGCGTTCTCTGCATTGTACTCTACAGAGACGATGCTGCCGCCCTTGACCATGATGGTGATGTACTCCTTCCAGCCGTGGCTGAACTCGGCTGCCTGAGCGGTATAGTAGCCGTCTTGAAGTTCATTTTCTGTTGTTTTAGAGCCGCAGGCTGTCAGCAGTGCTATGAGCAGCACTGACAGCAGCGACAGGCGTAGTTTCAGTTTCATGTTTCTTGTTCCCCCTTGACTACAAATTTTTTGACATGCGCTTGCAGCACTTCGGCTTCCCGCGCAAGCAGTCCGCTGGACTGTTCGATTTCGCCGGCATTTTGGAGATTTTGGTCTGCGATGCCGGAGATGGTCTCAATCCGTTCGTCCATGATTGCCAGTGCGTTCTCCTGACCTTGGACAGCCACAACAAGGCTGTTTGAGATCGTGCTGATCTCGTCAGAGACAGCAGAGATTGCTTGGAGTGATGTGGCAGTGTCAGCAGTCAGTTTGACACCTGTGTGAATAATCGAACTGGTGTGTGCGACCATCTCCGTTGCGTTTTGGGCAGCTTCGGCACTCTTTTCGGCAAGGTCTTTGACTTGGGCTGCCACGACGGCAAACCCTCTGCCAGCGGTTCCTGCACGGCTTGCCTCGATGGAGGCGTTGAGCGCAAGGATACTGGTCTGGAATGCGATATCTTCGATTACTTTGGCGATTTTTGTAATCTCCTCAGCGTTGGCATTGATGTTGTCCATCGCGCCAGAGAGAGAGGACATATGAGTGTTCGCGTCTTGGATACACTGTGCGATTTCTGATGTCTTGCTGCGGGTCTGGCTGGTGCTCTCTGAGACGCTGCTCAGTTGTTCTTTTACATGCGATACTTCACAGACCAGCGCTTCTGTAGACAGGTTTTGTTCTACGGAAGCCTGATGTAACTGGCTGGACTGTCCATTTAACTCCTCGGACATATGGGCAAGCTGTGAAGTGGTATTGCGAAAGCCCGCGATGGTCTCATTCATGGACTTTAAAATCGTCCGCAGGCTGTTGCGGATTAAGGTGAAATCCCCCTTGTAGTCTACTTGGGGACTGACACAGAGATTGCCGTTTGCCATATTTGTCAGCACATTTTGAATATCTGATATGTAATTGTTGATGCTCTCCACCGTACTGCCCAGCGTCAGCGTCAAAATCTCCAGTTCATCTCTGGTGCGGACTGGCGTCACAGTTGTGTGCAGGTCGCCATTGGAGAGCGAAACCATGCGGGTTGTCACCTGTTTGACTGGGCGCGAGATAGAGCGTGCCAGATGCAGTACCAGCAGAATAGACAGGACGAGCATAACCAGCGTCGCAGCGATCGCGACAAACATGGCGCCATTGATCGTGTGGCCGTAATCCGCCTCGGGTATATGCAGCACCAAAGACCACTGTGTGCCGCGGATTGGAGAAAATGCGACCAGAATATGCTCCCCGTTCACCGGAAATTCTGAGGCGCCAGTCTCCCCGGAAGTGATGCGGCTGAGCGTCTCAGTATCCTCGCCGCCAAGCTGGGAAAGCGTGCTTCCAGCCAGAATCAGTGACTGGTCTGGGTGGCCGGTGATATTGCCCTTGCGGTCAACCATATATGCTGTACTGTGCTCCCCGATATTGATGCTGTCCATCACATCGTTGAGCGTGTCATATTTGTAGACGCCTACGACGTACAGTGTTGTCTCGCCGTTTTCTTTTACAGGCATACCCATCGTGATGCCCAGTTTTTCCTGAAAAACAGTGGAGGCGCTGGTGGTAAAATTGTCAGTTTCTTTCAGGAGTGCAAAAAAGTCATCGTCCAGACGCTCAGGCGCTCCGTCGATGCCTTGAATGAATTGCCCGTCCAGATCATACAGTGCGATGGTGTGCAGCTCATAGATTTCGGCAGTCTTTGCTAGGAGCTCTGCGCGGTTTCTGCGGGTGGCAGCAGCATCTGGGGCAGCGTTTTCGAGTGTGACAGTCTGCATCTGTGCGTCTCCTGCAAGCGTCATCATGCGGTCTGCAAGCATATGAATGTTCGCCTCGACCGTTTTGGCAGACTGGCGTGCCATCGGCTGCAAGCTGTCCAGCAGGATATTTGTTGCCAGATATTGCAGGGAAAGTGCCATGATGCCACAGCATACAATCACTAACAAGAGGATGTTCAGGGTGGTGTTTCTCAATATTCTTCCATTTAGGCTTCTTCTTGGTCTGCGAAGCTGGAAGCTGGTGTTGTTTCCGGTCACGATTGATTCTCTCCTTTTTGACTTTTTTTCATCTTTGAATTTTTACATAATAAATAAAAGCCCGTGTATGCTACTGGCAAAAAAGAGTGCGCGCTCTTTTTTCCAATGGATCAGGTGCTTTGACTATAGTATATCACAAATAGCAGCAGAAAGAAAGCTCTTTTCTTATGAAAAATTACTTGAAAAAATACTTGATTCTTTTCCGGTACAGACCGATATAACATGTAGAGAAATCATTGTAGTAACATAGGACAGAATTTTTTAATAGAAACAGGGGTGGAGTATGAATATTTCTTTAAACAGTTTGAGTACAAGTGTGTTCTCTTGCTTTACACAAAATAATGCCTATCAGCTCAAGAGCACCGAGGAGAAGATGGAGCGTATCCAGAAAACGCAGTCGCAGATAGATTTTTTTGAGGGAAAGAAGGCTGAACTCAAAGACATGCACTGCAATACGCTCGATGAGATTGCGGAGAAGCTAGCATTGTACAACAATTATAACGATCAGATCGACGCAGTGAAAAAGCAGTTTAATTATGAACAGATGATGCACTGCATGGACGAGGCAGAGGAGCTTGGCGAGAAGATTGCCGAGGCAGCAGAAGATCTCGAGCCAAAGACTGCCGACGAGAGACGCGAGGAGATTGCGAAGGAAGCGCTTGGCGTGGAAGATGAAGGTATCCTTGATGAGATGCTCGATGAACTGCCAGAGGAAACACTGGAAGATTCATTGGAGGAAACGCTGGAGGAGGTACTCAAAGACAGCCAGTCAATGAAGGAGGCATTAGAGGAAGAACTGCCAGAGCTCATGGAGCAGGAGAAGCTGACGCAAATGTATCTTGACAGACAGTATGTTCCATTTGACACCAAGGCATAAAAGGGGATAGAACTTCGTACATGCTGAAAGAAGAGAAGAAGGAAGAGGGCGTCAGATACAAAAATCCGGCAGAATATGAGAAATATATCCGAAGAACATATGATTGCATGAAGGCGGATACCTATCAGGTAGAAATCAGTGAACGCCTGTATTACAGGGCGACAAAGGACAAGAAGATTGAGCAGTGGCTAGAGGACAATCTCAATCAGTTGTCTTACTGTATGGAAACCTTAAACAGCATCGTCACTGTCACAGGCGGCTGCCTAGTTCATTGTATCTGTCATATGATCAATTACAATAATATCAGCACTGAAATCTTTGCATCAGACAAGCTCAGCGAGCTTGGGCAGCTCTGTGAGGCGCATACCTGCCATTCGGTGATCCGAACAACGAATGTCTATGAGATCGAGGAGCAACTGCATTATAATAGTATATTCTGGACATCTGAGGCGGAGAGTGCAGGGTTTAAGGCAAAGGCGTAGGAAACTTAAAATCAGGGAGGGATGAAGAATGAGTACTATTTCGGCGGGAACACCCGTTGTTGCAGAGAGCGTTGCTACCTATTATAATACGTCCAGAAATAAAGGGGCAGGCGAGAAGAAAGAGGAGATCTCCATAACCAAGAAAGAGGACGCCAAGGAGACGGAGAAAAAGACAAAGGTTGGCGGCAGGACAATCGGAGAGCCAGCGCTGAGTGAAAATGCTGCAAAGTATTACGCAGAGCTCAAAAAGAAATATGGCAATCTGGACTTTATTCTCGTGAGCAGGGACCAGAAGGAATTTGCCAAGGCAAATGCATCAAAATACTCGAACACGCACAAGATGGTCGTACTCATTGACGAGGATAAGATCGAGCGCATGGCGGAAGATGAGAATTACCGCAAGCAGTATGAGGGGATTATCTCAAAGGGTGCGAGCGGGCTGTCACAGCTAACCAACAAGCTTGCCAACATGGGGCTGAGCGTCAAGAGCTGCGGCATCAATGTGAATGACAACGGCGCAGCGTCGTTCTTTGCGACGATGGACCAGTCGTTTAAGGCGCAGAACAAGGCTGCCCAGCAGCGTCTGGCAAAAAAGAAGGCGGCGAAAAAGGCAGAGGAGAAGAAAGCGGCAAAGAAAGAGGAAGAACAAAAGCGGCAGGAGAAACTGGAAGCAGGCAGAGAGGAACGCAGGGTAATCCGGGAGGAATTTCTGGAAGGGGACGCGGACTACGAGGAGGAGATCACATTTACCGCAGACTCTGTTGAAGATTTGCTTCAGCAGATTGAAAATGCCGGTAACTTATACCGCAGAGATATTTTGTCAGACCATGAAAGACAGCTTGGACGGGGCGTTGACTTTGTGGTATAATGTCGGTAGACATTATACTTGCCCGAATGGGCATGCACTTGCCGTAATTGCATAGCAATTATGGTAAATATTTTCAGAGGATAGCCAGATTGACAACCAGATAAAGAATCCAAGTGACACCCGTGTCAAATGATGGTATACTAAATGTAACTATTTCGCAGAACAGCGGAGTAGTTACATTTTTACTTTTATGCACAGACCCGTGCAGAGAACTATGCCAGCAGGCATTCAAAAACAAAGGAGGAATTTACAATGAAAGGAATAGGAACTTTGATTACTGTAATCGTAGTAGTTATACTTTTGCTCATATTGTTGTGTATGGGATACGTGAAGGCGCCGCCCGACATGGCGTTCATTATCTCTGGAATCAAGAAAAAGTCAAAGGTCGTGATCGGAAAGGCGAGCATCAGAATCCCATTTTTTGAGCGCCTCGATAAGCTCAATCTCAGACTGATACCAATAGATGTCAAGACAAGCAACGCAGTGCCGACAGCCGATTATATCAACATCAATGTCGATGCTACAGTCAATGTCAAGATCAGCAACCAGCCGGACAAACTAAGGCTTGCCGCTGAAAATTTTCTAAATAAAAATACAGAGTATATCGCCAATGTCGCAAGAGAAGTTCTCGAGGGAAATGTGCGTGAGATTGTAGGCCGTATGCGCCTTGAGGAGATGGTCTCAGACCGCCAGAAATTTGCAGAGCTCGTCAAGGAGAATGCAGAGCCAGACTTGGCGGCGATGGGGCTTGACATTATCAGCTTCAATGTGCAGAATTTTGTCGATGGGAATGATGTGATCGAGAATCTTGGTATTGACAATATCGTCAAGATCAAGAAGGCAGCGGCTATCGCGAGAGCAGAGAGTGAGCGCGATATCAAGGTGGCGCAGGCAGCGGCGGACAAAGATTCGAATGATGCGGCAGTGGCAGCGCAGACGGAGATTGCAAAGAAGCAAAATGAGCTTGCCATCAAGAAGTCTGAGCTTCAGATGGAGGCAGACACCAAGAAGGCGATGGCAGATGCCGCGTATGAAATCCAGAAGGAGGAGCAGCGAAAGACCATCGAAATTACCACTGCAAACGCCGATATCGCAAAGCAGGAGCGTGAGATTGAATTAAAACAAAAGGAAGTGGCAGTAAAAGAGCGCGCACTCGAGGCGGAGGTAAAGAAGCAGGCGGAGGCGGAGAAGTACGCAGCGCAGCAGAAGGCGGACGCGGCACTGTACCAGCGGCAGAAAGAGGCGGAGGCGCAGCAGTTTGAGGCGCAGAGAATCGCGGAGGCAAAGAAGGCACAGGCGGAGGCTGACCGCTATTCAAAAGAGCAGGAGGCGCAGGGAATCCGTGCATTTGGCGAGGCGGAAGCAGCGGCAGTGCGGGCGAAGGGTGTCGCGGAAGCCGAGGCGATACAGGCAAAGGGGCTTGCGGAGGCCGAAGCGATGGAAAAGAAAGCGGAGGCATACGCGAAGTACAATAAGGCAGCCGTGGCCGAGATGATGATCAAGGTCCTTCCTGACATCGCCGGAAAGATTGCAGAGCCGTTATCCCAGATCGACAAGATTACGATTATCGGCGGCAGTGACGGCTCAAACGGCGTTGACCAAGTGGCGGGGAATGTGCCTGCGGTGATGACGAAGCTGTTTGAAGCGATGAAGGAGACGACAGGAATTGATTTAGCCAATATTATCAATGCAGAATCCTATGACGCAAAAGTCAACAGGAATATTACAGTGAACGGGCTAGAGGGGGTGAACCTGACCGTGAACCAGCCGTCTGGGTATACAGAAGAAAAATAGTGTTGCAGTTTATTGAATTGTATAGAAATTGTATAGAATTTTCAGAAAATAAGCGCCAATATATAAACATTTTGCGCAGACTTACCGATATATATTACGTAAACAATCATGAAACATACAGAATTTTACAGCAGATATAATTTTTAAAATATTTTAAGAAAGGATATGGAAACACAATGAATATAAACAGTTCAAAAAATGCACTGATACGGTCAAGAAATCTGAGAAGCGCTAAGAGAGCACGGGCGGGAAGGGTGATCAGCAGCAAGACTTCAAGCGCAAGCACCAGCTCGCGGATACGGTCAAGCGCATCGGCAAGAAGAGGAAGTTCAACAGCAACGATGACGCAGACAAAGCAGCTTGCAATGTATGAAAAGATGGAAAAGTCTGCGTATAACATTCAGGTCAATGTTGAGAAGCTGCTCAAGATTGGCAATATGTCCTATACTGAGGACGAGGCAGGCAAGACTGCACAGGAGAATGACAAGAAGATTCTTATGGATGGAATCGAGGATTTCGTATCAGATTTCAATGAGGTGTACAATGATCTGTGTGATATCGGTGGCGTGTCCAACCTTGCTTATAAAAAGACCCTTGACAGCATTGTATCTGCAAATGAGGACGCTCTAAAAGCGATTGGCATCACGGTTTCAAAATCCGGTGAGCTTGTCATAGACCAGAAAACACTCGAAAATGCAGATCTCGAGAAGGTGAAAGAGGTATTTGCAAAAGAGGGTGGTTTTGCTGAAAAGATCAGCAAAAAGATGGTAAACATAGAAGATGGCGCAGCCAACAGTCTTTCCACGTTGAGCAAACTGTATGGCGCAACCTCCACGTACAATAAATACGGCGCAAGCAATTCCTATTTTAATGGAAATGGTAATTACAATTTTAATTATGGGAATTATGGCAGCAATAGTGGATGGTACTTCTGATCATAAAACGCTCCTAAATAATCCTAAATAAATTCCAAAACAAAAGAAGCAGTTGTTTGATGGCTGCTTCTTTTGTTTTGGAATTAACGTTCAAATTTCTGCTGTTCTTTTTTCGTCTTTTTGTTCTCATACATTATTTTATCTGCACGATTGTAGGTATCTTCAAGATTTTTATCGGAATCAGGCGAGTATACAGCACAACCATAGGCAATCTGCATTTTCATTCTCTGATTTTTGTTTTCACGGTTGGAGGCATCGACGCTTGATTCCAGCATTGCCATGTAGTGTGTCATGTCTATTGAGGAAGCCTTCTCAATCAATGCCACAAATTCATCGCCGCCGACGCGGTAGCATCTGCCGATTCCGTTAAAGATTTCATAGATAATCTTGGCGCAGCTCTTGATATAGAGATCACCCGCGCTGTGCCCATATGTATCATTTGTGTATTTTAGATTGTTCAGGTCAAAGTCGATGACTGCCACATCTGCCGGATTTTCCGATAATCTGGCAAAATCCACATTAAAGCAGGTTCTGTTGTGAAGCCCTGTCATCTGGTCTGTGTAGGCAAGTGTCTGGTAAGCGTTTGCCTCCTGTCCCATTTTCATGAGCGAAGCAGACTCCCGCGCAGAGGACAGGCCAAGCACAATAATATAAGTAAGGAAGCCTAAACGTCCAAAAGTGTTGCCGTCCCATGAGCCCGAATAAAAGCCTATAATATCCATCAGAAGTGTGATGGAACAGACGACGATACAGACCATATGTACTTTGATCGTGTGGGAGTGAACCCCGTTTTTCATCAGCAGATAGGACTGAATCATGACAAGCAAGGCAAGCAGGCACATCATGACATGCGTTGTCCACAAGGTCTCCCTCAAGTCTGCAATGCCCGTAAATTGAAGCGTCATACAGATGATGATCTGTAGAAGGTTTATCTCGCAAAACCAGTTCCAAATCTTGCTGTCGTCCTCATAAAAGGTCTGGACAAAGACTGCAAACGGAAGTGACAGCAGCATGAGCGACAGGAACGCAAGATAGGAGGTCACGAGGTTGTTTTTTAAAATAAGGGTCGTGATACTGCACTCGTTGATGGACCACATGGACAAAAATAACGAAAAAATGCCTAATTTTAATAACTTTCCACTCGTATTAATATTTCGTGATACAAATAGATGGTATGCCACCAGTACAAAGCCGAGCACAAACATAATGATGCAGAGTGCAAATGGCAGGATATTCTTAGTGATAATGTGAGCAGGGAGTGAAAACTCATTGCCCACGTAAAAAACAGGTATATTTTTCTGGTAAGCCTTGTAGGGGCTGGTAAATACAATTTCGAGCCGGTTGGTATTGTATGGAAGATTGATAAAATTCCAGCAGTAGCCCGGCGATTCCGACAAGGGATTGTTGTTGGCGACCGGATACTGGTAGATCAGCGTACTGCCTACATATACCTTTATATTTTGATGAACTGTGTAAAATGCAAGGACATTGCCCACAGAGGCATCTACAGAGAGCGTGCCTGAGACAACAGTTTTCTTCATGTACATATTTTGGGTGTAATCAGTCCACTCTGTCACCGCGTAGGCAGACTGCTGCTGGCGGGTATCTGTTGCTTTGTCATAAAAATAGATGAATAACAGAAAGATGCAGATGGCAATGCAAGCCAGCGCATACACTATAAAATTTCTCTTCTTGATACCTTCATTCATTTGTAGTCCCGCTCCTGCTAAATAAGATAAATACATTATAACATATTCACGGGTATAATCCATTTAAATTTTGTAAAAATAGAACTTTGTACAAAAAATAAATGAAAAATATGGCAAAATGTACATATGCCCTTGAAATATGTGCAATGATTTTTTGTCATACTGCTTGCAATAGCAAAATAAATGGTGGATAATTAGAGTAAAAGGTGGCATGGGGATTATTAGTAAATGTAGATTTGGAGGGGATTCATATGATTTGGAATGAAGCGAGAGAGTGTATGAGCCGTGATCAAATGACTGATTTGCAGGGAAAACATCTGGTAAAACTTGTGGGGTATATGTACCGCAATGTGGGGTATTACCGGAAAAAAATGAAGAAGCTGGGGCTTGAGCCCGGGGATATTCATGGAATGGAAGATTTGGGCAAACTCCCGTTTACGACAAGCGAGGATTTGCAGGACGCCTATCCGAATGGTATGTTTGCAGTGCCGACGAGCAAACTTGTCAGATATGGCACACTCGACAGCGTATCAGGGGCAGAACTCATTGTTGGCTATACACAAAATGATCTGAATCTCTGGAGTGAGTGCATGGCGCGCTCGTTTGCAATGGCGGGACTAAACAAAAATGATGTGATTCAGATTGCATACGAGCCCGAGAACTGGGCAGAAGGGCTGGGATTGCTTTCTGGAGTAGAGAAGCTTGGCGCAACAGCAATCCCAATGCCCGCAGACCAGAAAAAGGATTTGATGTCCTCGATTCGCAAGTTTCATATGACAGGGATTATAGGAACTCCATCTTATCTGATGTATTTGGCGCGCATGATAGAAAAAAAGGGCATGAGCGGCGGCGTATTGAAGGCAGCAGTCTGCGGCGGGGCATTCTGGACAGACAAGACACGCAAAAAGATTCAGAATGCAATCGGCATCAAAATGTATGACATTTATGGAATGGACGAGCTGATGGGGCTTGGCGTGGCAGGCGAATGCAAATGCCAGAAAGGAATGCACGTGCAGGAGGATTATTTTATTGCAGAAATTCTGGATACAGAAACACAGACCGCGGTGGCAGACGGCATGTTGGGGGAGATTGTTTTTACAACGCTTCAGAAACAGGGCGTCCCACTGATTCGCTTTCGGACGATGAACATTACAAGAATCAATCATGAGAAATGCGAGTGCGGCAGAACGTCGGCAAGGATTGACAGAATATGTGCCAGAACAGAGGATATCGTGTATATCCGTGGAAACAGTATTCTGCTATACAGTATCGAGAATGCCTTGTCAGAACTGCGGGAAATCAAGGCTTGTTATATCGTGACGATCAAGAAACAGCATGGTCTTGACGTGGTGGAGGTGCGCATCGAGAGCAAGCGGATTCAGGAGCTGCTGCAATCGGATAACGGAGAGTCCGTGAAGCAGCGTGTAGAAGCTGTTGTGGGCAAAATCATAGGCATGAAACCCAAGGTCTATATTCATGAAGGGGAGATGACGCGGCTGTATAACAGAAGAAAAGTGATCATAATTGATGAGCGGAGGTTCTAAAACAGTGCAGAATCGCTTAAAAAGGAGTAAAAATTTTACGTTGAAAAAAGTATTAAAATAGTATAAAATAATAGATAGGTAATTGTCGGAAAATAATAAACGAAAGGAGAATTACTGTGAAAAAGAAATTATTAGTGGCAATACTATCTGTTTCTTTGTTGGCTACAGGGCTTATGGGCTGTGGAAATACAAAAAGTGGTGAGCAGGCTGAAAGTGCAGAGGCGGAGACAGAGCAGGAAAATCAAGGAGAGCAGTTGGAATCTGGGAAAGTGGCACTGCGCATCTGGGTCGAGGAGGCAAATATTGAGAATTTGCAGAAGATGATCGACAGCTTTGAACAAAAGTACGCAGGACAAGCTGATTTTGAGATCACGATCGAGCCCAAAGGGGATGCGGATACCAGAAAAAATGTGCTGAGTGATATTCATAATGCGGCAGATATTTTTTCGATGGCAGATGACCAGCTTTACAGTCTGATCGCAGGTGGAGCACTTTCGCCCGTGGTGAATCAGGTAGACGTGAAGGGTGCGAATCTGGAGGATGCGGTGGATGCAGCATGTTATCAGGACACTTTGTATGCATATCCTTACACGGCAGATAATGGTTATTTCTTATATTATGACAGGGACTATTTGTCTGACGCAGATGTTCAGAGCTTTGACCGGATCCTTGAGGTGGCAGCCGAGAATGAAAAGAAGGTATCAATGAAGCTGAATTCAGGATGGTATCTATATACATTTTTTGGAAATACTGGACTTGACTTTGGCATCAATGACGATGGGGTGACAAATCATTGTAATTGGAATGCTACAGAGGGCGCTGTCAAAGGCGTTGATATTGGTGAGGCACTGTTGGCGATCGCGACACATCCCGGTTTTGTGGCACAGGAGGATACAGCGTTTGTAGAGGGTGCGAAAAATGGTACTTGTATTGCCGGAATCAGTGGTGTTTGGAATGCGGTTGCGATTGAGGAGGCATGGGGGAAGAATTATGGCGCTTGTAAACTTCCTACATATACCTGTAACGGGCAGCAGATTCAGATGGCATCCTTTAAGGGGTATAAGATGTTCGGTGTCAATGCATATTCTGATCATCTGGCTTGGGCGCACAAACTGGCGGATTGGATCTCAAATGAGGAGAACCAGATGCTGCGTTTGCAGGAGAGAAGTCAGGGACCGTCCAATGCCGTCGCGGCAGCCTCTGATGCAGTCGGAAATGTTCCGGCATTAGCGGCAGTTATCGATCAGGCACAGTATGGAGTACTCCAGCGGGTAGGAAACAGTTATTGGGATGCATGCACGAGTTTTGCAGATACGCTGGCAGCGGGAAATCCAGACAATGTGCCGATGCAGGATTTGATGGACAGGCTTGTGAAAGGCATCACTGCTTCAGTGGTTCAATAAGGAGGGAATAAAATGAGCAAAATGAACAATAAGATGCGGTTGAGCATAACGATCATCATTTTAGTTCCGGTTTTTATTCTCGGAGCACTGGCGATTTTCTCAAACACTGCGGCGATCAGTAACTTGAAGAAAGTTAACACGACGGCGATGACAATCTCGAATGAGCATATGGTCAATATTTCTGATCTCAGTGAGATTGAAAAGGAATTGCAGGAGATCCATAAGAAGGCGCTCTCCCATATTATTGCTACAGATTTGGATACATTGATTGCCACTGTGGCGGAGGTGCGTGCCGAGCAGGAAATCCTTGACAATTATCTGATCGAATATAAAGACAATCTGTCAGAGGAGGATGCCGGTGCATACAATACGATCGTATCGAATTATGAGACGATGAAATACGAGATTGCGAATTTGATGGCATTCAGTGGAAATGCGGAGAAGGAAAAGGCATTTGCGCTCGCAAACAGTACGATCAAGCAGTGCAGCGATGAGATGCAGCGTCAGGTGGAAGGCATGATGGTGCGCGCGCAGGAGAGTGCGTCGCAGGCGAGTGATGCGCTGACAGCAGAATATAACAAGGCGGTTTTAAAGAATACCATTATCGTAGTCCTCAGTGTGATTGCACTGCTGATCACACTATACAGTGTATTTATTTTGATCATTCGAAAACTGATCGTTGCAAATCATGAGATCAATGACATAATCCGGGGCATTGACCAGAGTGAGGGCGACTTGACAAAGCGTATCAGTATCTTGTCCAATGACGAGATTTCGGATTTGGGAAATGGTATCAATACCTTTATGGGTAAGTTGCAGAGTATCATGAAAATGATCATTGAAAATTCCAGAAAACTCGAGGAGGTTGTCAGTGAAGTGCAGGAGAGCGTCAGGACCTCAAATGACAGTGCCTCTGATCTGTCAGCAGTTACGGAAGAGCTCTCGGCAACCATGCAGGAGGTTGGGCATTCTGCGACGATCATCAACCAGAATGCGGACTCTGTGCGCAGCGAGGTTGAGATGATTGCGGACAAATCCAACAGCATTAATGAATACTCCAAGAGAATGAAAGAAAATGCGGATAAGATGGAGTTAGATGCAAAGACAAACATGCAGGAAACCAGCACAAAAGTGCAGGAGATCCTCGAGGTGTTAAATCAGGCGATCGCGGACAGCAAGAGCGTAGAGCAGGTCAATGGACTGACAAATGACATTTTGAAAATCTCAAGCCAGACCAATCTGCTCGCATTAAATGCGTCGATTGAGGCGGCGCGTGCAGGGGAAGCCGGAAAGGGCTTTGCAGTGGTCGCAGATGAGATCAGACAGCTTGCGGCATCGAGCCGTCAGACGGCAAACCGCATTCAGGAGATCAACAGCGTCGTGATCAATGCTGTACATAATCTTGCAGGTCATTCGAATAATCTTGTGGAATATATGACGGATTCGATTCTGCCGGAATTTGAGAATTTTGTGACCAGCGGAGAGCAGTACAGGGATAATGCCACTTATATAGAAGGTGTTATGAATGAATTTACGACGAAAACAGATGACTTGAAGCGCGCTGTTGATGAGATTGCAGCGTCTATTGAGACCATCACAGATGCGATTGAGGACGGCGCAAGAGGCGTGACAGGCGCCGCGGAGAGTACGCAGGTGCTTGTGACAGATATGGAGAATATCAGCAACAGAATGGAGGAGAACCAGTTGATTGCGGCTGCACTCCAGAAAGAGACCGATGTATTCAAGAATTTCTAATACTTCGCAATATCAATAAAAGACTACAAAGAGTTAGAACAAAAGTTCGCTAAGGCTTGACTTTGGCGAACTTTTTTTATATGATAGAAGCATAAATAGGACAAACAATAGAAGTCTAAACGGAGATGGGAAGGCGGGAGAAAGTACATGGGAAAGTGTATCATTATCGGGGCAGGCGCATGTGATACGAAGCTGCTCGATCAACGGCTGGTAGTGAAGAATGAGGATCTGTGCATTGCGGCAGATGGCGGGCTGGATTATCTGATTCAGATTGGAAGGACGCCTGATTTGGTATTAGGAGATATGGATTCTTTACAGGCACAGGCGCTGATAGATTCCTTGCAGGTGAAGAGACTTCCCATTGAAAAGGATGATACGGACATGCTCGCAGCGATTAAGGAAGGGCTGGCAGCGGGCTATAAGCAGTTTGAACTATACGGTGCACTGGGCGGCAGACTTGATCATACGCTGGCAAATATTCAGTGTCTGCTCTATCTGCTGAACAGGGGGGCAAAGGGAACCATCGTTGGAGATCATGTCACACTGATGCTGATCAAGGATACAAAGATGTGCTTTACAGCAGCGTTTTGTGAGAAAGGGCGGCGCATTTCTGTCTTTGCCTTCGGAGGAGATGCGTATGGCGTCTCTGAGCGCGGTCTAAAGTATCTGTTGGATGCTGTCACCGTCAGACAGGAGTTTCCGATCGGTGTGAGCAATGAGTTTATTGGAGAAGCAGCGGAGGTTGAGGTGCAGCGCGGCATGCTGCTGCTGTGTATTGAGGGAGATTGACAGGGGGAGAATACATGATTTATACATTTTCGACATGGCTGTTCTTTTTTTACTTTTACTGTTTTTTAGGCTGGGTCTGGGAGACCTGCTATGTCTCTGTATTGAAGGCAAAGTGGGTCAACAGAGGGTTTATGAGAGGACCATTTCTGCCGATTTATGGTTCTGGCGCGATCGTCGTACTGATTTTCACACTGCCATTTCGAACGAATGCGGGGCTGGTGTTTCTAGTGGGAATGATGAGTGCGACACTGCTAGAGTACTTTACCGGCGTGGCGATGGAAAAGATGTTTCATGTGCGGTATTGGGACTACAGCAGTCAGCGGTGGAATCTCAATGGGCATATTTGTGTCACTTCGTCGCTGGCATGGGGCGCCTTCTCCGTGATTCTCACGCTGTATGGGCACACGCCGGTGGAACGGTTCGCGCTGCACATGAATGGAAATCTATTGGAGGTGATTGTATTTGTGCTCACCGTCTATATATCTATTGATATGGCAGAGAGTGTGCGCGAGGCGTTCAATCTCAAGGAGGTGCTTTTGAGCCTAGAGGAGAGCAGTGAGGAATTTCGCCGGATACAGAAGCACTTTGAGATTGCATCTGCATTTTATGGCGGAGAACTCAAAGAACGGTCAGAGGCAGGGCTTAGAAAGATTAATTCGGCGCTGGAATCTGGGAAAGAAATGTATGACAAACTCGGTGAGAGCCGTCGTAATTCCAAGGCATTGATGATGGAAAAGATTGCCAATGCAAAGACAAAGAAGGAATACGGGCGCATGAGTTCTCTTTTGAAGAGAAATCCAAAGGCAGTGTCTAAGATGCATGAGGAAGCGTTTTCGCGGTTTATGGAGTTTACGGAGGATGATTTAGACTGAGAGGGAAAATGGCTTGAAAATGCAGCGAAATCTGATATAATAAAAATATCAACAGATTGAGGGAGGTGCTACAAATGAGTGAGGAAATGAAATTAATGTTTAATACCATCATTGAGGAGATGGGGCGCATGGAGAGCCGTATCAATAAGAGAATGGACGAACGTTTTGACAAAGTAGATCAGCGTTTTGATAAGATAGAACAGCGTCTGGATATGATGCAGCATGAGATCAATGCCTGCAAGCTGGAGGCGGGAACGCTGGATCTCTTGTTGAAAAAGATTGACCAATTGGAGAAGCGGATTGAGGAATTGGAGCGCAGAAGCGCATAAGTTAAAAACACAAGGGCAGGGGATTGATTTTTCCACTGCCCTTGTGTTTTTCTGAATTGGTTAGGAGACGACATCTTGAAGCTGTGCGGTATAAAGTCTGTAGTATGCGCCTTTTTTTGCCATAAGCTCTTTTGCATTTCCCTGTTCTGTGATACCGCCGTTGTCAATGACAAAGATGCGGTCTGCCTTCTGGATTGTGGACAGACGGTGTGCGATGACAAAGGAGGTACGCCCTTTTAACAGTGCTTCGATGCCATCTTGTACCAACAATTCTGTCTTGGTGTCAATGCTTGAGGTCGCCTCGTCCAGAATCAGTATTTTCGGCATACTCACCATCGTTCTTGCAAAGGCGAGCAGTTGTTTCTGTCCGACGGACAGACCGCCGCCGCGCTCCTCAAGCTTTGTGTTGTAGCCTTCGGGCAGTTTTGTGATAAAATCATGTGCATGTACTGCCTTTGCGGCGGCGATGATCTCATCGTCTGTCGCGTCGAGCTTCCCGTAGGCGATATTTTCGCGGATAGTTCCCGTAAAGAGGAAATTGTCTTGCGTCATGATGCCCATCTGCTGCCGCAGGCTCTCGATGCTGACTTTTTTGATATCCTGCCCGTCAATCCTTATACTGCCCTGCTGGATATCGTAGAAGCGGCTGATCAGGTTTACGATCGTGGTCTTTCCGGCGCCTGTAGGCCCCACAAGGGCGATTGTCTCGCCGGGGCTGATGTGGAAGCTCACATCATTTAGTACGTTTGTTCCTTCTTCATAGGAGAAGCCAACATGGTCAAAATCAACGGCGCCGACAATTTCTGGCATCGTTGTCACGTCCTTTGCATCTACGATCTCTGCATCGGTATCAAGGATTTCAAAGATTCGCTCTGCGCCGGAAATATTGGTGATAAGCTGGTTATAAAAGTTGCTGAGGTTCATAATTGGCTGCCAGAACATTGAGATATACGTGCCAAAAGCAACTAAGGTTCCGACTGATACTGTGTCTACGCCAAGAAGCATAATACCTGTATACCACAGAGAGACATTGCCAAGTCCCCAGCAGAAATCTATGACAGAGCCAAAGGCATCTGCGTAGAGCACAGCATCCATAAAAGAGCGCTGGTGCTCATTGACCAGTGTGCGGAAGGTTTCTTTCGTCTCGTCCTCGGCGGTAAAACTCTGGATAATGCGGATACCGGATAAGTCCTCATGCACAAACGCATTGAGATTGGAGGACTTTTTGCGGAAGATCTGCCAGCGTTTGTGTGAGCGTACCTGTATAAACCATACCCCCACAAACATGAGCGGAATACTAATCAGTGCAGCGGCGGCAAGTTTGGCATTTCTGACAAACATAATGCCGACAACGGCACAGATGGTGATAAAATCTGGTATCAGCGTCGTGACGCTGTTTGACAGCACATCTTTTAGAGAATTGATATCGCCGATGATACGTGCGAGTATTTTTCCAGTCGGTCTGCTGTCAAAGAATTTAAAGTCAAGTGTCTGTATATGCGTGTAGAGCTGCTGGCGGATTGTAACCAGCACTTTATTGCACACTTTCGCCATGATATACATGCGGGCTTTGACTAATAGAATGAGAATCGTATTCAATACGAGTGCGATGGCGGCAAGGCGGTACAGCCCTGCATAGTCGCCTGTTGAAATATGGTTATCAATGGCGGCTTCTATAATCAGTGGGTTTACAAGGCTCACGCACACACAGTATGCCATGATCAACAGCACTACAACGATAGAAGCTTTGTGTGCGAGCAGATAGGAGAACAGCCTGCCCAGTGTTTTCAGTTTGCTCACGTCATTGATGTTTTCGTCTTGCTTATAGGAATTGATCGCCATGATATACCTCCCTTCTTTTTGTAAATTATTGTGCTATAGCAGTTTTGATATTTTCCGGTTCGCCGTACTGTGATACATATGTTGTGTAGTACAGTCCTTTTTTGGCGAGAAGTTCATCATGTGTTCCGCGCTCTGCGATGGAGCCGTTTTCGAGGACAATGATCTCGTCTGCGCGGCGCACTGCGCTGATGCGGTGTGCAATGATCAGTTTGGTGGTGTTTTGCAGCGCATTCAGCGTTTTTTGTATCTCATGTTCGGTCTCCATATCGAGTGCGGAGGTGGAGTCGTCCATGATTAAGATCGGTGTATGCTTTGCAAGCGCCCTCGCAATGCTGATCCGCTGTTTCTGTCCGCCCGAGAGTCCGACACCGCGCTCACCGATGACGGTGTCATACTCGTCCGGCATCTTTTCGATAAAGCTGCTTGCCTGCGCATCTCTTGACGCCTTCCGCACAATCGCGTCGTCGATATATTCCTTTTTGCCGAGCTTCACATTCTCATTGATGGTATCGGAGAAAAGGAACACATCCTGCATCACGATGGAAATGCTGCTTCGAAGCTGTTTTAAGGACAGCTCCCGGATATCTACTCCGTCAAGGCGGATACAGCCGTCCGTGGCGTCATAAAGGCGCTGCAACAACTGTATGACCGAGGTTTTTCCCGCACCTGTGGCGCCCATGATGCCGACTGTCGCGCCGGGCGCCGCCTCAAAGCTGATGTCATGCAGAATTTCGTGCTGATCCTCCTTGTGGAAGGAAACATGTGAAAACTCGATTTTGCCCTGCACTTGCCCGAGTGTCACAGGATGTTCAATTTCGTTGATTACGGGCGTTTGTTCGTAGATTTTCACCAGCTTTTTATTCGAAGCGATGCCTGCTGAAAAGTCGTTTGACAGCCAGCCGAGCATCTCCATAGGCCATACAATATTATTGGAGTACTCGAGAAATGCGCCGAGTACGCCCAGTGTGATTGTGCCCTGTATCACGAGACGTCCGCCAAGCAGGAGAATCAGCATTGGCAGCAGTTTTGTGATGATCTGCAAGTATGGATAATAGCGCACAAAGACTTTAGACTGCCGCATATTCAGCTCATAGTAGCGCTGATTGTGCGACAGGAATTTATTGATCTCGAACTTTTCCCGCGCAAAAGCCTTGACAGTGCGGACACCGGCAAGATTTTCTTCCGCCACCGTGTTGAGGACTGCGTTTTCCTCGCTGATATCTTCGTAGATAGAGCCGAGATGATGTTCCATGCTGACGGCGATGAAGGCGGAAATGAACATGGCGATGGTCGGTATGACGGCGAGCGGCGCATGCAGCCGGTACATACAAAAGAGCACCACACAGGTGTGAAAAATGACCTCGATGATCAGCATACTCACATAAGACAGCGTATTCCAGACTCTGTCAATATCATCCTTGACACGCGCCATCAATTCTCCGGTGTTTGTCTTGTCAAAAAAGCTGCTGCTGAGACTCTGGATATGGTCAAACAGGTTTTTTCTCATGTCGGAGGCGATCGACGAGCCTACTTTGTCGAAGGTGTACTCCTTAGTGTATTGACAGATACACCGCCCGACGCCGACGATCAGGATTCCGCCCAGCAGATAGGGCAGGATTGACAGATTGCCGCCCAATATCACATCGTCAATGATATGCATGGTGAGCATCGGCGCCAGCATGTCAAGGGAAACACTGACGAGCAGTGAAGCGATGGCAAAGAGATAGTGCCATTTGTATTCCCAGATGTAGGTTGATAGTTTTTTTCTCATAAATGTAATTCCCTCCCTCAGTTCAAAATGGTAATCCGGGCAAAAAAAGACCTCATGGTAAAATCACCATGAGGTCAGATCTGACAAAGTACATATCAAAATAAGCTGTACAATCTATCAAAGTTTATATGCCCCGGAGATAATTTTACGATGCAGTGCAGTATGAAAATGGTCTGCTTTTTTTCTAAAAGTTTTTAACATAACGATACCTCCTTTCTCAGTGCGGCATTTGTCATAATTTCCAACAAATGTAATCAATAGTTACTTTCATAACCATACTCTTATTTTGGAGGAATGTCAACTTTTTTTGATATTTTATTAAAAAATCTTCGTTTACAGATTCCAATAAAAATGATATCATTGACAAAAGTATTATGTATTATTTATTTAAGAAAGGGTATAAGATACATATGGAATTTATTTTTCTGGGCGGCGCCATGGAGATTGGCGCCAGCAGCATATATGTGAAGGCAGGCGGAAAACGCTTTCTTCTGGACAGCGGTATCCGCCAGTCCGGCACGAAGGACCCATTGCCGGATTTCCGCACGATACAGGAACAGGGCGGGCTGGATGCAGTCATTGTGAGCCATGCACATATGGATCATATCGGAACGCTGCCAATCATCAGCAAGGCATATCCGAACGCGAGAATCTATATGACAGTCATGACCGCAGAGCTGACGCGCGTGCTGCTCTATGACAGCCTGAAAATTATGGCGCACCGTGAGGATGAGATCCCGCATTACACAGAACAGGATGTGCTGGATATGTTAGGGCGCGTCACACCGATGCGGTATCAGGCGGAGCTTTCGATCTTGGAGGATGTCCGTCTGACCCTGTATCCGGCGGGACATATCGCAGGGGCAGCGTGCGCCTGTCTTGCCACGGAGGAGGGGACTTTATTTTATTCCGGAGATTTTGCCGCATTTTCACAGCGCACGATCGAGGGAATCCATGTACCAAAGCTGCGCCCGGATGTTGCCATTGTGGAGACGACTTACGGGAACCGGCTGCATGCAAACAGGCAGGTGGAGGAGCGGCGTCTTGTGGAGCTGGTGCGGGAGTGTACAGCGTGTGGGCAGAAGGTGCTGATTCCGGCTTTTGCGCTGGGGCGGTCGCAGGAAGTTTTGCTGATTCTGCGCGCCGCGATGCAAAATGAGGAGCTGCCCTCGGTCCCTGTGTATGTAGATGGCATGGTGCGTGATATCAATACCGTCTATACCCGCAATCCGACATTTCTCAAAAATGCGCTTGGCAAACGGATTCTGCGCGGCGGCGAGCCTTTTTATACAAAAGAAATCCAGCCGGTTGCGCCCAGCCAGAACCGTGAGGAGCTTCTCGAGACAAAGGGTGCTGCAGTCATCGTGTCCAGCTCGGGCATGCTGACAGGCGGACCGAGTATGCAGTATGCAAAAAAACTGGTGCAGTCCGAAGATGCGTGCATCATTATCACTGGATATCAGGATGAGGAATCGCCAGGGCGGCAGCTTTTGAATCTTCTGGAAAATAAGGAGGAGCGCAAAATTACACTGGATGGAACGACGATTCCGGTAAAGTGCCGCGTCGAGCAGGTAGGGCTGTCCGCGCACGGGGACAAGTCAGAGATCACGGCATTGCTCGAACGGCTGTCCGCACGTCAGGTTTTTCTGGTTCATGGAAATGAGGAGACGGTGCGCGAGTACGGGAAGGAGCTGGCGATGGCGGACTACCGCCGTCATGTCTATCTGCCGGAATGCGGGCAGGCGTATCCTGTCGAGATTCGAAAGAAACGGCAGCAGCTTGACAATACGCTGCCGTATACAATGCAGAAAACGACGGCATTTACTGTTGGGGATGCGCCGCTTCTGTGGGCATACTGGCGTGAACATTACAGCGGCAGGCGGTTTCCAGTCTCACAGATTGCCGTCATCTGGCATGGGCGGCAGCAGGAGGAGGACGTTTTGCAGCAGATGCAGGGAATTTTGACGGAAAGCCCTTACTTTTCACCCAATATGCGCCAGTTGTTCTTGTTTGAGGCCAATAATGAGGAGGAGGTCGAGAAAGCGCTGGCGCCGAAGGAGTGGACCATGCAGGATTTGGAACTGCTGGTGCAGGAGCATTTTACAGCGTTCCCATATCGGAAAATGGGCTATTATAAGGACCGGCACGAAATTGTTCTGTTGTTTGACTATCCAGACAGCATCGACAAAACAATGTTTTGTGAGCGCGCGGCAGCGTTTCAGGAGAGCACAGGCTGGACGATCAGCGTGAACCCCTCGATGAACCATACTGCTGCGGGCAGTCTGCTCTACGCCGCATTTGGAAGCAGGCTGCAAAAGACCTCCTACTATGTGGACAAAAAACAGTATGCCGTGACGATATCGGGTGAGGAGGAGAACGACCGGGAGGCTGCGGAGGAATTTTACAGGCAGACCGGATGGCTGCTCTGCATCAATGGAAAGTGCCCGGACAGCAGGAATGCAGCCGTGCGGACTGCGGCGAACCAAATGCCAGCACAGGAGCTAGAATATATGTTCACGCCGAGCAATGCAGCCATGCAGCCCGTGGAGCAGAATCTTGCCTTCTCTTGTATCGAGCAGAGTTTTGCAGGACTTCCAGACCAGATTGAAAAGAAGAGCATCCGGCAGGATGAGCGGGGAAAATATCTGGAATTTAGTTTTGTCTCTCCGATGGTTGGGCTGCGATACCGGGAGGAGATTCAGCGCATCGCGGACCAGATTGGATGGCGCATCCGCATTGCCGACAAAGTCAACCAGAATACGCTGTTTCAGCGAATCCGAATGCTCTGTGCAGAACAGGGGATTGCGCTTGCAAAAAACCCCTCTTACATACCAGACAGGCGGGTTGTGGTGGTAAAGACCGCGGAGGCGGCGGATACAGAGAAACAGGCGGCAGTCGCAGAGACATTTCAGAAACAAACGGGGTGTGGGTGTGAGTTTGGGTGATATTGTAAAACTAAAAAGAGTTTCTGTTTTAAGCATGGTTAGCATTTTTATCTTGCTGTGCACAGCGTGTGCTGACAATATCTCGTATTCTGAGAGTGAAGAAGAAATTACACAGGAAAATACAGTGCTAAATCCGCAGACGGAAGAAGAGCAGAACGCAGGCACTGTATTGGAAGAGCAGAACGAAGGCGCTGTATTGATAGAGCGTACTGTGCGTGATGCTCCTGTGCGTATTGATTTTTATACCAGAGAGCAAAGTACGAAAAACGGGGATGATATTGTTCTGTATATGAGAAAATGTATTTATCCGGTTGTGACAATCGCAGGAAATGAGAATGCTGCGGACAGAATTAATGCAGATATACAAAAAAGGATAGATTCTTTTGATACAAGTACTTCTGTGTTGGATGATGCTGATCAGGATTATCAAAGCATGCGTGATTCAAGAGAGGCTGATTTTCAGTTTCATCCATATTCTGATGAGTTGATATTTACTGCTGTTCGTGCTGACAGTAACGTGGTATCTTTTCTTGAGACATCACAGTATTATGCTGGGGGCGCACATGGTATGGATTGCTATGTCGGGCTGAATTATGATACGCAGACTGGTGAACGGATCAATTTTGCAGAGTTGTCAGGGAATACAGATGCTTTCAGACAGGATACGCTTGCATTTATTCATGATCTTGCTGCTACAGCAGCTTATCAGGGGATTATGTGGGGAAATGATGTCAATGAACAGCAGGAAATATTATATCAGGACGAAAGGTGGTATCTTTCGACATCAGGGCTGGTATTGTTCAGCAATCCGTATGAACTTGGTCCATTTTTTGCAGGTAAGATAGAGTTTACCATTCCTTATTCTGATCTGGGAGGAATGGATTTGAAAGAAAGATATGATTATACAGGAGCCAAGACGATTCGACTACAGACTGAGGAAGTCTGTTACTTAGACTTGAACGGTGATGGACGGGAGGAGAAGATTCAATTTTATATAGACCAGATGGGAAATTCTGATACAGACGTTCACTTTATCATTGATGGTACTGACTATGCTGTGGAGCATGAAGAATTATCCCGGCAATTTTCAGACGACCACTACATATTTTCATGGGCACAGTGTTTCTTATACGATATGGATCCGGCAAATCCTGAGATAGAAATTGCTTTTCAGATGAACTATACCACTTGGGAAGACGATATTGTTACTCCTCATACATTCCTCTATCGTTACGAAAGAACTGGTAATCTTACTTATCTTGGCAGCATTGTTGGAACAATCACGGATCCAACAGTAAAGTTATGTATGATGTCACAGAGTACTGAATCTGAAGTACGAAACTAAAGTATAGACTTTGTATGTAAGTCATGATATACTTGAAACATGAAGTTTTGAAATCAGTGTATTCATAAAATACTATAAAACAGACACAGTATTTTTATAGAATGAAAAAAGGAAAAGGAGAATAAATAAATGAGCAAGAAAACGACAGTTTTAATGATTCTTGACGGTTATGGATTAAATGAAAAGACCGAGCACAATGCGGTATCGCTGGGCAAGACTCCTGTGATGGACAGGCTGATGAAGGAGTATCCGTTTGTGAAGGGAAATGCAAGCGGTATGGCAGTAGGCCTTCCTGACGGACAGATGGGAAATTCTGAGGTAGGGCACCTGAATATGGGCGCCGGAAGAATCGTGTATCAGGAGCTTACGAGAATCACGAAGGAAATTCAGGATGGCACGTTTTTTGAGAATCCGGCTTTGGTGGAGGCAGTGGAGAACTGCAAGGCAAAAAATTCAGCGCTTCATCTGTTCGGACTTTTGTCAGACGGCGGCGTGCACAGTCACAATACACATTTGTATGGATTGTTAGAGCTCGCAAAGAGAAACGGTCTGTCTGACGTTTATGTACACTGCTTCCTAGACGGACGTGACACACCGCCTGCGTCGGGAAAAGGCTTTGCGGAGGAGCTTGAATCAAAGATGGCAGAGATTGGTGTCGGCAGGATTGCATCTGTGATGGGACGTTACTACGCCATGGACAGAGACAACAACTATGACCGCGTGCAGAAGGCTTATGAGGCGATGACAGAAGGAAAGGGCGAACAGGCATCGTCAGGACCAGCGGGAATACAGCAGTCTTATGACAATGACAAGACAGATGAGTTCGTACTTCCGACGGTTGTGGCGGAGAACGGAAAAGCGATTGCGACCATCAAGGACGGCGATTCGATCATCTTCTTTAATTTCAGACCAGACCGCGCAAGAGAGATCACACGTGCGTTCTGTGACGATGATTTCAAGGGATTTGACAGGAAGCGGCTTGATGTGAAGTATGTCTGCTTCTCTGACTATGACCCGACAATTCCGAATAAGACAGTGGCATTCCACAAGATTGCAGTGACAAATACATTCGGTGAGTGGCTGGCAGCAAACAAAATGACACAGGCAAGAATTGCCGAGACAGAGAAGTATGCCCATGTTACATTCTTCTTTAACGGCGGCGTGGAGGAGCCAAATCAGGGTGAGGACAGGGTGCTTGTACCTTCTCCGAAGGAGGTGGCTACGTATGATCTGAAACCGGAGATGAGTGCCTACACGGTGTGCGACAAGCTGACCGAGGCGATTAAGTCCGGCAAATATGACGTGATTATCATCAACTTCGCAAATCCTGACATGGTGGGGCACACAGGTGTTGAGGAGGCTGCGATCAAGGCAGTGGAGGCAGTTGACGAGTGCGTAGGAAAGGCAGTTGACGCCATTCTTGAAGTGAACGGTACCATGTTTATCTGCGCGGACCACGGCAATGCAGAACAGCTTGTTGACTACGAGACCGGTGCGCCGTTTACAGCGCATACCACGAATCCGGTGCCATTCATTCTTGTCAATTACGATCCCGCATATACCTTGAGGGAGGGCGGATGCCTCGCAGATATCGTTCCTACCCTGATCGAGACAATGGGAATGCAGCAGCCGGCAGAAATGACAGGAAAATCCTTGCTTGTGCGGAAGTAATGGACGAAATATAATGTATCACACCAATGTGTGAATGGATTGCAGTTTACATCGAGAACGAGGGGTGTGAACTGCAATCGTTGTTTTGGGGTTCAAAGAATTGTCGGTCGTCTGTGACAGGGAATATGGAAGGTTTATGAATCGTGTGCTGAAAAGGGGGATGCAGATTAATGGGAATGTTTTTAAACAGTATTGCGCCGTTGGAGGCATATAAACTCGTCGTGGCAAGTCCTTACTTTGTAGATAAATCTGGATTGATTGAGGAGCTGATACCTTCTCTGGACAGGGAGAGGCGTTATTTTTGTATCACAAGACCGCGCAGATTTGGAAAAACAGTGATTGCTACGATGGTAGGGGCATTTTTTGGGAAAATTAAAGAGGAGGACAGGCTGTTTGACACGCTTCGAATCGCCACAGCCACATTCTATACGAAACATTTGCACCAGCATGAAGTATTTTTTATAGATCTTAGCCGTGTTCCGGAAAAATGCAGCACCTATCAGGCATATATCACGCGCATTACGGAGGGCATGAAAAAAGATCTGTCCGACAGATTTTCGGATTTGAAAATAGATTGTACAAAGTCTGTGTGGGACATACTTCAATTTGTTTTTGAGGAGACAAAAACGAAGTTTATATTTGTATTGGATGAGTGGGATGCTATTTTTCACATGAGCTTTGTCTCGGAAAACGAGCGGAGAGAATACCTCTTATTTTTAAAAAATCTGCTCAAAGATCAGGCATATGTGGAGCTTGCGTACATGACAGGCGTTCTTCCGATCACAAAATATTCCAGCGGCTCGGAACTGAATATGTTTGCAGAGTATGATATGGCAACAAAGGAGCGGTTTGGCGTATATTTTGGTTTTCTGGACTGCGAAGTTGACAGCTTGTATGCCGTTTATCAGAAAAATGCAGGAAATCAGAGAATTACGCGCGAAGATTTGCGTCTGTGGTATGACGGATATCATATCGCATCAGGGGAGAGCTTATACAATCCGCGATCGGTGGTGCTTGCTTTGTCAGATAACCAGCTTTCAAATTACTGGACCAGTTCAGGACCGTATGATGAAATCTTTTATTATATCAGAAATAATATAGAAGATGTTCGGGACGATCTGGCTTTGATGGTATCAGGAGAGCGTGTTGCGGTGGAAATCGGACAGTATGCTGCGGTTTCCATGGAAATATGCACAAGAGAGCAGATTTACTCTGCAATGGTCGTGTATGGGCTTCTGACCTATGAAGATGGGGAAGTGTTTATTCCGAATAAAGAATTGATGAATCAGTTTGATGAATTGCTGTTAACTAAGGATTCCCTTGGGTATGTGTATCGTTTAGTCAGAAAGTCAGAGCAGATGCTCAAGGCGACGCTTGAGGGTAAAGTTGAAGTGATGGAAGAAATTCTGCAATATGCACATAATACAGAATCTCCAATTTTATCCTACAATAGTGAAACGGAGTTGGCAGCAGTTGTCAATCTCTGTTATCTGGCAGCGCGGGACAAGTACCGCGTAGAACGTGAGGATAAAGCCGGGAAGGGGTATGTGGATTTTATTTTTTATCCTGAGCGCAAAAATCTTGACAGCATTATTCTTGAATTGAAGATAGACAGTACGCCGCAGGAGGCAGTCAAACAAATTAAGGATAAGGCATATGCACTTCGCCTGAAAGGAAAATTAGGCGAAAACTCCAGATCTGCAGGACGGATTTTGGCAGTTGGTATCAGTTACAGTAAAGAGACAAAAGAGCATTGTTGTAGGATTGAAGTGTTGGCATAACAATTCAGTTACATTTATTTTGCAAAAGGAGGCATAAGATGAGACACAAATGGTATGGAGATACTTTAATAGGTATTGCTTTTATGATAATATTTTTCATTATTGAACATAATTCTTTGTCTGTTTTACAAGCTGAGGAAAAGAGTTTAGAGGTTATAGGAAAAGTTCATGAGTTTGATGAGAAAAGTGAGTACGAAATATCTTCCTCTGAGGCATTTAGTGACACGAATAAGATAAATACGCTAGGTAAACTTTTGATTGATGGAAATGTTTTAAATGTATTAGAGAATGATGAAATTCCGATATATGAAATAAACAATAATGATTATTTTACAATTTCATATGCTATTGATCATTCAAGGTTGGATATGGATGATGAAGGCTGGTATTTGGTTGAGGATAGTAAAAAGAAAGTTGATGGTATAAAATTAGGGAAAAAGGTTGGTAAATGTGCTATAATTATTCAAACTTCTTTAGATAGAAAAAATTGGACAGAAGATATAAAAGTCAATTTTGCAGAATCCTCAGATTCAGAACAAATATTAAAGTCTAATAATATTCAACTCTTAAATGGATGTTTTTATAAATTTATTGTAGTTTACGAACTGCAAAGAGAGAATACACCTACAAAAATAGCTTTTTGGAATAAAAAAAATTATGAACGTAAAAAATGTGCTGAGGTGTATGAATTTTATGCCAGTTATAATAATGTAGAAATAAATATAGATCATAAAGAAAAAAGGTTTAATTTAGGTGATTTGGTAAAGACTGAAAAAGATAAAGGATATTCAGGCTCATTTTCAATAGATGTGAATGACCCGCATTTTGGATGGGAGTTGGGAAATTTTTTTATAAGTGGGTATACAGATAAAACAGACGATAACGTTTTTCTAAAAAATGTTGGGGATGAGATTACATTGTGGTTCAATCTAAAGCAGAATATTTTTAAGCTGCAAGATAATTCAGATTTAAGTGTCATTGAGGATAAAGATGGATGGGACCAACAATTTCAAATAGATAAAACGAACTTTGGATATGGTACGTTGATAATTCGTTATACTGATTATGAAGGTGTAAAACATGATCCTGTAATTTATCAAAATTATCTTCAAGCACTGACTTCAGAAAAGGCAGATGTTAAAGTTCAATTTTTTGAGGAAGGCGATTATGAAGTTGCATTGGATTATAAAATTGGAAACTCCAAAAAGATAGTGGAAAAGACAAATGATTATCGAATATCTTTTAACTTTAAAGTAAGAAATAGTAATTGTATGATTTATCCTTTTGATATTCATACAAAAACAGAGTTGAAAAATAGTTCGGTAACAGAAAATGGATTTTATCTTGATATGGCGAATTCACGTTATCTTAAAATCAATATCATGTATGCACGTTGGACGAAAGGTGTTGATGGATATATAGAAGATATACGTATTAATAAATCAGCGAAAGATGGAGATGAGTATACAGATGAAGGAATATATACAATCGAAGTCAGTAATCCAACTACAGGAGCAAAAACAGAAAAGAAAATTTATGTTGGAAAAGATAATGTTTTGAAAGCGTCAATGAATACGAATAATGCGTCATATACAGTGAATCAAATAGCAGACTTAGTAGAACGTGGTGCAGAAATTATGGAGGATGGTACAATCATATTGCCTGTCCAAGAGACAACAATTATGGAAGTAGAAGAATCAATAAGTATTGAGACAGAAGAAGTAATGAGTTCTAACAATATTGAGATAGAAGAAGAGAATACAACTAATTTGGAAATACAATCCTCTGATATGATAGAAAAAGAAGATTATGTTATGAATGAAAATAAAAAAGCTATTTCATCAGTTATTATAATGGGAATAATTATCATTGGAGGAGTCTCGTTAATAATTGTTTTAAAGGCAAGTAATAAAAAATAAAATATCATGGAGAAGGATGATGTTGATGAAAAAGATGATTGCATTAATACTGGCTTGTACATTGATATTTACAAGTTGTTCACCCCAGAGTATAGAGAATATAACAGACGTGGAGATAAATTATACTGATGCGGTTGAAGATGAGACTACAGAAAAATATTCATATACAGAATCTTATGTTGAGAACAGTTCTAATTCCGAGATGCAAGAGATCAGTTTTATGGATATAGAGAGGAGTGAATTTGATTCTCTTGAAGATATGGATTTTAAAAATTATATCGAAGATATTATATATTCTGACGTAATAAGACTACTTAATAGTGCTGAATATTTTGTAGAAAATGTAGAGGCAACGTACATATCAAAAGAATATTTGGAAGAATTAGAATATAATTCAAAAGAAAATATTTTCTTTGGATATACATTATCTGAAATAGAAGAGCTGTTTCAGGGAACAAAGTATATTTTCACATTAGAAGATGGAAAGACGGTATTTCGAGAGTTTGAAACATATGATGATATATATGATCAAGTAATAAAAGATGTTGTAATTGGCACTGGAGTTATTATAATCTGTGTAACTGTTTCGATCATATCAGATGGTGCTAGTATTCCTGCTATTAGTACAATTTTTGCTGCTTCTGCTAAATCGGCAACTGGGTTTGCATTGTCGTCAGGGGTGTTTGGTGGTATTTCCGCAGCAGTGGTTAAGGGAATTGAGACAAAAGATTTTGATGAGGCAGTGAAGGCAGGAATATTGGCAGGCAGTGAGGAATTTAAATGGGGAGCCATAGGAGGAGCTATCGAAGGTGGATTAGGAAAAACTTTTGCGCTTCATAGAGCTACAGCGAATGGACTTACTATGAATGAAGCTGCAAGAATTCAGCGGGAGTCCAAATTGCCAATAGAGGTTATTAGGGAATTAAAATCTGAGAAAGAGTATCATCTTTATAAAGAAATGGGATTGCCCAATGGATTAAAATTAAATGAAGCAGCACAAATAATAAAAGATTCGAAGCTATCTTTTGATGTAGTCAAAAATATACATTCTTTGGGTGAATATAACATCTATAAAAATGCTGGATTGTATGCTGAAAAAATTAATGGAAAATATTCACTAATTCAAAAAATTAATTTGGATTATGTTGATAATAATGGCAAAACAAATAGACAACGAATCTTTAATAATCTATCGCCGCTTGATGAAAATGGAATAGCATATGAACTACATCATATTGGACAATCTGATGATGCCCCGTTGGCCATTTTGACTAAAGAACAGCATATGAAAAGAGGAAATAATACTATTTTACATTGGAAAAAAGATTCAGTGGTAAATCATGGGAATGAGTGGAATAAAACAGTACATGATTTTTGGAAAAATTATCTTGAAACAATAGACAATGGATTAGGAAATGGAGGGCGTTAAGCCATGGATGTATCAACCAAAGCGCAGCGATGTACAATTAATGATATTTATGCGCTGCCAGATGGAGAGCGCGCCGAATTGGTGGAAGGAAAAATTTATTATATGGCTCCGCCGAGTCGGACACATCAGAAATTACAACATTTTTTTGACAGGACGATTGGAAATTATATACAGGCAAATCACGGAGACTGCGAAATTTATCCTGCGCCTTTTGCCGTGTTTTTGAACAAAGATGATTCCGTATATTTTGAACCGGATATTTCAGTAATATGCGATGTATCGAAATTAGATGAAAAGGGTTGTCATGGTGCACCGGACTGGATTATTGAGATCGTTTCACCAAGCAGTAAAGCAATGGATTATTTCACAAAATTAATGAAATATCAAGCTGCCGGTGTCAGAGAATATTGGATTGTGGACCCGGCAAAAGAGCAGATTATGGTATATCAATTTGGAGAAGTCGTAATGGTGGAGCAGTATTCTTTTCATGAGGATGTTCCGGTTGGCATCTATAAAGATTTTTCAATCAGGGTGTATTGAGATGAGAAGATGGAATAACATTGTATTCAGTGCAGTCTTTGCTGTGGTGTGTATGAATGGCTGCGGCAGCGTTCCGGCAAATGTGGAAGACGTTGGTATGCAGCAGTCGTTCACTGGCAGCACTTTGAATGAGAGTGTGCAAATTAGCGACAGTGCGGACAGCGAAGCATTGCCCGATGCCCGTGATCTTCAGACAGAAGTTGTCAAAAAAAGTGGATTGAACACAGGGGGAGAGAATGCGGCAACGGACGAGTATGATGTTGGTGAAAAAACACAGGCTTTGGCGGCAGAGAATGCAGCAGAAGCGGCGTCCGAAGTAACACTCATCATGGTGGGCGACATCCTGCTGCACACACCTGTGGCAGAAAGCGGTGTGCAGCGAGATGGCACGTATGACTTTACCGCTCTGTTTGCAAATGTAAAAGATGAGATCGCGGCGGCAGATCTCGCACTGGTGAATCAGGAGGTCATCATCGGCGGGGAAGCGCTTGGCATCACGGGCTATCCGAGCTTTAATGCGCCGTATGAGCTGGGCGATGCCTTGGTGGAGGCGGGATTTGATGTAGTGCTTCATGCCACGAACCATACATTAGATAAAGGCAAAAAGGGTGTCACAAACTGCCTTTCATTTTGGGCGGAGCAGTATCCGCACATCGCAGTGCTTGGCATCAATGAAAGTCAGGAGGCGCAGGATCACAATATTTTTGTCTATGAACAGGACGGTATCCGCGTTGCCATCTTAAACTATACTTATGGTACAAACGGTATTCCAATGCCGTCCGGGATGCCTTATACAGTGAATTTATTAGAGGAAAAAAAGGTTGCAGCAGACATAGCGAAGGCAAAAACAATGTCGGATTTTATCATAGTCTGTCCGCACTGGGGGACAGAGTATCAGCTTACGCCGTCGGCAGAGCAGGCGCGGTGGACTCAGATTTTTCTGGAAAACGGTGTGGACCTTGTGATTGGCACACATCCGCATGTCATAGAACCAGTCGAATGGGTTCGGGACGGCAATGGGAATGAGATGCTGGTCTATTATTCGCTTGGCAATTTTGTGAACTGGACATCGAGCTCGGGCAAGGGCATCGCAGACAGAATGGTCGGCGGCATGGCAGAGGTTACGATCGCAAGAGAGCCGGAGGGTGATGTGGCAGTGAAATCATATGGCGTGGAGCCGGTTGTCTGCCATTTAAGCCAGGGTGCAAACGGGGTGACGACTTATTTCCTGTCTGAGTATACGCAGGAGATGGCGTCGCAAAATGCGATACTTGAGCAGGATGCGGCGTTTTCTAGGGAATACTGCCTTGATCTGTGCGAACAGGTGTGGGGAGAGTGAAGGGCAGTATTATAGAAAGATTTGGATAGAATAAGGATCTGTAGAGAATCCCGATAAGGAGATAAAATGGAACATTATATCACAGAAATTCGCATAGAAACGTTGAGGCATTTGTCTGATATCATAATCACGTTAAATGCCGGACAGAGACAGAATTTGATGCTTACTGGAAAGAACGGCTCAGGAAAGACTTCTTTACTTATTGCATTGCAAAAGTATTTGCAGGCAATTAATGATAAAAGATTTAAGAATTTAATTGAACAATGTATTCCAAGATTTCCAAGAATACAGGAACGCTTAGATAAGGCTGGGACAGAATTAGAGAAAAGTATGATTAAAAAAGACAATCAATTTTATTTGGCTCAAATAAATCAATACGCAGACGGAGTGAGGGTATTCTTTAACGATAGTGAGCACTTAGAAGCTTTGTATGAACAGGGAAATTTTATCACAGCATATTTTCCCGCCAACAGAAAGACTCAGATTATGAAGTCTCAAGGCGTTGAGGATATTAAGTTAGATGTTTCTTATAGAATTTCAGATGAACCCAGCAAACTTTTGCTTAAATATATGGTGCATTTGAAAACGCAGCAGGCATACGCGAGAAACGAGGGCGATATGGCGGTTGTAGATAAAATCCAACATTGGTTTAACCGATTTGTGGAGGCTTTAAGGATTTTGCTGGATAACGATACAATTGAGCTGCACTATGATTACAAAGAGTATAATTTTAAAATTCACCAAGCTGGCAGAAATTCATTTGGGCTGGAGGAATTGTCAGATGGATATTCTTCTGTGATTCAGATTGTGTCGGATTTGATACTAAGAATGGATAAAAACTGGCTTTTAGGTGATGAAATCAGCCGATATGATATAGAGGGAATTGTGTTGATTGATGAGATTGAGACGCATCTTCATATAGGGCTGCAAAAGAAAATTATGCCGTTTTTGACACAATTTTTTCCAAGGCTTCAATTTATTGTTACCACGCATTCGCCCTATATTTTAAATTCCCTCTCGAATGCCAAGGTGTATGATTTAGAAAATGGTATGGAATTAGAGGATTTGTCTGTTTATTCTTCAGATGATCTTGCAGAGGGATATTTTGGAGCTGATGAATATTCGGAGCAGATCAAAGAAAAAATCAAAAGATATCAAACTCTGAAAGAAAAGTCAGATTTGACAGAGGAAGAGCATACAGAGCGTGCTCTGCTTCGAAGCGAATTGCGAAATATTCCCAAAGGACTATCAAAAGAAATAACAGCAATACTTTATGATATAGAGGAAAACAGTGATGATAAAGTTGGAACGCAGGAAAACAGACAAATCAGAGATGGCGATCGCTTCATTAGAAGGAGAAAAAATAAAAAACGGTCCCTATAATACTCCAGAAGTGAACGCTGCATTAAAAGAACTGTTTCATGGAAAATGTTACATTTGTGAAAATAAACAGATTACTTCTTATCAGATTGAACATTTGATTTCACATCGTGGAAATGCAGATTTAAAATATGATTGGAACAATCTCTTTCTGGCTTGTGCACATTGTAACAATACGAAGCTGAATAATTATGAACCCATACTTGATTGTACCAAAGAAAATGTTGAGGCTTTGATTGCTTTTCGATGAACAGGATATTTTGGTACAGATGAGAAGCTTCTTTTCGTAAAATTGGACGACCGAATAGAGGTAGAAAACACGATAAAACTGTTACAGGAAGTTTATTATGGTACTACGCCTCAAAAGAAAATGGAGGCTACAATTCTGAGAAGAACGCTCAGAAAAGAACTTTCAGCATTTAAGGAATATGTTCGAGAATATCAGGAAGCAGAAGATGAAGAGAAAGAAGATCTAAAATATCTTATACAACAGCAATTACGAGACAGTTCGCCGTTTGCTGCTTTTAAGAGATGGCTGATTCGGGATAATCAGGAAGCGTATGCTGAATTATTCGCGTACATAGAGTAAACGCCTTGAATTTTTTCCGCCTTTTTGGAGATACTGTTGATGATATTGAAATTCATAGTGACAGGAGGGCGGTTATGAAAACAGCATATTTTAAGATTACAGATGTTCATGCAAGGGAAGTACTGGATTCAAGGGGAAATCCGACAGTCGAGGCAGTGGTGACAGTCAATGACTGCTGTGAGGGAAGGGCAAGTGTGCCTTCCGGTGCGAGCACTGGAAAGTTTGAGGCGGTCGAGCTTCGAGACGGCGAGATGCGCTATATGGGGCTTGGCGTGGAGAAGGCAGTCAACAATGTCAACACCAAGATAAAAGATAAACTGATTGGCACAGATGTATGCAATCAGAAGTTCATCGACCATATATTAGTGGATACAGACGGAACAGACAACAAAGGAAATCTAGGGGCGAACGCCACCTTGAGCGTGTCAATGGCTGCCGCGCGCGCAGCCGCAAATGCCTTGGGAATGCCGCTGTACAGATATCTGGGCGGTGTCAAGCCAGACAGGCTTCCGGTTCCGATGATGAATATTTTAAACGGCGGCAGACATGCGACCAACACAGTTGATTTTCAGGAATTTATGATCATGCCAGTCTCGGCGGCAAATTTTCGGGAGGCGCTGCGAATCTGTGCAGAGATTTATCACAACCTCAAGAAAATATGCCACAAGAGAGGCTTGTCCACGGGTGTGGGCGACGAGGGTGGCTTTGCGCCGGATCTTCCAGATGCGTTTGCGGTACTGGACTTGATCGTGGAGGCTGTCAAGGCAGCAGGATATGTGCCGGGACATGATATTAAGATTGCGCTGGATGTGGCTGCCTCTGAGCTGTACAATGAGGAGGACGGCACCTATCATTTCAGCGGCGAGACGGAGTTAAAGCGCAGAAGGGCGTCTGTGGACGGCAATGGCGCATGTGCGTGCTATGAGGCAGGCAAGGAGTTTGACCTCAAAGACAATGAGCCGATGATCACGCGTACTACGGAGGAGATGATCGCCTATTACGAGCAGTTAATTGAAAGGTATCCTATTATTTCTATAGAGGATGGTCTTGCGGAGGATGACTGGGATGGCTGGGCAGAGCTGACCAGACGGATTGGCGATAAGGTTCAGCTTGTGGGAGATGATCTTTTCGTGACGAACACAAAGCGCCTAGATGCTGGTATCAAGAAAAAAGTGGCAAATGCGATTCTTGTCAAAGTGAACCAGATCGGTACGGTGAGCGAGGCAATTGAGGCAGTGGAAATGGCACAGCACAACGCTTACAAGGCTGTGATCAGCCACAGAAGCGGCGAGACAGAGGACGCATTTATCGCAGACCTTGCAGTGGCGATGAACGCAGGACAGATTAAGACTGGTGCGCCGTGCAGGAGTGACAGAGTGGCAAAGTACAATCAATTGCTGCGGATTGAGGAGGAGATTGCGCTTACCTCAAGGTATTTAGACCCATTTAACAAAATATAGAAACAAGTGGTTTGGAGCGGCGGGGCTGTCGGGAAATGGGTAAACGGTATCATTTTCCGACAGCCCAATCGCTTTAAGTGTGTGCACATAGGGAACACACTATTGTCTGAAAATACTAAAAAATAGCAAAAATTATCTGGAATATTTATGTAAAATGCGAAATTTACATAAATATTTGAAATAATATAAACAATTGCCAAAATTCTCCGATATATATAATGCGCAGCAAAATATTAGTTAAAACAGTGGTAAGAGATGTGCAACAATACCCTAATATGCCAACAAGCATTTTTTATAGCTGTTTGATGAAATATTTTCAAGATAGGGTGTCTAATGGTTTGGATGGGTATTCAGAGTATTAGATACCCTATTTTGATATATGGGAGTTGTTGTTTGACTTTATAGACAGAAAAATAGCTGCACTATAACTTCCGTTTTACCGGTGGGTTGAACAGGAATACGCAGAGGTATGAAGTGATGAAGAGAATGAATATGAAATTTTTGAGTATCTTACTGGCATCGGTACTTCTCCTGTCAGGCTGTGCGAAGGAAACCATACAGACGCAGGCTGGCGAAGTGGAGAGCGCAGAGAAAAAGTTTTATCCCTTAAAAAAGGACCGGGTCTTTAACGCGGCGGTGGACGCATTTTTTGAGGCAGTTGACGCGAGGGATGCAGATGCGATCAAGGCGCTGTTTTCCCCGAATGCATTGGAGCAGGCAGAGGATATTGACGAGGAGATAGAGAAGCTGTTCGCCTTTTATCCGGGACCGACACAGAGGTGTGAGCGGGACGGTGTCGGTCCAGAGTCAGGCAGCAGTGATCATGGGAAGAGGATTCGCAGAGGCAGCGACTGGTTTGCAGTGGTGTGTGACGGTGCCAATTATTATTGTGATTTTTCAATGGTTTTTCAAAACGATATGGACCGCAACGAGGAGGGGGTCTGGAGCATTGACTTGGTGTCAGAGAAGGTGATCTGCGCCGAGGATTTCAAGTTTAGCACTAAGCCTGGACTTCATGCGGAATCGGAGGCGCCGGGAGCATATCAGACAAGGAGGATCAAGCATTATCCTGAAGTGTTTGTACCCATTGAGCGGGAGCTGGACCGGAAGGAGATTCGTGCATTTTTGGAAAAGGAGACGGACTTTGGCGTGTTTCAGGATACATTTGGGGAATCCAATGCGGAGACGATCAGGAACGCGGCATATGCGTATGAGCTTCCCGATGAAGAGGGTGAAAAACGGTATTTGATCTTGTATGTGACGGATGAAGGGAAGATCAGGCTGGTGTACATTGTCAATGAGACAGATATTAAACCGTTAGAGACCTTGTGGGAGGCAAAGAAGGATGACGCGCAGCAATAAGTAAAGTCTGTAAAAGTATTGCAGGCGGAAAAGGAGGATCTATAAAATGTGTGATTGTATGATTTGTGAGCGGATTGACTGGATCAAGAAGAACGAGAACCCGTATTTTGTGAGGGAGCTTGATACAGGGTATGTGGTGATTGGCGATCATCAGCGGATTAAAGGGTATTCGCTGTTTCTGTGCAAACAGCATGAGACAGAACTGCATTTTCTCGAGCCTGCATTCCGCGATGCGTTTCTTCATGAGATGGCAGTTGTGGCGGAGGCAGTCTACAATGCATTTGAGCCGGATAAACTCAATTATGAGCTGCTGGGGGCAGGCAGAGGGCTGCATATGCACTGGCACTTTTTCCCAAGAAGGGCGGGCGATACGCCAAAACCCGGTCCCGTCTGGCAGCTTGGACAGGAACTTTTAGACGACAGGTTTCTGCCAGATGAAGCGGAGCTGGAGGACTTAAAGCGCCGGCTGAATGCGGCGCTGGATAAACTGCTATAGGGTAATTATTTATAAATATATCGAGGAATGACCACAATGAAAACAATACTGTTAATTGAGGACGACAGGGACTTGAATGCAGGGCTGACATATGATTTGGAGCTGGAGAAGTACAAGGTATTCTCCGCGTTTACCTTGGCAGAGGGACGAGAGATTTTGGCGTGTGAGGCGCCAGATTTGATTCTGTTAGACGGAAATCTGCCAGATGGGGACGGATTTGATTTTTGCAGAACAGTCAAATCAAAACACGACATTCCTGTCATTTTTCTGACGGCAAGGGATATGGAGCAGGAGGAAATGCAGGGCTTTGACTGCGGTGCGGACGATTACATCTCAAAGCCGTTTAAGATGCCGATTCTCCATCGCAGAATACAGGCAGCGCTTCGGAAAACAGGAGCGCGGGAGGAACGCAGCCTGTACGATGACGGATTTTTGCGGATAGACTTTGACCAGATGATCGCAGTGCGGGGCGAGGAGACACTCATGATGACGCCGACGGAGTTCAAGCTGCTGCGGCTTTTGATTGCGAATGCCGACAACGTACTGACAAAGCGTCTTTTATTGGAAAAAATCTGGGATCAAAGCGGCAATTTTGTCGATGAACATACCGTGGCAGTGAACATTAACCGGCTGCGGAAAAAAATCGAGACACCAGAGCATGTGTACATCAAGACGCTGTACGGCGTAGGATATCAGTGGAAAAACGGGGGGAGTTTGGAAAAATGAACGCAATATTGCTGGGAAGCTCTGTTCTGATGCTTGTGGTGTCTGTCGGCATTTTGCTGTATGTCAGATATGGGCTGGTGCAATACACAACGCAGTTGATGTACAGTCTGGACGCCATTCTTGCGGGAGATAAAGAGATTGATTTCTGGGAAAATAAGGAGACGCTGAATGGCAAACTACAGGCGAAGCTATGCCAGCTTGGCGAGGTGATGGAGCAGAAAGCGAAGGAGAATCTGCACCAGCGGCAGCAGCTAGAGACAATCATTGCAGATATCTCCCATCAGGTAAAGACGCCGATTGCCAGCATACGGATGTACCATAACCTGCTGGAGAGAAAAGAGCTTGAGGAGAAAAAGAGGGAAGAATTTCTGGCGGCAGTGGAACATCAGGTGGACAAGCTGGAATTTTTTATGAAAAGCATGATTCGCATGTCGCGGCTCGAGACGGGAATTGTGCAGGTGAATCCTGAGAAGAAGGCAGTGTATGAACTGATTGCGCAGGCGGTCTGTGACGTGGCGCTCAAGGCAGAGCAGAAAAAGATAGATATCGTTATTGATGAGAGCGTCGTGTCAGATAAAGCCGATGGCGGGGAACTGACTGCTTATTTTGACACGCGCTGGACAGCAGAGGCAGTGTTTAACATTCTCGACAATAGCGTAAAGTATACGCAAGACGGGGGAAGAATTGTCATTTCTGCCAGAAAGACAGACTTTTATGTGCGAATCGGCATAAAGGACAGCGGGAGGGGGATTGCCGAAGCGCGCATTCCGATGATTTTTAAGCGGTTTTACAGGGAGCCGGAGTCCGCGAATGTGGAAGGTGTCGGCATCGGTCTGTATCTGGCGCGCGAAATCGTGATGAGACAAAAGGGCTTTATCGAAGTGCATTCCAAGGAGGGGAAAGGAACGACGGTTTTTGTGAATCTTCCAGTGGAGAGACAATAAGGAGTAGAGTGGATTATCTCAAATCTGTTACTTTTTTGAGAACAGTTTGAGATAATCTTTTTATATGCTTATTTTATCAAAAAGATATCCAAGACTTCGCTTGCAGAACTTTTGGCAGGGAACACAGAAGTTGTGGATACAAAACAGAAACGGGAGGAGATTTTATGGACTTTATTTTAGAGACGAAAGATTTAAAGAAATATTATGGCAGTGAGCCAAATGTCACAAGGGCGCTGGACGGTGTCAGCGTGGCTGTGCGGCAAGGCGAGTTTGTCTCCATTATTGGCACGAGCGGCAGCGGAAAATCGACATTGCTCAATATGCTTGGCGGGTTGGACATACCGACTTCGGGAAGTGTCAAAATCCGCGGAAAAGAAATTGGCAGAATGAATGACGAACAGCTGACTGTATTTCGCAGGAGAAATATCGGTTTTGTGTTTCAGAATTATAACTTGGTGCCAATTCTGAATGTATACCAGAATATCGTGCTGCCAATCGAGCTTGACGGCAACAAGGTGGATAAGGCGTATGTGAATAAAATCATACAGATGCTGCACTTGGAGGAAAAACTCGATCATCTGCCCAACAATCTTTCAGGTGGACAGCAGCAGCGGGCAGCGATTGCGCGGGCGCTTGCAAGCAAGCCGGCGATCATCCTTGCGGACGAACCAACTGGAAATCTGGATTCCAAGACGTCTCTGGAGGTTATGCAGCTGCTGCGGATGACCAGTGTGGAGTTTGGACAGACACTGATTATGATCACGCACAATCCTGAGCTGGCGCAGATTGCAGACCGTATGATTCATATTGAGGATGGAAAAATAGTGGAGGTTCGAGAGCGATGAAACTATTGGAAAATAATAATCGTAAATTTATCAGGACATTGTCGAACAATTGCCTGAAGGCAAACAGGGGAAGGAACAGCATTGCGGTCATCGCGGTCATTCTGACGGCAGTGATGTTTATGGCACTGACGACGGTACTTGAGGGGACACAGATTTCAATGAAAAATCAGATGCTCCGTCAGGTTGGGACAAAGTTTATGGTGTCATTGAAAAATCTGACACAGGAGGAAGCCGAAAGGCTGGTTATGGCGCCGGAATTTGCCATTGCAGGAATTGAACAGTCTGTCGCCAGCGCAGTAAACAGCGCATTGAACAATGTGTCTGTCAGCATCGGCTGGATGGACACTGTGGTGACGGAAAACAGCTTTATGCACTTGGAAGCAGGGCATGCGCCGGAGAACATCAATGAAATTGCCTGCGATACAGAGATTTTGCGTCTGCTGGGGCTGCCGGAGAATGCGATTGGACGTTCGTTTGTATTGCAGTATACGGCAGGCACGAAGCCGATGGAAAAAGAAATGACCGTCTGCGGAATCTGGAAAGGCAGGAAATATGAGCAGAGTGCATCAATGCTGGTTTCGAAACCTTTTGTGGAGGAGGTGCTCTCAAACTGTGACGGAGAGTATGAATGGCTTCGCACAACGAGTTACTGCGTTCGCGGTAGTTTTGCCAGCGAAAAAAATATTGCGGAGCAGCTAGACCGTATGGTCGAAAAAATCGGGTATAATCCGTCGGCAGAGCGCGGGGAGGATGGATTTCTGATTCATCATGTCAATCCCGTATACGAGAGCGCTTCCATGGGAGATACTATGGCGGTGTATGTTGCGGAAGGGATTGGTGTACTGCTGATTCTGTTTGCAGGGTATTTGATTATTTATAACATCTTTAAGATTTCGGTCGAGAAGGATATCCGTCTCTATGGTCAGCTAAAGACCATCGGAACATCGCCGCGGCAGATTCGCTACATGGTTATCCGCCAAGGAACTGTGCTGTCCTTGACCGGGATTCCTGCCGGGCTGGTTCTCGGCTGGCTTCTGGGAAATGCACTGCTGCCCATTGTAATGACGAATTTCACCATGAGCGAAGCGGAGTTTATCATCCCCCCCGTGTGGGTGTGGGCGCTGTCCGGGTTTTTTACTTGGATTACGGTTCGCATTAGCTGCGGCAGACCGGGCAGGATTGCGGGAAGGATTTCTCCGGTCGAGGCATTGAAATATCACGGTGCGCAGAATATTGCAAGGACGCATCAGCGCGGCATGGATTCCAACCACAGGATTGCGTCCATGGCAGCAAAAAATTTAGGCAGAAACAAAGGAAAGACTGTGCTTGTGGTGCTCTCGATTTCGCTTAGTGCGGTGCTGCTCAACAGTATTCTGAATTTTGCAGGCAGCATGGATCAGGAGCTGTATGTGCGGCGTGGCAGCATTACGGACTTTGACGTGCGGAGTGCGGATTATAACAAGCCGATGCTGGAAAATCACGGAAAAGTAGTGCCGCGGCAGGCAGTGCAAACGCTTAGGGAGATGGAAGGAATCGGGGATTTTGGCCTGTCATACTGCTATATGCTGCCGGATGCGGAAAATGTCTCAAAACAGGAGGATTTGGCAAAAATAAAACGTGTCAACGGACAGGAAACCATGCAGTTCGACATGGGGTTTGATGAAAACTGTATGATTTATGGATTTGATGCGCCCGCCCTTTCGCTGGCACAGGTGATTGAGGGCAGTGTGGACTATGAGAAGCTTTGTAGCGGAAACTATGTCGTGATGGTGGGGTATCTTGACGACCGCAGTGAGTTTCACGATGAATTGCAGTACTATCATGCGGGGGACGTGATTGCGGCAGAGATTGGCGGAGCAATACAGGACTATACGGTTTTAGCAGTTCTGGGAATGCCTAGTTCAATGATGATGAGCTACAGCAGCGGTGGTTATGAGTGCATTGGTTTTGCAGAACCTGTCTTTTTGGAGAAATTTCCCATGATGCAGCAGCCGATTCATTGTCTGTTCAACGCAGGGGAAGGCGCTTTTGATGAGGTCAATGCACAGGTTGGTGCGATTGCGCAATATAGCGGACTGACAGTCCAGACGAGACTGACCGCGGAGGCGGAATTTAAAGAAACCCAATACACTTACAGCATGGTTGGCATTGTGAGCGCGCTGATACTGGGGGGAATCGGTGTGCTGAATCTCATCAACATGATTCTGACAGGCGTGATTGCCCGGCAGAAGGAGTTTGCGTCCATGCGCAGCATCGGCATGACCAAAAAGCAGCTGCGCAAGATGATTGTCTATGAAGGAATGTACTATGCGGTGCTGGCAGGCGTGGTCGGGATTGCGGCAAGCGGTGTTCTGTCGCTGACGCTGGTGCGCGTGCTGGCGGAAACGATGTGGTTTATGAAGTATGATTTCACAGTGCTTCCGGCGGTTCTGACATCAATTATATGCCTGCTGCTGGCAGTGTACATCTGTGCGATGACAGACAAGGTCTGGAACAAGGGAAGCATTGTGGAGCAGCTGCGGGAGATTGAATAGGCGCGCTGCAAATTAGTTGTCAAGTCCTGTTTATTGTTATATACTGTGTTTAAAAGTATGGCAGGAGGCGTGCATATGGGCAGCAGGGTTGTCGTGAATCTAGGGGTACAGCAGTTTGACAAGGTAATCGAAGAAAAGAAGTTTTATATTGATAAGACAGGATTTATCAAAGAATGGTGGGAGACTGGTGCGGATGTGACGATTATCACGCGTCCGCGCCGCTTTGGAAAGACGCTCAACATGAGTATGACAGAGTGCTTTTTCTCTAACCGGTATGCAGGCAGAGGAGATTTGTTTGAAGGGCTGTCCATTTGGGAGGAGGCTGCGTACAGAAATCTGCAAGGTACATTTCCAGTGATATTTTTAAGTTTTGCGGGAATTGAGGCAGGCGGATATGAGGATATGGCGTACATGATCTCTGACGAGATTGCAAAATTATATGGAGAAAACCGTTATTTGCTTGAGGGAACGCTGCTGAATAAAAGCGAGCGGGAATATTTTGAGCACATAAAGCCCGGAATGGAAGGGCGTATGGCAGCCGGCGCAATCAGGCGTATGGCAGGTTTCATGCAGCGCTATTATGGCAAAAATGTGATTATAATATTAGATGAATACGATACACCAATGCAGGCAGCGTGGCTGTCTGGGTATTGGGAGGAGGCTGTCAGCTTTTTTTGCACGCTGTTTGGCAGCACCTTCAAGAATAATCCATATTTATCCAAGGGACTGATAACAGGAATTACCAGAGTGGCAAAGGAAAGTATTTTTTCCAGTATGAATAATCCAGACGTGATTACGACAACCTCAAATGAATATGCACGGTATTTTGGCTTTTTGGAGGAGGAGGTTTTTGCAGCGCTTGATGAGGCGGGACTTGGCAGTGAGAGGCAGTCTGTGAAAAAGTGGTATGACGGCTTTACCTTTGGCAAGTACACAGATATCTATAATCCGTGGTCGATTGCTTCGTTTCTCAGAAAAAATGGCGAATATGACGCATACTGGACAAATACAAGCTCTAATGAGCTGATTAATTCACTGGTAAAGAAGGGAAATTCTGATATCAAGCAGACAATGGAAATACTTTTGCAGGGCGGCAGTTTTGAGACAGAATTAGATGAACAGATTGCGTTTCATCAGCTTGACGGAGATGTTCATGCAGTCTGGAGCCTGCTGCTGGCAACGGGGTATCTGCGGGTCGGACAGGTTTTGCGCGTTGGGGAACAAAAGACAAAACTATACACCGTATCACTCACAAACATGGAAGTGAGAAATATGTTTGCAAAGATGATCAGAGGGTGGTTTCATGGAAGTGCGGGGGGATATTACAATGAGTTTATTCACGCGCTGTTAAATGATAACGTGCGCAAAATGAATACATTTATGAACAAGGTTGCGCTCAATACATTCAGCTCGTTTGACAGTGGCAATAAACCGTCAAACCAGACAGAGCCGGAACGTTTTTATCACGGCTTTGTGCTTGGCATGGTGGTCAGCCTTGCGGATACTTACAAAGTCCGCTCAAACCGTGAGAGCGGCTATGGCAGATATGATGTGATGCTCGAGCCGCTTGACAAGAAGGGGAAGGCATTTATTTTTGAGTTTAAGGTGCTGGATACGGACGAAGATGAACAGACACTTGAGGATACGCTTGCAAATGCCCATATTCAAATCAATGAGAAGCAGTACGAGGCTGAGCTGGCGGCGGCAGGGTTTGGACGAGAGCAGATACGGAAATATGGTTTTGCCTTTCAGGGGAAAACTTGTCTGATCGGATAATATAAAAGCAGGGTGAAACGCCCTGCTTTTGTATTATCCGATGGTTCTACATTAAAACAGTTCTGCCGCCGCCTGCATTCGTTCAATGACGTGGACGCCGAACGGGCAGCGCTTTTCACAGCCGCCGCATTTTACACAGTCGGCGGCGTGCGCAGACAGGCCTTCATAGTGGGCGCGGACAGTCGGCGGAACGGTGTCCTGCATGGACGCCAGATCATACAGTTTATTTACCATGGCGATGTCAATTCCAGATGGACAGGGTGCACAATGCCCGCAGTAGGTACACTGCCCGACATAGGCATGCCGCGGTGCGTTTGCAAGAACAGTCGCATAGTCTTTTTCAGTCTCGGAAGCCGTCTCGTAGGCGACAGCGGCGTCCACATGAGCAGGCGTATCAAAGCCGACTAAGACGCTTGCGACGGCGGGGCGTGTCAGCGCATAGTGCAGGCACTGAACTGGCGTCAGTGCCACGCCAAATGGCGAGTCCTTGGCGGAGAACAGCCGTCCGCCCGCGTAGCCCTTCATCACAGTAATACCGACACCGTTCTGCTCACAGAGCCGATACAGTTCCGCGCGCTGCGGTGTGATTCCGCCTAGGTTTTCCGCATATTCTTCTTTAAAATATTCGTTTAAGTCCTCGCTCGCGGGCAGCATATCGAAGGCGGGATTGACGGAAAAGAGTATCATTTCTACGATACCGCTCTTTGCTGCGAGCTTTGCGACATCTGGATTGTGGGTGCTCATGCCAATGTGGCGGATTGTGCCTTTTTCTTTTAATGCCATGACGTAGGAGAGAAATTCGCTGCCTTTCATTAATTGATGAAATTCGGCAGTTTCGTCCACGAAATGAATCATGCCAAGGTCTATGTAGTCTGTGCGCAGACGATGCAGCAAATCCTGAAACGCTTCTTGGACTTTGTGAAGTTCACGCGTGCGCACATACTGGCCATTTTGCCATGTAGAGCCGATATGTCCCTGAATAATCCAGCGCGCACGCTGTCCTTCGAGTGCTGCGCCAATGTTAGAGCGCACATTCGGCTCAGACATCCAGCAGTCTAAGATGTTGATGCCTGCCTGTGCACAGTGGTTAATGACTTCTCTTACCTCGTCGGCGGTATGGCGTTCCAGCCATTCCCCGCCAAGACCGATTTCACTGACATTGTATCCCGTATTTCCAAGTGTCCGATAGTTCATTGAATGTGACCTCCTTTGTGTGTTTATATCATTTCGGATTTCAACAAAACCATTATTGCCGGGATTTAGATAGGTTCCCATAAGATTTTCCCCTCCATATGCAGCATGATACATTTTTCTAATTCCAATATTTTTCTAAGTGGCAGTTTGTGAATTTAAGTGTATCATGTTAAGGAATAATTATCAATAAAAGTAGTAAAAACAAAAGCTTGAAAATGAAAGCTCACAAACGAAAGCTCACAATATCGGAAAACGCACTTCCAGCGCTGGTTTTTGCGTTACATAGAATACCAGCCGCCAGCGGACTTCAGAGAAAAAGCGTTCAAAATGGAAGGAGGACATTGCAAGCCTTTTGTCTGGTGCGGGACTTGGGGCGCAGGCGAAGGCGGCTGTGTGGCTGCAAGTTCTGTCCGGCATATCGCTCATGCGCGGGGTGTCGCCAGCGCAGCAGTCTATAATATCATACAGTTCTGGTGCAAGGCTGGGTGATATACTGTAGAGGAGTAACTGGCTGTATTCAGGATAGGAGATTCCTTTGGTGTTGTCAAAGCTGTGCCGGGTCAGCCTGCATTCATGCTGGGTGATGGTGTACTCCTGATTCGTTTCTGGATAGAGGGCCTTGATAAGCGTTACAGGTTTATCGCTGGAACCGGAGGCCGTGACAAAGTATCCCGCTGTCACGGGTTTCGGACAGGCGCGGAAAAGTAAGGTGATTTCCTGTGGTGACAGTACAGGTGTGTCAGTCCACTGCCAGACAAGACGTTCAAACTGCCAGCAGCCGTCTGTACCGCAGTGGTAAGCGGTTCGCAGCCGTTCGGCATCTGGGTCATTTTGCCACAAGTCCGTGTCTGGATTGCCGTTTGCCGCGGTCCCTGTCTTTGCCTGTGCGAGTGTTTCTTGGGGCACAGTCTGATGAACCACATCATCACAATACCAGAACAGACTGCTGCCCATCAATAAGGCCAGCGGTTTTCCATTGAGACAGATTTCCGTGCGAAAGTGCTTGCAGCTTGGATTTTCGGATTCGAACTGTTCGTATTCCTCCGAGGTTTTCAGGGAGAGGCGTTTTTCGGTATCCCATTTTTGCAGAAAATGAACCATATCCTCTGAGGGAATTTTGACACAAAGATCAAGTACCGCGCCCGATAAACCTACATAGACTGCTGGGATAAAAATCTCTTGGTTTTCCCACAAAACAGTTCGGTTGATGGAAACCTTGGTGAGTTTTTCTGCCTGTTTGCTGTGTCCCCAGATTGTTTCGTCTGTGCTGTAATATACCTCCATGATGCTCGTCCCTCCAAAATAGTATTTTGATATAATGATATAAGCTGCCGCAGTGCGTGTCAATAGCAGATGTCATAACTTTGCTGTCAGGAAATGGAATTTGGGATAGCTATCTTGCGTGATTTATTGTATGATGAAAAGAAAGGGGGAAGTGATGATGGAGACCTATCAAGAATTTTTAGACAGGATTTTTTCTTTTGAAAAAAAGGAATGGACGTATGGAGATGGTTATTTCAAAGGAAACCCGTCGATTTCTAAAAAAGTGAATCCCGATAATACGTTTCGGAATTTTTATGGAGATACGGTTGTTTTTGAACTGGCTGCTTCTGTAAAAGAAAAACTGGCTGCATTTGCAGCATTTTTGTATCAGTCGGCACCGGACTGTTTTTGTGAGCGGCTAGTTCCCCAGACGTTTCATGTAACGCTGCATGATTTGAGCAATTCTCCTGTTTTGCAGGAGGTGGCGAAAGACGTGTTTGAGAATGAGCTCAAGGTGATTGAACAAATGCAGCAGGTACAAAAGTATGAGAAAACAGTCCTGAAAATGAAAAGCAAAGCGGTGTTTAATATGGTGGACACCAGTCTGGTCATGGGGGTGTACCCTGCGGGCGGGGAGGACTATCGCAGAATGATGGAACTGTATGACATCTTTGATGAAGTGAAGCGGCTGCCATACCCGTTTACACCGCATATTACACTGGCGTATTATAATGTTTACGGATTTGATGTGCAGGCTGCCAGAGGGCTAGAGAAGGCTGTCCGCCAGCTAAATGAGCAGGAAATTGAATTTGAGCTGTCTGTGGAACAGTTGTACTATCAAAAGTTTGTGAGCATGAATGACTATATCAATGTTATAAATTTGGCACGTCATTGAAGCCAAGGACTGCATGTGCCAGACACAAAAACAGGAAGGGAACGTGAGAAGTAATTGGAGACAGTGAGAAAGGACAGCCCCAATACAGCGGAATATGCTGAAATTGCAGAGGTGAAAAAATTGCTGCAAAAAAGAAATATAAGCATTTATCATGGCAATAAAAACGAAACGATGGTCCCCACATATGGTGTTGGTGGAAGTGATAACGATTATGGCAAAGGCTTTTACACAACGCCCAATAAGGAATTGGCGAAAGAATGGGCATGGGGAACATACACACAAGGGAAAAAGGCATATATTCACACGTTTGAGCTGGATACGTCAGATTTAGCGATATTAAATTTGACAGAGTTGGACAGTATCCATTGGATTGCAGAGCTGTTATATAATAGAAAGTTAAATTTAGGTGATAAGGAAGTTGTGCGGGATAATGTAAAAATATTTCTCGAGAATTATAAATTGGATACAAGCAATTATGATATTATTATAGGATATAGAGCAGATGACAGTTATTTTGCTTATGCGGAAGCATTTGTCTCAGGAACAATATATAAAGATACATTAGAAAAAGCATTGCGGACAGGTGAACTAGGAATACAGGTTTTTATCAAGAGTGAGAAGGCATTTGGCAGATTGACCAAAGTGGAGGTAAACGAAGTTCCAGACAAGTACAGAGGATTTTTTGTTAAGAGAGATCAGTATGCAAGGCAGCAGTACAACACATTAAGAGTGAATCAGGGGGGCAGAGCAGGCAAACAGACAATTTATGATTTTGTATAGAGAGGTGTAACTATGGTACCAATGGCACAAAATTTAGAGGAATTTATATGCTATGATGAATTTTGGCTGGATAAGGACATGGAAAATATGGGCTATCTCTTTGAATACTGTGAGGCGTATTGCAGAGAAATTCTAGGCGATGAGCAGTTTCTTTTAGATAAAGAAATGTTTATAGAATCCTTTATGAAATCAGATTGCAGGGCATTGATGGAAATTGGCCATCCGACATTGTTGTCACAGGCAGCATATGATACCGTAAAAGATTTCATCGAAGTAGACAACGAGAACGAGATGGCGCCCTTCCGGTTAAAGGGAAAACAGCAGGAGTATGCACGCTACCAGCTCTACTGGGCAGGGTGGATGTACGCGTATATTCATTTCCAAAGCAAAGAGCGCAGCAAAAACATTATAGAAAAACTGCCGTTACATGAGATATTGACAGATTATAAGATTGGCCATGAGATGAGCAAGGAGGCTTATTACAGCAAGATTGCGTATCTGTTCGAGAAAAAGGTTTGAATACAGGAGGAAACAAGAGATGTTAGACAAGCATTTAATTGCAAAGACAGAACCTGCTGCATTGCAGGAGAATATGGTCGAGAGAGAGGGGGTGCGCATTACGGTTCTGGGCGACAGGCTGTTTCGGATTGAGCAGGAGCCCGAGGGGCATTTTTGTGATCAGGCGACGCAGACGGTATGGTTTCGGCGGTCCGAACAAGTATCTTTTTCTGTTTCAGAAAATCAGGAGGCATCGGAATTAAGAATTGCCACAGACAGCGTGACTCTTGTGTGGAAGGGCAGCATTGAGGAAAGCTTTGTGGTATTTGCAGGACAAGAGAAAAAAAGTTTTCTGAACAACAGCGAAAATCTTTTGGGCACTTACCGGACACTCGACTGCTGTGACGGAGACCAGTTTATTTCTTTTGACAGCGACGGGCAGCCGTCCGAGAAGATTCAATTGGGATACGGCGTTGTGTCCAGAAACGGTGTGGCTCTTTTGGAGGACAGCCAGTCTTTGATTTTAAAGGAAGATGGAATGCTTGAACGGCGCGAATATCCTGAAAAGGACGATTATGTGTTCGCGTATGGGAAGGATTACAGGGGTGCATTGAAGGCGCTGTTTTCCATCTGCGGAAAGACACCGCTGATACCGCGTTTTGCGCTGGGCAACTGGTGGAGCCGGTATCATGCCTATACGGAAAAAGAGTATCTGCACACGATTGAGAATTTTGATGCGCGTGAGCTTCCGCTGACGGTTGCGACGGTGGATATGGACTGGCACTGGTCAGAGACGCTGGACACGCGCAAACAGATTACGCAGAGTGGGAAAAACGACGCACTGCACGGCGGCAGTGACGGTTGGACCGGGTATAGCTGGAACACAGACTTGTTTCCAGATTACAGGCGTTTTCTGGGAAAACTGCATGAGAAAAATCTGCATACGACTTTGAATCTGCACCCTGCGCTTGGCGTGCGGTATTTTGAGGACTGTTATGAGGAGATGGCAGAGGCAGTAGGCATAGACCCGGCGACAGAGCAGCAGATTCCTTTTGACATGACCGACGCGACGTTTATCAATGCGTATTTTAAGGTGCTTCACAAGCCGTATGAGCGGGAGGGCGTGGATTTCTGGTGGATTGACTGGCAGCAGGGACTTGACTCAAAGCTCGAGGGGCTTGACCCGCTCTGGGCGCTCAACCACTATCATTTTCTGGACAATGGCGTGGAACATGCACCGCTGATCTTGTCGCGCTACAGCGGCATCGGCGCGCACCGGTATCCGCTGGGCTTCTCGGGAGATACGCTGGTGACATGGGAGAGTCTGGGGTATCTGCCGTATTTTACAGCGACGGCATCGAATGCAGGGTACTGCTGGTGGAGTCATGATATTGGCGGCCATATGTGCGGTTACAAAGATGATGAGCTCTATGTGCGCTTTTTGCAGTTTGGCGTATTCAGCCCGATTAACCGCCTGCACAGCAGCAATTCTGATACCTTTACGAAAGAGCCGTGGGCATATGGAAATGGTACAGGTCTGATTGCGGCGGAGTATTTGCGGCTACGGCACCGAATGATACCATTTTTGTATTCGGCGTCTGTGGAAGTTGCCGAGAACGGGCTTGCGCTCATCGAGCCAATGTATTATGAGTGGGCAGACGAAGAAGAAGCCTATCAATATCCGAACCAATACTTGTTCGGCGGTCAGATGATTGTGGCGCCAGTGACAGCCAAGAGCGAAGCGCAGGGCATGGCGAGGGTGAAAGCGTGGCTGCCGCAGGGCACGTGGACTGATTTCTTTACGGGAGATGAGTACACAGGCGGACAAGAACTTACATTCATTCGCTGGCTGGAGGAGATGCCAGTCTTGTTAAAAGAAGGCGGCTTCTTTGTGCTTGATGATCGCAAATATACAAATGATGTGTCGAATCCAGACCAGTTGAAAGTGGTTGTCACAAACGGGAATGGAAGCTATACATTGCATGAAGAGCAGGACGGAAATCGGCTGGATACGGTATTTGTGTCAAAGGCGGGCGAAGGTGTCCAGTCAGTAATGTTCCATTGCAATACAGAGATGAAAGAAGCAGCATTACGCATACCGCCAAGAAGATATAAGTTTGTATTCAGCAATATTTTGTCTGGTACTGTAACTGTTTTGGCAGATGGGAAGGCATGTGCGGCAGCCGTGGACGATAACGGGCGTCTGAGTGTCGTTATAGAAGAAGTCTGTCCAAATACGAAATATGAAATTTGCGTGCACTTTGCAAAGAAGGCGGACGAGAAGCGGAAAGAGGCTTTGCGGAAAACCATTACCAAATTACAGATGGATAACAATGAAAAGAACAGTATATATGAAAGGCTGTGCTGCGCCGACAAGGCGGCATATGTGGAGATTGTGGAACAAATGCCCGTGCCCCAGATCGCAAAGGACAGGCTTATTGAAATAGGATAATGTGGAGGCAGAATATAGATGAAGATAGGAAGCAATACAGAAAATGTACTTGGAATTTTGCACGGCGGTGATTACAACCCAGATCAGTGGCTCGACTGCCCGGAGGTTTTGGAGGAGGACGTGCGCTTGATGAAAAAGGCGCGGGTAAACTGCGTATCGCTTGGCATCTTTGCGTGGAGCAGGCTGGAGCCTGAGGAGGGCAGATATGAGCTGGACTGGCTGGAGAATATCATACAGCGTTTATATGAAAATGGCATCTATACGATTCTAGCCACGCCGACGGGGGCGATGCCGCACTGGCTGACAGACCAGTATGAGGAGGTGCGGCAGGTCAGTGAAAATGGTGTTCGCAATGATGCGGGAAAGCGGCATAATTACTGCCCCAGCTCGCTGGTGATGCGGGAAAAGACAAGACAGATAGACCAGAAACTCGCGGAGCGCTTTGGCAGGCATCCGGGCGTGATCTGCTGGCATATCTCAAATGAGATTGCGAACAACGGCATTGACGGCGCGTGCCACTGTGAAAACTGCCAGCAGGCATTCCGCGTATGGCTACAGCAAAAATATGGAACACTTGAGAAGCTGAACAAGGCGTGGTGGACAGCCTTCTGGAGTCATACTTACACCGACTGGGCGCAGGTCAAAGGGCCTTCAGCGCGCGGCGAGAACCTGCTGCACGGGCTAAATCTGGACTGGAAGCGTTTTGCCAGCAGCCAGCAGCTTGATTTTTGCAAGGAGGAAATCCGCACCGTGCGCAGCTACAGTGCGCTGCCTGTCACGACAAACCTGATGGCATTTTTCCGTCCGCTGGATTATTTCCAGTGGGCGAAGGTGTTAGACTTTGTCTCGTGGGACTGCTATCCAGACTGGCACAGCGGCGCGGACGAGCTGGATACAGCGGCGGAGGCTGCTGCCTGTCACAGTCTGGTGCGGAGCCTAAAACGGGATAATTTTCTGATGATGGAGAGCACGCCCTCTGTCGTGAACTGGCGTGAGAAAAACCGCCTGAAACGACCGGGAATGCATGAATTGTCCTCTTTGCAGGCGGTGGCGTGCGGCTCTGACAGCGTGCAGTACTTCCAGTGGCGCAAGAGCAGGGGTAGCAGCGAGAAATATCACGGGGCTGTGGTCGATCACAAATACGGGGAAAACACGAGAGTATTCCGAGATGTGGCGCGCCTTGGCGAACGCCTTTTGCAGATTGCGCCCAAGGTACTTGGCACCTGCAATCAGGCGCGGATTGCGATGATTTTTGACTGGGAAAACTGGTGGGCAGTGGAGGACGCCTATGCCGTTGACAACCATATCCAGTATCAGCGGGTCTTTCTCGAATATTTCCGCCCGCTCTGGGAGATGGGCGTCGATGTGGACATCGTTGATATGGACTGCAAACTGGATTCGTACAGTGTGGTCATTGCCCCGTTAAATTACCTGTACCGCAAAGGCTATGCGGACAGCGTGCAGCAGTATGTGGAACAAGGCGGCTGTTATGTGACGACCTGCTGGAGTGGGGAGGTGGACGATACGGATTTAGTCTATCTCGAAAAGCATCCTTTAGAGGAGGTTTTGGGAATTGCGCCGGAGGAGATGGACGTGCCGGACGGCTATTGTGAGAACAGCCTCCAGTATCAGGGACAAACGTACCAAATCACAGGGCTGTGCGGACTGGTGCACGCCAAAAGCGCAGAGGTGCTTGCAGAGTACCAGCATGATTTTTATGCAGGCTATCCCGCGCTCACGAGAAACATTTATGGAAAAGGAGAGGCATACTATATAGCCTCGATGAATGAGATGGATTTTCTGAGAGCTTTTTATCAAGAGCTTTTGCATAAAAAAGATTTGGAATGCCGTCTCAATGTGAAATTCCCGATGGGCGTGACGGTGAATGAGCGCAGGGCAAACGATCAGAGTCTGTGGTTTTTGCAGAACTTTAACAGAACGGCGGCGGACGTGGAGTTTTTGTCGGCGTACACCAACATCGAGACAGGGGAGGTGTTAGACGGGAAGGTTACGATGGGGGCGTTTGAGTGTATGATTTTGGAAGAAGGTATAAAAAGTTAAAAGGAGATTTCGCATGAAAAAAATGTCAAACGACAGCATGAGCAAATTCATCAGCCTCATTCTGCGCCATCATCCAGAAGCAGCCTATATCGAGCTGGATGAACACGGCTGGGCAGAGGTGGACAAATTAATAGAAGGAATCAGGCGGACTGGCAAACGAATCAACAGAGAGCTTCTTGAGGAAATCGTTCGGACAGACAACAAACAGCGCTATTCGTTTAATGAGGATAAGACGTATATCCGCGCGAATCAGGGGCACAGCGTTCCAGTAGATGTCGGGTTAAAGGAACAGGAACCGCCGGTATTTTTATATCATGGCACTGCTGTCGGCTTCCTTGCCAGCATTGAGCGGGAAGGGCTCAAACCGATGGGTCGGCTGTATGTGCATCTGTCAAAAGATGTCGAGACCGCAGTCAATGTGGGAAAGCGCCATGGAAAACCCGTGGTACTCAAAATTCACAGCGGTGACATGTACCGTGACGGACAGGCATTTTATCTGTCTGAAAATGGTGTATGGCTGACCAAGAAGGTTGTGCCAGAATATTTTGAACGGCTTATCGTCTAAAGCCTTTGCGGCAGCTTGAAACAGAACCGGGCTGCCGCATAAAATTAGAGCCGGAAAAATATGAAATAAAATTTGGAAAAATAGTTGACAAATGTGTCGAAATAAGATATTATAATTTTTGTTCGCGGAAGTGCTGGAATTGGCAGACAGGCAAGACTAAGGATCTTGTGTCGGTAACGACGTGTGGGTTCAAGTCCCATC
>ERZ808028.77-NODE-77-length-107287-cov-5.629773_pt1 | contig 107287 bp, 95 predicted proteins | sample MGYA00380184_ERZ808028 | MGnify/ENA primary metagenome ERZ808028 (study PRJEB31490, sample SAMN06133397) | mouse gut metagenome | isolation source: J8_1 | host: mice | place: China: Chengdu | collected 2015-05 ... | reverse complement strand
CATGTAGCAAAAGACGGCGACTCCAGCGGGAAAAGCATGAGTCTGAAAGCCCCGCAGGAGCGTACTTTGCGACGAGGAGATTGAAGCCATGCCCGCGGAAAGCGTCCGTCTGTAGCGGAATGTACGGTCAAGAAATGAAAAGGGATGTAGATGATTTTTAGGGAGGATGAGAAATGTGATCAATTCAAATGAAACCTATAATGATCCTAGAAAAAGAGCGAATAATTATGTACATGAAGTGTATGAACAATTAAAGCAAAGAAATCCAGGTGAGACAGAATTTTTACAAGCTGCACGTAAAATTTTTGATTCACTGCGACCTGTCTTTGCGAAAAACCCACATTATATGGATAACGGGATTTTAGAGCGAATTACCGAACCAGATCGTATTATTACGTTTCGAGTAAGTTGGGAAGATGACCAAGGAAAAGTGCATGTCAATCGTGCGTATCGTGTCCAATTTAATGGGGAATTGGGGCCTTACAAAGGAGGCATTCGTTTCCATCCTTCGGTCAATTTAAGCATTATGAAGTTTTTAGCGTTTGAACAAATTTTCAAAAACTCTTTAACTGGTATGCCGATTGGCGGTGGTAAAGGGGGTTCTGATTTTGATCCGAAAAATAAATCAGAACGAGAAATTATGCGTTTTACACAAAGTTTTATGACTGAACTTTCAAAGTATTTAGGTCCTGATCAAGACGTACCTGCAGGAGATATTGGTGTTGGGCGTCGTGAAGTCGGTTATATGATCGGTCAATATAATCGTTTGAAAGGCGGATTTGAACCGGGCGTTTTGACGGGGAAACATCCTTCTTTTGGCGGTAGTTTAGGACGAAAAGAAGCAACGGGTTACGGCACGGTTTATTTTGCGGAAGAAATGTTAAAAACGAATCAATTAAGTTTTAAAGGCCAAAAAGTAATCGTTTCTGGTTCGGGAAATGTTTCTACATATGCAATGGAAAAAGCAATTGAACTCGGTGCGACGGTGATAGCATGTAGTGATTCTGGTGGTTATATTTATGATGAATCCGGCATTGATGTCGAAACTGTTAAAGAGATTAAAGAAGTGAACGGCGAGCGTATTAAAATGTATTTAAAATATCATGATACAGCAAAATATGTGGAAGGTTGCGAGAAAATTTGGTCGATCCCTTGTGATATTGCCTTACCTTGTGCGACACAAAATGAACTCGATGAAAAAGCAGCACGCCAATTAATTGCCAATGATATTAAAGCCGTGGCAGAAGGGGCGAATATGCCTTGTACGAAAGAAGCCATTGAAAGATTCCAAGAAAATGATGTGCTTTTTGCCCCAGCAAAAGCAGCCAATGCAGGTGGGGTTGCCGTATCCGCGATGGAAATGGCACAAAACAGCCAAAGACTTAGCTGGACGAGCGAAGAAGTCGATGAAAAATTACAGCGTGTCATGAAAGATATTTATAAAAGCTGCATAGAAGCGGCAGATGCGTACGGCCATTCAGGCGATATAATTGTCGGTGCCAACATTGCAGGCTTTTTGAAAGTGGCCGATGCGATGGTCAATCACGGCATTCGCTGACAAATAAAGAGCAACTGAAAAAATTGACTGAGCAAGAACTGAAAAAGAAGAAGAACCCAAAACCCCGCATTTCACGGTGTAGCACCGTGAAATGCGGGGTTTTGAATTGTGTATTGGATTGTGCCTGACACTTTTGGGATAACGATTCAGAATATTCACGGGCTCGTGCCAGCTTTTAGATGAAATTAAAAATAAATCTTCTGTGTCTATTGACTATTCAGAAAATAGAAGTTATTATATGAATAATAATTCGTTGTAGGTGCTTAAGTGATGTTGAATTATTTTTTTAGCACTGATAGTTAAGTTGCTTAATCGATATGTATAGAATAGAGAGGATGGTAGGTAGAGCAGATGTTTAAGGTTTATTGTTAAGGTGCTTAAGTAAAGGGGCCATAGTGGAATTGAAGGGGGAAAATAGATGGAGAAAAAAGAGGCGGTTCGTAAAAAGTTTAAAATGCCACATTTGCTTTGGATTATGCTAGGTTTATTGTTGTTAGCTAGTTTTGCAACTTATATTGTGCCAGCTGGTAATTTTGCAGTTGATGAAAATGGGCAAGTGATTGGCAGTGAATTTGAATATATTGGACATCAAACGCCAGTTAATCCTTGGCAAATGTTGATGTTGTTTTTGGATGGTTTGAATCAATCGGGAACGATTATATTCCTTGTATTAGTTGCCGGTGCAACGATTGGTGTTTTATTAGCATCTGGTGCAATTGATAATATTTTAAACTGGGCAATTTATAAATTGAAAGACAAAGGATCTGGCGTATTAGTCAGTGCGATGTTTATTTTAATTGTTTATATTGGAGGCTTTGCGGGGAGTGATGCGTTAATTGCACTTGTCCCGATTGGTGTGATTTTTGCGAAGAAAATGAAGCTGGATCCAATTGTTGCGATTGGGATTACGACCTTCCCAGCTTTAATTGGTTTTGGCACGGGACCGCAATCCATGTTGGTTCCTCAAATGATGATTGGGATTCAACCTTATTCGGGCTTTGGATTACGCTTTGTCTTTATGAATATCTTTATGATAATTGGATTGTTTTATTTGCTACGTTATATTAAAAAGATTCAAAAAGACGAACAGAAATCTTTAATGTATAATGAAGGTTGGCGTGCACAACAAGTGCTTCATAATGGTGAAGACGATGGCATAAAAGCTGAAAAGTTAAAACCGATGAGCATTTTTGCGCTAGTGATTTTTATTGTACAGTATTTGGTTATTATTTCGTATTCAACATTTGGCGGTGATCCCGCAGAACTTTATAACTTTATGATTGTTATTAATATTTTAACAGCGTTTGTAATTGGTATTTCAACACGCATGTCTTGGGATAAATTAGGAGATAGTTTTGCGCAAGGTTTGGCTGCAATGGCTTTTATTGCGTTCATTATCGGTTTGGCACGGGTGATGTCTTTAATTCTGACACAAGGAAATATTCTCGATACAATTGTATTTACCTTAACGAAGCCTTTAATGGATATTAATCAAAGCTTTTCAACAATTGGGATCTCCGTGATTGTCGGAATATTGAATCCGTTAGTACCTTCTGCGACGAGTAAAGCGGCCATTTTGATACCAATTATTCAACCGATTGCAGAAACATTAAATTTGCCAAAACAAGTTGCAATTCAAGCGTTCCAGTTTGGCGATGGTTTTACAAATATGATTTCACCAGTCTTAGGATGGACGATTGGTTCATGTGTGGCAGCGGGCGTATCTTTTGTAAAATGGGTTCGTTGGGTATTGCCAGCAGTTATCTTATTTTTATTGTTAAGCTTTATTATTTTATATATTTTAACAACAGTCGGTTGGACAGGTGGTTCGATCTAACTGAATGATTTGGGAGGAAAATGAAATGACAAAAACAGTAGATGTAAACGCATTCATCATGAAAGAAGCAAAAGCTATTGAAACAAAAACGATTGAAATCAGAAAGTATTTACATGAACATCCTGAACTAAGTAGTGAAGAATTTGAAACGGTGCAATTTTTGAAGAAAGAAGTTGCAGCATTAGGTTTAGAAATTGAAGATGTGCCAAATAGTACAGGATTCACAGCCTTACTGGATACAGGAAAGGCTGGTAAAACGTTAGGAATTCGTACAGATATTGATGCATTGCCAATTATGGAGCATCCCGAAAACTTAGCTGGAAAAAGAAAGTACACTTCGAAAACACCAGGTGTGATGCATGCTTGTGGTCATGATGGGCATATGGCAATTGTGTTGGCAACGATGACAATTTTAAAGCAAATGAAAGATAAATTAACAGGGAAAGTTTACTTTATTTTTGAAGAAGGGGAAGAGATTGGTAGTGGCATTGCGGCCATGATTGAGCATTTACGAGATAAAAATTTCGATGCCATTTACGGCAATCATTTAGCTTCATTTTTGGACAGCGGGAAAGTGAGTTTAGATGCGGGACCTCGTATGGCTGGTGCGATTGTCGTCAATATGACGGTGAAAGGACGAGGAGGTCACGGAGCACGACCTGATTTATCCATTAATCCAATTTTTGCTGCTGCAAACATTTTAACGGGCCTTACCAATGCGTGGGCGAATCAAATTGATATTTCGAAAACAGTGACATTAGGATTGACGAAAATTCAAGGGGGAAGTACATTTAACGTCATTCCAGACGATGTGACAATTGGTGGATCATTACGTTTTTATGATGTTGAAGAAGGAAAGAAAGCATTGGAGATTGTAAGGAAAGTTGCTACATTGACAGCACAGGCCCATAATTGTGAAGTAGAGTTCGGTGAGGATTTTGATATTTTAGCATTGCCAGTAATCAATGATGAAAAATTATCGGAACTTGCTCAATCAGGGATTCAAGAAGTGATGCCTGAAGCAATTGTACATGATGTGTCCTGGTTTGCTTCTGAATCTTTCAACCAATATGGGAAACTTGCACCGACATTGTTTGCGTTTATCGGGGCGCGTAATGAGCAGGTCGGCAGTGGCGCAGAACATCATAATGATCGTTTTGATGTCGATGAAGGCGCGTTGATTCACGGGGTTGTGGCAACGACGAAATTTGCAGTTGATTATTTAAATTCGTAATAAAGGAGAAGTGGCAAATGACATATGATTTTACAACGGTTGTGAACCGAAAAGATACAGGTGCTTTAAAATGGGAGCAAATGTATGAATGGAATGAGAATGTGGCAGCTGATGTGATTCCGTTATCTGTTGCAGATATGGAATTTAAAAATCCGCCAGAAATTATCGAAGGCTTGAAAGATTTTTTGGATGAGGCAGTTCTTGGTTATACAGGACCAACCGAAACTTTTTTACAAGCGGTTGTCGATTGGCAAAAACGCCGTCATCAATGGGAAATTGAAAAAGAATGGATTGTTAATACGCCAGGTATTGTCCCAGCGTTTTATACGGCAATTCGTGCATTTTCGGAAGAGAATGATGGGGTGATTATTTTTAGACCTGCTTATTATCCATTTGGTTTAGCAATTAGTGATAATAAACGTACGGAAGTGAATGTGCCTTTAATTCATCAAGATGGTGATTATACGATTGATTTTGAAGGCTTTGAAAAAGCTGCGGCAAATTCGAAAAATAAAATTCTATTATTTTGTAGTCCGCATAACCCAGTCGGACGTGTGTGGACACAAGAAGAATTAGCGCGTGTTGCTGAAATTGCTGTGAAGCATGATTTGTATGTGATTTCTGATGAGATTTGGTATGACTTCGTTATGCCGGGGTATCAACATACCGTGTTGGCAACAGTTGATGAACGCCTAAATGACAAGCTTGTCACTTGTACAGCACCGTCGAAGTCTTTTAACCTAGCAGGTATGATGATTTCCAATATTATTATTTCTGGTGAAGAAACGAGAGAGCGTTATCAGCAAGCTTTGCAAGAAGTTCGAGGAGATATGGTTGGCATTTTAGGCTATAAATCTTGTGAATTGGCCTATACGAAGTCAGAGAAGTGGTTGGATGAATTATTGACGGTTATTGATACGAATCAACATATTGTAAAAGCTTATTTTGACGAGCACTTCCCACAAATAAAAGCGTATTTAAGTGAAGGGACTTATTTACAATGGATTGATTTTAATGCACTAGGTATGACAGATGAAGAACTTGAAACATTTTTGCATATGGAAGCTGAGTTTTTCACAGATGAAGGCTATATCTTTGGTGAGGAAGGAAGCGGCTTTGAACGGATTAATTTAGCACTCCCTACGGAAGCACTAAAGCAGGCATTAAACCGATTAGGTGAAGCGTTGAAAAAGAAGCTTGAAAACTGAATCAGTCAAAAAAGCATTGGAAAAGTCGCTCTTTTCGCAATGCTTTTTTGCATGTACGATGGGTCTATGTTTATAATAAAGTCAATAAATATATACGAGAACGAGGGATTGTCGGTGAAGCGAGAAGAAGTCTTTAAAAATATGATGGAGACATTATATGAATCATCTAGATTAATTCATTTATATGAAAGCGTTCCGAGGAAATATGGGACAGATGACGAGCTTTACATGGTGGAAGTACATACACTTGATTTAATTGGTCGCCATGGAAAAATTACGACGACAGAAATTGCAGAAATTAATAATAGAACGACAAGTGCAGCTTCTCAAATGGTTGAAAAATTAATCAAAAAAGAATTAGTTCATAAATATCGTAATCCTAATAATTTCAGGGAATTACTTATTGAACTAACGGAAAAGGGGGAAATCGTCTATGAATATCATAAAAATCTGGATGATGTTGAATACAATATACATTTAGAAAGATTAGAAGAGTATTCGACCGAAGATTTTGAGAAATTAATGCAGATTGTAAAAATGATTAATGAAGGTGTAGAAAAAGCATTGCCTTAAATGTGAACTCTGGTAAAGAGGATGGATAAAAGAGAGCAGAATGCCCCTTCGTCACGGAAGTGACGAAGGGGCATTCTGCTAGTTGTCGTTAGGTTTGTGCCTGACACTTTCGAGGTAACGATTCGGAATATACATGGACTTGTGTCAGGCACTTTCGGGGTGAAGACTCAGAATATTCACAGGCTCGTGTCAGGCACATTTCGAGTAACGATTCAGAATATTCACGGGGAACGTGCCAGTCACTCACAACGCTTCAATTTTGTGGAAGGTTGGCTGTTGATTGGTGAAGGTTGTGATGTATTTAAAGCCGATCGATTGTAGTAGCTGTAAAGATGCTTTGAAATCGTAGGCGATGTCGGTTGTGCGGTGGGCGTCTGAGCCGAGTGTGATGATTTCGCCACCTGATGCGTGATATAGTTCCAAGACGTCGGTGCTTGGGAGTGCGTGTGGTAAGCCGTAGCGGACGCCGGATGTGTTGAGTTCGATGCCTTTTCCACTAGGGATGATTTCATCGAAAATCGCTTTTAGTTCATCGTGAAATAATTGTGTTGCAGGTTGGTCGGAATATCGTTTTACGAGATCGACATGTCCGAGGACGTTAAAGCCTTTGTAGTTTTTGACGCAGTCGAGTAGTTCTTTGTAGTATAGTTGGTAGGCTTCGTCGACTGTGCGTCCTTCGAAAATTTCTTTGTAGTGTAAGCTTTTACGATCCGTTGTGTGCATGGAACAGATGACGAAATCAAATGCTTCTTCAGACATGAGTTTTTCATACATCGGTAAAATATGTGGTTGGACGCCGATTTCAATTCCTTTTTTGATGCGAATTTGTGCAGCATATTTTTCTTGTAATTGTTGTAATAAAGCATTGTATGCTGGAAAATCAACGTTGAAAATAATTGATGGATCTGGATATTCGTAATCGACATGTTCGGTGAAACAAATTTCTGTTAAGCCTTTGTCAATTGAACTTTTCACCATTTCCTCCATTTGTTCTTGGCAGTCGGCAGAAAAATGACTGTGCATATGGTAATCAAACATAAAAATCCCTCCAATAGTTGACAAACAATTTAATCTACTTTATAGTAATACAATACTTCACTCTAGTAAAGTGATGAAGTGAATTACAAATAGAAAATCTATATTTCATTATACAGTACATCGAATTAGGGGGGGATGCAATTGAATACCGTTTATAAAATGGATGAAGAAAAGACGATTGCGTATGAAAAATATGAGCGCATGATTAAAACGATGAATAAACGTTTCCAAACATATGGATATGAACGGATTAAAACATCTACGTTTGAACCGTATGATTTATACATGTCGATCAATACAGAAATGGATCGCCGTGAGATGGTGAAAACGATTAATCCACAAGGAGAAGTACTCGTGTTGAGACCAGATGTGACGATTCCAATTGTGAAGCAAATGGCGGAAGAACAGTCACAGCTCGAACAAGAAAGGCGTTATTATTACGTTCAGGATGTTTACCGCGTGTCATCGTTTCAAGATGAGAAAGTAGAAACGACACAAGCTGGCGTTGAATATTTTTGTCAAAGCTCTGCTGAAAAAGATGCCGAAGTGATCGCATTAGCTTGTCATTTATTGAAAGACTTAGGTTTTCACAATAGTAAAATCGAAATGGGGCATGCAGGATTTTTCCAGGCTTTATTAAAACGAACAAATTTAACGCAAGTAGAAGCACAGCAATTAAAAGCATTAATTCAGTCGAAAAATCGACCGGAAATGGCGGTATTTTTGGAAAGTTTGCAAGTAGAACGATCATTAATTGAAGCTTTTATTCAAATTCCACTGCTTTACGGCACGCCAGAAGAAGTGTTGCAAAAAGCTCAATCCTTGAAAAAGACAGAAGGGATTGCGGAGATTTTACACTACTTAGAACAAGTTTACGAAGTGTTGTCGATTTATGGATTAGCCCAACAAATCATTATTGATTTGGGATTAATGAATGAAATGAACTATTATTCTCATATTCTTTTTCAAGGTTATGTGGAAAGATATGGTAGACCTGTGTTAATGGGTGGGCGTTATGACGCGTTAGGAAATGAATTTGGTGCGGAACTTCCAGCCATCGGATTTGCTTGCACGGTGGAATCATTAATGAAAGCAACAGCGAATGACACGATTAAGGCACGGCCGAAAGTGGATGTTTGGATTTCTTATGAACAAGCTGTATTAGAAAAAGCGGTTGAGTTGGCAAATGAATTACGCGAACGCAATGTCAGAGTCGTGACGGCGTTAGTAGATGAACCAGCGGAAGAAGCGATTTACCGACTTGAATTATCAGAACAAAAAAATGATTTATTATACAAAGGGAAGTCGGAAGATTTTGAAGGTATTGGCGATTTATTAGCGTGTATGAATCGATTGAAAGGGGAGTTGTAAATGACGATGTTGACGATTGCGGTTGGGACGGGGCGAACTTCAAAAGAAGCCATTGCCATTTTACAAAAAGCAGGTATCTTTTTCCCTGAATATGAAGCGAAAACACGTAAATTGGTGTTGATGGATGAGACGAAAAAAATCAAGTTAATTTTAGTGAAAAATGCAGATTTGACGACGTATGTGGAAAGAGGCGCAGCAGACATTGGTTTCACAGGAAAAGATATGATTTTAGAACAAACGCCTGATGTCTATGAAGTGCTCGATTTAAAAATTGGACGTTGCAAAATTGCAGTCGCTGGTTTTCCAAATACTTTCAAGCATCATAAAGCCGTAACGGTAGCAACGAAATATCCAGTCATTACAAAACAATATTTTAAAGAACAACAAGTGCGTGTGGAGACGATTGCGTTAAGTGGTTCAATTGAATTGGCGCCGTTATTAGGGTTGTCGGATGTTATTGTCGATATTGTTGAAACGGGTACGACGTTAAAGGAAAATGGCTTAGTCATTTTGGAAGAAATTCGGGAAATTAGTACGAGATGTATTGTCAATAAAGCGAGTTTTGCGACTAAAACAGTTGAAGTAGAGCAGTTCATTGAAAATATTCAAAAAGGGTTAGGGTGAGAAATGTGGCATATGAAACAGGCGCAGCTTATTTGAAATCATTACAAAATCGGGCGCGGCAAGTGGAGGAAAGCGACCGTATTGAACGAGCGGTACAAGGGATTATCCGTGAAGTTCGATTGAATGGGGATCAAGCACTTTATACATATACTGAGCAATTTGACGGGGTTCAGTTGGAAAGTTTAGTCGTTACTGAAGCGGAATTTGAGGCGGCAGAAGAGACAGTTGGAGAAGCTTTTATGAAGTCGATTCAGCAAGCGAAAACAGAAATTACAGCTTTTCATGAAGCCCAAAAGGAACAAACATGGCTATTAGAAAGGGGCGATGGGAAGCTTGTTGGACAAAAAGTGACGGCGCTTCAAAGTGTTGGCATTTATGTACCAGGTGGCAAAGCGGCTTATCCATCTACGGTTTTAATGAATGCGATCCCTGCGAAAATTGCGGGTGTCAAACGAATTCAAATGACAACACCGGTTCAAAAAGACGGTACGGTCAATCCGTATGTGTTGGCGGCAGCTAAATTAGTGGGCGTCGATGTCATTTATAAAGTGGGTGGTGCACAAGCGGTTGCTGCTTTAGCTTATGGCACAGAAACGGTTCAAAAAGTCGTGAAAATCGTTGGTCCGGGCAATGCGTATGTGGCGGAAGCGAAAAAGCAAGTGTTTGGACAGGTTGCCATTGATATGATCGCTGGTCCGAGTGAAGTTTGTGTCGTTGCGGATGATTCGGCAAATCCCAAATTTGTGGCGGCTGATTTATTAGCGCAAGCGGAACATGATGAAATGGCGCGTGCGATTTGTATTACGACAAGTGCTTCATTTGCCGATGAATTGCGAGTGGAATTAAAACAGCAAACAGCGCGTGCCGAACGTCGTGCAGTTATTGAAAAATCACTCGCTCAAAATGGCAAAATTGTTTTGGTGAGTGATTTACAAGAAGCGTTTACGATCGTTAATGAATTGGCGCCTGAACATTTGCAGCTCATGATTGACAATCCAATGGACGTTTTAACGAAAGTCGAAAATGCTGGGGCCATTTTTCTTGGACCGTATTCTCCGGAAGCTTTAGGCGATTATATGGCGGGTCCAAATCATACGTTGCCAACAAGTGGAACAGCAAAGTTTTCCTCACCTTTAGGCGTGTATGATTTTATGAAAAAATCGAGCATTATTCAGTATTCAAAAGAAGCATTACAACAAGTGGCGGATGACATTATTGAAATTGCTACGAAAGAACAATTGCCAGCACATGCGGCATCTATTGCGATACGAAAGGACGAGGTAGAATGAGGCGACAACAAATTAGTCGAGCGACAGCTGAAACGAAGATTGCGTTAGATTTTACGATAGACGGTGAAGGAGAAGCGAATATTCAAACAGGCGTCGGTTTTCTTGATCATATGCTCATTTTGTTTACGAAACATGGCTTGTTTAATTTAACTGTTCAATGCGATGGCGATTTGGAAGTCGATCAACATCATACAGTGGAAGATATTGGCATTAGTTTAGGGCAAGCATTTTACGAGGCGATTGGTAATAAAGAAGGCATTGAACGCTATGCGGCAGTGTCTGTTCCGATGGATGAAGCATTGTCGACTGTGTCGATGGATATTAGTGGCAGACCTTATCTCGTTTTCAATGTTGAAGGAATGAAAGATAAGGTCGGCACATTTGATACGGAATTAGTGGAAGAATTTTTCCAAGCTTTTACCTCGAATGCGAAAGTCACTTTGCATATTAATTTGCAATATGGACGCAATACACACCACATCATTGAGTCGATTTTTAAAGCGTTTGGCAGGACGTTACGACTTGCGAGCGCAATCAATCCTGAAGTGAAGGGCGTACCTTCTACAAAAGGGATGTTGCAGTGAAGGGGTTTTGTGGCTGGTGAGAATATGGGAGAAAGGAGTTACGTCCGGGTACAGTTCAGGTAAAGATTTAAACAGGTTTTTGTGCGAATGGCGAATAAATTTCGTGAGTGATCGAATTGTTTGCAGGAACGGCGAATAAATTTTGTGAGTGGTTGAATTAATTGTGCAAACGGCGAATAAATTTCGTGAGTGATCGAATTGTTTGCAGGAACGGCGAATAAATTCCGTGAATGGTTGAATTAATTGTGCGAACGACTAATAAATTTCGTGAGTGATCGAATTGTTTGCAGGAACGGCGAATAAATTCCGTGAGTGGTTGAATTATTTGTGTGAACAGTGAATTATTCTCGTGAGTGAATAAATCTATTTCAAGGAATGGGCTTATAATTCAAAAGATTAGTGCCAGCCTATTTGAAAGTTTTAAAGTATGCGTTGTAGAGGCATTGAAGGATGAAAAAGTATAGTGGAAAAGGGGTTTGAAAATGATTTTATTTCCAGCAATTGATATTCGAGATGGAAAATGTGTGCGGTTACTGCAAGGTGATTATAATGAAGAAATTATATACGGGAACAATCCAAGTGAAATGGCGAAGCGTTGGGAAAATGAAGGTGGAAAGTTTTTACATATCGTTGATTTAGACGGGGCAAAATCTGGCAATAACGCCAATGAACGCGCGATTCAAGCAATTCGTGAAGCGGTCACTTGTCCGATTCAAGTCGGCGGAGGTGTTAGAACGATGGAAACTGTGGAGCGCCATATTAAAAATGGTGTAAACCGCGTCATTATTGGAACGGCAGCAATTACTGATCGTGCATTTTTACACGCGGCAGTCGAAAAATACGGGGATAAAATAGCTGTGTCGATTGATGCGAGAAATGGCTATGTTGCCACGGATGGTTGGACGAAAGTTTCCACAACGCTCGCACTGGATTTGGTGAAGGATTTGGAAACGATTGGTGTTAAGACAGTCGTTTACACAGATATTTTAAAAGATGGCATGTTGCAAGGACCCAATTTCGAACAACTTCAAACAATCAATGAAGCGACAACGATAGACATTATCGCATCTGGCGGTGTGTCAACGGAAAGTGACATCGAAACATTAAGACGTATGAATTTATATGGTGCCATTATCGGCAAAGCATTGTATGAAGGGCATTTATCTTTAGCTAACTTGGAAGGAGTTGCGCCATTTGAGTCGTAATCGAATTATCCCATGTTTAGATGTAGATCAAGGAAAAGTTGTCAAAGGACAGCAGTTTAAAAATGTCAAACAAGTAGCAGATCCACTAGAATTGGCGAAGAAATATGTACGAGAAGGTGCAGACGAACTCGTTTTTTATGATATTACAGCTAGCATTGAAAAGCGTGGTTTGTTCTATGATTTAATTGAACAATTGGCACAAGAAGTAACGATTCCTTTTACAGTTGGTGGCGGCATTCGCACATTAGAAGATATGGAAAAAGTGTTTCAACTAGGTGCGGATAAAGTTTCTTTAAACAGTGTTGTTTTGGAAAATCCATTGATTATTAAAGAAGCGGCAGAACGTTTTGGTTCGGAAAAAATTGTTTTTTCGATGGATGTGAAAAGAATTGCCCCTTCCAAATGGCATGTATTTAGCAGTGGAGGTCGTGAAGATACCGGCATTGATGCGATTGAATGGGCAATCCAAGGTGCTCAAAATGGAGCCGGTGAACTCGTGTTAAATAGTATTGACGGTGATGGTGAAAAAAATGGCTACGACCTTGCATGTACGAAAGCCATTGCAGAGGTAACTCGTATCCCAATTATCGCAAGTGGCGGTGCAGGGACGAAAGAACATTTTAAAACTGTTTTGGAAGAAGGCGGTGCAGACGCGGCACTGGCAGCATCTGTCTTCCATTTTGGTGAAATTGAAATTGCTGATTTGAAGCAGTATTTGGCTACGGAAAAATGATAGTTTTACAGGCTTTTCAATGAAGAATCACCATTTAGCTATGTTTTAAGAAGCATGTTTATTGATGGATCAAGTTAAGTTCAGCTTAAGTTGCCGATGATGAAATTTGCTTCTTAAAAACTGCATGCCAATCACATCGACATACGATTGTAAAAGAAAAGGACTGATTACATGACAACTGAAAAATTTTCTATAAATGCAGTACAATTTGATGATAAAGGCTTAGTGCCAGCCATCGTTCAGGACATACAAACAGGCGAAGTGCTCATGCTCGCTTACATGAACAAAGAAGCTTTAACGAAAACAATCGACACGCAAGAAACTTGGTTTTATAGCCGTTCCAGACAAGAACTATGGCATAAAGGCGCAACATCTGGCAATCGCCAAAAATTAAAACGTCTTACATACGATTGCGACCAAGACGCCATTTTGGCACAAGTAGAACCACTAGGTCCTGCTTGTCATACAGGAACGACGAGTTGCTTTACAAATGTACAATACGAAGTAGCGCCTGTGTATCACACAATTATCAATCAAGTGGTGGAGCGCATCCAACACCGTCGCGACAACCCAGTCGAAGGCTCCTACACATCATACCTTTTCCGTGAGGGCATCGACAAAGTACTGAAAAAAGTCGGTGAAGAATCTAGCGAAGTCATCATCGGCGCAAAAAACAACGACAAATCCGAACTAACGAGCGAACTGGCAGACCTCGTCTACCACACACTCGTCCTAATGAATATCCAAAACGTCTCCCTCGAAGACATCCAAAAAGAATTACAAAAAAGATATCAATAAATGGAGTGCCTGACATGATTTTGCGGTGTGTCAGGCACTTTTGTGTTGACGATTCAGAATATTCACAAGCTCGTGTCAGGCACTCCATTACCAGGGTATCCCTAGCGCATCGTCAGTTGGTCTGGTGATGCTGCGTACCATTGGTAGCTATCGCTAAAAAAGGCTTCGTCGATTAGGTTTTTGTAAACGCCTTTGAAATAGCCTGGTAGATTGCGGATTGTTTTGTCTTTTGTTTTGAAAACTGTGATCGATAATGCACGGTATGCGATGTCTTCAAATGTTTGCTTTTCGTCTTGGTAAATTTCAAAACGCAGCATTTTACGTGAGATAGATTGGTGAATGCCGTAAAAGGATCTTGCTGTTTGATGAGATCCGATTGTACTTGATAATAAAGTTTTCATTTTTGTAAATAAGCTCACGGAAATATCCGCAGGAGACATGTTCTTAAAATCTTTTAATAATTTAGCTTTAGAAAGATTAGCTTCGGTTTCAGAAATGTCTTCTTGAACGCTTGGTGCACAAGGCTTTTCAGCGATAGGGCGAGTGTCAGAAAGCGACTGGTGATGAAAAGGTAAAATTGCATAAATGTTCGCGCCAAAACCAGCACTTTTCGGACGAATGAAATGTGTTTTTTGGATGATTTCTAGCTTCACTAATTTACGAATTGTAGTACGCACTGTTGAGTTCGATTTCCCAATTGCTTTTTCGATTGTTTCATATTTTAAGTGAGCTGCTCCGTGTTTGACCGCATGGCAGCGAATGACTTTTAATACAGCGCGATCTGTTTTCGATAAAGCATCATAATGATGTAGTTGATGTTGTCTTGCTGCCTCGTCCATTTCTTTCGTTGATTTGAAATAAGCGTATTTTGATAAGTAGTTTTTCATGTGAAAAGCCCCCTTTACGATTTAAATAGAGAGCACATTTCAAAATGGGGACAATCAAAATAAAAAAGTTTTTTAAATTTTTTGTCCCGTTTTTAAATTCATTTGCTATTTAGCAGGTGAAGGGAGGTGAGCAACATGGCATTTATTCAACATAAAAACACGGCTGGTAAATTAACTTTTGAAACAGGTGTTTCAGAAGAAGGTAAAGCGATTTACAAGTCGAAAACGTACCGCAACATTAAGCAAGACGCAAGTGCCGATCAATTACACAGCGCATTACGTGCAATTGGTAGCTTGTCTGAATTCCCACTTGTAGAAGTGGAAAAAATCGAAACTTCTTATATTGACGAATAAGGAAAAGGAGAGGATGTAAATGGCAAAAGTTTTACAAATGGCATTTTTAACAGACGAGGGTAAAAAAGTTACACTGACTGTTGATGCGCCGCGTGAAGATTTGACGGAAGAAGAAGTGATGACAGTAATGACGAAAGTGATTACTGAAGATGTGTTTCGAGTGGACGCATCACCGATTGTTAAGGCAGTAAGTGCACAAATTGTGGATCGCAATGTAATTTCGTTGTTTAAAAATTAAGGCATTCAATGACAAGCTGGCGCAGTAGTTGCGTCAGCTTTTTTGTCAAAAAAAATTTGAATGAAGGAGGGATTTCAATGGAAGAATGGATGGCATTTGTACAGGAAATCAGTTTTCCGATTCTGGTCTCATTTTATCTATTGCATCGCATTGAAACAAAACTAGATCGCATTCATGAAGCACTCGTGAAAGAGTCCGTTTAAATCCAATAATATAAAAAGCGTATGAAATCGATGTTGTTTCTGATTTCATACGCTTTTTTTCTATACAGTTCACTAGTGCATAAAATTGCTTCCAATATGAAGAAATTAATCGTGTAAACAGCACGGCATTCGTTCATAGATTGATGAAACGATTCCTAGAATAACCTACAACATTACCGAATATTGGGATAATCGATCCGTGCCGACTAACTGAGTTCTGTAAGTTCAACTTAAAAGTGTAACAAACAAACCTCTGAACGAACGGCGAATAAACTTTATGAGTGGTCGAATCATTTCAAAGTAATCGCTTATGACTCAGCGTATTTATGCTGCAAGAGATTATATCAGACGTAAAAAAGCTGAACATATATAGATAGAATCTGTAATGAAGATCATTTTATCATTTTCCGACAGATGACTCCCACTTCAAGGAATGTTAAGGGTGAAGCTCAATGAGTAAGTGGGAGATGAATGTCGGTTGGTTTTAGTCGGAATTACCGCGCAATTGAAACATATGTGCTATAATCCGTTTGTACAGATTGCTCTTTGAAAACTGAAGATACAAGGTTGTGACAGGAAATTCGTCTGTCACGTAAAATCTTCAACGTTCTCATCGTCCCGTCCAGCCGAAAAGCGAAAACCAAGCAGTACGCTAGCCGGTTGAGTCCAACGTACAAACTTTACAAGTTCTCACCGTAGGGACTACGGGTAGAGTCTACTAAGATAACTTTCGGTTACGAAGGTGTTCGCAGGAATCTCCCACTTCTATAAGTAGGAGTAGTTCAACGCCAAACACTTTTACGTTCGGATTTTTTGACAAACTTAGAAGACATTGCTCTCATACGAGCGTATAGCAATTGTTCACGACCTTCATACGTTCTTGTATAGATTAATTCAGCAGGACTAATTCTTTGTTGCCATTTCTCTTCAAATCGCTCCACATGCTCTTTTTTCTGCCCAATTATGTCTGGAATGGCATGATAATCATGACGGATGAAAAACCTTTTTCCATTTTTCCGCCATAATAAATACTTAGGATTTTCGATAGGATCTACAAATTGTTGCAATGCTTGAAAGAATAACTTTTGCTCCCACATTTGCCCTCGTTCTAAAAAACATGTTATGGTGCCATCATCTAGCTGAATGACTTCGATTTTATTAAATTGCGGTGCAGTTTCTAGTTTCCCCATTTCAAAAAGTACTTCATAAACAATTCTCGCTACAGTGTGCATCCTAGATTCGATGGAAGAGTTTTGAATGAAGATTTTTCCTATTTTCCATAAAGTTGGAATGGATGCTGCGAGTCCTATTAAAATGCCGAAAAAGAACACAAACCCCACGTCCATATCAGCAAGTTGTGGACTTGAAATGCTTTCGACAATGGCAACGAGAACTGTCGTTAATACGACGATCAGTAATGCTTTTAAAGTATTTTCAAAATAAAAAGGTTTTGGCAAAAACTCTTTTTGTACGTCTAATTGCTCTCGCTTTTTCTCCCCGAGTTGCGTCGCTTCAAGCCAACGTGTTCGCAAAACTTCTGGTTCATTTGCCCGCGCCATCATCTTTTGATTAATCGTTTGAATATCGCTCTTCTTAAAAGGAGGATCTGGCAATCGTAAGCGTTTAATGCCAGAAACGATAATTGGTAATTCAGCGTCTAACCCGCTTAAGGATTCAAATTTCCTCGCAAGCGCTTCAAAATCATTTCCAGGTACTAACATACCATGATCTACACAAACGAGATGCCAAATATGAGCCGTTTTCATTGGATTTTTTGAATCCGTACGAATCGCACGCCCCCGCATTTGATTCGTCAACATAAATGAGCCAACATAGGAAGCTAAAATTAACCGATTGACGCTCGGTGCATCCCAACCTTCTCCTAAAAGAGCAGTCGTACCAATCAATGTATCAATACCACCCGTGGAAAAGAGCTTTGTTAAAATTGCCACGACTTTTTCATTAGAAGCACCTTGCACTTGGATTTCGCTATACGTTGCATCATCCTTTAAAGGTTTTGCTTTAAAGATAAAATCTTCTTCCTGTAAAAATGCAATTGTATTTGTAGGTACGATAATGAGAGAACCTGTTAACACACCTAAACGGCAGCGTGTTTTAAGTTGGGTTCTTAATTGATTGAAAATCGGGACGACACCAACTCGCGTATTGACAGCCTGTTTATACAAATCATCGTTATAAATAAAGTCAGCCAAAATGACAAGACGTAACTCTTTTTGTAAATGCTGTTGTTCATATGAAACAATATCGCAAATGCTAGAAAGTTTAGAAGTACTTTGAACAAAGGTTTTTTTCATCGTATCTGTTGCCAGTAAACGCACATTTTTACGTTCTAGTGCACCGATGTGACTGAGTCGTTTGCGAATTGATAGAAAGGGTTCTTCGTTTCGGTCAATATGTTGGTCATTGTATAAAAGACCAGTTAAAAAGATTTCCAACCATTCGTAGGTGAAGGTCGGTAATTTCAAGTTGGCAGTGTTAGATTGTTGGAATGCATCTTCCCATTTCGTGCTGCCGACTTTTTTCAAGAAAATTAACATGGAAATATAATATTCATATTGAGTCACTTTCTCATCGATAGATTGATCAGCAATTAACCACGGATGCTTTTCAATAGATTGGATGAAAGAATCGTTTGTGAGCAACTCTGAAACAAATTCATGCGTTTCATCTCGAAATTGAAGAATATCTTGTTCTTCTTTTTGTTCTAATGTGGAAAACCAAACATAATCTTGATGCGGGCATAAATCACCAGCTTTGACGAGTGCTGCAATTTCAATTTCTGCGTCAATTGGACCGCAAAGTTCGATATATTTCTCCCATTCGGAAGGTATAACATCGTATGGAGGTGTTGCGGTTAAAGCAACAGTCGTTAAAGATGTTAGTTGTTCTTTAAAATAAGTGAGTGATTTCCACCAACTTGTACGTAAATGATGTGCTTCATCTAAAATAAGTGTGTGGAAATTTTGTGCTACTAATTGTTCAATATATTGGTCGCGTTGGCTATTATCGTTTGAAAAATCATCATCTTCCTCTGTTAAATCATCCATTTCTTCAGTGCTTTGTTCGGATTCTTTTTTTAAAAGAGCATGTAAGCCTTGATAGGTGGTCACTGTTACAAAAGCCGGTTTTCGTAAATCGGTTGATATCCAATGAGGCGGTTCATTTTGCTGTAAAAAGAGCTCGGTAAAACGATCAACCCATTGATTTCGAATGGCTAAAGTAGGGGCGATAATGAGCGTCGCTTGATCGAGTCTTCGCATGACCTCCAATCCTAGCACTGTTTTTCCTGAACCAGGTGGCGCCACAAGATGTAAGTGGTTATTTTGCAAATGGACATCTAATTCTTTTAATACTTCCGCTTGATAAGTTCGCCAGGGATAACAGAAGTTGATATTTCCCGGGAAATTTTCCAATCCGTTCAACACCTTTTTATTTTATTATACAAAAAACATGGAAAATTGACATAGTTTATAATGAAACTTTCAAAATCGTAAGCTATGCGGTAAGGAAGTTTTTTGATATAATAGGTGGGATATGAGCAGTTTTTGAGAGAAGAAGTAGAGGAGGATGCTCCATTGATCGAAGGAACACGTTACAACGTTCAAGTTGAGCGTTTAGATAAAAGAGGAAGTGGCCAAGCAGTCGTTTGGCGTGAAAATAAAAAAGGAAATATGGGAAAGTTAAGATTAACGATTCCTTACACGATTCCTGGTGAAGAAGTACATGTCACAGTGGCTGAGCCATTGAAGAGAAGATGGAAAACAACGGTTGATGAAATTGTTAAACCACATCCAGATCGTGTCGAAGCAGCTTGTAAACATTTTGAAAGATGTGGCGGTTGCTCTTGGCAGCATTATAGTTATGAAGGTCAACTTCGTGAAAAGACGAATCTTGTCAAAGGTTATGTACAAGGTGCAGGTTTCGACCCAGACTTAGTAGAATCGACAGTAGGTGCTGAAAGTCCGTGGCATTATCGTAATAAAATGGAGTATACTTTCGGCGCTGATGGTTCTCTGGGCATGCATGAACCTGGAGATTTCCGCACGATTGTGCCATTAGAAGAATGTTTAATTATGCGTCCTGATATGAAAGCGGCAGTTCTTGAAGTTGGAAGTTGGACGAAAGAGCATCAATTATCGGGCTATAATAAAGATACGCATGAAGGACTTTTACGTCATTTGATGGTACGCCAATCATTCGTTACGGATGAAATTTTATTAGCCGTATTTGCAACAGAAGCGCCAGACGCTGTACCGGAAGTGAAAGAATTAATGAAACGTATTGAAAAAAATCATCCGAATGTCAAAAGTTTAATGTGGTTAGAAAATCGTGATATCGCAGACCGTGCACAAGCTGCGGATGAAGATATCCATTTACTGGCAGGCAGAGATTTCATTTACGATGAATTAATGGGCTATCGTTTCCGCGTTTGGTACGATACATTTTTCCAACCAAATCCAAAACAAGCACAAAAATTAGTAGAATTAGCGATGGAAATGGGACAACCAAAAGCGGATGAAAGTATGATCGATTTATTTTGTGGTGTCGGTACGTTCTCACTACCATTCGCTACCCGCGTGAAGAAATTAGCAGGGATTGAAATTGTCGAAACATCTATTCAATCAGCGAAGCGTAATGCGAGTGATAATGAGATTGATAATACGTACTTCTTAGCAAAAGACGCTCGTAAAGGCATCGATGAAGTACTAGAACAATTTGGCACGCCAGAGTTACTGTTACTGGACCCACCACGTTCAGGAGCTGGCGGTAAAGTAATGCGTCGTATCGGACGTGCACAACCAAGCCGAATCGTCTATGTTTCTTGTAATCCAGAAACATTCGCAGAAGACATTAAGCAACTAGAACCCTACGGCTATAAATTAAGAAAAGTTCAACCTGTCGACATGTTCCCGCAGACTTTCCATGTGGAGTGTGTGAGTTTGTTGGAACTCACTGACGACGTTGATGAAGAAGTAAGAAGAGAATTAATGTAGAAGGAAGGCAGCTCAGTGATGGGCTGCTTTTTTTTGAGTTTTTGGAAGTTGAAGGGGATTTCGTGTCAGGCACGCGTTGGGGAATATTCAGAATTGTTACCCGTTTTGTGCCTGGCACTCAGCCATGAAAATTCAGAATTGATATCGTGTTTGTGTCAGGCACGAATCCCAAGTTACGAATCCCACATAATTCTTAAAATTTGCATGTGCTTATCAAATCTCATGTATACTGGACATATACAGCTAATAAAATAGGATGCGTATTTCGAGGAGATATAATATGAAAGTAGATTGTTTAATTGTTGATGATGAGCTTGCTTTAGCTGAAACGACTTGCGAATATTTTAATATGTTTGAAGTCAAGACAGCATATGTGACAAATGTGGAGGAGTGCGAACGATTTTTGGAGGACCATGAACCATCGTTGATTCTTCTTGATATCAATCTTGGAGATGCTTCGGGGTTTGATTTATGTAAAAAATTGCGGAAAACAATGCAGATTCCAATTTTATTTATCAGTGCACGTTCTAGCGATGATGATGTGCTCATTGCGCTGAACATTGGTGGCGACGATTATATCAAAAAGCCCTATACACTCAGTGTTTTACTGGCAAAAGTAAAAGCGGTACTCAGAAGATATGGCAATGGCCCAAGTAGTTCTCAAAAAGTTTTAAAATTCGGACGGATGGAGGTTGATTCAAAGCTTCATCGTGTATGGGTAGATGGTGCCGCGATTGACTTGAAAACGATGGAATATAAACTTTTAACCTATATGGTGGAAAATAAAAATCGAATCATTACAAAAGATGAATTGTTTCAAAATGTCTGGGGAGATTCTTTTGTCGGGGATGGGACTTTAAACGTACATATCCGGCACTTACGCGAGAAAATTGAAAGTAATCCGAAGAAACCCCAATTTATAAAAACAGTTTGGGGAACTGGATATGTACTAGAGGATAGGGACGAATGAAAATAAAATGGTTAATAGCGTTTGTTGTAGCAATTTTTAGTATTGGAATATTTCTCACCGTAATGATAATCAAGAGCAAAGCTATAACGGAAGTAGATCTTGTCGCGATAAATGATATGGTTAAAACTGCAGAGAAAAATTGGGGACATATTAGCGAAAGTACTTTTCGTAACAGGGATTTAAAGCAATCATTCTCTATTATCGATCATCAGGAAAACGTAGTTTATCAGACAGCAGACAATCATTTTATCGAGTTGAATGATGCTATAAAAAATAGAGATTTATTGATTGATTTGAAGAAAAATGAAGAGATTGTTGGGAAATTAATTATTCAAAATAACGCCCGAGAAATGATGCAACAAATGAAAAGCGAATTGATCACATCAATTAGTATAATGTTTGGCCTATTCATGATGACTAGCTTGCTATACATTCTTTTTATTTACAAAACGATATTAAAACCCTTTAAGCAGCTTCAACATTTCGCAGCGAATGTAGCAAGGGGAAATCTTGATTTACCATTAAATATGGGGAAAAACAATTACTTCGGTGCATTCACGGAGAGTTTTGATTTGTTGCGAGAAGAATTAGAGGGTGCACGGCAGAGAGAGTATGAATCCAATCGCAGTAAGAAGGAACTTGTCGCGACTTTAAGTCATGATATTCAGACGCCTGTTGCTTCGATTAAGGCGATTAGTGAGTTAATGCTCATACAATCAAAAAATGAAAAGGTAATGAAACAAATAAATACGATCAATTCAAAGGCTGAGCAGATTGATTTACTCGTTACGGATATGTTTCACGCTACTTTAGAAGAGCTTCAACAGTTAACATTAACAATAACTGAAGAATCGAGCGACATACTTGCTGAAATGATTGAGAATGTCAATTATGATCACAAAATTGACTATGCTCCCATTCCACCTTGTATGATTATGGTAGATTCTTTGCGTGTGCAACAGGTACTAGATAATGTTATTAGCAATTCATATAAATATGCGGGAACGAATGTGACTATAAAATCCGAGATCGTTCATGGATTTCTTGAACTCCACATCGTAGACTACGGATTAGGGATGAATGAAGAAGAGCTGCCACTCTTATTTAATAAATATTATCGTGGCGGAAATGTTGAAGGAAAAAATGGTTCAGGTCTTGGTCTATATATATCGAAATACTTTATGGAACATATGGAAGGGGAAATTGACTGTTACAGCCGAAAAGATGGTTTTACAGTAGTTCTGAGAATCAAACTTGCTTATTGATTTAAGAAGTAATTAAGAATTACATAAAGACTTAATAAGAATTGATTTTGTATGATAAGACTGTAATCTTTATTACGGTCTTTTTTTATCGGTCGAATAGAAGAGAGATTCGTTTATTAAAAGGAGCGTGCTAATCAATCATGACGAAAATAATTATTCAAACGGAAAAGTTATGTAAAACCTTTTCAAGCGGTGGCATTCAACAACATGTGTTGAAAAATTTAGATATCAGTATAGTAGAAGGAGATTTTACCGTCATAATGGGTAGTTCAGGTTCAGGGAAATCTACACTACTGTACGCAATTAGTGGCATGGATAAACCGACATTAGGTGAAATAGATTTTGCTGGGAAACAATTAGCTAAATTAAACAATGATCAACTGGCAATATTTAGAAGGAATCATTGTGGCTTTGTATTCCAACAAATTTATTTGCTAGACAATATGAGTGCACTTGATAATGTGCTTACTAGTGGTTTATTAGTCAATAAAAATAAGCGCAAACTCAGCGAAAAAGCAAAAGAACTCTTCATTCAAGTAGGGATCGATGAAAACTCCTGGTCAAAGTTTCCGACTCAGCTTTCTGGTGGTGAGGCCCAGCGTGTCGGCATAATTAGAGCAATCATTAATGACCCGAAAGTATTATTTGCAGATGAACCAACAGGTGCATTAAACTCAGCAACTGGTGATCATGTGTTAGATGTATTCACAAATGTAAACAAGAATGGGCAAAGTATTGTTTTGGTCACTCATGATATGAAAACAGCATTGCGAGGAAATCGGGTTTTATATTTACAAGATGGTGTAATTTGCGGGGACTTACAGTTAGGAACTTACAATGAAAATGAGAATGTCGAACGCCATGAAAAGCTAAGGGATTTCCTTGCAGAAATGGGGTGGTAAGGTGAAGCTTACGAACCTAGCTATGGCGAATATTAGAAAAAGTAAATCAGCTACTGTTTCTTTATTTATCTTCATTTTAGTAGCTGCACTACTTCTTAATATTGGTCTAATGGTCATCACTCAACTAAGTACATTTATTGATCAAAAAGCTGATCAATTAAGCGACCCACATGTAACAATTGTAATGGAACAAGAAAATGATCATTTAGCATATGTGGATTTTCTTACGAACTATTCTGGGGTAAAAGAAGTAGAAAATGAAGAGGTTATCAATATCAGCACTCATTTTAATTTTGGTAATGGAGAATTAACGAACAGTGTTGTGATTTTCAATGCAGATGAAGAGCGTAACATCGGGCCGTTAGAATTGATAGAAAGGTTAGAAACGTCTAGTGATTATGATATTTTCTTGCCTTATAGTTTTAAAACAAATGGGGGGTATGATTTAGGGGATCCCTTTACAATCGACTACCAAAATAAGGATTATGAGTATCGAATTGCAGGATTCTTTGAAACGACAATGATGGGGACAAATAACATCGGAGTGATGAAATTTATGTTACCAGAGGTTCCCTATCAAGCATTAGCAGCAGAATTAGACCCACAATCAAAAGGGCTGATTATATCGGCAGTAATGGAAGATAAAACACAATCTTCGAAAGTAGAAAATGACTTTATTCAATATGTGAAAGAATCTCCTATAGACGAGACACCCTTAAACATTTGGAGTTTGAGTTTTGAGTTGGTGAAAAACGTAAATACATTGACAATTAACATTGTAGCGACAATATTGGTGGCTTTCGCAGTTATTATTGTACTTGTTTCACTAATTGTCATTAAGTTCCGTGTGTCAAATAATATTGAAGATGGAATGGCGAATATAGGAGTCTTGAAATCAATTGGCTATACAAGTAGACAAATCCTTTCATCAATCGTGCTACAGTATCTCTTAATTACTTTATGTGGAGGCATAATAGGCATTGCATTGTCGTATGCCTTAATGCCTTTGATAGGTGACATCATTTCAACTTTATCTGGATTAATATGGATTCAAAGCTTTGATATGAAGGTTAATTTAATCAGTATTTCCTTGGTGACGATGAGTGTAATACTTGTCACATTATTATCGGCTTTCCGTGTTAGAACAATTTTACCCGTTGCAGCACTTCGTGGAGGAATTCAAACACATAATTTTAGAAAAAACCGTATTCCATTAGAAGTGACGAAAGGTAATCTACATTTTTTACTTGCAATTAAATCAATGTTAGCAAATGCGAAACAAAATGTAATGATTGTTTTAATTATTACGGCGTTAACTTTTGCCACAGTGTTTTCTGTTGTGCTGTATTACAATATTGCTACCGACAAAACTGCATTTGTTAACTTATTCGGATCAGAACCAGCAAATGTATATATAGCTACTCAGAAAGATGCAAACACTAGAGAACTTTTGCAGGATATTGAAAAAATGGACCATGTAAGAAAAGTGAATGTCTTCGATTTAATTACGACGAATATTGATGATCAAGTCGTATATACCAATGTGACTGATTACTATCATGAGTTAGAAAATAATGTCGTATATGAAGGGCGGCAACCAAAGTTTGAAAATGAAATATCACTCTCTTGGGTAGTATCAAGTCAAATCAATAAAGGCATTGGTGATACAGTAGAGGTGGAATATGGGAATAAAACAGCAAGTTATTTAGTAACTGGCCTCAGTCAATCAATTGGGAATCTAGGGCAGATTGCTTCATTAACAATGGAAGGCATGCAGCAATTACAGTCAGATTATGCAGGGTCAACTCTTTATGTTTACCTTGAAGGAATATCGAGTAAAGATTTTATTCAAGATGTCAAAGAACAGTACGGGGAAAGTATCGTTGAAACTTTGGATATTGATGAAAATATAGAAAGCCAAACAAGTATGTATACAGCTGCCGTATTTGCGATTATGGTGATGGTTTTGATCATTACGATTTTAGTCGTTGTACTGATTCTCTATTTAGTCATAAAAACAATGATTACAAAGCGTAAGCAAGAGTTTGGCATAATGAAAGCAATTGGTTATTCAACGCTTCAATTAATGCATCAAATATCCATCAGTTTTCTGCCGGTGATTGTTATGGGTGTTGTCATTGGTGGTGTGCTAGGCTATTTATTCACGAATCCGATGCTTTCTATATTACTTTCAAATGCGGGAATTAAACGTTTGGAATTTATGATTCATTTTCCAACCATTTTAATGATATGTGTTGGAATTCTGATTTTAGCTTACACCGTTTCAATGTGTGTGTCTCGAAGAATTAAGAAGATTTCAGCTTATCATTTACTTACTGAATAAAATGAGTCCATGCATCCGAAAATGAATAGAGTAGAATCCTTGGGAATGTGTATACTGGCATTTTCAAGGGTTTTATTTGTTTGTAGCAAGTTAGAAAAGATTGGATTAGGGGTGGGATTTCGTGCCAGGCACTCGGATGTGAATATTCAGAATCGTTACGGCGTTTGTGACTGGCACGAAATGGTGATCAATGAAGTTGAGTTGGAAGCTGGAGTTTTAGTAGAAGTAAAATAAGTAATAATACTCGTACATCTCTTACAAAAAGTGTCATTTTGTATGATGTGCGAGTATTTTAAATTGTATCAAGTTTGGATAGGTAAATTGATGTTCTTGCGTTTCAATATAGATATAAAGGAAGCACTAATAGAATGATTTTGTAAATAGTAGTAAGTTTATTTCAAATGCTGATATAACAAGGATCCAAGTTTTTTATTTTTGCTTATTAGTGAAATTGTTCTTTTTTTTCCAAAGTCAGAAATTGGTAAAGCGAGTAGATTGAGATGATTGATATTTTTCGCTAATAACTCTGGAACAATTGTTGTGCCCATTCCAGCAGCTACAGCCCCATAAACAAAATCACCGAAAGCTACTTCACTTATGATATTGGGTTTATAACCTGCCGATTCCATTTGTTGAATAATATGATTCCTTGTGTCACAAGGAGCTTGGTGGATAATTAAGGGTTCTTTATATAATTCAGTAAGCCCAATGCTATCTCTAGATTTGTATTTGTGATCATTCGGAAATAATGCATAGTAAGGCTCTGTAAATAATTCATAGCTCCACAATAACTCGTCGTCATTATATTCGTTCTCTATAAAAATTGCATCAAGCCTTCCATTATGTAAAGACCCAAGTAGCTCACTTGATGTATTTTGGAGCATTAAAGATATTGGTTTATCCATAAATTGGAAGTCCTTCATTCTTAATGGTAAATAGTAAGTAGCTAAGCTAGGAAGACATCCAATTGCTATCGGTTTACTTTGACAAAATTGTTGTAAATCTGTACGAATGGCTGTTATTTCTGTCATGACAGGAATAATTCGCTGATAAAAATGTTCTCCTGCCTCTGTTAGTGTAATGCCAGTAGGTGTTCGATAAAACAATCTTACTCCTAAATCATTTTCTAGATTTTGAATATGTTTACTCAAAGCTGGCTGAGAAATATTAGTTGCACTTGCCGCTTTGGAAAAGCTCTTATGTTTGACAGCTTTAGTAAAACTTTGTAACCATTCTAAATTGATTGTATTCACCTCATCTAAATGTTATTGAAATATGTTATGGCCCTATAAAATAAAGATTCTTCCTAAATGTTCATTTAATAAGTATTCTTATGAACAGAAGGTGTTTGTATTATAACATAATATTATAGCTAGTTATCTAGTATGATTGTTAGAATTCACCTTCAATTAATGAATATATATTAATTGTTAGGGAGGACTGTGTTATGAAGAAGGTATTCATATTATCATTGGGCATGTTTGCATTGGGGTTTGATGCTTATATTGTTGCAGGACTACTTCCAGGAATTAGTGAAACATATGACAAAGACCCATCGCAAATAGGTCTAGCCGTTAGTCTATTCACGTTGTTTTATGCTATATCAGCCCCAGTATGTGCTTCTCTATTTGCCGGGAAATCCGTTAAGAAAATATTACTATACTCTATGCTTGTTTTTACCATTGCGAATAGTATTACAGCAATTGCTCCAACTTTTGCAGTTCTACTAATATCTAGAGCCATCGCCGGGGTAGGAGCAGGTTTGTTTTCCCCATTAGCAATTTCAGCTTCCTCTGAGCTTGTTTCTATTGAGAAAAAAGGGAGAGCGATAGGCTTAACTTTAGGTGGAATGAGTATAGGAACAGTGCTGGGTGTTCCTTTAGGACTTTACGTATCCGATTTACTAAATTGGCAAGCATCCATATGGTTACTGGTACTTATTGGTGTAATCGCGATGTTTGGTATGTTTTTATATTTACCATATATTGAAGTATCCTCACCGCCTGAACTTAAAGAACGATTAAAGATGTTCTTGGATAAAAAAGTAACGATAACAGTATTTATAACCTTTTTTGCTAGTATTTCAAGTTTAGGATTATATACATATCTAGCCCCATTAATAAAAGAAATGGCACCATCTGGTGATTTAGTATTTTACCTTTGGACATGGGGATTTGGTGGGTTGTTTGGAAGTTTAATCATTGGTCATTTAATAGATTACTTCAAGAAGCCTAAAACATTGGTTACTATAATTTTATTAATCTTAACGCTATCTATCATTTGTATTCCATTCCTGATTAGTCTTCCTTTGTTGAAATATTTACCGTTTTTTGTGTGGGGAGCAATGGGATGGGCATCTCAAGCTCCACAGCAACATATCTTAATGTCTTACCAACCGAATAATGGAAGTGCAGCAGTCGCATTAAATAGTTCACTTAATTATTTGGGAAGTTCAGTCGGTGCGACATTGGGTGGGATAGTGTTAGCATTTGGTTTCGGTGCTATATCATTAATATACTTTGCTGTTATATCAATGGGGATCTCACTTCTTTTACAATTCTATAGCGTTAAAAAATTCCAGCTATGAAGTGAATAGGGTTTTATAATCAGGTTATTTTTTGGCTTGTCCATAAAGCATAAAATTAAATGAGCCTAAATAGTATAAAATTTCCGCTGTAACTTTAAGGAATACTTTATTAAGAGAATTTACTTGCAGCAAGTTTCAAGTGAGTTGTAATAGTAGATACTGCTAAAACTGATTAGGAGAAGGAAATGGATTAAGTGTAAAAAATGATTGTGAAGCCCGTTATCCAGTAACATTTCGTGGCACGAACTCGACATATTTATCGTAGTTAAAAGCAGCTCATGTGGATGGGCTGCTTTTTTGGGTGTGCTTTTGGCGCTTGGAACTCACATTTCGTACAGATGTAAAAAAGGAACTAGCGAAAAGTACAAATAACATTCGAGCCGTCAACGAGCAGTAAGAAGTTATATCGCGTAAAAGTAAATGCGAATAAACAGTTGGCTAAAGCATGAAAGCGGGATTTAAGAATGTATTTGTGAAGCATGGGTAGATTAATAAAACGTCTAGTGAATAAATCATGGATGTTTTGTTGAGTTTTGTACAGTTAAAAACGGGATAATTAGTTAGACGTCAAGTAGACTATTGTTTAACCCATCAATGCCTTTTAGAAATACCATTGAAAAGTGATTAATTAATCTTTTCCGTTGTTCTACATTTTTATTAATGGAAAGCATAACAATGCCTGTTAAAGAGGAGATAACGGTTTGGCTAGCTAATTTTAAATCCTTAATTTGCCATTCATTTGCTTCATTACCAGCTTTAAATATCTGTATGAACAGTTCTAAAGAGCGCTGATTCATTTCATTTATTTTTTCTACTGTACTTTGTGATTGACTGTCGCTTGCATAGAATTCAAAGATAGCAAATTGCAATGGGTAATAATAATCAGAATTAACAGACAATTCATTAATGCACATAAACTTTTCTTTATTAGTATTACACTTTTTTTCCTTTTCAAGCCAAACTTCCATCCATTTCTCTTCTTCATTTTTAATAATTTCTATAAATAAGTTTTCCTTCGTTCCGAAATGATGATAAAGATTGCCTTTACTACTTCCTGACTGTTTTACAATATCACCTGTTGTCGTCGAATTATAACCATTTTTTATAAATAATTCTTTTGCTGTTCTCATGATCCGTTCTTTCATACTTTACACTCCTTGAGTATCTATATAAAACAATTATAGCATAGGCAAAATATATTCGTTGTTTTTAAGAATGATATAAAACTTGATAAAATAATCCCCATGTGATAATCTTTAAAACGAATAGACCGACTGGTCGGTCTATAGGCGTAGTTTATTTTAAGGAGGATTATAAATGCATAATTTTTTTAATCGAAAAGCAGCGGAGATGACTGCAAAGCAAAGGTGGACGGCCTTAATTGTTTTAGCTGTGAGTTTATTTGTAATTGTAATGGATATGACAATTCTAATCATGGCTTTGCCCGATATGATTCAAGATATAAAGCCTTCAGCTTCACAACAATTGTGGATTGTTGATATTTATTCACTTGTGTTGGCGGGGTTTATTATCCCGATGAGTGTATTTGCTGATAAATGGGGACGAAAAAAAGTATTATTGTTGGGTTTTTTACTATTTGGTTTAACCTCTCTGCTTATCGTTTTTTCTAAAGGTCCCGAATATGTGATTGGTGTACGATTTGTGCTTGGATTTGCAGGTGCTATGATTATGCCAACCACTTTATCGATGATTCGTACAATTTTCACGAATGCTAAAGAAAGAGCAACCGCTTTAGCTGTTTGGGCGATGGTAAGTGGACTTGGTGCAGTACTTGGACCTATTATTGGGGGGCTTCTATTAGAACGCTTTTCATGGCAATCAACTTTCCTGATAAATGTACCAGTTGCTACATTTGCAGTAGTTGCATCTTTATATCTGTTACCAGAAATTAAAGTGAAAACTGGAAGTTGGGACTTAATTGGTACGATGCTATCTATTACCGGTATGATTGGTCTAGTATGGAGTATTAAGGAGATTTCAACAGAAGGTGTAGGTGACACTACTTCGTGGATTGTAGGCATTGCAGCAGTTGTTATTTTAATTACTTTTATTGTTAGAAATATACGGAGTTCAGAGCCGATGTTAGATATGAGATTATTTAATAATCGTGGGTTTTCTTCTGGTATGCTTGCTGCGTTTTTAACCATGTTCTCCATGGCTGCCGTTATTTTACTTGTTTCTCAATGGCTACAAACTGTAGAATCTTTATCTCCATTAAGTGCCGGCGTTCATTTACTTCCGATGGCAGGTGGAGCCCTATTATTTGCACCGCTTGCTCCAAAGCTAGCAACCCGTTTTGGTCCGAAATTAATATTACCACTTGGCATAGCAATTGCAGGTATAGGGTTTCTAATAATTTATTTTTCAGGAAATCAAGTAGTGTATTTTACTTTATTCATTGCGTTATTATTGATTGGCTCAGGAACTGGTGCGTTAGCAATTGCAACATCTATTATTATGGTTGTGACACCTGTGGAAAAAGCTGGTAACGCTTCGGCGATGGAGGAAGTAATGTATGATCTAGGTAATGTTTTTGGAATAGCGGTTTTAGGGAGTCTTGCCTCTAGTTTCTACCGTACTCATTTAAAAATAGATCAGTTTGACCTCGAAGGTGAATTAGCCAAAATTTCGAATGAATCGATTGCGGGGGCATTGGAAGTGGCTAATATGCTTGGAATAACTGAATTGGCAGAAATATCAACTATGGCTTTTAACAATTCACTTATTACCACATCGTTGATTGGTGGCCTCGTTTTAATTGGAAGTGCGATGATTATATATGTAATGATTCCAAAATCTTTAAATATCACCAAAGAGGAAAATCATTAAGTACAGAATAAAGTACTGTACTTATTACCACTAAGTCCATTAGGTTTAGCACCCAGTTGGGATTCCGTGTTGGGATTTCGTGTCAGGCACGCGGCCGCGAATATTCGGAATTGATATCAGTTTTGTGCCTGACATTCAGCGGCGAATATTCAGAATCGTTACTGGTTTTGTGTCAGTCACAAAGTTTTCTCTCGTTTGTGTCAGGCACAAAGTTTTTACCCCACACCTATCCTACTAGTACAAAACAGCAATCTTACACCAACTGTAAGTGTTCAATCGTTATTGTATCTCCTATAATTTAATGTAATGGAAGTAGGAGGAGGTAGTATGATGAAAAGTATGAGTAAATTGTTGCAAGTTCAAGAGGTGTATAAAACGTATGGTAAAGGAAAAAATGAAACAGATGCATTAAAAGGGATTACTTTTGATGTAATGCCTGGGGAGTTTCTTGGAATTATGGGGGTGAGTGGATCTGGGAAGACGACATTACTTAATTGCATTGCTACTATGACAAAACCGACAAATGGTCAAATATTGCTAGAAGGAAAAAATATATCATCGTTTAAAAGTGCACAATTGGCTGAATATAGAGGGAATAAAATAGGGTATTTATTTCAACAGTTTGAGCTATTGGATAATTTAACTGCGAAGGAAAATATTGTTTTACCCTTGTATATCCACGGTGAAAATATGCATCAACAAGATGTGAGGCTACAACAATTAGCGGGACAGTTGGATATAGAAGAAGTTTTAAATAAATTTCCTTCGGAGCTATCAGGGGGACAAAAGCAAAGAGTAGCAGCAGCAAGAGCACTAATTTCAAATCCGAGCATTGTATTAGCAGACGAACCAACAGGTGCATTGGATACGAAAAATGCGAAAGCATTGATGCAAAAATTGACGACAATTCATCAAGAAGATGATGCAACCATTTTAATGGTGACACATGATGCGAATGCTGCAAGTTTCTGTTCAAGAATTTTATTTATTCAGGATGGTGTACTGTTTCATGAGTTGAGAAGACAAGTTCCAGGTGAAACGCAGGATGCATTTTATCAACGAATCTTAATGGTAATGGCACAGTTAGCAGGAGGAAGTAGCAATGTTTTATAATTATATTCGGCGAAATAGTTATAAAACGAGAAAGGAAAACGGAATTTATTTTACTTCACTCATTGTTTCAATCATTGCTTTTTACGTCATCCTTTCACTTGGCGAACAGGATGTAATGTTATACTTAAAAACAATAGAAAGCACTGCAGTTTCTAAACTATTATTATTAATTCCACTGCTCTATGCAATCTCTTTGTTCTTCGTTTTTTTCTTAGTGTATTTTGCGAATAAATATCAATTGCATCTTAGAAGCCGGGAATTTGGATTGTATTTAATGATGGGAATGAAACGCTCAAAACTTTTTGCGATGCTCATAGGAGAGACATTGTGGAATGGTTTGATTGCGCTTATTATTGGCATTCCCATTGCTTTATTTTTAACAGAAATGATTAGTTTAGCATCGGCTAGATTAATCGGGATGAACATAATTGGTCATCAATTTAGTATTTCTTGGGAAGGGCTTAGCTTAACAATTATTGGCTTTATCATTGTACAAATCATTGCAGTCATGATCTTAAGCTTTCGCATGGCTAGAAGAGAACCGATTGATTTCTTACATGAACAAAAACGAGATACCCAGAAAACGTTATCACCTTTATGGGGAAGTATTAGTCTTTTAACTGGAACGATCTTATTTCTAGGCGCTTTATTTCTAGGTGTTTCTTATAGTTTAGCAGTGCTCTATTTAAGAGATTTCCATTATATCATCTTTGCGCTCATCCTATTTACAGGGATTATCGGCACCTTTATCTTATTTCGTGGATTGGGAAGTTTAATCGGATTATGGATTAAACGTAAAGGAAAATCTTCTAAAGGTTTATTTATATTCACAGGTAGACAGCTTCAAGAAAATGTTTTAAGTCAATGGGGATCACTGGCGATAGCGTCTCTACTCATTCTTATGGCGATGATTAGTTTCGTGTATGGGGCTGCGACTGCTTTAAATAATAATTCAACATCAGATAAAACGGTAGATTTTACATTTTATGGATCAGAAAAAGAAATTGTTTCTATGCTATCATCCGATCAGTTAGCGTTATATGTGCAAAACTATTATCCAATGAAGCTAAGTAACTTTTATCCATCTCAATCTGAAGAAGGAGAAGAGGATGTAAGTACTTTTACTTGGAGTGGATTCGAAGCGACTATTTCTAAACAAGAAGCTTCCGATGAGAAAGAGAATTTGCTAGATTATTTAAGTTATCAAGATCGGCCTTACTTGATCTCCTTAACTAGCTATAATCAATTACTACACTCCATCAATCAACAGCCGATCCAATTAGAAGACGATGAAATGGCGCTGTATTCTAATGAACAATTTTCATTTTCACACGACTTGGTGCGAACTGTACTGAAAGAAAATCCGACTGTGAGCATTGAAGAAAATCCGTATACATTGAAATCTAAATTATACACACATCATATTGTCGCAGATCGGGCGATTACACTTTCTTATGCTTTAATTGTACCAGATGATGTGTATGATACTTTTACTAGTAGTTACGATGATTCAGCTTATTGGAATTTGCTTTTGACAGAGGATTTTGTGAAAGAAAAAGGATTAATGCAAGCTATGTATGAAGTTGATACGATACTACGTACAATCGATGATGTACAATATGAAAGTTACCTTGCTAGCATGGGGAGACAGCTGTTTTATGTGATTGCGGGAAGCTACACTACATTTTATTTAGGGATTATGTTTTTAATCATTGCGAATACAGTATTAGGATTAACGTTTCTTATGCAGCAAAAAAGTACGATGCATCGTTATACTACTGCTGTCATGGTAGGTGCAAGTGTGGAAGCATTATGTAAATCTGCAAGAACCCAAATTTGGTTATATTTTGGATTAGTCATTACTGTTGCATTCGTCAGTTCTGTTTTTGGGATTTGGTCAATGATGACTGCTTTTCCGACAACAATTAATATGACGGGTGGGGTACGTACTGTAATCTTTACACTAATCATGTTTATCCTATTTGAACTTGGTTATGTTACGATGATTGTAAAGAAAAGTGACCAGGAAATCCAAAAAATAGCGGAGTTTGAATAGATGGAGTGGATGAAGTGCAGAAGATTTTGATTGTGGAAGATGATGTTTTCCTAAGAGAAGAATTACAAAGTATACTTGAAAAAGAGGGGTACGCTGTCGAGTGTATCTCTTCTTTTCATACTCCGATTGAGGATATTACTGCGGCTGTGCCCTCACTCATTTTACTCGATTTGAATTTACCCAATTTATCTGGTTTTGACATTTGCCGTTCATTGAAAGCGAAAGGAATAGGTCCAATTTTAGTATTAACATCGCGAAATCAGCTTAGTGATGAACTTCATGCATTGGATCTAGGAGCGGATGATTATGTCATAAAACCTTGCCATCCAAAACGACTCGTTGCGAGAATTCGAAAGTTATTGCAATTATATGAGGGTAAACGCATACTACTGAATGCTGGAGATTTTCAATTAGATGAACAAACGCATAGCTTATACATAGGTGAGCAGGCAATTACATTATCAACGAATGAAGGGTTAATTTTGCAATCTTTAATGAAGTTTTATCCAGCAGTTGTGAAAAAAGAAGCATTGTTTACAATTTTATGGGGGACGCGGGACTATGTGGATGAAAACATTTTGCAAGTAAATATTACTAGATTACGTAAAACATTAAAGGATGTTGGCTTATCTAATAGAATTAAAACGATTCGAGGAGTAGGCTACCAATTAGTAGAGGGTGAATGAATATGAAGTGGCGTAATTGGTGGAATGTGTTACAAGAATCGCGTCATTGGGTAGTTTTATTTTGCATAAGCAATGCATTTTTCACTTTTATGGCATGGCTTGCCTATCCGAGTACTTTTAAAATCATCGCCATAAATATGATTGTTTTTTCATGTGTTAGTTTATATGTTGGCGTTTATTTGGAAAAGAAAAAACGTGAAAAATATAAAGCTTATTTCTATGATTTTATTCGAAAACCATCTGTCGAAAATGAAAAGAAATTGATTAAGCAAGTCGGCGATTCACATAGACTGGTTATTGCCGACTTAGCGAATACGTTAAGGTTATTGCATGATGAACGGACTGCAAGCAAGCTTCATATACATCATTATGAGACGTTTATTGAAAGTTGGGTGCATGAAATTAAAACACCCATTGCTTTACTTACATTCGTAACGGAAAATCGAAAAGATGAAATGTCTTCACTTGTATATGAGCGCTTGGAGCATGTGCGAATGGTTGTTCATGAAAACGTTGAGAAGATTCTTTTTTACGCAAGACTACAAGCAACTCATATGGATTATCGACTAGATCAAGTTTTAGTAAGTGATGTTGTAGAAGAAACCTTATTTGACTATCAACCATTACTAGAGGAAAACAAGATTAAAGTTGTTTCAGAAACAAAGGATCTATCGATTGTGACCGATGAAAAAATTCTTCGCTTTATATTGGGCCAAACGATTTCAAACTCCGTAAAGTATGTGAAGGAGAAAGAAGAACCGATTATTTCGATTCGTACAAATGTGGACCCTATAAGGAATGCCTATTGTCTGGCAATAGAAGATAATGGCGTTGGTGTATTGACATCTGATTTGCCATTTATTTTTGATAAAGGTATGACGGGAAATCATGCCAATCAAAAACAATCGACAGGGATCGGCTTATACCTTGTTTGGAAATTATGCGAGGAGTTAAACATACAAGTGCATGTTGAATCTCAGTATGATAAAGGTTTTATGATTCAATTTTTATTTCCGTTAAACGAAAACTAGGCTTTTAAGGAAAATTTTGGGGGATTTCGTGCCAGGCACTCGGCTGTGAATATTCGGAATTGTTACGGCGTTTGTGCCAGGTACGAAATGGTGACAATTCGATTATATAAAGTAAATATCGAAGGAAGACAGCCCATATTTTGCATGGGCTGTTTTTTGCGATATTATATAAAAGCGTTTTTTCTTTAATTTTCGACAGTCTGCTCCTTTGTGTACTTCACATAAGCCAACTCACAGCGGTCAGTTTTATATTTTGTTAAATCAAAGAAATCATCAAGATTATTATTGATTTTAAAAACTAGATATCAATCCGATGTAATATATAAGTTAATATATAATTGACATTAGTAATATATATGTTACTATTTAAGTGTAGGAATTATCTAAAAAGCTTTTGAAGGTCGATTGTCTTTATGTTGAAAATTGGAGGAAGGATTCGCTTGAAGAATATACTTATAAGAAATAATGTTAAGCTTCGAAGGATTGAAATTGGAAGTTTAACGCAGTCTGATTTAGCAAAGCAAGTAGGTGTTACAAGACAAACGATGAATTTAATCGAAGCACAAAGATATAATCCAACGATAAAGGTATGTTTATTAATAGCTAATGTGCTAGATACATCAATTGAAAAATTATTTTGGATGGAGGAGGAAGAATGATTAAATTGTACACTTATATCCCTGCATTTCTTTTTATTTTGGTTATCTTATTTATTAATAATGCGTTAATAAAATGGCTACTTATACCTTTCATGCTATTTTTTCTTATATTAAGTAAATATAAGCGAAGTAAGATTGAGAAGAAAGAAATTGAGTACGATGATCGCGTTAACATAAATATTTCTAAATGGTCATTGCGAAGTATGTTTGTATTAAATACCTTATTAATATTAATATTGTTACTTGTTAATCAAAATATAATAAGAGTTGATTTCAATATGGAATTCATTTTACTGTACTTGTTAATAACGCTTTTTATTCCATTCTATATTGTACCAGCTATTATAAAACAATTTTAGGGGGCGTTTGAGATGGATATGATTTTAATAATAATGGGCTTGATTTTTATTGTTATGGGCTATTTGGTAGGAATGAAAAAAATGGTATGGTTATTGGCTGGCTATAACCAAGAAAGAGTTGAAAATAAAAATAAATTAGCCAATTTAGTTGGGGGAACATTTGCAGTTTTAGGACTTGGGATATTACTGAGTGGATTTTTTCAAATACTGGAGACTGAAACAATAATAACAATAGCAGTCGTTATTATCGTAATCGAAATTGCTTATGTAAATATGCGATTGGTAAATAATTAGTATTCGGAATGTGTTAGCATTCTTTGTTTTGAGTATTCAGAATTGTTTCCTATTTTGTGCCTGGCACGCAATCTGGACAATTTGATTAAACGAAGTAAATATTAAAGGAAGACAGCTCATATTTTGGAGGGCTGTTTTCTTTTGTGCGTTTGGGGATTGGGGAGATATCGTGCCAAGGGGATTTCGTGTCAGGCATGCGCTGAAGAATATTCAGAATTGTTATCCGTTTTGTGCCTGGCACTCAGCTGATTTCAATAGAATATAAAAAATCTGCAACGATTGCGAGGTGGATTTCGAATATAAGTGTAACTAGATGGAAAGGAGTGGAAAAGTGCTGAGTGACAAGCGGTTAATCCGTTACATATTAAAAAAAGGTTCTAATCAAGCAGCGGACAAGTTAATTCGTCGTTATTATGATGATTTGTATTTTTATATTTTTCGCCAAGTTGGAAATGGAGAGGATGCGCTTGATTTAACGCAAGAAGTTTTTATTGCTGCATTAAAGGGGTTGAACTCCTATGATGATCGCAAATCTTCGTTTCGAACATGGCTTTTTCGCATTGGCACTTATAAAGTGATTGACGCGAGACGGAAGGTAAAAATAACTTGGTTAGAGCTGAAAGAAGAAGCATGGCAAGATGAACATGATTTTGATGAAAGTTTATACCAACAGGAATTACTAGAAAGGATTCAACAATATGTCGCGAGCTTTCGTCCGGAAATTCAGGAAGTATTTCGATTACGCGTTTATGGAGAATTATCATTTCCTGAAATTGCTACTTTACTTGAACAAAAAGAAGAGCGCGTTAAAGCACAATTTTACCGTTTAATGAAAAAGATTAGAGAGGAGTTTCGGGATGAGGCATAAAAAAAATTATTCTATCACAGAAAAAGAGAAAGAAAGTAGTATTTCTTATATTTTAAATGAAGTAGATCTGCAACCAACCACTTTTCGGGCATTTTTGCGCTCCTATTTTCAAGAAGTCGGTTTTCGTTATTTATTTTGGGGAATCGGGGATATTTTGTTTATTGTTGGCCTTTTATTACTGGGCATCGGCATTTTAAGTTTTCCAAGTGTTGGCCCATTCGTTGAGAATGGTCATCATAAAATTTATTTTACGGTCTTTATGACTTCGCCACTTTGCTATGCTTTCTTGTATTTTCTTATCATTTGGAAAGAGCGATTATTGGGAACGTTCGAATTGAAAATGACATTGCGTGTTTCTTTAAAAGAACTTTTTATTTTACGAATGTTGGTGTTTAGTGGAATTTCTTTAGTTGTTTCTGTCGGAAGTAATTTTGCGATTTGGCAATTTTTTGGTCAAGAGCTTTCGTTAATGAGATTATTTAGCTTATCTTTTTCGTCTTTGTTTTTATTTGCGAATCTTCAACTCTTATTGGAATTTAAAATCCCGATGCGCGTAAGTCATTGGTTAACACCATTATTATGGGGCGCATTAGCTAGTTTATTGGTTTGGCAACAAGAAATAATCAATCGATTTTTAGTGTATGTGCCAATGTCAATTGTCATCGTGATGATTTTGGCTTTAAGCACGTTATTCATCTACTTATTACGTCGGAATTATTTTATCGAAAAGGAAGGAACGATTGCGTATGTTAGTGCTTAATGAAGTAACTAAAAAATTTCAATCTAATTTAGTGTTGGAAGAGATTTCATTAACTTTTGAAAATGGAGTTTATGGGCTGCTTTCGCCAAATGGTGCTGGAAAGACGACATTATTAAAAATGATGACAACCCTTTTATTTCCAACATCGGGTGAAATATTATGGGAAGGACAGCCGATTCAAAAGCTGGGCGCTCATTACCGCGGTGTATTAGGCTATTTGCCACAGGATTTTGGTTATTATGGTAATTATACACCGAGAAAATTTTTAATGTATATGGCTGCGTTACAAAAAGTTGATAAAAAAGTAGCGAAAGAAAAGATTGATGAGCTTTTGGAATTGGTTGCACTTTCTGATGTGAAAAATAAAAAAATGAAGCATTTTTCTGGTGGCATGATTCAGCGAGTAGGCATTGCACAGGCGATGTTAAATGATCCAAAATTATTGATATTGGATGAACCAACGGCAGGTTTAGATCCAAAAGAACGTGTTCGCTTTCGAAATTTAATTCATCATCTTGCTCAAAATCGGATTGTAATTTTATCAACGCATATTGTATCGGATGTTGAAACAATTGCAAAACAAATTATTATGATTCAAAATCATCGCTTATATTGTTGTGACACACCGGCTCAAATTATAAAGTCTGTACAAGGAAAAATCTTTGAAGTGCCTGCTAATTATCCAATGACGGCGGAAACATTACTGTTAAGTGAACGAGAAAGTGAAGAAGGGCATTTATTAAGAATCGCAAGTCCATTTGTTCCGAAAGTAGGGGTGGAGGTGCGCCCAAGTTTAGAAGATGCGTTTTTGTATATTTATCGAGATGAGGTGGCAACGGATGTTGCGAATCCTCTCCTTTGAAATTCGGAAATTATTTGAACAACCGATGATTTATTTGTTTTTTATCGCCAGTTTATTATTAAATATCATTTATATTGCGACGGCGGGATTAGATCAGTCTTATTTAAGTTATATTCAAGAAACAGAACAGAAAACGGGATCCATTATGACCACTGAATTTCATGAAAAACTAAGCAATGAACCTACAAGTAGAATGCAACAGAGATTATTAACGGAAACTGTTGAACTGGAAAATGTTTTTCAAAATTATTCAGTAGAAGCATTGGGACAAGAGGTGATTGATTTTTTTCAAATTGGTGGTCCAGTTGCTGAAAGAATCGAAGGCAAATATGAGAAGTTGGCGCCAGTTGTAGCTCAATTAGCGGAAGAACAAGTTGCTTTAGAAGTAGGTGCAGCGGGAGAAACGATGAGTTTTTTCACTTTTATTAGAAATCGCCTGTTTCGCGCCATATTAGGAGAAAGTTTAATCTTTGCATTGCTTTTAGGATTATATGGAAGTACGAGTGAGCGCTTAACAAAAACAGAAAATATAGTTTTAACCTCAAAAACAGGACGAAAAACTCAAGTAACTAAATATATCGCAAGTCTTACACTTACAATTCTGTTTTACGGGTTGATGATTTTATGCACATTTGGAATTTTTAATCAGCTTCATACGCTAGGCACATTATGGCAAACAAGTGTATCAACACAATTTCACGTAAATGTTTATTTCCCAAATTTGTTTGAAATACCTTTTATCGTGTGGCAACCAATGACATTATTGAAGTATACGATTTTTTCGATTAGTTTAGGCGGATTACTCGTCATACTTTGTCACGGCTTTAATTTTTTAATTGGTTTATGGACGAATCATTTATTTCGGGGATTTACTGTTTTTGTTGTACTATACGTTGCTTTATTAGGACTAGAGCAGATAATTGAGCAATTTAACTGGTGGGAGTTGCGTTCATTATTGATGTGGCACCCGATTTCACTGTGGAAAGTTCAAGGGTATTGGTTTACGGAAATGGGACCTTATTCGTTGATGCCATGGCAAGAATCAATGGCAATATCGCTCAATTTAGTGCTCCTTGGAATTTGCTGTATATTGGCGAGTAAATTTTATAACACGAAGGAGGTAAAATAAAGTGTTTATTGCTGAGTGTAAAAAATTATTTCGACCAATTTACTTGCTCATTGCACTTTTTATAACGATTGTATTTTACAATCAAGAGTTCAGCTTTATTTTAAAATATTGGCCAAATGGCGGAATGGTTCCAGTTTATGATCAAGCTTCGGATTGGGAAAATCGTTTTGGCCAAACATTAGAAGACGAAGAAATCACAGAAATTAGAGCAGAATATAGTACGCTAATTGAAAAAGCAAATCAAATCGTCGCGGAAAATTCGATTGCCAAACAACTTCAGTTGACGAATTATGATGAATACCAATCTTGGGTTCAAGAATATTTTCCAGGCGGGGCAACGAAAGAACAGAATGAAGCAGAACGGGAGATTGTTAAAAAGAGTGAATCGATTCAGCGAGATTTAACAAAAGATATGGGGCAAAATACCGTCATTCAAATGGATGTGATGGGAGAACTTATTGATGCGATAAAGCAATTTAATTCCTCGGAAGCGTTTTTCGATCATGGATTATATACTGGACAAGAACAACAGCGATTATCGGAAACTTTATTTGAAGCAGAAGGTTGGCGTACCATTATGCCGAGTTTTTTACCTTCGCATTTAGCACTCTATTTTGAACGCATGCTTGTGCTATTTATTTTACTGTTTTCTTTGCTAGTTCCTCCTGTATTTGTCAAAGATCGGTTAGTCGGACTACAAAAAAATCAATGGAGTAGTCATCATGGAAGGAAAATTATTTGGACGCAATTTTTTGTAGGGATGACTGCGAGCTTCCTACTCATCACCTGTATTGTTATGATTTTTGGTGGAATATTGTATACAACTGACTTTACAAAGTATTTTTCGAGCGGATTAACTTCATTTTTTACTGCTAGTGAAGAACCTTATCTATTTTCGTTTTACCAATGGACGTTGAATCAATGGATGCTGAATATTATTTTGCTTATATATATCATTGGATTGGCTTATAGCGGTGTTTTGTTATTCTTAGCGCAAACAAGCCGCCATTACTTATCTTTACTGATGAAAATAATTCCCGTCGCTTTCATCTTTATCGTCATTGCAAATCAAATGTTAACAGATGTATTTTATTTGAAAAACAGTTTGTATCAATGGACGAAAATTCCGTTGAGTGAATTTTATGCAGGGATTCTTTTATTAGCGATATGTATTAGCTTCCCAATCATTTATTGCGTTCGCCAGCGGAATAGAGATTTATTGGGTTGAGTGGTTGGTGCTTTAGAATTTTTAATGGGATACTTAAATGAAATAACAAGGTTAAACGTTGAAAGAAGAGCGTTTAATCTTGTTTCTTGTTCGTGCTGTTTTTCGTGCTAGGCTAGGTTGTGCCAGGCACGCGGCCGTGAATATTCAGAATCGTTACCCGTTTTGTGCCTGGCACAAACTCACCGTACAAACACACCCCACACAAATCCATTTCCAAATAGTTGATGAAAAGTAGGGAATTGAAGGGTAAAATAGGTTGAAAGTGAAGGGGTTGATGAAGATCAAAGGTAAAATTTTGATTGTAGATGATGAGTTAGATGTGGTCATGCTTTTAAAAGATTATTTTGAGATAAATGGTTACCAAGTGTTGACTGCTCATAATGGGAAGGCGGCTCTTGCAGAAATCAGCCATCAACCAGAGCTGATTATATTGGATATTAATATGCCGGATATGGATGGGTATGAGGTTTGTATGAAAATAAGAGAGCGTATCGCTTGTCCAATTATTTTCTTGAGCGCCAGAGTTGAAGATCGGGATAAAATCAAAGGGTTTTCCGTTGGCGGAGATGATTATGTGATGAAACCTTTTAGTATGGAAGAGTTGGGTGCAAGAGTTCAAGCGCATTTAAGGAGAGAAAAGAGGAGAAGTAAGGAATTTCAAGTTTTGTTTGCAGGTGATTTAGCGATTGATTATGTAAGTAAAGAAATCACATGTAGCGATGAAGTGCTTTCGTTTACAAAAAAGGAATTTGAGATTATCGAACTACTTTCTACACATAAAGGACAAGTTTTTGATAAGGAAAGAATTTATGAAAAGCTATGGGGATGGGATTGTGAAGGCGACAGTGCAGTCATTGGAGAGCATATAAGAAGGATCAGAAATAAGTTATTAGCAGTCAGTGCTGAACCATACATAGAAACCGTGTGGGGGATGGGCTATAAATGGATAAAATAAAGAATTTATTAATCAATCCGTCGATCCTCATTCGTTTTATGATTTTTTTATTGCCAGCCGTGACATTCGCAATCATACTCACAATTAGTTCTGCACCAAGATTGGGAGATATGGCAAACCGTGTTAAATATAGCACGGACAACCCGCATGGACTAGTTGAATATTTATCCACAGACGAAAAAATAGCCTATTATTTTTTTGAACTGTCTTCCAAAATGATGTGGACGATGCCTATTTTACTTGCGGTAACACTTGTACCATTTATTTTTTATAAACTCAAAATACAAAAGCCATTACGACTACTGTTAGATGGCGCAGAGAAAATCGCGAATGAAAATTTAGATTTTGTCATTGATTATGATGCGCAAGATGAAATGGGGCAATTAAGTGATGCGTTTGAAAAAATGCGTTCCTCCTTAGAGAACAACAATAAAGAGACGTGGAGAATGATCGAAGAAAGGCAAAAGTTACAGGCTGTTTTTGCGCATGATTTACGAACACCTTTAACTGTTTTGCACGGTTATTCAGACTTTCTATTAAAGTATGTTCCTGAAGGAAAAGTTTCAGAAGAAAAATTAATTCAAACGATTGAAACGATGAATCATCATATTGTGCGCATTGAGAATTATGTTCATCATTTGAATACCGTTCAGAAGTTTGATGATGTCACCGCCCAATATACAAGCCATTCTTATACCACATTTTCTAACAAACTACAGGAAAGTGTTCAAATGATGGACCCACGGAAGAAACTAATTTTTCAAGTAGTAGGTGAGGATCAGCTCATTAAAATCGATGCAAATTTGATCAGCCAAGTGTTTGATAATATTATTTCCAATGCAGTTGAATATGCTGAAAATCAAATTTCAATTGAGTATCAATTAGTTGAAGACATCTTTTCTATTACAATTTGCGACGACGGCATCGGCTTTCTAGCAGAAGACCTGCCTTATTTGACGCAAGCCTTTTATCGTGCTGAAAAAGATATGACGAAACAACATATGGGATTAGGATTGTATATTGCAAAGAAAATCTGCGAAAAACATGGTGGCCATTTAATCTTAGAAAATAATGAACCAAGTGGAGCAATTGTAATTGCATCATTTCAAGTGGAAAATTGATAGAAAGTAGATAATTGTATTTTATACTCTTCTCTAAGCACAAGAATCTTTGTGAAAGGGAGGAGTTTTTTGTGATGATACAAATAGATAGGAGGTATAAAGATGCAAGAAATTAAAAATTCATTCGCATTATATTGGAAAATTGCTAAAAGCAAAAAGATCGCTTTATTGATATTGTTGTTGTCATTTTTTTATAACATTTTTTTCTTCTATGTATTCATCGTAGGGGACCGAGATCCAGCGGAAGCATTAGTAAGATCAAGTTTCATCGTACAAGGTGGAATATTAGCATCCATGATGATTGGCGTTTATTTATCTACTATCGAAAGAAAGGTAGGCATGGAAGAGTTAATCGAAACGATTCGTCATGCTACTTTCAGAAAAAATGTAGGGAAAATCGCATTTTTTTTAAGCTTTGTATGCTTATATTTACTACTAAATATTCTGGCTTTAATGACAATGTTTATACTGACAGATGTGGTTTTTTCACCTTTCTATCTACAGTCAGTCCTTTATATATTGTTATATTGGGGAGTTAGTTTTGTAATTGGTGGATTGATTGGCTCGTTTCTTGCGATGTGGGTGAAAGGGAGAATGATTTATGTTTTATCACTCGTTATTTGGCTATTGATTAGTCCTTTAAATTATCCATTTATCATTCAATTAGGGATTTTATTTCAATGGTCAAATGTTGACGAAATCGAAAACCTCCTAAACATTGGTCAGAACAACCCACATCATGTATATCAGCCTTTTTACGGTTTTGCATTAGAAAATTATCAATGGTTAAAAAGAAGTCTGTTTTCACTCATTCTACTATTACTAATCATAGGAAGTGTGATGATCCAAAGGAAAGTGTGGAAAAAATACTGTCCAGCATTTCTACTTGTATTTGCCTTAACATTTTATACGGGCTTCCATGTTTTTGGAAAGCATCAAGTGCTGAATTTAAATAGTGAGAAGGATGGCATATTAATTCAGGATGCATTTTATTACCAAGACATTTCATTAAGTGCTCCATTATCAAATGGTTATCAAATTAAAAATTATGAGATTGATTTAGATATACGAAATTACTTAAAGGCAAATGTTGTTGTAGAAATGATGAATCCAACAAACGAGGAAATGAGTACTTTTGATTTTTTACTTTATCATGATCTAACAGTAAGTGAAGTGTTAGATGACAAAGAAAATGCACTTAAGTTCAAACAAAACAGAGATGTTGTTGAGGTGACGACAAATCGTCCTATAGTTCCAAATGAAACAACTAAATTCACATTTAAGTATGCAGGAATTAGTTCTCCTTTTTTCTTTGCGAACAGTCGAGCGATTAATTTGTTAAATCATTTTCCTTGGTTACCAACAAACGGCAACTTCGATTCATCGATGATTACTGTAGGATTAGAGGCTTTTCGCTTGCCGAACCAACCGAATCATGACATTAGTTACCAAGTAAGATTAAAAGGAAATGCTCGTACGTATTCCAATTTGGAGAAGATTGGTAAAAATGAATGGGAAGGCACTTCATCTGATGGTATCTATTTAGTTGCAGGAAGTATTGGAGAAAGAACGATCAATGGAAAAAGTGTGCTTTATCCTTATACATGGGAGAAAATGTTAACGAACTTTCCTTATTTTGAACAGTTTATTCAAAAGAAAATAGACCAAATAAATGAGGAGTTAGAATTAAATAGGGAAGTAACGATTGATCGATATCTGTTTATTGACCATTCAAGAAGTTCGGAAATGCTTGAACAGAAAGTATGGTTTTATGAACATTCATTTTTGATGACTACACAAGGATTGCTTTTTAATGACGAGGCTGGATTGGGAATCAATCTTGATCTCATGACATTTGCGATTGTTCCAGCAATGACATGGAAAAAAGATGGCATATTTTCAGAAAATCTAGATGAACTCCGATTGTTTGATAGGTCGTATGCTTATTTTATCAATATAAGGGCTTCAGAAGAAGAGCGGGAAAAGTATAGTAATATGGACGAATTCCAATTCGAAATTGAGCAAATGCAACAAAATGATTCAGCTCTTGCTACTGTTGCCGTTACATTAAAGCAATATATAGATCGCCCAGATGTATCTGAAGAAAACAAGATTTTATTTTTCCGAAAGTGGTATGAAAACATTGAGAGTGGGACTGGAACTTTTGAGATTGAAGCGGAAATCGGAAAGGGGTCTTAATAGATGGATGTTATCAAAATGGCGCATATTACGAAGAAATTTTCTAAGAAGACGATTTTAAATGATTTAAGTTTACAAATTTCAGGAACATATGGACTTCTTGGACCAAATGGTGCGGGAAAAACAACTTTAATGAGAATGCTCGCGACAATTTTAACTGCGGATCGTGGCACAATCACATATGGAAAATTAGATTGGAAAAGTCCACAGGAAGTACGGGAAATTATAGGCTATTTACCCCAGCACTTTTCTTTATATCCAACGATATCTGTTTACGATTGTTTGGAGCATTTAGCGATTTTAAAAGGCATAAAAGACAAGCAAAAACGTTCATTTGAAATCGACCATTTATTGGAAGAAACGAATCTTGTAGAAGTGAAATATAAAAAGATGAATCAATTATCTGGCGGAATGTTAAGGAGAGTCGGCATTGCACAAGCTTTAATCGGCAATCCGAAGATTTTGATCATTGATGAACCAACGGCGGGGTTGGATATTGAAGAGAGAGTAAGGTTTAGAAGGCTTTTACGCAAGATTGCAAAGGATAAAATTGTCATTATATCTACGCATATTGTTGAAGACTTAGAGTCAGTTTGTGATCAAATCTGTATGATAAAAAATGGAGAAGTTTTGGTAGCGGGAACGATACAAGAAGTGTGTAAACGTGCACAAGGGTATGTTTGGGAAGCAGAAACAACAATGGATCTAATTCGAGAAGATGCACATATTATTTCGCAAAAACCTTCACAGTCGGAACGGAGTCTGTTTAGAATTTTATCTGAGAGATGCCCAGCGCCCAATGCCGTTTCGGTGCAGCCTACTTTAGAAGATGCCTATTTATTTTGGATACGAGGGGGAGGAGCATTTGGTTAGAGTGCATGTCTTTTTCGACATTAAACGGATGCGAGTGATGTTTTGGATGCCTATCCTTGTAATGGTTCTTTGTTTGCTTTATTTTATGTATTTAACCTCGCATCAAACATTGGATATCATCTTGGCATTGCCTACATTTGAATTTCTAATCGTCCCTTTTTCCAGTTGGTGGATTTTGTATTTGTTTTATGACTATTATGAGGAAAATGCCTTGGAAGTATTGTTAAGTTATCCGATTACAGAATACGAGCACGGATTTTTCCGAATTTCTTTTTTTACAGCACTTTACACAATTGCAACGTTGTCTTTAATCGGTTATATCGCTGCTTTCTCAGAGGCTAAATTTACGCTTTTACTATTACAATATGTTCCACAATACGTATTCTTCGCTAGCTTAAGTTTTCTATGTATGGCATTGTTTAGGAATATCGGTGTGGCACTGACCGTCATTGCTTTTTATACAGCAACAGAGTTTTTAACCGCTGGACAATTACTCCCTTGGTTTCACGTATTCTACCATAATCAGTCCTTGTTAGACGTTCATCAAATTGCGAGTAAAAGTGTTCTAAGCTTAGCGCTCGGCTTGTTGTTCATCAAGTTAGGCGGTTATTTTTTAAAGAGAATCTAAATCGCATCAAGTTCGGATATGAGTTTAAGGATTTTCGTGCCTGACACCCCGACTTGAATATTCGGAATTATTATTAGTTTTGTGCCTGACACTACGTCGTGAATATTCAGAATTGTTACTGGTATTGTGTCAGGCACACGCCAATGAAAATTCAGAATGGTTCTCGCGTTTGTGTCAGGCACTCAGATGTGAATAGTATTTGCAATAGGTTTTGTAAATGAATGCTATGATTTACATCTCCACGGTCTGAAAGCTATTTCATGAAATCACTTTTAAACCAATCGCAGCACTTAATATTAAAGTAATGAAAAATAGTCTTTTCCAACTTTTAGAATCTCCAAAATAAAACATACCGATGAGGGAACTACTTACGACACTAATTCCCGTCCAAATCGCATAACCTGTACCGATTGAAATCGTTTGTAATGCATAACTTAGAAAGACGAGTGCCAATCCCAGCCCACTGATTACTAAAGCAATGGTTTTCCAATTTCGATTTTCTGATAATCTATTCATCATCGTAACAGCAAAAGTTTCAAAACATGCTGAACATATTAAACTAAGCCAAGCCATTAGCGATTCTCCTCCTTTAATGTACGTTCACTGTCATCATCTGTAACCGACTTTAATCCCATGACACCAAGTAAGAGTATGGAAATTAATAAAACCTTGATCCAATGAAAAGATTCTCCAAAAAATACAATCTCTGCAATGACTGTTCCGCCAGCACCTAACCCAACAAACACAGCGTAAACTGTTGCAGTAGGTAATATTTGTGCAACAGTAATCATTAAATAATTGCTCACGATAATCAATAGTATGGTAATCGTCCATGTCCAAATGTCATATGCATTGGCTAATCCGATGACCCAAAAGACTTCTAAAAAAGCAGCAATCAATAACTTCATCCAATTTTTATTCATCTAAAACCCCTCCAAATTTGATAATAAAAAAGCCTGAGAGATTAACTGATTTTTAACAGTTATCTCCCAGGCTTTTATCCTTCCGTGGCATAGCAAATTGCTATGAGTAATCTCTCGGTCCAGACCAATACTTAAATTGCGGAACCCTAGAAAACTTAAATGCTATGATATTCATTTTATTATAGCTAGGTTATTTTAAAGATGCAAGCAAATTCATACCTCGATATTCTTTGTGCCTGACACTACGTCGTGAATATTCAGAAATTTTCTTTGTGCCAGGAATTTTCTTTGTGCCAGGCACGCGCTGACACTCGGCTGTGAATATTCAAAAAACTTCATTATTTATTTTCAAAATGTATAATCGCCTGTTCAGCAAATTCAAGTGCTTCTTTTGAAATCGGGAACAGACCCGTTTCATTTGTAGGCAGCTTTCTAACTTCCCAAAACTTTTCCATTAGGTCCGGACGATTTGCAAAATGCATCTCGGATAATTCAATTAACTCGGCAGCGATTTGTTCAGCCTCCTCGCATTCAGGTGGTAGCTTTTGTGCAATGCAGTGCTCGATACGGTGGAGTAGTAGCATATATTTTTGTGTACTTTCTTCATTTTTATTCACATTGGGCATGGTTTCTTGTAAAATCTGTTTTTCATCCTCATTGAAATAGTCTACCCATTTTTTTGAATCCGTTTGTTCAGATTGCTCGATTAGTTTTGCAACATGTTCCCACGATAAGGTTTCATCTAAATCAATCATATGAATCAATGAGGTTGTATGTGCGATGCTTGTTTGTAGTTCTGATAATTTTTCTTGCAAAAAATTATAATGTGAAATTAATAGTTGTTTATATGTAAAGTTTTCTAATACATTGCGAATATCATCCAATGGTAGTCCAGCCGATTTTAACGTTTGAATTTTTTGAAGCTCAAACAAATCATCTTCTGAGTAATATCGTTTTCCATTATCGTCTTTGTAACTCGGTATAAGTAACTGAATTTGATCGTAATATCGTAAAGTTCGAACTGAGACTTTACATTGTTTAGCTACTTCTCCTGTTGTCCATTGCTCCATTTTAAAAACCTCCTTCAAATAATTCTTGCAGGTTACGTAACGTCATCTATTAAGCTTGAATTATATCATAATCGAAGAGAGAGGTAGATTGAAATGAGTTCAAATTGGAAAAGTCACGATGAATGGGGCGTAAAGGAACTGATTGCATTATTAGTCATTGAATTTGGAATCGTTGTATGGTTGATTAAATATTTTATTCAACCGCAAGTAGCTAAATTTGTTCATGAAGATTTATATGTTGGGACCTTTACTGGTTTGTTGATCGCAATGCTATTACTTGTCAGCTTGTATATCATTGCGTTGCGTCCTAAAGGGCTAACATGGAGCGAGGTAGGAATACGTTCATTTCATAAAAAGGAATGGAAGTTGATTACGATATGCACATTGTTTGTCATGGTAGGCGTAATACTTATTACTGTAGTGGTTTCAATGATTGGTGGTACTTGGGAAAATAGTAAAACAGATGCGATTCAACAAAATAGAACGTTTTTCAGTATATGTATTGCTTTTATTTCAGCTGCAATTATTTCACCAATATATGAAGAAATTTTCTATAGAGGATTTTTATTCCGTTGGTTTAGAACGCGTTTTGGCTTTTTTAGTGGAGCAATTATGAGTTCATTGATTTTCGCAGTTGTTCATATTCCAACTTATAACGTCATTCCAGTGGCTTTTGTGAGTGGCTTTATATTTGCCTACGCATATGAGAAAACGAACTCTATTTGGCCTTCAGTTCTAATTCATGGCCTGTCGAATGGTATCATGCTTATCTTAACGCTTGTTCTTTAACTATAGGAACGATATTCTTTGTGCCTGACACTACGTCGTGAATATTCAGAATTGCTATCGGTTTTGTGCCTGACACTCGGCTGTGAATATTCAGAATCGTTACCTGTTTTGTGTCAGGCACACACTAATGAAAATTTACAAATAATTTGTGATTTTTCCGATAATTGTTATAATTATATCGGGGGAGGGTGTTTAGATGATTAAACAATCCATTATTGAAAATGTATTAGAAGCTGCATTATCGACAGGCGGCGATTTTTCGGAGGTTTTTATTGAAGATCGGTTTGTGAACACAATTGGCCTTCAAGATCAGAAGATTGAAGAGAGTATTTCGGGACGTGATTTTGGGGTAGGGATTCGAATTTTCTCTGGTTTACAAAATGTCTATACGTATACGACTGATTTTTCGGAAGAAGGTTTATTGAAGGCGGCGAAGCGTGCTGCTTTGGCGATTCAAGGTGGCAGCGATGGAACGATTCATCCTTTGCAAAAAGAAATCATTCAGCCGATTCATCACATTCAAAAATGGCCGCAAGATGTTCGCCATACAGCGCGCGTTGCTGTTATGAGGGAAGCGGACGATATTATGAGGAAGTATGATGAGCGCATCCATCAGGCAGGTGTGCGTTATCAAGATGAAGTGCAAAATGTGCTTATTGCCAATTCAGAGGGGAAATTTGTTGAGGACACACGTGTAAGGAGTCGTTTGGTGATGCAGGCCATTGCTTCTTCGGGGATGGAAATGCAAACGGGCTTTTACGGTCCTGGTGCATATGCAGGTTTTGAGTTTATTGAAAATTTAAACTTACATCATTATGCAGGTGAAGCGGCTCGTATTGCGGTGACGATGCTTGAAGCAGATGAATGCCCGAGCGGCAAGTTTCCAGTGATTATCGACAATGAATTTGGCGGCGTAATTTTCCACGAAGCCTGTGGGCATGGATTAGAAGCGACATCGGTTGCTAAAAATAGTTCAGTTTTTGCCAATCGAATTGGTGAGCGTGTAGCACCTGATATCGTGACGTATATTGATGATGGTACGATTCCAAATGAATGGGGATCATTAAATATTGATGATGAAGGTGAGAAGACGCGTAAAAATATTTTAATTGAAGATGGGATTTTAAAAGGGTATTTAATTGATAAATTTAATGCACGTCGTATGAATGCGGAAGCAACGGGTTCTTCACGCCGTCAATCTTACCGCTTTAACCCAACATCGCGCATGACAAACACGTATATTGCACCGGGGAAATCGACGCCAGAAGAGATTATCGCATCAACTGAAAACGGCATTTACGCGAAGTATATGGGCGGGGGTTCTGTCAATCCTGCAACAGGAGATTATAATTTTGCGGTATCGGAAGCTTATCTTGTAAAGGACGGCAAAATCGATCGACCTGTACGCGGGGCAACATTGATTGGAAATGGTGCTCAAACTTTGCAAAAAGTTGATAGGGTTGGCAATAATTTAGGGCACGGTGCGGGAATGTGTGGATCGGTTAGTGGTAGTTTAGCCGTGAATGTTGGCCAGCCGATGATTCGCGTAAGTGAAATGACAGTCGGCGGGACGAAGGAGGGGTAAAGCATGGAAATGAAGCAATTTCAAACGACATTATTAACAGCTGCAAAGGAAGCAGGGTTTCAAGAAGCTGAAATGTATTATGAAAACTCAACGTCTTTCAATTGTAAAATTTTTGAAGGGGCCATCGATAGTTATGAAACATCTGAAGAAGGTGGCGTTGGTTTTAGAGGGTTATTTGACGGCAAAATGGGTTATGCCTACACGGAAAAATTGGAAGAAGCCTCGATTGCTTATTTAATCGACCAAGCAAAAGAAAATGCGATGATTTTGGATGAAGATGATGGCACGACAATTTTTGAAGGAAGCGACAATTACAATACATTTACGTATTATAATGAAGCGTTGGAACAAGTGCCGACGGAAAAGAAAATTGCACTTATTCAATCGATTGAGCAAAAAGTATTGAATTACGACCCACGTATTACAAGTGTTAATTACTGTCTTTACCAAGATTTTTCAGAAGAGAAGATGCTCGCCAATGACCAAGGTTTGTCATTAAATGAAAAGCAAAATGGGCTTATTATTTTTGTATCAGCAATCGCAAAAGAAGGCGAAGAAATTAAATCGGGCATGGCCATTAAACTGTCAAGAGACTTTAACGAACTCGATGCGGAAACAATAGCTAAAGAAGCAGCGGAGGAAGCATTGGCGCAACTTGGTGAACAATCCATTCCATCGAAAAAGTACCCGATTATTATGCGTCATGATGCATCGGCTTCCTTACTGGCGACATTTACACCAATTTTTTCAGCAGAAAATACGCAGAAAAACCAATCCTTATTAAAAGGAAAAGTTGGTGAAACAATCGCTTCTCCAGCTTATACAGTCGTCGATGACCCTTATCATCCGCTGTCTTTATGGGGAACGAATTTTGACGGCGAAGGAGTTGCTACGAAAAAGCAAACGATTGTAGAAGCTGGACAGTTGAAAACTTTATTTCATAATCGTAAAACTGCGAAAAAAGATCAAGTTGAAACGACTGCGAACGCCCAAAAATCGTCTTATAAAGGCACACTTTCAGTCGGACCAATTAATTTATATATTGAACCTGGAACAAAATCTCGGGAAGAACTAATTGGTAACTTGCAAGAAGGCGTCTTCATTACAGACTTAGCAGGCTTGCATTCTGGCGTAAACCCAATTTCGGGTGATTTTTCAGTAGCGGCATCTGGTTTTTATATTAAAGACGGGAAAATCGACGTGCCAATCAAACAAATGACAGTGGCGGGAAATTATTTCGACTACTTAAAGCATGTTGAAGCAGTAGGTACAGACTTACAATTCGCACCTGGTGGCTACGGTTCACCTTCTTTATACATCAAAGAACTGTCGGTGACAGTGGACGATTGATAGGAGAGAAACTTAGACGCTAGGCGAAGTTTTTGCTGGATGAGGTTAGATTTTTTGATAGCCAATTATCTTTTAGGGTAATTGGCTATTTTGTAGGTTTTTTGTAGGAATTTGTGGGGTGTCAGACACGTACTCGTGAATATTCTGAATTGATAACGTGTTTGTGTCAGGCACTTTTAGAGAAACAATTCAGGGAACTTAAAAGAGGGATTAAAAAACGAGTGAAGTGAAACTTTTTCATCATGTAAACGTATTTTAATTAATATAGAATTTTTTTGAAAAAATTCAAAGTGATAGCGGAGATATGTAAGCGAATATTTTTGAGCCACGTCATTCGAAGTTGGATGCAAGAATAAGGGAGTATGTGAGATTGATTGTATACCAAGTCATATTTACAGAATAATTAAATTTGTGTTTTTTTCTATGTATTATAATGGGTGTAGCAAGTTTTTCTGTCAAAATTTTAAAGGGGGGATTTGGATGGTTCATGTTAAAAAAATCAGTAGTATGTTGTTTTTGGTAAGTCTATGTTTTTTGATTGGAGGTTGTACTGAGAAAAATCCTGAACAACAAGTGCAGGGGGAGTCTTCGATAGAAAATCAAAATATTGAAGCCGTACAATCAGTTCTTAAAGCGGAGTTTACAGTTCCGAACGAAGACCATTTAGAAGTAGTTCAGAATATTGAACAAAAAATGCGTGAAATTGACAGCAATACGTCTGAAACAGATGAAGCAAAGCGTAACGAAGAATTAGGGAATTCTGATGAATGGCGTGCTTACGAGGAATTAGTGGAGAAGACGTATGGGGCATACTTTACAGAATCAGAATTTGATAAACTCATTCCTAGCAACGCCGCTTTCCGATACCACCAAGAACCGCTAAGTTTTGATAAAGACAATCAATATGAGATTACGATTGACGATATGGATGTAGTGAAAAGTGATAATCCAAATACACCAAAGTCTTATAATTTTACTGTACAAGTAACGTATGAAAATTCAGCTAACGAAGCGTCGCAACACGAAATAAAAGGCACAGCGATTCTTTCAGAACCAGGGGAAATCGGCAAGTTTGAACTGAAAGAAGATGGCGGTTTATATGAAAAAGTTCGCGCAGATGGATCCGAATAGCAAATAGACATTAAGTTAAAGCTGCATATAGTACAATACAATTTATAAAGTCGAGCATCTTTTTAAGGTGTTTGGCTTTTTTTGGAGTTTTTTAATAGGAATTTGTGGGGTGTCAGGCACGAACCAGCGAATATTCTAATGAATCCAACCTGAAGAGTGGTAGAAATTTAACATTCTCCAAGTTGGTTTTTTGTAAGTTTCTGGAATTTAATGCTATTTCTATGTGCATGTATTTGAGAGAAAGAAAAGGGATATCTTTAGAGATTTATGTTCTATCCCAAAAACGTTTTTTGGCAATGGCAGCAATAAATTCTTCATCAAAATTCGGATTCTGTTTTGTCTCAATTACGCCATCCAAATTATTCTCTTCTGAGGGTTGGATAAAAGACTGCGCGCTTGTAGCAACGCCAATTGGCTTATAATTTTTATAAGTTACATGAACGTAGTAGGAAATATTTTGATGAGCACTTTTAGAATTTTTAAATGTGCCCCCTACGATATAAATAGCGTCTAATAGATAAGGGCTTGAAGTAAGGAATGTCTTATCCACTTGTAATTTTGTACCTTCAGCCCCTGTGACTGTGCCAAGTGTTTCGCTAACGATGTAAACAAAAACCCCGTTTTTCTGTAATACATTCAGAACTTGTTTCACTTCTTGGTCATTAAAGCCATCTCCAATCAGTACACCTACTTTTTGGGTGTACGCATAACTTGGCGAATTAGATATACTAAGGGACGGGTAACTTGTAGAGGTTGAGACGTGATTACCAGTAGGGCGCTTTACACCTACATTATCCGCAATTGTAGAAGCCATTTCTTGATCAACATTTACCAGTAAATCGACGGCTTGTTGTCTAACGGATTCTAGTTCACAGCTTCCAATTTGAAAGCTCAGCGCCTCTATTAAATGCGCTTTTTCAACCTGTGTCATGCTGTTCCAAAAAATCCTTGGTTGGGTGTAGAAATCCATAAAAGATTCACTGCGAGCTCTAATTTTTCTCCCTTCTACTTTTTCGGGATAATGGACATACCCACCTTCTTCGGGAGGGGTTGTAAAAGGTGTATTATCGGCGATTGAATTGTTATGATACCACACTTGATCTACATCAATTCGAATTCGATTTGCCCCTCTCCGCTGGTTATTATGAAACGGACAGATTGGTTGGTTGATTGGTAATTCTTGAAAGTTTGGACCTAATCGATGATAGTGGGCAGGTAAATAAGCAGCTAAACGTCCTTGTAAAATTGGGTCATTTGAAAAGTCAATACCTGGAACAACATTACCAGGGCTGAAGGCTACTTGTTCGGTTTCCGCAAAGTAATTGTCGACATTTTTATTTAAAGTGAGTTTTCCAATAATTTCGACGGGAATTAATTCTTCTGGCCAAAATTTTGTAGGGTCCAGAATATCGAAATCGTAATTGAATTCATCTTCCATTGCGATAAGTTGAACGCCTAATTCATACTCTGGGTAAGCGCCGCGCTCAATCGCTTCTTTCAAATCACGTCTATGGAAATCAGGATCTATTCCGCCGATCTTCTGCGCTTCATCCATGAGTAATGCGTGGTCACCAAGAACAGGTTTCCAAACAAATCTTACGAATGTGGCAACATCTTCTTCATTGACGAATAGGTAGGTGTTGATCGACCATGCTGACATCATTCGATAACTTCTCACCACACCATAGTCTGACATAATCCATAAGACTTGATGGAGACCTTCTGGGTTGTTTGCAACATAATCCCAAAAAGTATCATGCGCACCTGAAGCGGTAGGAATGTCATCTCGAATATTATTGAAATAGGCATGCATCGCATCTGGAAACTTCATGGCATCTTGATTGATGAGGACTGGATTATTAATTGTCGTTAAATCGTAATTTCCTTCATCCGTGTAAAATTTTGCCCCCCAACAGCGCATATCTCTCGCCGTATCTTTGGATCCACTCCTTCCTTGGACAGTTGAAAAACGGTTGAATACGGGTGTCTTTTTCCCAACTTCTGATAGGAAGCCTGCCTTTGTTACGTGCTTCATGGACTGGTAACATTCAAATACTCCGTGTGCCCCGTAACCTCTAGGGTGAACGACGCGTTGTGGTATTTCCTCTTTTACAAAATGCGTCATTTTTTCCAAATACTGATGATCTTCTCGCAAAGAAGGACCCCGTGGCCCGACTTTTAATTGGTCTTCGTCATTGGAAATTTTTCGACCTACATTTGTCGTCATCGGTTTACCTTTATTGCTAATACGATATCGATCCAACTGCTGCTGTTTTTTATTATTTTTATCGGAATTTTGTGATTCAAATTTCTTATCCAAAAAAGAAGCCTCCTCAAATTAAAATTATCCATCGTTTGAGTATATTGAGTAAAAACTATTCCTATACATATAAAATAATTCTTTACGCTTAAAAGCGAGTAGATGTGGATGCACTTTTAAATAGTCAATAACCAATAGTGGAAATAGTAGTTTAATGACGTACGGATGTTTTTATCTAAATGCCGTTGTTCTACGGGTCATAAATTATTGGTCTGTGCTATTGAAAGTAGTATTTAGGTATAGGAATAAATTGTGTGCGAATTTACGCATCAAACTCAGGCACCTAACCTAACATTTAAACATACAGTATATAGGGCATTCATCGTGATGTAAGGAGAGGGGAAAGTGTCACAACAACAAAATACAGAGTCTTGGTTTGATTATATCGTTGTCGGAACGGGTCCGGCGGGTTCAGTGATGACGAAGAAGTTATCGGATGGCAATCGCCATACTGTGTTAACGCTAGAGGCTGGTAGTAATGATAGTAGAAGTGAGTTTGTTCGGAATTCTAAGTTTGCGATACCGATTTTATTGTTTGAAAAGTACGCACCACAATTTTATATTCCAGGTCATGGTACAGCGCAGAAATATGCTTCGGGTCGAACGTTTCCATGGACTGGTGGGCGATTATTAGGCGGTGGGTCGAGTGTGAATAATCAGCAGTATGTCCGCCCGTCTGCTCATGTGATGAAGAAATGGGAGGATTTATTAGGTCCAATTTGGTCGCCAACTGAGGAAACACGCCATTTTAAAGAGTTAGAGAAGTACAATGGATGGACGTCAAATCCCTCAGCTAGAGGAGATCAAGGTAGATTAGACATTCGCCAAACGCAAATTAATCCAACGAATGTTGCTAGGAAATTTGTTACGGCGATTTCTCAAGCGACGTATTTACCTGAAGTACTTGATTATAATGATCCAAACACTCCGATTGGTCCGTTTTTGAGGTATCAATTGTATCAAACGCCGAGTGGGGTTCGTGCAAGTGCGGATAGTGCTTTTTTATCTTCAGACATTATGACGCCTGAAGGTAAAGGGGTGAACGGCCGCAAATTGGACGTCTCATTTAATTCGACTGTAACTAAAATTATTTTTGACGGGAAGCGTGCAATTGGAGTCGAATTTATTAAAAATGGCGTTTGTTATCATGCATTTGCTCGTAAAAAAGTCGTTCTTTCCGCAGGTATTTCAAGTGTGCCAATCTTAATGCAATCAGGTATTGGTGACCAAAATCAATTGAATCAGCTTGGCATTTCAGTTATTGCTCATAATCCGAATGTTGGAAAGCATTATGCAGATCACCCCGCTGTTACGGCAACTTTTAAAATTAATCCAAATGACCATGTCTCTCCTTTAGATGATCCAAACTCGCTTTATGCAGGCGGCGCGTTTCTACCAAATCCAACACCAGATTCAGACCAAAATACGCGTGCCATTCAAATGTTTGCGCAAGCACAGCCATTAACGGGAAATCGCGATACGAAACATATGATGACGATTGGCGCGATTTTACTTCAACCGAAAAGCCGTGGTCACGCATCGATTCAAAATAAAGACCCATTGAAAATTACATTGGGCGATCAAGGTTACTTAACTAATTCAGCCGACTTGGAAACTTTTATGTACACATACAAAGTTTATATTAAAAAAATCGCGGAAAACATTGCGAAAATCGATCCAAGTTACCAACTCGTAACCCCTTCTATGGATGTGATTAACGACGATCAAAAATTAGCACAATTTATTCAAGACAATATGGGACACGGTTTTCATCCACAAAGCATGAACCGAATGGATCCAAACCCTGAAAAAGGTGTAGTAGACGCAAGGGGGCATGTGCACGGTGTGGAAAACCTAGTCGTGGCAGACGATACAATCATTCCATTCACAGTAGACGGCAACACGTCAGCACCTGCTTTCCTAATCGGTGCAACCATTGCGGAACAATTGTTGAAAGAAGCTGCTCGAAACAACCAACATGAAACAAGATAAATTGTCTTGGACGAAATAAATATTGCATTTAAAACCGCACGTCATCTTTTTATGGTGATATGCGGTTTTAGTAGTTTTTATAGTGGGTATCTGTTTTGTGCCTGACACGAACTGATGAATATTCTGAATTGTTATCTCTTTTGTGTCAGGCACGACCAAGTGAAAATAGTCCGATGATTATAATGGTGGACGTATGTAAAATAATAGGTAACTATGCAGAAAGCAGAGAATAAATTCATCAAAGTAGAAGTTAAAATAGTCTATGTAATAAATCACCTAAAGGAGACGAATCGAATGCGTGAACCGAAGGACATTATACGAATAGATGAGGAAATTAAAGCAGCCACAGATAAGCAAATTTTACAGGCGGAGGAAAAGTTGGGTGTTCAGTTACCGAATTGTTATAAAGAAATCGTCAAGGTTCAAGATGGTGGGTATTTTGTAAATGATACTTTTTTAACTAAGTTTCCTACGTCTTGGGCAGATGATCATATTCAAATAACTGAACTGTACGGAATTTCGTCATATACTAGTATTTTACATAGCGCGTATTTAATTGAAGAATGGGATTTGCCAAAAAATCTAGTTGTTATTTCGGGTGACGGCCATCTTTGGATAGCGTTGGATTATCGGCAGTCTACAGCTCAGTCATCGGTATTATTAATAGACATAGATGGTGCTGGTATTCGCGAACTTGCACCAAATCTGGAAGCATTTCTTAACGATTTAACAACGGATGCCGATGTTGAATTGGATGAAGAATTTCTTGCTGAAGATGAGGAAACATTTGATGAATGTGAGGAATATGAAGGGTATACAGTGCTGGATTGGGACGAGTATATCTTGTACGAAGCGAAACATTTGACCGATGAAATAAAATCTGAGTGGGCAACAGAGGCACGTGTCGGACGTTCAAATGAGGAAATTAAACGAGAGATAGATGAAGTGATTGTAAATGGAACAACAAATCAATTAGCAGACTGCTTTGGTCGTGTTTTACAGCTATTTGATGCGGAAGTAGAAAGATATATCATTGGAAAAATCCTTCACCATAAATCAGTGAAAATAAGAGAAGCCGTCGCGGAACATTTAGCAGCTTGTGCAATTCGAGGATTCGACACACTCGCTAAAAACGATGTCGAAGTCTTTTTGATGGCGATGAAAGAAAAAGAACGCAACGAACATAATTTGTGGTTGATTGAACAAGGTGTTATGAGATTGCGGTAGTTGGCGGATGATTCAGTTGGTCGCGTGCCTGACACAAAATCGGTAACGATTCTGAATATTCACGAGCGCGTGTCAGGCACAACTATTACCCCAATGGAACTTCCATATTTTTAAACCTCTCTTCGTCAATCGGTTTTTTCTCATCCATAAATGCCGCCACGTCTTTCCTTTTGTCTCCTTCGTTAGCGAATAAAATAGCGAGGGGGACATTATTTTCATCAACATAGGCAATGGTAAACTGTCTCTCTTCCAATGAACCGCGAATGATTGTTTTATGCCCATCGACAGCATGTCCTAAGTATTCGAAGGTTTGGTCGTATTCATCTGTCCAAAAGTAAGGACGAACTTGGTAAGGATGGCTTTTTTCATTCATTAGGTTTTTCGCAATTGTTCTGCCGTGATGATAAGCGTGCTCCCAATGTTCAATATGAAGCTGTTTGTCTTGGTATGGCCAAATGGTGCAGTCACCTGCAGCGTAGACGTCTGAAATGCTTGTTTCGCCGTATTCATTGACGATAATTCCACGGTCAAATGCTAAATCAGGGTGAGAAATAGATGTATTCGGAACGACGCCAATGCCGACAATTGCCAAATCACACGGAATATTTTTACCCGTTTTCGTCATAACTGCACTCACTTTTCCGTTGTTATCCTGTATGAATTGCTGCACTTCTTCATTCGTTAAAATATTGACATCATGTGATTGATGCATTTTACTGAAATAATTAGACGCCTCTTCACCAAGTATGCGTTTTAAAGGAGCTGCCGAACGTTCTAGCACTGTGACATTTAAACCGAGCTGGCTAAATGTCGATGCCAATTCCAAACCAATAAAGCCTGCGCCGACAATTACCACATCTTTCGCAGTCTGTGCTGATTGTTTAATTTGAGTGGCTTGCTGGAAATCACGCAAATAAAAAATGCCTGTCGCATCTTTTCCAGGAACGTCTAATTTTCGTAATACAGAGCCGATTGCAATCACTAATTTATCATAGGAAATGGCTTCATTTTCCGCAGTATAAATTGTTTTAGTGGTCGGGTCTAAACGTTCAATGGTTGTATTTAATTTTAAGGTAATCTCATTTTCTTTGTAAAAATCCTTTTTACTTAATAATGGTGGATTCACATTTTCAGTATCCAACATCCATTCTTTCGACAATGGCAATAAATCATATGGCAATTCACTTTGCTGATCGATTACTGTAATTTGCCCTTCGAAATTTTGTTTGCGCAGCATTTTTGCAACATTTACCCCTGCAATTGATGCCCCGATAATAACAATACGTGTTGTCAATGCACTCATACCTTTCTAAAAGCTATTGTATCTATAATTTTACGCCTCTTAATTTCGAAAGTCACTTAACCTGTTTGAAAATCCGGTAATTATAGTGGTGGCGGATAATAAGTGCGAGACAGCTTTGTTGACATCATCATGAAGCTTCGCCATAGTTTTAAGTAAACTATATGAAAAATGGGAGGCACTAACCATGAACTTTCACAAACCACCTGCGATGTATGTTGGAAAAGTCCAAATTAACGTATCAAATATAGAGCGTTCTACAGACTTTTATGAAAAAGTATTAGGTTTTAAAATATTTGAACGAACTGCTCGAAAGGTTGTCTTTACTGCAAATGGGGTAGAGCCGTTGCTCATTATTAACCAACCCGAAAATGTCATTCCAAAAACGATGCACACGACGGGGCTGTATCATTTTGCGCTACTATTGCCAAAACGTAGTGACCTGGCTAATGTTGTTCGTCATTTTGTCCGTAATGGCATCCGCTTTGCTTCAGGCGACCATCTCGTCAGTGAAGCGATTTATTTGAATGATCCAGATGGCAATGGCATTGAAATTTACTGCGACCGTGACCCAGAAACTTGGAATTGGCAGGATGAGGAAGTTGAAATGACGACTGACCCCGTTGATTTTGAAAATTTGCTAATGGAAAAAAGTGAAAACTCTTGGCAAGGGATGCCTACACAAACAGTAATGGGCCATCTTCATTTACAAGTGGGCGATTTAGATGAGAATGAAAAGTTTTATATCGATGGACTCGGCTTCCGAATTGTCAATCATTTCGGAAACAGTGCACTATTTATTTCAGATCATAACTATCACCATCACATTGCTTTTAACATATGGAACGGCCGCAGCTTACCAAATGCAGCTAAAAACATGGTCGGTTTAGTTAGTTATTCCATTGTTTTAAAAGATGAAATGATGCGTGAAAAACTGATCGAACGACTAAGAAAAAATAACGTCACGGTGCATGAAGAGAGTGGAACTTATTTTGTGGTTGATCCATCAAACGTGCGTGTGGAATTGGTTGTATTTTCTTGTTCTTCTCGTGCCTGACACAACCCGGTGAATATTCGGAATCGTTACCTGTTTTGTGTCAGGCACTTCTAGAAAAACGATTCTGAATATTATCTAGGGAAAATAATGCGATAAGCTTGCCAAACTTGTTGATTTGGTAGGCTTTTTTTGTATGGAGAAAACTTTCTAGACAATTTTCACTTAAAGAAAGACAAAGAGGAGTGTTCCTGTAAACAAGCGTAAATAAGGCGTGATAAATATTAATCTATTTGTATTATTTAAGTAGCTCTAGGCTTTAGCTAGTATCCTTGAAAACATCTTTATGATATGCTATATCTAAGATACTTACGCTTGTTTACAGCGTAAGTTTGATTATTTAATCAAATAATAATAAAAGGTGATAAAAATGTCTTCTGATTTAAATTCGAAGTTATTTAGTGCAGCAGATGGTCTTAGAAGTAAGATGGATGCATCTGAGTATAAAGATTATTTATTAGGTTTAATTTTCTATAAGTATTTATCTGACAAACAATTGCTTGAAGTTGTTAAACTTGCGGGAGAAACAGTTGATACATATGACACGCAATTGAAACAAACGGAACTGTATAAAAGCTTGTTAGAAGATGAGTATACAAGAAGTGATTTAATTGAGACATTAGAATCTACTTTAAACTACATGATTGAACCACCTTATTTATTCAATGTTTTAGCAGATGAAGCGAAACGTAATATATTCCAATTACATAGTTTACGAAAAGCATTTTCAAACTTGTCCAATACATATGACCAATTCATCGGACTTTTCGATGATGTAGATTTGAGCTCTCGAAAATTGGGATTGGATGAGCAACAACAAAACGTAACAATCAGTGACGTCTTAATTAAGCTGAGCGAAATCGATGTGATGGGGCATAGCGGAGACGTAATTGGTGATGCGTATGAGTTTCTCATCTCGCAATTTGCGTCCGAAGCTGGTAAGAAGGCGGGGGAGTTTTATACGCCGTATGAAGTTTCGATTATGATGGCGCAAATCGCTGCGATTGATCAAGAAGCAAAGCAACTATTTACCGTCTATGACCCGACAATGGGTTCTGGTTCGCTCATGTTGAACGTTCGTCACTATGTTCGACCTGGCACAAAGATTAAATATAACGGTCAGGAATTAAATACGACGACATTCAACTTGGCGAAAATGAACCTTATTCTCCATGGTGTGGAGAAAGAGGACATGAATCTCCGTAATGGAGATACATTAAATGTCGATTGGCCAACTGATGAACCTTATCTATTTGATGCCGTTTTAATGAACCCACCTTACTCAGCGAAGTGGTCGTCTGATAAGTCTTTCTTAGATGATTCGCGTTTTAATCGTTATGGGAGATTAGCGCCGAAATCAAAAGCAGATTTTGCTTTTCTATTACATGGTTTTTATCATCTGAAAGATTCAGGTACGATGGCAATTGTTCTTCCACATGGTGTTTTATTCCGCGGAGCTGCTGAGGGTGCGATTCGTCAAAAATTACTAGAAGATGGTAGCATCTATGCGATTATCGGCATGCCTGCTAATCTATTTTTCGGGACATCGATTCCTACAACTGTCATTGTTCTTAAGAAGAATCGGACTTCTCGTGATGTGTTATTTATTGACGCAAGTAAGGAATTCACTAAAGATAGAAATCAAAATAAACTATCTGAAGAAAATATTGAAAAAATCGTTGAAACTTACAAAGCACGAGAAAACGTTGATAAATATGCCTATGTTGCAAGTTTTGATGAACTTAAGGACAATGATTATAATTTAAATATACCTCGCTATGTTGATACATTCGAAGAGGAAGAACCGATAGATATTGTTGCATTGAGTCAAGAAATCGTTTCCGTTAATAAAGAGATTGCACAAGCTGAAAGTGAGTTTTTATCTATGCTTGATGACCTCCAAGTTACCGAAGAAACGAAAGACTTAATCGAGGCAACAAAGGCGGTGTTCTCGAATGAGTAAATCCGAAAAAAAGACGCCAGAGTTACGGTTTAAAGGGTTTACTCAGGATTGGGAACAGCGTCAGTTGGGGGATCATGCCGTTTATCGTCGCGGTTCATTCCCTCAACCATATGGAAATAAAGAATGGTATGACGGTGATGGTGCAATGCCATTTGTTCAAGTTGTAGATGTGACTGACCGTTTAGTTCTAGTTGACGATACTAAACAAAAAATAAGTAAATTAGCACAATCTAAAAGTGTATTTGTACCTAAAGGAACAGTTGTGGTAACTCTCCAAGGAAGTATAGGGCGTGTTGCAATCACACAATACGATGCTTTCGTTGATAGAACATTACTTATTTTTGAGGATTATGAAAAATTGACTGATAAACACTTTTGGTCTTATATAATTCAACAAAAATTTGAGATTGAAAAACAGAAGGCGCCGGGAGGAACCATAAAGACTATTACAAAAGAAGCCCTATCATCATTTGAAGTATTACTTCCAGAATACGAGGAACAACAAAAAATCGGATCTTTCTTTAAACAACTTGACCAACTCATCACCCTTCATCAGCGTAAGTACACTGCTTTAAGTCAGCTTAAAAAAGCTTATTTACAGAATCTATTCCCTTCAAATGGAGAATCTGTTCCGAAGTTGAGATTCGCTAACTTTAGTGGAAATTGGGAGAAGCGTAAGTTAAATACAGTGATTGATGTTAATTCTGGTAGAGATTACAAACATTTATCAGAAGGGGATATTCCTGTATATGGAACAGGTGGCTACATGCTTAGTGTCAATGAAGCATTATCCTATAATGAAGATGCAGTTGGTATTGGAAGAAAAGGTACCATTGATAAACCATTTTTATTGCGAGCACCTTTTTGGACTGTTGACACACTGTTTTATGCAATTCCAAAGGAAAAATACGATTTGAATTTCTTATATTCAATCTTCCAACGTATAAATTGGAAGCAAAAAGATGAATCTACAGGTGTACCGAGTTTATCCAAAGCTACAATTAACGGTGTAAGTGTGAAGGTTCCAAAAAGTGAGGAACAAATTAGAATTGGACATTATTTAAGAGAATTTGATACACTTATTATCCAACACCAACAAAAGATAGAACAACTTAAAGAACTAAAACAAGCATACTTACAAAAATTGTTTGTTTAATACATATTAAAATCCGAACCAAAGATAATCTTCAGTTCGGATTTTTTGTTTTAAATCAATGTAGACAAATGACGCATAATTTTTTCATTATCTTGATTCTCTAACTCTTGAATAATATGCAAATAAGTTTCTTGCGTTGTAATCATACTGGAATGACCTAATCTTCTCGCCACGCTTGCAATCGACACACCAGCGAACAATAATAAGGATGCATGTGTATGGCGTAATCCATGTATCGTAATTACTGGAATATCTGCTTGCATACAAAGCTTTTTCAATCTATTATTGACAGTAGAATTAAATACTCTACCTTTTACGAAAATTGGTTGTTCGGACTCCATGTTTTTTATCAGCTGTGAAAATTGCATTGCAGTTTGCCAATCTAATTGGATTTTCCTTTTAGAAGATTCATTTTTAGTAGGCTGAAAACTGCCTTTTGTTCCTTTATAATCCCAAGTTTTATCAACGATTGCTTGCTGGTTGGAAAAATCAAAATCATTAGGTGTTAGTGCAAGCGCTTCTGAAAAGCGTAACCCTGTTTTAGCAATCAGAAAAATAAACCAATCCCAACTAATTTGTTCGGTGAGTTGTAAATTTTTTAACAATGCTTGAACCTCAAATTGGTTTAAAAACTTTGGTTTCTTTTCGCGTGGTGCTTTACCTTTTATGATAATTTTTCTTGTCGGATTTTTATCAAGAATCCCTTCATCAACTGCATCAAGAATGGCACCCTTTAGTTGATGGTGAAAGTCCATCGTTGTTTGCTTTTCATGAGTCAGTGCATACTCATTTAACAATGCTTGGTAACTCCGACGATCCAATTGTCCAATTTCAAGATCAGGCGCAAGTTCACTAACTCTTTGCAGTGTAATATAATACTTTTGCAAAGTAATTTCCCGAACTGCCCCCACCTTATACAGCTCAATCCATTCCTCAAAATAATCTTTAAACAACTGACGTGACCGTTTTTTTCTAGCCATACAAAAAACCTCCTAATTCAATAGTTGGTAAAAATACCACTAACACTATTATTAGAAGATTTAGTTTGTTTTACAAAACTTATTAAACAAATAACTTTTGTAAATAGGCTTTTTTAAGGATTTTAAGATTTTCTATTTTTTGATGATGTAATACTATTCGGGAATCTATCTGTTTAAAAATATTACCTATGTGTAGTTGTTCCTTTAGACAAGGTATTAAAAGTGGCATCTTTTGCATTTGCTTTCCAGACACCTCTACAAATGTTGACCCAGCACCATTTGTCTCACCATACCTCTTCAATTCATTGGTACGGCTAAAAATAAAATAATTGTCTAATTTATCTTTGTATGGGACGATTGATTGAAATCCTTGATTAGTTGAACTTTCTTTTGACAATATAGCTGTATTGCCGATACCGGCACGAGATGTAAATAACACCGTTCCCTTTGGTAAAATTTTGGCAGAGCTTTTCTGTAATCCTAATTCAGTAATCTTTCTTTTACTACTGTTCATATAAATTTTTCTACCAACTTCAGCTGGTGTAAACCAATTGATATCTCCATCCCAGTATGCTTTAACACTTGTACTAGGGGTTCCACCGCTCACAATTTTAGCTACTTTACCTAACTTACTCCACTCCCAATTCTCGGTGAAATTAGCAAATCTCAACTTCGGCACTAACTCCCCATTTGAAGGGAATAAATTCTGTAAATAAGCTTTTTTTAGCTGTAATAGAGCATCATACTTACGCTGATGAAGGGTGATGAGGTGGTCTAGGTTACAAAAAAAGGTGCCAATTTCTTTTTGCTCCATTAATGATGGTAGCGGAACAATAACCTTATTAAAGTCTCTCAGGTTGTAATTACTTCGACCATCTCCAGTAGACATTTTAATAGCAAAATTCTTATGTCGATTCGTATTGAAAAAAGTAGACAAATAATTCGAGTCCACTATTTTGGGATTAGGACGTGTGTTAATAGTAGCAAAACCTATCGCACCATCTTCATTTTCAGTTATTACCGCCGAGGTCCCTATATCTCCTGTGTGAACAGTTATCACGTCACCAATGTATAATCTTCGAGTCGTATTTTCTTCCGCAAACCCTTCTTCAAGATGAATTGGATTTTCTGTAAATTCAAACCTATTATCTTTAATATCAGAGTTTCTAATTAGTAAAGTTCCTACTTCACGGTAATATTTCGTCATCGTTGTAACTAGACCAATAAAAACTTTACCGAGTTCATCAATCTTACGCTGTTCCCAATCTACAAAATATTCAAACTAATGATAAAACATTCCTAAAATGGTATAATTTTAACAATACATATATTATCGTAAAGTCTGGGTGAGGATAGATGAAGAAAATGTCTTTTAGTTCTGAATTGGAGATTGAAAAGAGATTAATAGAAGTGTTAGGGGAAGGGCATAACCAGTGGGTATATCGCTCTGAATTGAAGTCGGAAGATGATTTATGGGCGAATTTACGTCAGAAGATTAGTCAAAATAATATGGCGGAGTTAAATGATACGCCGATAACTGATAAAGAGTTTGAGAGGATTAAAACGGAATTACTGGCTAGAACGCGTACACCATTCGAAGCAGCAAGATGGTTAAAAGGAGAGAATGGTATTGCCAGAATTACAATCGAGCGAGATGATGTATCATTAGGCATGATGTCTCTAGTGCTTTATTCGAATCATGATATTGGTGGGGGAATTTCGAGTTATGAAGTGGTACATCAAGTTGCAAAGGGAAAAGAAGAACTTGATAATTTAAACCGCCGATTTGATGTGACGTTACTTATTAATGGCTTACCGATTGTGCAAATCGAGTTGAAAAAAGTAACTGCAAAAGATGGGATTTATGAAGCTTTTAATCAAATTAAAAAATATGCTTCAGAAGGCTTATTCAGAAATAACATTTTTTCTACGCTGCAAATCTTTGTCGTTTCAAATGAAGCAACAACTAGGTATTTTGCAAACGCATTACCTGATCAAATGAATCGTAAATTTTTATTTAGTTGGCGAGAGAAAGATAATAAAAAAGTTGATAATGTCTATGATTTTGCAAAGTCTATGCTTCAAATCCCTGATGCACACCGATTGATTGCAGATTATACAATTGTTAGTGAAGATCAAGATCATAAAATGTTAATGGTGCTTCATCCTTATCAAATCCATGCGATTCAAGCACTTTTTGAAGCGGCTAAAAAACATCAATCAGGCTATATTTGGCATGCAACAGGGTCTGGTAAAACGTTAACTAGTTTTGTTTCGACAAAGTTATTGGCGAAAAAGTCAGGCGTTGATCGTACGATAATGTTAATTGACCGTAAAGATTTGGATAACCAGACGACTTCTGAGTTTACAAAGTTTGCATCAGAATTTAATACAGGTATTTCAAGTGGGCATGGCAAAGCAAATGCATTAATCGTAGGGACAGGAAGTTCAAGAGAATTAGCTAAGGCTTTATTGTCTGATACAAATACGAATACAGTTATCGTTACGACACGTCAAAAGTTAGATGCTGCTTTACGCTATGCTGAACAGGTGAGTGAAAAAAGTGGTAAAAATCGTTTTGAAAAATTAAGAGGACAGCATATTGTATTTGTTGTTGACGAGTGTCACCGTGCAATTAGTGCGGAAGGGATGCAACATATTAAAGAGTACTTTCCGAGGTCAACTTGGTTTGGTTTTACAGGTACGCCAATTTTTAATGAGAATAAAAAGCAAGCAAAAGGTCAATTAGCTAGAACAACTGATGATTTGTATGGGGATGTACTTCATACATATACGATTAAAAATGCACTCGAAGATAGGGCTGTACTAGGATTTCAAGTGGAACATGAAGACACACTCGAACCGATTTCAGTAGACAATTTGATTTATAAGCAATTAAAGCTTCAGGAACGTTACAGCACCTATAGTCCTGACGAGTTAAATGCAGTGATTGATCAAATGGATGGTATAAAAAAAGAAACTTATATCCCTCCTTCCGTCTATGATTCTGATGAGCATATTGAAAAAGTTATTTATAAAATTTTTAATCCAAATCATTTATATACGAAATTCGATTTCGAAAATGGTCAGCCACAAAAGTCTGCTATTTTAACGACTAGTTCAATTGCGATGGCGAAGAAGTATTATCATGCCATTCAAAAGATGAAGGCACAAGAAAATTGGTTGCAAGAAATTTATAGCGATAAGGTGCTGCGGGAAGGCCAAGTCATTAATGATCCCGATTTTCCACGAATTGCGATCACTTATTCCATGCAAGAGAATGAGGAGAATGCCCATGAAACGCAAGAGGAAATGAAGGAAATCGTAGCTGAATACAACGCTTATTATCAAACGTCATGGTCTGTACAAGATATTGAACGCTATAATGGCGATATTAATAATCGTTTGGCGAAGAAAAAAGGTGAGTTTAAAGAATTTGGCAATCAAATTGATTTAGTCATCGTTGTTGATCGTTTGCTGACTGGATTTGATGCACCGACAATTCAAACATTATTTGTCGATCGTAATTTAAGTTATGCTAATTTAATTCAAGCATTTTCGAGAACCAATCGAACATTTCCAGGGAAAGAAAAAGGAATGATTGTCACATATCGCTATCCAGCTACGATGGAGAAAAATGTAGAAGATGCGACGATTTTATATTCCAGAGAACAAGAGAAAAGTGTGTTAATTTACCCAGATTACAAAACTTCTAAAAAGCGCTTTATAGAAGCATGTGAAAAGTTTGCACCGTTTGAAGTATTGGAAACATCGCCAGATGAAAAGGCATCATTAGAAACTAGAGTGGACTATGTGAAAGCATATCAAGAGTTAAATAATGCGTATGAAGCCCTTGTTACGTACAATGAATATAATGAAGATTATGCTGAAAACCGTGAGCAACTACGCGATAAAGTAAATATAATTGAAGAACATCGCGGCAATTATGAAACCGTAAAAGGATCTATTAAAACAGAAGGTCGAATAGATGGTCCAGACCTTACAGGTATTGAATTCTATTCGGAGTTTGGTGTGAAAAAGTATGATATCGACTCTGCTTATATTCATAAACTACTAGCTTCTTATGCGCCGAATAACAAGGATATTCGTCAAGAGATTGAAAAGGCCTTAACAAAGTTAAATAAATCGGAAGCAGTAAAAGATGTTTACCGTGTGATTTTAAATGATATAGATAGTGGTAAGGTTGAATCGACAGAAGATCCACAAAACGTAAAAGAACGTTATTTTTCAAAGGCATATGATAATTATATCCAACAGTTTGCATCGGAATGGTGTGTAGCTGAAGATGAACTACAAACCTCGGCAATTCAATATGGTGCAGGTGATGAAGAAATTCCGAATATGAGAGGAATTCATGACAGCACCGACCGCGATGAATATTTACAGAGACATCCAGATACTATGCCCTTACACTATTTTCCGAAAATGAGAGAAGCCTGGGGAGTTTTGTTAGACAGTACAATTGTGGAGTTAAATGATGAGTTGAAGTAGGATAAAACATGGCTTGTTTTGAGTATTTGCTGAATGAAAGTCCTTAAAATACTTACGATAAATACAATAAAGAGAGAAGTGCAGAGCGCGCTTCTCTCTTTGAAAATGATGCAATCAATTGGACTTCTGCGTGAGGAGTCACAACATTGATAAATTACGCTACGAAACGAATTCATATCAACTATTTTGACGCATTCCGAATGGAGGCAGTCGTAAAAAAAGTTTAGAGAACTCCTTTTTCATGATGTTCTTCAATGATTTTGGTAATCTTTTCTTCGGCTAATCCTGTTACTTTACAAATGACATCTAACTCCATGCCCATTTGCCACATCTTTAACGCAGTTTGTTTCGCTGCTTTTTCAAGTCCTTTTTCCTCACCACGTAATTCTGCTTCTCCAATCATCGATTCTTCATCAAGCAGTCTTTTCATCCGTGCACGATAAGCAGCAACCTCTTCTTTTGTCCCGCTCAGAACTTCCCATTTTTCAAACGCACGTCGCAAACTTTTATCTTCCATCGCAATCGCCTCCAATTCCTTGAAAATATCTTCATAGACCTTTGATTTTCGTTGATCTACCATTCCAAGTAACAATAGCCAGCGGGCCAGCACATCATCCCACGGATCCAATTGGTTTTGCTGCCAATCATGAATTAACTTCGGCATTTCTATAAAATGCAACTCCATCGCATCGGTTAACTGAAATTTCTCGGATTGTTCATACAAATGAAAGGTTGTATGAAACCGATTTGTTTCCTTGAAAATAGTAAAGTTCATAATATTAATCGCAATGACAGGTTTAAGCGTTTGATAAACCATGCTTTTTTCAAAAGGAAAAGAGTATACTTCTGCCCAATAATAGAGTGACCTTTTCACCATATCATATTTATTTGAAAACTGAATTTCAATATTAATCGTTTCGCCACGATCTGTCTCGGCTAAAATATCTAATCGCGCTTCTTTATCAACTTTATGCTCTAGAATGATTTCGATATTTTGAAAATGAATATTGTTGATCATGCCACGCTTCGTTTTTTGTAAAATGGCATTCAAAAATACAATCGTAATAGATTTATTTTGTTCACTTCCAAATAGCTGTTTAAACGCAAAATCAATCTTGAGGTCTAACAACCGCTCTAATTCAATCGATTTTAATAATTTTTCCCGTCTCAATTTGTCACCTTACTTTCTTTATCATACCATATTTTCAGTCAATTAAAGATTTGTTGAATTCACTATAATATGAAGGGAAATGAATGTAAATTGTGTAGAAAGAGCGATAATAGGGGAATCATTGGTTTGTAAGACGATAATGAAATTATCTGTTGGAAAAACCTTGTTTAACATTGTCACGAAAGGGTTTATGTGAAATGCGATAATAGAATTATCTATTTTACAATCTCGTGGTGGAGTGTTGGTTTTTTAAACTAATGATTTAGTATAAATTTGATGAATATTTTTTGGACCGTGCCTGACACAACTTGGCGAATATTCAGAATTATTATCGTATTTGTGTCAGGCACAACCCGATGAATATTCAGAATCGTTACCGTAATTGTGTCAGGCACGTGTATACTTCAGGCATGCGCGAGCCTCCAATTCTCCAAATAAAAAGTGTGTTTATGTGCAAACTATGCGATAATCAGTACAGATTGAGAGGTAGAAAAGATGACATTTAAACAATTTCAGTTAAGTGCAGAAATTACAGAAGCATTAGATAAATTAGGGTTTTTACAGCCGACGGAAGTGCAGGAGAAAGTGATTCCTAAAGCACTAAAGGGACAGGATTTGATTGTGAAATCACGAACGGGAAGTGGGAAGACTGCTGCGTTTGGGATTCCGATTTGTGAGCTGGTGGATTGGGCGGAGAATAAGCCGCAAGTACTTGTGTTGACGCCGACTCGCGAGCTTGCGGATCAGGTGAAGGAAGACATTACGAATATGGGTCGTTTGAAACGTGTACGTGCAACGGCGCTTTATGGGAAGCAACCGTTCCGTTATCAACAGGAAGAGTTGCGCCAAAAATGCCATGTTGTTGTGGGAACGCCTGGCCGTGTGTTAGACCATATCGAGCGTGGAACTTTCAAATTGGAGAAGCTTACTTGTCTTGTTTTAGACGAAGCGGATGAAATGTTGAATATGGGCTTTTTCCAACAAGTAGAAGATATTATTCGCCATTTGCCAGAAGAACGCACGACGATGTTATTTTCAGCAACGATGCCAGCTGAAATTGAACAATTAAGTGAGCGTTATATGCAGTCGCCTGAGAAAATAGAGGTGGCAACGGCAGAAACTTTCGATGAGCAAATTGAACACATGCTATATCAGGTAAAGCATGAGGAGAAGTTTGCGCTATTACGTGAAGTGACGGTTGTGGAAAATCCTGATAGTTGTATTATTTTCTGTAATACGAAAGATCAAGTGGATGAAGTGACGGAGAAATTAGAAGCGCTATTTTACACTTGTGATCAAATCCACGGTGGCATGACACAAGACGATCGTTTTAGCGTCATGGATGATTTTAAGCGCGGAGCATTCCGTTATCTCGTTGCGACGGATGTAGCGGCAAGAGGGATTGACATTGATAATATTACGCACGTCATTAATTATGATTTTCCATTCGAAGTAGAAAGTTATATTCACCGTGTTGGTCGAACTGGCCGTGCTGGTAATGAAGGAAAAGCCATTTCATTTGTCACACATCGCGATCGCTTTGTGTTGGCGGAACTTGAGGAGTACCGAAAAACGAGTATTCCAGAAGCGAAAAAGCCGACAAAGGAAGAAGTAACATTGGCACAGCCTGCATTTACGGAGAAACTTGAACGTAAGCCAAAGTTCAAACAAAGTAAAGCGACTTTAGTAAATGAAGGCATTATGAAACTTTATTTTAACGGTGGCAAAAAGAAAAAGCTTCGAGCGCTTGATTTTGTAGGAACAATTACGAGCATTCCTAATGTGACAGGTGATGATATTGGCATTATCAAGATTCAAGATACAGAGACGTATATTGATATTTTAAATGGCAAAGGACCGCTAGTTTTAGCTGAAATGAAAAATAAAACGGTTAAAGGTAAAAAATTAAAAGTGCATAAAGCGAAACGATAAAAAGGGCTAGTTTAGAAAGTTTATAATAAAATTTTCTAAACTAGCTTTTTAACTTTATTTTTTCAAAGTAAATCCTTTTGATAAGTTAGATGCTTATGTATTTTCGGTGGGGTTTATGTAGGATAGTAAAAATTAGAGAATCAATATATTTTTAGGTGAGAAGATTAGAAAAAAGTAGATTAAAATGTGAATGGTCTGTATTTAGAGCGTTGAATACATAATTTTTAGTGGACAGACTAATTTCAAAACACTAAAGAATTTATAAATTAATAATAGTTTGACTTCTGTGGCTACTCATTATATGATACGTAACATACAGAAAATAATAACCTTACTTCGAGGCATATATACATAGTATTTCATAATAATTAAGCATTATATTTTATTACTATTCATTAAGTGACTCAATTTTGTGAAGTGGTAAGAAATATCTTTTTAATACATATAGTGAATATGCGATATATCCAAAAAAGTATAGGTTAAAGGATATTTTTCAAAAGACTATATATGAGGGGGAAACAAAATGTCAAGACAACTTCCATTTAAAGGAGATCATGTTGGCAGTATATTAAGAACCAATGAAATCAAATCGGCACGTCAAAAATTTGCTTCTGGTGACATCACATTGGCACAATTAAAAGAAGTAGAAGATCAAGAAATTGAAAAAATTGTAAAACAACAGATTGATGTTGGGTTAAAAGCAATTACTGATGGTGAATTTCGACGTGCATGGTGGCAATTTGATTATTATTTTGGTTTGAATGGATTTAAAAAGATTGAAAAAGACACTGGTTTTATCTTCGATGGAGATGAAACAAAAGCAGAAACTGTTGAAATAGATGGGAAAATTGAGTGGCAAGGACATGAGTTTATTGAGCATTTCAAATTTTTGAAGAAAATGGTTGATAAACATGGAGATGGTACACAAGTGGCAAAGATGACCATACCAGCTCCATTTGTTTCAATTTATAGAGAGATTTCGGAAACTGAGAAAGAACTTTATCCAACAGCAGAAGCATTTTTTAAAGATCTTGGTCAATCTTATAAAGAAGCTTTACATGCTTTTTATGAAGCGGGTTGTCGTTATATTCAATTTGATGATACTATTTTAGCTGCGTTAACTGATGAAGAGTTTGTCAAAGAAATTGAAGACAAATGTTATGGTCTGTCCATTGATGAAATTTATAACCTTGTTCTTCAAACAACTCAGGATATATTTAAAGATAAACCAGAAGATTTAATTGTAGGTACGCATTTATGTAAAGGGAATTTCCGCTCAACATTCATTCACGGTGCAGGTGATTATGATTATGTCGCTCGTCGTTTTGATGAATTAGGATATGATACATATTTTTTAGAATATGATACAGAACGTGCGGGTAGTTTTGAACCACTACAACATATTAAAAATCCAGATACCGAGGTTGTTTTAGGATTAATTACATCTAAAACGGCACAATTAGAAGATCAGGCAATGATTGAAAAACGTATCGAGGAAGCTTCTAAATATTTGCGATTAGAACAATTAGCATTAAGTCCTCAATGTGGATTTGCAAGTACAGAAGAAGGCAATAAAGTAACGGAAGAAGATCAATGGAATAAGTTAAAACATGTTGTAGAAATTGCTAAAGCAGTTTGGTAGTTTAGTTATTATTTGACTTAATGGACAATGCATTTTTAAACTGAAAGTAATTCGAAGAGATTTTTCTTCGGATTACTTTCAGTTTTTCACAGAGCATATTGTGAAGCGAAATCAAACATCTGGAATAGGCTTTATTTTGTGACAAAAAACTGTGCTAAATCCAGTATATGAATTTTAAATGAAGTATTTATCCCTTTCCGACCGAAGACTCCGACTTCAATCGCGTACTAGGCACAATCTAGCGATAAGTGGGAGATGAATGTCGGTTTGCGTTAGCCAAATGTTTGCAAAGTGGGAACGTATGGTCTGTTATTAGGCGAACTACTTAGAGGGGAGGTTAGCTTAATGTTGGTCAAGAAAGCCTACAAATTCAGTATCTATCCAAACAAAAAACAAAGGATTTTAATCGCCAAAACAATCGGATGCGCACGTTTTGTCTTTAATCATTTACTCGGGAAATGGAATGAAACTTACAAAGAAACTGGTAAGGGACTCATTTATAACAGTTATCTGTTTTGTGCCAGTATACAATTTTCTCAATAATCTTTCTTACTATTATTTTTATTGTCGATCCATTCAAATAAAATATAAAATAAAAACACTAATATTGAAATGCCAAAAATGTCTAACCAAACGATCTCTGGTCTAAAAATCCATTGTGAAATGATTAATGCCACGAATACAGATATTGTAAATCTTATGGCATTCTTAAACATTTTATCCCTCCTTTGTAAAAACATAAACATTCGCTTACAACTAAGTGTCTATCAGTTAACGAGGCGATTATAGTACTAGAAAACTGTTTCGGATTCCTTACCAGTTTGCAACAGATAAGAGTGCTATACTCCAGACAATTAAAGCAAACGATGCAGTTAACCAAAACGGTGGGTTGTTCATTTTTAATTTCCTTGAGGACTTCAACGAGATGTAGACAAAAGATTATGCCTGAATCAGCATTCCGAAAACATCTATATTCGCGAAAAGGGTTAAAAATATATCCAATTTATATCCCCTCTCAATCGTAATCAAATCGTACATTAAACTGCACCAGCATAAGGTAAAAGCGTGATTGCTTCTACAGAACAGCTCCCGCAATAATTAAAAAATTAGCTGTAATTGTGAATTGCCCCCCATTTTATTTATTCAGCTAGTACTTATACATACATTCTAAAGAAACGTTTCGCTTTTGTTTAGATTTTACACTACGCTTTCTTCTACCCTTTGAAACAGTATCAACATACAGCCCTCAAATCATACGAAACGGTATTTCAACCAATGTAAATAAGAACTTTTTTCGATAACTAGCGTCTCATTAGCAATTATAATATGAGTAGGGCGTGGGGTAATGCGAATAAAAATGGCTATATTAATCGGAAGTGTAGTGCTTTTTAGTGTGGTGATTTGGTTATATTGGGGCAATGAATCGATTCAGACGACGCAGTATGAAGTGAGAGATTTAAAAGTGTCGAAGGAATTGGATGGAGTGAAAATTGCGCAAGTATCTGATTTACATAATAAAGCTTTTGGGCAAAATCAAGTGAAATTGCTCCAAGCATTGACGAAAGCTAATCCCGATTTAATTGTTGTAACAGGAGACGTTATTGATGCGAGGCGGACGAATATGGAAATTGCTTTGACATTTTTTAAAGAGGCATTGAGTGTGGCGCCAGTCTATTACGTCTCAGGCAATCATGAAGGGCGTATTGCAGATTATGATAAATTTGAGGTGGCAATTGCAGCTGAAGGTGTGACAGTTCTTTCCAATCGAACAGAGAAATTGGACATCAATGATAGTGAAATAAGAATTGCTGGCGTATTAGATCCGACATTTGCGAATAACATTCCAAAATCAGATGAAGAACTTACTGAAGAAATGTTGAAGCAACTAAATATTGAGAATGATCTTTTTACAGTTTTATTAGCGCATCGCCCTGAATTATTTAGCGTATACGTAGATAGTGAAGTGGATTTAGTCTTCTCAGGTCATGCACATGGCGGACAAATGCGAATCCCATTTGTCGGAGGAATCATCGCTCCGAATCAAGGTTTTTTTCCGACTTACAGCAGCGGAATGTTTGCTGAAAAAGAGACACAGATGATTGTTAGTCGTGGACTTGGTAATAGTTTATTTCCAGTTCGCATTAACAACCGTCCAGAATTGGTCATTGCAACATTGAAAATGATGGAATAAGCTTGGTCTACAAAAAACTGCTGAAACGATAGAAATTAATATTTCAGCGTTTTTTTTAGTATCTACATATTGAAAAAAAGTGTTGTCCGTCATTCGTGTTAATCATTCGAATTGGCAAAAGTACACCGCCTCAAGCATTGTAACCAAAAGAAATCAAAAAGATTAAAGCAAGTAATGACCCTATAAAAATGATTGTATAAAGAATGGTCTTTGAAATCGTTAATGTTTTAGGTTGCGTAGCTCGTTTTTTCCAAGTAGAGAAAAGCAGTAAAATACTTATGGCTATTAAGAATATGAAAAAAGCGAAAAACCCAAAAGTGTTGTTGAATTACTGTCCATACGTCTAGAACGGCTAAAAATAATAAGGAAATGAATCCTCCAACCGCAATAAATTCAACGAACAACCAAATGAACAATAAGCCACTTGTTATGAAGAATGCTTTTTCAAACTACTTATGTATTAAAAGCCCCAATGGTTAGCGCCTTCTTTGATTAGTTAGACTTAGACATTAACTGTTAAAGAAAGTTCCTGTGCTAGAGGCGGCTGAGATGGGGAGTATTCAGAATTGTTTTCTGTTTTGTGTCAGGCACAACGCGTTGAATATTCTGAATAGTCACTTGTTTTGTGTCAGGCACGCATTTTTGTCACTATATAAATCATCTAGAATATAATCTGTTAAGTGAAAAAATTCTGTATATCATTTATCAAATCTAGTATAATTTATATAATGTGCTCACTTTGGAAAGGGGGATTCCTTTGCTTGAATTACTGATGATTATGTTGGAGAGAGTCGGCATTATTGTAGCAGTTGCCTTTATGTTGACGCGTTTTCAATTTTTTAAAAATCTTGTGCATCACGACCATTTAGATCGCAAACAGGAAATTACTGGGATTCTCTTTTTTGGTTCGTTTGGCATTATTGGTACTTATTTTGGTGTAGCGTTAAATGCGAGTACACTTCATTTTAATAGCGTCATTCCGTCGTTGACAGCTGATGAGGCAATTGCGAATTCACGTGTTATTGGTATTGTGATCGCAGGTTTGTTAGGCGGTTACCGCTTAGGGATTGGTGCAGGGTTAATTGCAGGGATTCACCGGATGACATTGGGCGGATTTACAGCGATTTCTTGTGGCGTCTCGACGATTGTTGCAGGTGTGATTGCAGGGGCATTTCATAAAAAAGGAAAAGCCCTTCGTCCGATTTATGTATTTGGAATTGGTGCTTTAGCTGAAGCGGTACAAATGAGTATGATTCTAGTGTTATCAAAACCGTTTGACAAAGCATTGGCATTAGTGGAAGTAATTGGAATGCCGATGATTTTAGCAAATGGTCTCGGTACTGCGTTGTTTATTTTAATTGTCCATAATGTGATGAATGAACAGGAACGTTTAACTGCTTTGCAAGCTCAAAAAACGTTACGCATTGCGGACCAAACGCTCGGTCATTTACGCAAAGGGATGAATGCAGAAACGTCACTTGCGGTTTGTAATATTTTATACCGCGAATTAAAGCCAAGTGCTGTAGCGATGACGAATGATACAAAAATTTTAGCACATGTTGGACTAGAGAGTGAACATCATCAATTTGGCCTTCCAATTCGTACCGATGAAACGAGGGAAGTCATTCAACAAGGCAAGTTAATCGTTGTTAATGAAGGAACACTTCATTGTGATTATGAAGGTTGTAAATTGGGTGCGGCTGTGATTGCACCGCTTATTCGCCGAGGAGAGACGATTGGGACGCTTAAATTGTATTATCCATCGGAAAAAGTGATTACAAATGTGAGCATCGAATTAATTACTGGTTTAAGTTCGCTACTTAGTAACCAACTGGAAATTGCGGAAATCGATCATGCTTACCAATTGGCGAAAGAGGCAGAAATTAAAGCGTTGCAAGCACAAATTCATCCACATTTTTTATTCAATTCGATGAATATTATCATTTCGTTAATTCGCACAAATCCAGATCAAGCAAGACATTTACTCACTTCTTTATCGTATTATTTAAGACAAAATGTGACGGGACCGACTGCAACTCATATTTCATTACAACAAGAATTGTCACATGTACGCTCTTATTTAGAAATTATAGAAGCTCGATTTGTCGACCGATTAACGATTGTTTATGATATTGATGATGATCTGTTAAAAGAGGAAATTCCACCTTTTACATTGCAACCAATCGTTGAAAATGCCATACATCATGGAATTAATGATATGGAAAAAGGGAGCATTGTGAAAATGATCGTACGGAATATGGGCGGTAAAATTGAAGTAAAAGTAGAAGATAATGGGAAAGGAATTGCTTATGAAAGGTTAAGCAAGTTAGGCATGATGCAAGTTGAATCAGAAAAAGGGACTGGGGTTGGTTTATTCAACGTCAACCGACGATTAATGATGATGTTTGGTCAAGATGCTGGACTATCCATTCGAAGTAGAAGAAATGAAGGGACTGCGATTTCATTCCGCATACCACAAACAAAAGGGGAGAGAACATGGAAATGATTCGAGCACTTGTCGTTGATGATGAGCGCTATGCACGTGATGAGTTAGTTTATTTATTAAGTCAATATCCAAATATTGATGTAGTAGGAGAAGCTGAAAGTGGTGACGGGGCGATTATTCAAGCTGTTCAACAGAGTCCAGATGTTGTTTTTTTAGACGTTGAAATGCCGAGGATGAATGGCATCGACGCAGCGAAAACATTGGTTGAATTAAAACAAGCACCCCAAATCGTTTTTGCGACTGCACACCCAAAATTCGCGGCAGAAGCTTTTCGAATTAATGCGATTGATTACTTGCTAAAACCGTATGATGAAGCACAATTGACACAAACAATTCATCGTTTAGAAAAAAATGTGAATCCAAAGAAAAGTGTTGAAGAGTCGGAATCACTTGGCAAGCTTGCGGTTGAAGAAGATGGGGAGATTCATTATGTTTTACCAGAAACCATTTTGTATATTTATCGAGACGAAAAATTGAGTAAAATGATTACAAAAGACAAGGTGTATGAGATGCGTATGACGTTAAAAGAATTGGAAAGTCGTTTGAAACCGTTTTCATTCTTTCGCATTCATAAAAGTTATTTAGTTAATTTGAATTATGTAAACCGCTTAACCCCATGGTTTAATGGCGCTTATCAATTGGAATTACAAGGCGTAACTGAACTCTTGTCCGTCAGTCGAAACTATGTGAAAGATTTAAGGCAACGATTGGAACTTTGAAAGTGTATGCATGTTAAGTAAGTGTAAAGACATGTTAATAGATAAAAAAGACATGTTATGCCAAAAATCTACTTTTTCTGAAAAATTACCATAGAATTAAACTATGGAGATAAATGAAGGGGAAAGTGGGGAGAAGACTTGATTACATTTTTTAGTTCAATCGTATTGCTAGTGGTTGCATATTTCACGTATGGTAAAATAATCGAGAAAATTTTTGATCCAAATGATGCGAGAAAGACACCAGCTTATGTCAATGCGGATGGGGTCGATTATTTACCAATGGGCAAGCAAAAAAATGCTTTAATTCAATTATTAAATATTGCTGGGACGGGTCCGATATTCGGGCCGATTATGGGGGCATTATTTGGTCCTGTTGCATTTATTTGGATTGTTGTGGGGGCGATTTTTGCGGGGGGTGTACATGACTATTTAACGGGTATGATTTCCATTCGAAATCGAGGAGCACATATTCCTGAGTTAGCTGGGAAGTTTCTAGGGCAAGTGTCAAAGCATATTGTAAACGTTTTCGCGTTATTACTTCTTTTATTAGTAGGTACAGTATTTGTAACGACACCAGCTTCGTTAATTAGTATTGTCTTAAATGGAAAAGTAGCTTTATGGATTATCATTGGTGTTATTTTCTTTTATTATTTCTTATCAACAATTTTACCGATTGATAAAATTATTGGCCGTTTTTATCCTTACTTTGGCGCATTATTATTATTTGGTACAGTCGGTGTCGGCATCATGCTTTTTGTATATGGTTACAAAGTGCCAGAGTTAACTTTATCGAACTGGCATCCACAAGAAGTGCCGATTTTCCCAATGCTGTTCTTTACAATTACATGTGGTGCGCTTTCAGGTTTCCATGCGACGCAATCACCGATTATTTCTAGAACAGTACAAAAAGAGTCACAAGGTCGCTACGTTTTTTACGGTATGATGATTACGGAAGCTGTTATTGCAATGATTTGGGCAGCAGCTGCAATGAGTATGTTGGACGGACAAACTTTAAGTGAATTTATTACAACAGGTACACCATCAGCAGTTGTAAATGAAGTTTCGATGACTTTATTAGGCGCAGTTGGGGGGACAATCGCTGTTTTAGGTGTTGTCGTATTACCAATTACATCTGGCGATACAGCGTTCCGTGCAGCACGTACAATTATTGCTGATTATTTGAAAATCGATCAGCAAAAATTAGCGAAACGCTTACTTATCGCACTTCCTTTATTCGCAGTATCTGTTTTATTAACGCAAATTGATTTTAATATTTTATGGCGTTATTTCTCTTGGGCAAACCAAGCAACAGCAGCGATCGCCCTATGGATTGCAACGATGTATTTATTCATTAAAGGGAAGAATTATATTGTCTCTTTAATTCCAGCTTTATTTATTAGTTATATGGTTTTTGTTTATATTTTAAATCAAAAAATCGGATTCGGATTGGATTTAAATATGTCGTTTATCATCGGTCTCGTATTGACAATTATTTTAACCGTGATGTTCTTTGTGAAAGCCAAAAACAACAAACGAGATCAAATCGAGACGGATATTCCTGTAGAATAAAAGAACTGCATTTCACTCATATGGGCTTGCCCAAACAAGTGAAATGCAGTTTTTGTTAACAAATTGGAAATTACTTGTTAGGTTCGTAAACTTTTAGAGTTAGGTATATAAGCTTCGCCAGTGTTTATATACTGCGCGATAAAATTAAAAACGGATTCTAAATTCCTTATTCTATAATTTTCAGTTCTCTGTTTTCGATCTCCAGGAATATGGTGATGGTGATGTGGTTCAGTTTTTACAATAAATTGTTCAGGTGTATTAGGAGCATTATGCGGTTCGTTTTCCCAAGCCGATATATGAGCATAGGCAATCCCTTCTTTTGGGATTATTCTTTTCCATTGGTAATGGTATTCTTTAACAAATCCTTTAGAATCATATTTTTCTACGGCATGCAAACCAGTAATTCCATGAATAGGATGTTCTTTCAATGGAAATAATACATCTAACTTTTTATGGTTTTGTTTAAACTTTGCATAAATTGAATTCTGTTCACTTAAATTTTTATGAGACTCGAGAAGCTCCGAAAACTTTTCTAAAATATTGTCTATGTCAGCAGGTAAAAGAACTGGATCTGAAAAATTCGATTGGTTAGGCAAATCGAGAGCCTCCAATCAACTCCTCAAGTAGTTCTTCATGTTCTTCTTCCAAGTCCATCCATTCCCGAAATGGAGCAGGATCGTCAAAAGCATCTAGGTTTATAATTCCTCGATCTGCTAGAGCTTTCTCGCTTGTTTTTGCTTTATATTTTTTTTGTAACTCTATAATTTCATCACGCACTTCTTTTAGACGTTCTTCAGCTGTTTGGTTTTGCATTTTTTTCTGTTGTGACAACATTTGTATGCGAATCGCATATACTGGATCGCGCCACAGCTCAATTGCATGTTTAGGAATTTTACGATGGGAAGTTGTATCGATTGTTTCTAGTCCTTGTTTAATATATTTATTGATTGTCACAGTAGTGACGCTTAACAAATCAGCAGCTTCTTTCGGTGTAATTAGATAACCTTCCTGGTATTCAAAATACATTTTTTCTCCACCCATATTCGAATACCATCGTTCAAGGTCAAATTTTATTTTGCCAAAATCTGTGTCAGATATCGGAAAAGTAACTTGCTTCAAAAATTGAATCATTTTCGAAAGGTGTTTTTTGTTTTTGTCGGAAAGAAGATAAGCTTCATCTACAGTAAAATCATTTGTTTCAAATGTAATTCCTTTCAAACGATTCTTAAATGTGCTCAACATAAAATGAATCATCCGATCAAACACATACTGTGTTTCTTTGGCAATTTTAGGGATACTCTCAGCTTCATATGCTTTTTGAATGTCATATTCCGTATTTTCATAAATAGCTAAACTCATGTTTATCACCTCTTCTTACCTCCTATTTTATCACTTCATTAATGATAAGACAATTTTATAAACCTAATGATATTTACTTATCATTAACCACTATTTAGTTTATTCAATAAAATAAGATTTATACATTTTACAAGCATATGAGATTTTTTGAATTTTTCACCACGTAGATGTAAATGAAAAAAGAGCTGTCTAAGAAAATCAGCTTCTAACTGACTTCTTGGACAACTCCTTCATGATTATTTAGTAATGATAATAACCCCACCACAATGTGAAATCTGATGGAATTCACATGTGCATTTATCTTTTAGCAACGCATTTATTTCGTCATAAACAAAATAAAACTCGTCTTCGTCCCAATACTGTAGATGTTGTTCACGGCATTGTAGTAGTTCATGACGTGTGTTAAAAGCGATGTCGCCGATTAAAATTTTACCGCCGTTTTCCAAGAGTGGAAGCAGGCTTTCAATGAATTCGACCTTTGCTTCGTCGGTTAAATGGTGTAAAGCATAGGTGCTAATAATTGATTGATATTTTTGGGCTTGAATAATTTCAGGCAATCCTTTTGTAATATCCCATTCGATGAGATGTGCGTTAGGCATTGTTGATTGTGCAATTTCAATCATCTTAGGTGAAAAATCGATGCCGTCAATTAGATGTCCACTCTCATAAAGCTTCTTCGTTAATACACCCGTTCCAAATCCAATGTCCAAAATTTCCGAATGTGGTTTTTGCATCGCTTCATTAAAAATAAAGTTTAAAATGTTTTTATATCCTGCAAAAGGATAGAGATTACTTTCCTCACTAAGTTGGACTGTTTGATCATAACCTTCAGCCCATAAGTCAAAACCGTGTTGATTTAACATGAATGCTCCCCCAGTAATTTCAATTTACGAGCATTCAGCGAATTGAATTACTCGTTTTGTGCTCCAATAAAATGATGTAATAAGCTAATTGTCTGTTTCATCTTCATCACGCCTTTCTATTTTCCTAATTTTAACATAATTCAAACTGGAATGGTATATCTTATTTACCGCAAATGACAAAACTGTTTAAGGATTGTTCATTTTCATTTGGTGTATTCATTAAAGCATAATAGCTGCTAACCAATGATTGAATGGTAGTGGGTGCAGTTGTAAAAGAAGGACGAATATCATTGGCAAAATCTTTTTCCCACTGTCCATCTTGTAAGTAGGTTGCGTCAACCGTACATTGTTTTTCGACTTGAAAACCAGCTTGCTCAAGAATTGTTTGAATTTGATTTTTGTGAAACAAATATTGGATATTGCCATCATTTTCTACAAAAGTAGTGTGTAAGGCAAGAATCGATGCGGCACAAAAATGGCTGCGTTGATGGAGAGAAGTAAAATCAAGATCCCATTCAGCAAAGCATATTCGATTGGCAATTTTGCGTAATTTAATAAAATACTTTCGTAAGTCATCTGGTTGTTTAAAATACCATGAGCTATGACTAAGGACAGCGACATCGAATTTCCCATCGATTGGAAAAGTTTCAAAATCAGTTTCAAAATGAAAAGATATGCGTTTTCCTAACGGAGAGGCGAGTAGACGGTCCGTTGCTTGTCCGAGTGTGAATGGAGCGCCGTAATGTTGATCGGCAATGTCGATGCCGATCACATGCCCACTTTCTCCAACTGCATGAGCTAAGGCGACTGTCGTATCACCTTGACCACAGCCGATTTCTAAAACACGGATGCCTTTTTGAATGTCAAATGCTTTTATTAAATCTAATCGGTGTTGTAACTGGATTTGTTGAACTGCATCATTTTCAAATAAGTGATATGTAGATAAAAATGCAGTCGTTGCTTCATTTAATTGAAATTTATTCAAAATTTCTACCTCCTATTCATTTGTGTGATTGTCTATTTTACTTCTATTTTTATTATAAACGATTCGCATTATTATGTTCTTATGAAATGGATTTTTTATATTTTATAGATCAGTACCTTGCATTGAATAGTACCGAGTGATAAAGTAAGAACAAGGTATAATTTATAAAGCAGTACTGTTCATTGAGTAATAGTGAAAGGAGAAGATAAATGAATGAACATTCAATTTAAAAAAGGTGTCTTGAACCTATGTGTCCTCGTTCTTTTGGATAAACAAGATCATTACGGCTACGAACTTGTGCAAAAAATATCGAATCAAATTTCGATATCGGAAGGCTCAGTTTATCCGCTTTTAAGAAGATTGACGAAGGAAGGGTATTTTACAACTTATTTGAAAGAGTCAACAGAAGGACCGCCGCGTAAGTATTATCAATTGACTGACGCGGGTAGAGATTATTTACAAGAACAATTAAAAGAGTGGGATACCTTTACAAAAGGGGTAAATGCATTGATTGAGGAGGGACAACATGAGTAAAGAACAGTTTTTAAAACAACTACGTCAGCATATTCATAAACTACCGAATGATGAACAAGTTGAAATTATGCAAGATTACGAAGAGTATTTTGCGATGGGCGCGTTAGATGGGAAGAGTGAAGAGGCGATGGCGAAAGCATTAGGTCATCCTAAAACAATTGCCAAAGAGCTGGTTGCAAATTATCGCATTGAAGAAGTGGAGAAAAATGGTACACTCGGAAATTTCTTAAAAGCGACTTGGATGGTCATTGGGCTAGGATTTTTTAATTTATTAATTGTGCTTGGCCCATTTTTAGTTGTTGCATCATTGGTATTAGCTGTGTGGCTTTTGGGGGTAGGCTTGATTGCTGCGCCTCTGCTATTGTTCGTAAATATCGTAATTTATCCAGAAGTTTTCCAGTTCTTTGATTTATTTAATGCATTGCTATTTTGTGGTGTAGGCATTTTGATTGCGGTTGGTGCATTCTACATTACAAAACGATGTATAAGTGGATTTACGCGTTATTTAAAATTTAATACGAAACTCGTTAAAGGTGGGGGGAAGTATGTTGAATCCTAAAAACATGCGTATTTTTGGAACTTTATTAGTTGTTATTGGTCTCGTTGGTAGTTTGGCAACGTATAGATTTGTCGAAAAACAAGAAACAAAGACATTGGAAATTGACCATGCAAACTTTAAAAGTGTAGAAGTGATTGGTCATAATGCTGAAGTGATTGTGACGCAGACAAATGAGCAACAACCATCTATTCAAGTTTCAGGCTATAACTTGAATAAAAACTTTTCAAGTGAAGTGAAAAATCATACATTATGGATTAAATATGAGGAAAAAAGTAAGAAGTTTGTCAACTTTGGAATCGGACAAAATAGGGTGGAAATTCAAGTGTTTTTACCGAAGAATCAGTATGAAAAAATCTTAGCTGAAGCATCAAGTGGAATCATTCATTTGTCAAATTTAACAGCGGATGCCATACATGCAAAATCAAATAATGGCACAATAGATTTAAAAAACAGTCAAAGTAATCGGTTAGAAATGCGTGCCAATAATGGCAAAATCGATGTAGAACAGTTTACAGGCGAAACTGTCGAATTAGCTGTAGACAATGGTCGATTAAAGATAAAAGATATGTTTGCGGATGCAGTAAATGCTTCCTCGAAAAATGGCAAGATTGAACTAGTTGAAGTAGGCGGAACAATAAAAGCGCAATCGGATAACGGGAAAATTCATTTCATTACAAAGCAACTTGAATCACCGATAGATTTCACTTCAAAAAATGGCAAAATTCATATTGAAACAATGGAAGAACCAAAAAATATTGATCTAAATGCCGAAGCGAAAAATGGAAGTATTAAAATTTACAATGAGAAAATCTCGCATCAAAAGTTTGGAGCAGGAGAGCATCAAGTCAATTTACAATCGCATAATGGCAGAATTATTGTAGAAACTCAATCATAAGTTTTGTAATGAACTATATAATTTCAATTAAAAATTTAAACAAATTTTGGCACGAACGGTGAATAAATTTCATGAGCGTCATGTGAAAAATATACGAAACAGTATACACCCATTGAAATAGGATTGTATTTCAAAAGAAAAGCGCATGAAATCGGTATTTGTAAAATAGGATTTCATGTGCTTTTTATTGTTAAAAACAAGTTTTGTCCTAACATTATTCACAAAACTACATCGAAGTTAGCTACTGGTATTAATAATAAAAAACAAGATTGGAAATGACGGAGGATTTTAATTTTTCAAAGAAAAGGATTGACGCCAATTGCTAATTTATAGTACAGTAGAAACAACTTAATGATGAAAGGGTGACCCAATTACATGTACAACTAATCCTATTTTTAGAAGAAATATCATCGGTTTGAAATGAACAGCAGGTGTCTGTTTATTTATCATGCCTTAAATGATAGGTTTTCAGAATAGGATTGGATGGGTATTTGTAAGGACTCCTAAAGGATTTAGGTCTTTTTTTTGTGTACACACTTTACGGCTTTGCCTCCTATTCTGAACGATTATAGGGGGCTTTTTGTGTCCCAAAATAAAGGAGAGGGTTATATGTTATTACTCGAAGGGGTTTCCATTAAACATTATGTACAACAACGCTTATTGTTGAATATTCCTTATTTACGCGTACATCAAAAGGATCGCATCGGTTTAGTCGGTCGAAACGGCAGTGGAAAAACGACATTATTAAACATGATCGCAGGGGAATTACAACCGGAAGAAGGACAAATTACACATTTTAGTTCTGTAAAATTAGTGCCACAACTGAAAAGGATAGATTTGATTAAAAGTGGTGGGGAAATTACACAGAGCTATTTGCAACAAGCATTTAGTCATTCAGCTGGGCTGCTTTTATTGGACGAGCCAACAACGCATCTCGATACTGCGCATATTGAGTGGCTAGAAAAAAGTTTGAAAGATTATCAAGGTGCATTCATGCTTGTTTCGCATGACCGTGCTTTTCTCGATCATCTTTGTACAGAAATATGGGAAATAGATGAAGGGGCTTTAACTGTTTTCAAAGGCAATTATCGTGATTATACGACCCAAAAAGAATTGGCAAGAAAAGAACAACAAAATGCGTATGAAAAATACGAACAACAAAAACGTCATTTAGAAGAGGCGATTCGTAAAAAAGAGCAACGTGCCCAACGCGCGACAAAAAAGCCGAAAAATTTAAGCGGCTCCGAAGCAAGATTAAAAGGGGCAAAACCTTATTTTGCGAATAAACAAAAGAAGTTGCGTCAAACTGCATCAGCTTTTGAAACGCGATTGGCTCAATTGGAGAAAGTTGAAAAGCCAGTTGCTGATAAACCGATTCAAATGGATGTGTTAAACGAAGCAACCATTCAAAATCAAATTATTGTACGTGCGGAAGAGGTAATGGGGGAGATTGGCAAACGAACACTTTGGCAGCCCGCGACATTTTATATTCGTGGTGGCGACAAAGTAGCGATTATTGGTGCAAATGGAACGGGCAAAACAACGCTTATTAAAAAACTATTAGCACGTGAAAACATCATGATTTCACCGTCCGTTCAAATTGGTTATTTTGCACAAAATTTAACAATGTTGGAGCATAAGAAATCCATTTTAGAAAACATACAAGCGACTTCTAGTAAGAATGAAGCATTTATACGAACTGTATTGGCAAGACTTCATTTTTACGAAGAGGCTGTTTATAAGAAGGTAAAAGTACTAAGTGGTGGAGAAAGAGTGAAAGTGGCATTAGCGAAAATCTTTTTAAGCGACGCAAATTTACTAGTGTTAGATGAGCCGACCAATTTTTTAGACATTGAATCATTGGAAGCGTTAGAAACTTTACTACAAAGTTACAAAGGTTCTGTCGTATTTGTCAGCCATGACCGCACGTTCATTCGAAATATTGCTACGAAAATCATAGAGATAAAAGATCAAACATTACTAATATATGATGGGAACTATGAAGCATATGAAGCTCAATTAAAGAAATCTGAACAACAGACTGATGCAAGTCAGTTATTACTAATCGAAACGAAAATATCGGATGTGTTGAGCCGACTTAGTTTGGAGCCTTCTCAAAAATTGGAAGAAGAATTTGAGCAATTACTGATAGAGAAAAGACGTCTTTTAAATAAGTGAGGAGTACATGGGTGTGATTTTATATGACAGTGCATGCCTTTTTCAAATAGGGAATAGGTGATTATTTTACTATATAAGTTCAGCTTAAAAGTTTAGCAAACCTCGGAACGTACGGCGAATAAATCTCGTGAAAATCAAATCTATTTCAAGGAACTCTCTTATGATTTAGAGTATCTATACTGTAAGAGATTTTATCTGATGTTAATGACAAAAACTGAACTGATATAGCTAAATTCCTTATGATATTCTATAACCATTCCGCACTTTTCAAAACGTTACCCAGTGCTATTATCAAAAAGATAAGACGGGTTTAATAAGGTCTGTCAATGACGCCAATATGGTGATGTTGTTAAAGAACAATCAGAAGTTCGGATGAAAGTGACGTGTAAAACAGATTGGGAAGGGAATTATACAGATGTTTTTTCAAAATATAAGACAACAAAAGACAGTAGACAGCAAGCAAAAATGGCTGCATCCACTACTCGTCATTGTGTCGGGGCTTAGTTTAGGAATTATTTCGAAAATACTAGATGAAACGGCGAGTAATGAATTGCCTTTTTTCTTGGAAGCGGTAGATATAGGGAATTATTTATCACGAATGGGCATTTGGTTATTTTTAGCGTTGGTGCTAGCCATTTATAGTCGCACACCGTTTAGAGCGGCTTTACATGTGTTGTTATTTTTCACAAGCATGGTATCGAGTTATTATCTTTACACGATTTATGTGGCAGGTTTCTATCCGAAATCGTATATGATGATTTGGATTTTCATGGCAGCCGTCTCGCCTTTTTTAGCAATCTTTTGCTGGTTTGCAAAAAGCAAAGGTTGGTTTTCCGTGATCATTTTAGCTTTCATTGTATTGTTTATGAGCCGCCAAGCTTTTGCGTTTGGCTTTTGGTATTTTGACATCCGTTATCTATTAGAATTCATTCTATTTCTCATGACTTTAATCGTCTTGTATCAATCTCCAAAACAAATCATCAAAGTTATTGCGATTGGCATGGCTTTGTTTTTCTTAACGGCACAAATTCCTTTGTATGGGATGTTATGACAATGGGGAAAGTGGCAAATTTGAAGCCTCCGCAAGTGAGTGTTAAGCATTATTAGAGTGGTTTCTAGCTACACGTAGTAGGTAAAAATGAAATGCCTCTGCTATAGACCCTAACGCGAGTTAAGAAAGTTCATCGAACAAAAAACATCAAGCTTGCAAAGGATGAAGGAGCTTTCTATTTTAATACAAAACGCATGCAATCAAATTTGATCGCATGCGTTTTTCATTTCCTTAAGAAACCGTAGTCACTGTTTCAGGTTCTCTCGCTTTAACTTTCGCTGTGGATGGGATTAATACCCAAATGGCGATAAATGAGCAAATAGCGAATAATAAGTTCGTAATAATCCCCGCTGTTGCAGCGAAATCAATATGTCCAGTGTTTAAAGCGACACTATAAACAGCAGTTGCAATAGCCACGCCAAACGAACTACCTAAAGAGCTGGCCATTTTGTAAATACCAGAAGCTGTCCCTAGTTTTGCTTCAGGCGCGTTACAAACAGCAGTATCAGTTGAAGGTGTTGCATACATACCAAGCCCTGTTCCAAATAAAATGAATCCGATGAAAACGGCAATTAAATAATAGGTATCAGGTAAAAAAGTAAAAGCCATTAAGCCGATTCCAACTGCGGTCAAAACCGAACCGACAAGCATCGGGATGCGTGCGCCGACATGTTGTAAAATCTTTTCACCAATACGAATCATTACGAGTACAGAAACTAAATAACCAATTGACAATAAGCCTGATTGGAAAGCATTAAAACCGCGGCCGATTTGCACATATAAGTTTGTCACAACAAGCGTTCCGGCTACAGCATTTAATAAGAAATTCGAAATGGTTGCAGCTGTATAAGCTTTGTTTGAAAATATTTTAAAATCTACTAAAGCATTTGCTTTTTTCCATTCAGTATTGATGAAAATGAGTGTCGTTCCGATTGTGACAGCGAGCAGAATCATTGTTGTCATGCTCATCCATCCAAAATCGGCCCCTTTTGTAATCAGAATATTTAAACCGAGCATCATAATGATGAACAAACTAAGACCTGAAATATCAAAGCGTGCAGTTTGATCACCAGAACCTTTACTTTCAGGCGTATCTTTTAAGAGCATCATCGCCAAGATTGAACAAATAATAGAAAAGACAAAAATCCATTGCCAACCCATATAAGTTGCAATCGCACCACCTGCAAATGAACAAACTCCTGAGCCACCCCAAGACCCAATCGACCAATAACTAAGTGCGCGCTGCCTTTTTGGACCGACAAAATATGTACTCACTAACGCAATTGTTGCCGGCATAATACAAGCTGCAGAAAGACCTTGAATAATGCGCCCAATAATTAATAAAGACGCACCACCTGCGATAATGATTAAAAATGAGCCGACAATATTTAAAAGAAGACCGATATAAGTCATTTTTTTACGCCCAATTTTATCCGCAAGATTTCCAGCTGCGACTACGAACATTCCCGAAAATAATGCTGTTAAACTAATCGCAGTGTTTAGCATGTTTAATGAAATATTTAAACCTGTTTGAACTGCTGGAACGATATTGACCATTGACTGTGCGAAGAGCCAAAAAGTAATGACACCCAGGACAATCCCGGCAATCATTTTATTCGTTCCTTCATATGATGTGTGCATGATATCCTCCTAAAGCAGAAAGGTGAAAAGAAGACAAGTGAAGTATAAAAACGATGGAATTCTATTTTTATAAGTAAAATAACCCCTAAACACGAACATTCCGTTTATTTTTATGTTAAACAATCGTTATTTAAACTATAAATGAATGATAACTGGAAATCAATAGGGAATATTTGACTTTTATGTGAAGATTAACAATGAAAGAGGACTTTAATTTTCAAAGATATATCACGATATTTCTCAAACAAAAAACTTCCACATCTATTTGCGGAAGTCTTCTTATAGTATTTATTTACTTTTCTCCCGCTATATTCGGCTCAACATGAACATGTACATCATAAACATCATATTGACTTTTTAAAGCATTCTCCACATCAGTAGAAATATCATGCGCTTCCTTTAAACTTAACGTCGATGCAACAACGATAATCATGTCGACAACAACATTATTTCCATAATTTCGAGCTTTAATTTCTTTAATACCTTCAACGCCTAGAATCATGCAAGCAGTTTGTTTATAACGTTTCAGTTCTTCTTCATCGAATCCATCGCTCAAATCATGAGAGGCTTCGATGAAAATATCCCAAGCAGTTTTACAAATTAAAAAGCCAACGATAAATGCTGTCACAGTATCAAGCCAAGGCATGTTTAACTGAGCCCCGAAAATCCCGATGGCAGTCCCAATACTAACCCAAGCATCTGAAATATTATCTTTCGCCGCAGCCATAACGGCTTGACTATTAATTTTTTGTGCGAGTTTTTTATTATAACGGTAAACGAAATACATGATGAAAAATGAAAAAATGCCGACATAACCAGCTAAAATATCTGGTGATTCTTTTCCACCTTGCATAAACGAAGTCGTTGTACTAATGAGCACTTGAATCCCGACTGCCATCATAATAAAAGAAGCCATCATCGATGCAATCGTTTCACTCTTCCAATGTCCGTAACGATGATTACGATCAGGGGGCTTTCGTGATAATTTCAGACCTATTAATACAGCAATCGAAGCGATAATATCTGTTGTATTATTTAACCCGTCCGCTTTTAAAGCTTCAGAATCACTTATATAGCCAACCAAAAGCTTTAAAATGGATAAACAAATATAAGCGATAATACTAATGTAAGCACCTTTTTCACCGAGCTTTAAATTTTGATATTTTTCTTCATCCATTGATAACAACCCCTCGCTTTTAAATTTTCCCTAGGGCAACAAAACACCTTGACTCAATTTAGCCAAGGTGTTCAAAAATAATCGTATAAAATTGATTGTATGGAGAAGTTCATAATAATCACTCGCTCTATCTTTTATGTTAACATACCATTTATTTGAATATTTTGCAAATGAAAGGTTGGCAGCATTTCATCAGCTGAAAAGTTATAAGAAATGCATTGTGGATTGTGTATTTTATCTGATGTGAAATTAAACATTAAGAAGTAGACGTTAGCATGACTTTTCCACGAGCATATTCTAAATAATGGATCGCTTCTTTAAAATCTATTAAATCAAAAGTCGCGCTAGCTGGCATCAAGTGAAGTTGACCTGATTCGATGAACGTAAAAATCGTTTTGAAAGTTTGTTGCCAGTCTTTAGCAGATACTTCCGCATTCCAATGACGCAAATGGAAAACCTGTCCATTCACTTGTGCTTTATTCGCAATCTCAGCCCAATTTACTTGAATGCCTGATAATAAGCCTAACGCTAAAAATATACCTTGTGGACGTACTGAATATGCCAATTCATTCCCATCTACACCACCGATTGAATCAATTGCTGCATCGGCACCGCGACCATTTGTTAAATTGAGAACGGTTTGCTGTAAAGGCGACGTTGCTGTGTTAATGACATGAGTAGCACCAAGTTTCAGTAGCTCTTCTGTATGTTTGTCATTTCTCATAATCGCAATTAGGCGAAATCCCAAAACTTTGGATAACTGAGCAAAAATGCGCCCAATCGCAGAACCACAAGCATTTACTAAAACGGTGTCTCCGCTTTTTAACTGTAATGTTTCCGTACAAATGATGAAAGCGGTAAGTGGATTAATATAAAGTTGAGCTGCAGTAAAATCATCGATTGATTCAGGGACAACTACCACATATTCATGCGAAGTTGTCACAAAGCTTTGCCAAGTACCTTCACCCCTTAAAGGAAGTACTCGTTTACCAATCAACAATGGATCCACTAAAGAACCGACAGCTTCAACAACGCCAACCCCTTCATACCCTGGAATAGATGGTAAAGGAATGCGATGAGCATAAGCACCAGTGATTGGAATTAAGTCAGAAGGATTCATCGGTCTTGCAATCATTTTTACACGTACTTCGTGAGATTTTAGTGGTGCTAGTTCTATATTTTCTACTGTTAACACGTCTTTTGGCGAGCCAAATTGATGGAATTGTAAACGTATATTCATGTACAACATCCTTTCTTTGCACGGCTAAGTTAAAGTTGAAATGACTTTTATTTAGATAAAGAGATTTATACTATGCAAGCACGCTCGTTATAATTAAATAACCACCCGTAAAAAGTAAAATCATGTAGGTAATGATTTGGAATGTACGTTGGCTAATCCATTTGAAAAGCCATTGTCCGACTATGATACCTAAAAATAAAGCTGGAAGAGCAACGAGTGCTGACAGCCAAGTTTGTTTTGTTGTGCCACCAAATGTCATTTGCATGGCTAGGCTCGCAAAGTAAACAACGAGATAATAAGCCAAAGTCGTGCTTCGAAGTGTTGTTTTTTCTATTTTTGCGCCTGAAAAATAAAGTAATAAAGGGGGACCAGGAACGCCGATACTCGTTGTAAATAACCCAGACAATCCGCCGATGAGATAATCTTTTTTTGATGTCCGTTGGATTGTCCAACTTAAAATGAGCAAAATCGTTAAGCATAAAATGAGTACCCCGACAGTCATTTTTAATAAACGAATGTCCGCATAGAGATAAACAAAAATACCAACTATTAATCCACCAATACTCCCTTTTATTAATCGTATTAATAAGGTAGCATCAATTTCTTTTCGAATTTTAACAATCATTGAAGCAGAGAGGCAAATGGACAAAATGATGTTCACTTGAATCGCCGTATGTGCGGGAAATAATAGTAATAAAAATGGAGTTCCAATAATTGAAAATCCGAATCCAGTACTCGTTTGGAGTATGGAAGCAATGAAAATAATGAATAAAAACAATCCTAAATGGTCCACGAAATACCTCCGATTAATAAGAAATACCTTTATGAATTAGTATATCGAATATATATATAACATGCCAATCCATGTCTGAGCGATTCTTCTGAATTATAGGATATTGATTGATGGATATATGATAAATGGCAGATAGTGATTGATTAATTTCTAGGTATACTTTATTATGAAGTAGGGTCTAATCTAGGTTTTTCAGATCAATATATTTATTTAGATTTAGTTAAATCTAAAGACCTATGTAAAGGGAAGGTATTTTAATTCCCACAAAAGGGATTAGTTTTAAAGTATTGCATGAGGAGAGGGTTTGGATATGTTGTTTCGGTTGAAAAGTATTCGTTCTAAAATGATTATAGGGTTTACACTTGTTCTAGTACTCGTAATTAGTTTAACGATGTACAATAACATCATTTTAGCTAATAATAATAAGACGGTAGAAGATATCGTTAATCGGGATTTTCCGATTGTTTTAAGCGATGAAAAAATCATTCGCTCCATATATGACAGAATAGGTGCAGCACGAGGCTATGTATTAACTGGAGATATTAATTATAAAACACAGTATGAAAAAGCGGAACATCTTTCCGACGAAAGTCATGAAACGATTGCTGTTCGTGTTCCAATGGCAGGTTTTGATGAAGTAACGAAAAAAACTGAAACTTGGAGCGATCAGCTTTATGAAAATGTTTTTGGTACTTATGATGCAGGGGATAGAGATGCAGCTCTAAAAAACTTGAAAGTGGCAGAAGAAGAGATGCAAATTTTGGTTGAAGATTATGAAGGTGGAGCAAAAAGTCGAAGTGGTCAAATCGATGCGCTTGAGCAAGAGCTTGTTGTAGGCGGCAAAAAGACGAGAACAATTGTAACAGTTGCGAGTATTTTCGTTGCTCTTCTCGGAATAGTGATAGCAGTCGTTACTTCGCGTTTAATTTCAAGGCCATTGCAAACAGTGACAACGCGCATGAAATTAATGGCTGATGGAGATTTTAGTGGATCGGCATTAGAAACGAACTTGCAAGATGAAATTGGTCAATTAACGACGGCGACAAATGAAATGTCCCATTACATGCGTGGATTATTACAAGATATTCACGGTGTTTCACAAAACGTGACAGAGCAAAGTTCAGGTATGACACATGCTTCAACGGAAATTATGGAAGGTTCGGCACAAATTGCTTCGACAATGGAATCTTTAGCGGATGGAGCTGAACAACAGGCGAATCGTGCAGGAGATTTGACGCATCAAATGACTTTATTTTCAAGTCGAGTAGGCGATGCAAATGCGAATGGGACAGCGATTGAAAAAGCTTCCAGTGAAGTGCTTGGGATGACAAATGAAGGTGCATCTTTAATGGGTTCGTCAACGGCGCAAATGGCAAAAGTAGATCAAATTGTCTCGGAAGCCGTTCGAAAAGTAGAAGGACTCGATACGCATGCGAAGAAAATATCGGAATTGGTATCAGTCATTCAAGATATCGCAGCGCAAACGAATTTATTAGCATTGAATGCGGCAATTGAAGCAGCAAGAGCGGGTGAGCACGGCAAAGGTTTTGCAGTAGTTGCGGATGAAGTTCGAAAATTAGCGGAGCAATCCTCTAATTCAGTGACGAATATTACAGATATTGTAGAAAATATTCAACGCGAATCGTTTGCTGTTTCTTCTTCACTACAAGCGGGGTACGAAGAAGTGGAACAAGGAACTGCACAAATTAAAGTAACAGGTGAAACGTTTGAGCGTATTCGTTTGGCAGTTTCAGAAATGGTGCATCAAGTTCAAGAAGTGTCGACGAACTTGGAAGCGATCGAAGCAGATACATCCAATATGAGCCAAGCTATTCAAGAAATCTCAGCAATTTCGGAAGAGTCGGCGGCGGGGGTAGAAGAAACGACAGCGACAACAATTGAAACGAATGCTGCGATTGAAGAAGTTGCTCGTAGTGCCCATGAATTAGAGAATATGGCAGAAGGATTAGACCAATTAGTCAATCGTTTTAAAGTTTAATGTTGTTTATTGAAGTGGTTGAAATATGTTTCAGATGAAAGGCTTTAATAGCCAACAGTTGTTTATAATTGAGAATTTAAACCCTCACTTGTTTGTAAGTGGGGGTTTATTTGACTGGAAAATTATCTACGTATAAAATGGAAGCGGAAGTTGGGACGATTGAAGAAAAGGGGTGATCAAAATGACACAGGTTGAAAATCCATACGATCGCAAAATTAGAATTTTAGACGACCCAAAAAGAATTGCGAGTTTACCACAAGAAGAATTATTGTCACTTGTCACGATGACAGAAGATGTGGATGTGTTAGATATTGGCGCGGGGACTGGTTATTTAACATTACCAATCGCTGAAAAAACAACTGGAAAAGTGTATGCGTTGGATTTGGATGAAGCGATATTGCAGTTTTTAAATGACAAAGCCCAAGAAGAGAAGCAACACAATATCGAGTTAGTGCATGGGGATTTTATGGCGATTCCATTAGCGAATCAATTAGTAGAAATTGCTTTTGCTTCATTATCTTTACATGAAGTTACTTCGCTTGAAATCGCATTACAGGAAATTCATCGCGTTTTAAAAGAAGACGGGCAGTTTTTATGCGTGGAATATGAACCGAAAGACGATTCGAATAAAAGAAGAGTGCCCTCAGTGGAGATGGAACAAGGTTTAATTACCGCAGGATTTGAGATTATCGAGAAGATTTTTCCAACAGCTCAATTTCTAGACCAAGATATATATATTATAGTAGCAAAGAAAAAATAAGGAAGCAGTAACGTCGTTTATAAAAGTGACGTTACTGCTTTTTAATGTTATTGCATAAAGTAGTGATGAAAATGCTGCGGTCATTTGGGAATTCACAAACAATCACAGCTTTTTATAGAAATTCATTTCAGTATAACGAATAGCTTAGCTTAATGTTTCTTCAGTTGGAAAGAAATCTGCTAATTGACCTTGACGTTTATCAAGTGCGATTTGCGCTGGTTGAATGCCGGCATTGCGTAAAATTTCAATATTTTGCACTAGGAATTCATCGCTACCGACAACGTAAAAGAGTCCATCTTGATCTTGTGCTAATTTCTCTACTTCCTCGTAATAAGTTTGACGATTATCAACGAATTCTGAGATTAATTTCTTGTCAGGATTAGCGGTAAAAATCGTTGGAAATAGATAATCTTTAGAAGAATCAACGTTTAATGAATGAATTTGTTGAATATTTTCCGCGTTTTCCAAGTACTCAAGAACGAGCGGTCTAAATGTTGCTAAACCAACACCAGCAGATAATAAATAGACATTTTTACCTTCTCTTCTTAAAGGCACGTTAGAATGCGTTTTGAAAATTGCTACTTCATCACCAACCTGATGATTTCTAAGCGTCTCTTTAAAAACAGAGCATTGTTCTTTAATACGCGTCGTAATACCAATCATATTTTCATTTGGTAAAGTCGAAATGGACATATGACGAATTAAACTACGATTCGGTTTTTCGCCTTCATTAAATCCTTTCAACGCAAGATGTGTATGTGCACCTTCATCCCAAGTGAAGCCCTCAGGTAATTCTAATAAATAGGTTTTCACTTCAGATGTTTCTTCAATAATTTCTTTAATTTTCGGCCAAAAAATCTGCATATTTTTTCTCCCCCTAGAAAAATAATAAGTTTTGCTACTTTAATGTAAAGCTAGCTAGATATTTCAATGGATAATTGAATATCTGTGTTGTGCTACGTTTAACTATACATTAATTGATAATGATTATCAATTGAAACATCTTGTTCACCTCTTGATATATTGAAACTATTATGAAAAAAGTTTACTTTTTAGAAAATTATAGATTGATAAAACTTGGGAATGTATGATTTGAATAAAGCGTGATTTTGGTTTGTGGAGAGCGGTATACTTGAATTTCATCTAGCAGATAATGGGATTTATTAGATTAGTTTTATAAATTTTTTAGCCATTTTTCTATAGAGGTAACGATGTTGGCAACGATGACATTTCGTGACTTATTGAAAGCGAGTCTCAGTGGTATTGCGCAAGTGATTTTCATTCATAACGCATGGACTGTTATTTTAATGTGCAATTGCTGTTTATTCACTTTTACCATGCCTTTCGTGTTAATGACAATGACTTGGCTTCTACTCGAGTTGCGTCATCGGAAAGTGGAAGTGTAAGAGGAGTGAGATTAGCTTGGCTCTTGCCAGGCACTTTTGGGGTAACGATTCTGAATATTCATAGTCGCGTGCCTGGCACTTCTGAGAAGATAATTCTGAAAGCTAAGCAAAAGGATGCAAAAAAAGTTATCGTGTCTAGGTGAAGAGACACGACAACAATCTTTTAACTGTTCATCCAAAGTAACGGTGATAGTAAGTTTTGGCTTTATTTAAGTCATTTGTTCCATGAATCAGTGCGCGCCCATCTTGAAATAATACGAGTCGCTTCTCCTCGATTGAAAAAGAAAGTAAGAAGTTGTTCGCTTTTACATGGCCACCGATTGTTTGCAAGTGTTCGGCGATCTTAGTTAAATCCCGTTGTTGCGGCTTAGGTGGTTTAATTTGAACTGCATTTCTTCCGCATAATAGAGCTGTTTTGAGTTGGCTCTCATAGTTTAAAAACGGATAAGTTGCGTTTGGTCCACATGATAGACATTGTTGATTTTTTAAGGTAGTGACATCCATTTGTACTGTGCGATTTTCCCAAACGTCAAATGACACGATTTTCTTGCGGAGTGCATCAGTATGATTTGTTAAAATTTTTAAAGCTTCCGTCGTTTGATGAACGACAACTTGGCTTACGGTAGGGTGAATGATGCCAGCTGTATCACATGTTGGCCCACCTAAAGGCATCGCTTCAAGTAGACAGTGCAAGCATGGATTGTCATTCGGGAAAATGGTATAGCTAATGCCATAACTACCAACGCACGAACCGTAAATCCAAGGAATTTGATGCTTTTGTGCAACGTCATTCATCATCATTCGGATATCAAAATTATCGGTCGCATCGATTAGTAAATCTGCACCTTTTACAAGTCGTTCCAATTCAATTGGTGTGACGTCCATAATATGCGATTCAATGTCGATTTCAGAGTTAATTTCTGTAAGTCTTCGCTTTGCAGCAATAGCTTTTGGCAATTGATTTTCTGCATCTGCTTCAGTATAAAGCGTTTGTCTCTGTAAATTGCTCCATTCGATATAATCTCGATCAACAATTGTCAGTTTTCCGACACCCGCACGTGCAAGCATTTCAGCATTTTGTGTTCCAAGTGCACCTAAACCAATAATAACAACATGTTTTTCAGCCAGCATTATTTGACCTTCTACCCCAATCGGTGCAAATAATACTTGCCTTGAATAACGTTCCATTTACAAACTAATTCCTTCCAAAGGACTGCTAGCAGATGCTGTTCTCTTTACTGGAATGCGTCCAGCTTGTTGTCCTAAATGTCCAGCGCGAACCGCCCATTTCATCGCTTCGGCCATTTTTACCGGATTTTTAGCGCCTGCCACAGCTGTATTTAAAAGTACCGCATCGGCACCCATTTCCATCGCTTGGACTGCATCTTTCGGAGAACCAATTCCCGCATCAACAATAACTGGAATCGATGCTTGTTCGATAATAAAGCTTAAATTTAATGGATTAATAATCCCTTGCCCAGAACCGATTGGAGAAGCACCTGGCATGATTGCATGGACACCCATTTCCTCCAATCTTCTCGCGAGCACAACGTCATCTGAAGTATATGTTAGAACGGTAAACCCTTCCTTCAACAACTCTTCGGAAGCTTTCAAAGTTTCAACAGGATCGGGGAGTAATGTTTTGTCACAACCGATAATTTCAACTTTTACCATATGACAAAGGCCAGATGCATCCGCCAGTTTAGCGATTCTTACAGCTTCTTCCGCTGTTTTCGCACCCGCTGTATTCGGTAAAAATTTATAACGTTGTAAATCGATTTTTTCTAAAAAATTTGGTTGATGTGGTTCGAAAATATTCATTCTGCGCACCGCAAATGTTAACACTTCTGTTTCAGAAGCAAGCATAGCTTCTTTTTGAACATCAAAGTTTGAAAACTTGCCTGTTCCTAAAAATAGTCTCGAATTGAATTGATAAGCACCAATTTGTAGCATGTAAAATCTCCTCCAAAATTAAGTTTCGTTGATTGCCAGTAGAAGATTAACCGCCACCGACAAATTGCACGAATTCAAATTGATCACCATTAGTTACTATCGCTTGAGCATAATCTTCCTTTTTCAAAATTCGATAATTTTGTTCTACGATAATAAATTGACTATTGATTTTCAAATGTTGTATTAACTCCAACACAGAGTAGATCGTCTTAGGTACATGAATAGTCGAGCCATTAATTGTTAGTTGCATCATCATTCCTCCTTAATTGTCATCATATTTTTGTACGCCATTAAATTCACTAAAGGGTCTTTTGCCAATAAAACTCCTGATAAAATCGCAATCCCACTAGCACCTGCTGCCATGACAGATGGTACATTTTCTGGGAGAATGCCACCAATTGCGATGACAGGAATCTTTACACTGGCTGTTAGATCTGCTAAAGCCGCGACCCCTTTTGGCGCTTTCCCTATTTTGGAGCTTGTTTCAAATATATGCCCATACAGTAAGAAATCTGCACCGGCTTGTTCTTTTTGAATCGCTTCTTCTTTTTCGTGAACAGAACACCCCATCTGCAACTGAGGAAAATTTAATTTTACTTTCTCAATTGGAATACTATGAGATGTAAGTTGCACACCTCCTAAATGTTCTGTGATAGCAACATCAACTCGGTCATTGACAATTATTTTTTCTCTCGGAATACCATTACGGTTGAGCTGATTAATGACGTCAAGTATAACTTCTGCTGACCAACTCTTTTCTCGAATATGAATATAATCAAATTGATTAGAAAGGCTACTCACACAATTCACAAACAATTCAGGGCTCTGTTGTCCTGTTGAAATAAGATGGATTTGCATCAAAACACCTCCCGTTGCATTAACAATATCGCTCGAAGATAAAAATAGACTTGTGAAGCACATCGGTTCTCACATGTACTGCGTTTATGTTTTCTTAAAGGGTGCTTAGACTCTGAAATGAACTACTCACTCAGTTTACATAGCTGAAAATTATTTGTTGTTTGTCATGAATGCTTTGTGAAGAAAACAAAAAAACCACTTTTCTGTATAACGACAGGAAAGTGGTTTGGGTATCTAAAAATAGCCATTTAATTTCAGCACTTCCCTCCGCTAGCGCGAACTAGATCAGGTTCAAAGGATCCCGAAGTATAACTTCAGTCTCAGCTTGTCTCACAAGCACTCCTAGTTGTTATTGATAATTCAATTTGATTTTCATGTTAACAGACAAAATCATTTTGTCAAATGGAATTGAAGAAGAGGATTTGTTCGGGAGGGAAGGCGATTTTTGTGCTTGGTGGATTTTGTGTCAGGCACTTTACGAGTAACGATTCAGAAAATTCAACGGCAAGTGCCTGACACTTTGAGGGTGACGATTCAGAATATTCATGTGGTCGTGTCAGGCACAAACAAGAAAAAACTTACAGACTTTCAAAATTAATTTGTCATGTTAGATTTTTTGTGATAGGCTAATGTCGATAAGCTTATCGAACGCAAGTAATATATTATTTTCATGTGGATTTTTCAAAATAGACAATTGAATACATGCACTAGGGGTGTTTTCGTAACTGAGATGAGTAAGTGCTCAAACCCTTTGAACCTGATCTAGGTAAAACTAGCGTAGGAAAGTGTAAGTGACTATGCATACTTAAAATATGGGATGTGTAGCTTAATTTAGCGGGAATTTATTGAAAATAAAGCTAGTATTAAGTGAAATTCGTATTTTTTTATAAAGAATTCAATTTAGCAGCTGCTTGATTGAATCGACTGCATTGTTTTTTACGCAACTTTCCTATGTGAAGGTTGCGTTTTTTTCGTTGTTTATTTTGAAACAGAAAAATTTAGGAGTGGGGAAAATGGCGAGAACAGTATTGGTAACAGGTGGCGGTAGAGGTTTAGGAGCGGCAATTGTACAAACATTGGCGGCACAGGATTTTCAAGTGGTAATTAATTACAATAACAGTAAAAAAGCAGCGGAGAAGTTGGCACATGACATTGGTGTGAAAAAGGCGATTGCGCTTCAAGCGGATGTGACGAATCGTGAGGAAGTAGATCGCATGATTCAACAAGCGAATGATCATTTTGGGAAAATAGATGTCGTCGTTAATAATGCATTAGTCGGTTTTAAATTCGATCCAACGACACAAAAAGCATTTGTAGATTTAGCTTGGGAAGATTATCAACAGCAGCTGGATGGTACATTGAAAGCGGCATTTCATATTGCTCAAGCTGTAATGCCACAATTTATTGAGCAAAAAAGCGGTGGCATCATTAGCATTGGCACAAATTTATATCAAAATCCAGTTGTTCCTTATCATGAATATACGACGGCAAAAGCTGGATTAATTGGCTTTACAAGAAATATCGCAGCTGAAGTTGGGCAGTACGGTGTTCGGGCGAATGTTGTGTCGGGTGGATTATTAAAAACGACGGATGCAAGTGCAGTGACAACACCTGAAGTATTTGATTTAATTGCACAATCAACGCCTTTAAGAACAGTTACGACGCCTCAAGATGTTGCAAACATGGTTGTTTATTTATGCTCTGAACAAGCGGACGGGATTACGGGGCAAAACATTACAGTAGACGGTGGATTAACGATGAATTAATGCATGAAAATAAGGAAGTATGGAGTGTGAAAAATGTCGACGACTAATAAGAAACAGCTTCATATAGGAGTATTGTTATATGGTTGTGGTCATCACCAAGCGGCTTGGTTGATGGAAGGTTCGAGTGTGGAACAAATCGGAGAAATTTCATATTATCAATCATTAGCGCAATTGGCAGAAAAAGGCTTATTTGATGCGGTGTTTTTTGCAGATAATCAATCTTTTCCTGCTCGAGATGTGAGTGAAATGCCTGCATTTTGGTACGATCCACTTATTAATTTGACTGCTATTTCGCAAGCAACGAAACATGTCGGACTCGTTTCAACGATTTCTAGTACATTTTCGAATCCATTCACTGCTGCGCGGCAATTATTAAGTTTAGACTATGTATCAAATGGCCGAGTTGGCTGGAATTTAGTCACATCAATGACTGATTTTGAGGCGATGAATCACGGGATGGATGCACTTCCTAATCATTCGGAGCGTTACCGAAAAGCTGATGAGTTTGCGGAAGTTATGAACCAATTATTTACGTCTTGGAAGCGTGATGATTTCATACATTGTAGGGACAAAAATCAATTAATTGATCCGGAAAACATACATCCGATTCAACATAAAGGGCAGTATTTTAAAGTGAATGGCCCTTTGACAACACCGAAAAGTCCACAAGGTAAACCAGTCGCGATGCAAGCGGGTGCTTCGGAACAAGGAGTTGCTTTGGCAGCGAAATATGCAGAAGCGGTCTATTCGGTATCATGGAATTTACAACAAGCAAAAAACTTTCGTGCGCGATTAGATACGGAGCTTGAACAATCTGGAAATAAGAAACGATCAGTAAAAATTTTCCCAGGATTGGTAACGTATGTAGCGAAAACGAGAGAGGAAGCATTCGCTAAAAAAGCTGCTTTAGATAATAAATTGCCGATTGAAACAGCGTTAAAACAGCTTAGTTTCTTCGTCCAACAAGATTGTATGACATGGGAATTAGACGGAAAAGTACCGCCATTACCGCCTGTCGAACAATTTACTGGTCCAGTTGGGAGATACGAAACTGTATTAGAAATTATTCGAGATCGTGAGCCTACCGTGCGTGAATTACTAGGCTATTTGAATGCAGGTGGCGGTCATTTAACATTAATCGGCACAGCGGAAGAGATTGTCGATGAAATGGAAGTTTGGTTAAAAGAAGGTGTGGCGGATGGTTTTAATTTAATGCCACCGACTTTACCAGGCAGTTTAGCTGATTTTGTTCAACTCATTGTACCTGAGCTGCAAAAACGTGGTTTATTTAGAACGGCTTATGAAGGGCAGACGTTTAGAGAGCATTTAGGATTAAGTGAGGAAATTCATGAACTTGAGCTGAGTTAAGGAAATAGAGTACTTAACGTTTAGAGACAAGTAGAACAAGCATACTGGTATATGAAAATGCATTTTAAAATTGTACCTATCAAGGATGTTACGCTAAATGTATTGAATAAAAAATGAAGCGCCTTTCATTAATAAGAGAGGCGCTTCATTAATTTTATTTTCCTTTAGATGGAGTTAAATTCGCTTCAGTCCAAGCAAAGCTCCCACCTGCAACGTCGCGCACGTCATGCACAACGACAAATGCTTTTTCATCAACTTCTGCAATCATTTTTTTCAAACGAATTAATTGATATTTATTAATAATAATATACGTCATGTCGGTATCTTGTTTC